>MTKX01004575.1_pt1 | contig 85163 bp, 81 predicted proteins | sample 1042771 | NCBI WGS metagenome assembly MTKX01 (sample SAMN06212183, study PRJNA360534) | anaerobic digester metagenome | biome: Wastewater treatment plant; material: sludge; isolation source: anaerobic digester fed with sludge from wastewater treatment plant | place: Denmark: WWTP Randers ...
AATATAAATATCCAAACTATGTTAATGAATCTTAATTTGGTATTGATAATATTGATGATTAAGTATAGTCTATCTGTATATGGATTTTATGAAAGTTGGTGTTTGATCAGTCCCCCTTTGATTATTTGGAAGATGATGATTGGAATGATCCAATATTGGGATGAGTGGAGTGAGTACTATGATAATCAAAAAATGCATTTCTTCGGTGCTACTATTGGTAACAATAATTGTTGCTTGTTCTTGTGTACCTGATTCAACAGTGACAAAATCAACAGAGGACATAGAATCAAATGATAGTTCTCTCACTTCTTTGGAAGATAATGAGTCTACTGCGGAATCGATAGTTGTGCCAGACTATGATGTAAACTCTGTAGAAATAGATGTGACTTTCGATGAGATTGTTGATGAGTGCCTGGGTTATACTGGATTCGATGACCCGCGAAATAGTGGAGAAGATCATGTGATAAATGATGATTTGACATACTACTCGGACTATTCTTATTTTCTAGATGATGTTTCTTCTCCTGATGCCACTGGCTTTGTGTTATATCATCCAGCAGAAAGTGATCGCCATATTGAAAGATTCTTCTCTCTTCATGACACTTCCCTGGGTGTTTTTGAGTTTGATAGCGAAGAATGGGCTGAAGTTGCGTTTTCTTCGAACTTGACTATAGTTCTGGAAATGGAAGACTTTAATTCAATAGATAGGCACGAGTCAGAGGGCTATTATTTTACTCTGAATGACTATTGCTATGAAGTTGAGTACTTAGTTGGTAATTGTATTATTCAATATGCTTTTCCTTTCAATGACCATGGGACAGATGTGAGACATACGACTTACATTAACATTTGTGATGAGCTTGGTCTTCCTATTAGTGCTGAAATGGCTGCTGAGATTTTGGGGTAATTTGATTCATTCAAAGATAGACTTAGGGGAGCTGTTTTTTTTAACTTCAGACAATTATTACAACAGAAGTGAAGGTGTATTAGTGTTTGATCAACTCCCTCATGATTATTGTGGTAATACTTGGCATGATCCGGTTATAGAGTGAATGGAGCGAAAACTATGGTAATTAAAAAATGCATTTCTTTGGTGCTTCTATTGGTGACAATAACAGTTGTTTGTTCTTGCGTATCTAATTCAACAGATTCGAGTATCACAACATCTACGGTGGACACACAATCTAATGATAATTCTCTCACTTCTTTGGACGATAATGAGCCTACTACGGAATCGATAATTGTACCATACTATGATGTAAACTCACTAGCAATAGATATGACTTTCGATGAGATTGTGGATGAGTGTTTGGATTATAACTGGATTCGATGATCCACGAAATAGTGGAGAAGATCATGTGTATAATGATGATCTGACATACTATTTGGAGTATTTAGATTATATAGATGATATGTCTTCTCCTGATCCAGATGGCTTTGTGTGTTATGAACCATCAGAATATGAGTACCATATTGAAAGATACTTCTCTCTTTATGACACTTCCTTGTTTGTTTATGAGTTTGATAGTGAAGAATGGGCTGAAGTTGGGTTTTCTATGTGCTTGGATTCTATTCTGAAAAGTGAAGACTTGATTTCAATAGATAGACACGAATCAGAGGGTTATTATTTTGTTTTTTATGACGATAGCTACAAAGTATATTACATAGTTGGCAATTGTATTATTTTTTGTGATATTTATCTTGTTCACAATCAAAGTTATTCGATGTATACGCCTTACATGAACATATGTGGTGAGCTTGGTCTTCCTATTAGTGATGAAATGACTGCTGAGATTTTGGGGTAATTTGGTTCATCCAAAGACGAGTTAAATGTGGAAATGGTTCACTTAGATGTGTGTACATCTAACTAAGGGATATAGCAGTTGAACCAGCCTATTCAACAGGTGACACGATTCCCAGACTCTATGGTAGTAGTCTAGGTTTTTGGAGGTATATAGGATGAGAAATAGAAATTGTGTAATTCTATTATTATGTATTTCAATAATTCTATCAGGATGCAATCCTGTAGAGGAAAGCACTAATTCAAGTGCCTCATCTTCTGCTACTACAGATACTACTACATCCAATGAAGTAACTGAGACCCCCACCGATTCTTCATTAATTACTATAGAAACGGAGACTTCCATAACATACGAGTCATATGCCATTCCTGAAGGATTGAGTAGAGATGAAATCTATTGGGATGTTGGTTATACGTTACTAACCGCATGGAGCCAGATTTACTATATTGATAGTGATAGACATATTTATTTACGTGAGTATTCGGAATTCAACGAAACTATGATGCTGGAAGTTCTTTTCCTTGGCGCTTTTCTATATATTCCGCCAACCTTGAGCGGAAGACCACAGATTTTTGATTACTGTCACATGGCCGAAGGTCAGACGTCGATAGATTACACAATACAAGCAATGCATTTTCTTTTTGATTGTGAGATTAGTAGAGAGCAAATTGAGGAACTACTTTCTGTTTCAGAGGATGATTTGTTCTGGACTCAATATTATGATAGTAATGGTTCGCTTAGTTGTGGGTACATCTCACTAAGGGATATAGAAGTTGAAATCACAGACACAAATGTTGAAGATAATAATTATGCTTTCACGACAGATTGTTCAATAGTAAGTTCGGATGATACTTCTTGTACCTATGATGTTTACTGGACTCCTATAAGTTCAGGTGAGCATCTACCAGATGGACGCTTTGCTCCTGTAAGAGATATTGCAACAATAACCGTAACCTTTGATTTTGATGACTCCTATGACTTAGGATTCATTATTACAGATATTCAGGTTGAACGGGCACAATAGCAATGACAATGCTGAGAGCTTCATTAATAGGGATGGAGCAATAATTGTAATCGGTTAAGGAGGGTTTCAGTATGAGTATGAAGAAAACCATAGTGCTAATACTTTTAGTGTCCATGCTTCTGTCAATGACAGGTTGCCATAAGGCAGTTCCTCGTCAGTCTGATAGGCATGAAGGAATAGAAGAGTTTGAAGATGAAGTTCTTCAAGAGTTAGGAGATTATATTAGTATTGGCGCACCTAGAATGTATCAGACCATTTTTCAATTTGGAGTATTTTTCCTTAGTGATTATGTAGCTAGTGAAGAAATGCAAGCGAGCAAGTCATATTACGAAGTCATTGAAGAGTTCAGACTTGCCTTCAACGATTACTATAGTAGAAATCTGGACTGGATAGATAGCAAGTATCAATCGATTTATGTTTCATTCGACATTGCACCAGAGGGACTGTTCACTACAGCGGGAAGTGAATTTATAGCAGAACTGAGCAATAAAGGAGTGAGTGAGTCATATGATAACCTAGCGACAGTAGATTATTCTATACACACTCTTCCAGATAATTATCGGTATCTAATGGGCTGCGAGGGAGTTAGATGTACATATATTAATGATGAATTCTCTTCAATTACAGAAATTATTGAATCAATGCCTGACTTAAGTAGCGTGTATGTATTTGACGCAAGCTATGTTGATCGATTAAGTAAGCTTTATCCTGACATAGTATTTGCGGAGTGTACATGGTATCACTATTAATCTTATAAATATTTCATAGTATTTAGCCTATACCAAGAAGATACCTTTCTTCCAGGTATGGGCCATTCTCATTTATTCTGTCTTAGCGTAGTCCAAGTAGATCCAACCGTTTCTATTCTTCTGGTAGGGCTTGAGTAGTCCTCACTTGGTAGCACAAGGGCTGTCGGCCTCGTCAAATATGGTGATAGAACCTTCACTAGTAAACTTTCCCTGAGTAGTGCAGTAAGTACCAAGGCCTTTTCGGATGTTAAGTTAAGTGATGCTGACACTAGCTAGGTATGATAATATTTTCTTGATGATTCAAATACTTTGACGGTACGTATTTGACGGATCGAATGTTATGACAGACCACTTTGTCACTATTACAGGAGTGTTTTTTGATAATCAATCAGGCAGAACATGGTTAAGAGTTTAAACCTGGGGATATGAATACTATTTGGACTTTGATGAGTTCTATAGCTACAGCAATGACGATGATGATAGGGATGGAACAATAATTGTAATCGATTAAGGAGGGTTTCAGTATGAGTATGAAGAAAACCATAGTGCTAATACTTATAATGTCTGTGCTTCTGTCAACGACAGGTTGCCATAAGGCAGTTCCTCGTCAGTCCGATAGGCATGAGGGAATAGAAGAATTTGAGGATGAGGTTCTTCAAGAGTTAGGAGACTATATATTTATCAGCGATCCTCATCTAATTGAAGATAATGGAGATCGTTTTCAGTTGGGAGTGAGTTTCCTTAGTGATTATGTAGCTAGTGAAGAAATGCAAGAGAGCAAGTCTTATTACGAAGTCATTGAAGAGTTCCGTCTTGCCTTCAACGATTACTATAGTAGGAATCCAAACTGGATTGTAAGTAAGTACTCTTATGTGTTAGTTTCATTCTACATTGAACCAGAGGGACTGTTCACTACCGAAGGAAGCGAGATATTCGCACGATTAAGTAATCAAGGAATTGAAGAGAGATATGATAATCTCTCAACTGTAGAGTATTCAATACGCATTTTCCCAGAGAACTATCAGTTCTTAACTAACTGTGAAGGAGTAAGATGTATATATATTGATGATGAATTCTCTTCAATTACGGAGATAATAGATTCAATGCCGGACTTAAGTAGTGTGTATGTATTTGATGCTAGCTACGTTGAAAGATTAAGTGAGCTATATCCCGATATAGCATTTGCGGAGTGTACATGGTTTCACTATTAATCTTAAATATCCATTCACAGTAGTTGCCCATACCTAGAAGTCATCTAATCATTCAGGTATGGGTCTTTCTCATTTATACTTTCTATGCGAAATCCAAGGATATACATTATTCTTCTTAAAGATAATAAGCATATAACACCTTATTAAGTATAGCTATCAAATAATAAACGATAACCAATATCAAATGCTTAGATTACTTACTATACACACTGTGGTATCATTCTATTGATAAATTGGCTTCTTGCCATCCAGGAGTATCTTCAACTTTGAAAGGAATATTATTGTGAAAAAAGCACTTTTAGTTATGGATTTACAGAATGTATGTGTTGGACAGACTCATGCTTCTTTTTTTAAGTATGGAGAAAAGGAGCTTCTTGAGAAGGTGAATCAGGTAATAGATAATAGCGATGCCGATTTAATCGTTTATATTCAACAAGTGATGAAGAAGACTTTTTTGAATAGGCTCTCGCCGATTAAAGCGTATGAGGATTCATTTGAGGTAGAATTAGTGAAGGAACTTCATGTAGTGTCGGATTATGTGTTTAAGAAATATGTAGGCAACGCTTTCTCGAATCCAGACTTGTGCAAGCTACTTAAGGAACACGAGATCGAATCTATTGAGTTAGTTGGAGTAGATGGTGGCGGATGCGTTGCTTTGACAGCACTTGGTGCCATTGAGTGTGGTTACAAGGTTACGCTGATTGAGGACGCTATTGGCACGATGCTTGTTAAAAAGAAACTAAAGTACAATAATAAACTCAGGGCCTTGGGCGCGACTTTCGCTTAAGTTGAAGATTAATAATATGGTATACTTTTTCGAGAATAACGTGCCTAAGGAGAAATAATCATGACTTCAGATGAGTGCATTCAATACTTTGCCAACGATAGGTTCGCGAACGATGCGACTGGGATAGAGATACTCGAGGTTACGGGTAATTATGCAAAGACTCGACTAAAAATCAAGCCAAAGCATAGAAATGCCAACAACGTAGTCATGGGTGGATGTATTTACACTCTAGCTGATTATACTTTTGCTCTTGCCGCTAATTGCGAGAACCCACCAACGACAACACTAAGTTCAAATATCGTATTCAACGCGCCTGCATTTGGAGACGAACTATATGCTGTTGCTGAAGTAATTAAGAATGGACGATCTATTTGCACATTTGATGTTAAGGTTTTTGATGAAAAGGATGTTTTAATAGCGACTGTAATGCTAGTCGGTTTCAGAAAATCGTGAGGGATTAAGGTTGACACGAGCTTTTGGCTTTGCAATAATTAATTATCAAAATAAGTGAGGTAGACCAATGAAGAGAATTTCTGCTTAAACAAAATGCGCATAGCTTCCGATATTGTATCTGAAGTGAATTGTGCCAGGTGGAGATTCGAATTGTGTTTACTTTTGTATACTATAGAGATTATTTTTCCGCGTTTTATCGCGGTTTTTTGTTCCACCGAAGAATCTACAATTATGGATTACGGAGGTAAATTAGCATATGACAATGATTGATATACGGGGCCTTAAGTTTGGATACGAGGGCTCAATTGATAGGGTTTTCGATGATGTAAGCTTCAGAATAGATACGGATTGGCATCTAGGACTAATTGGCCGAAATGGCCGAGGCAAGACGACGTTACTTCGAATACTAAGAGGGGAGCTAAGCTACGAGGGCAATATTTCTGGATTAGTTCCATTTACGTCTTTTCCACAAGAAATAGGGAATAATGATGAGTTAGCTTTAGATGTTGTTCAAAAGCATTGCTCTATGGCGCAAGAATGGGAGATTATGAAGGAGCTTAATCTCATGGATGTTGATGCAAGTGTGTTGTATAGGCCATTCATGTCGCTATCTGGAGGAGAGAAAACAAAGCTAATGCTTGTTGCACTTTTCTTAGATAAAGTTGGTTTTCCTTTGATAGATGAGCCAACAAACCACTTGGACATGAAGGGGCGCGAAAGTGTTGCAAAATATCTTAAGAGGCAGCGTGGCTTCATCCTTGTTAGTCATGATAGAAGCTTTCTTGACGCGTGCATTGACCATGTTGTCGCTATTAACAAGTCCACAATTGATGTTGAAGCAGGAGATTTCTCATCTTGGTGGGAAAACTACCAACGAATTGAGCAAAGTCAAATTGCGGCAAATGAGCAAATTAAGAAGGATATATCCAGGCTTAAGGTAAGTGAAGAGAAAGCGAAGCAATGGTCGGATAATGCAGAGAGTAAGAAGATAGGCTTTGATCCAAGAGTTACTGAGAAATCAATAGGCAGGCGTCCCTCACAGGCGGCTAAGGCCGCGAAAATGATGTCTCACGCTAAGAACATAGAAAGACGCTTTGACCGTAAGATTGAAGATAAAAAGGGCTTACTTCAAAACTCCGAACGCATAGATTCTTTATTAATTGAAGGAGCAGCGCATCACGCGCAAAGGCTTGTAGATATGAAGGATGTAACATTGTTCTACGAAGATAGTCAAGTGTTTGAGCCGATTAGTTTTGAGATAAACCAAGGTGACAGGATAGCAATTACTGGTGTAAATGGTTGTGGCAAGTCTACACTACTTAAATTTCTTATGGGAGTGCCAATTAGAAGTACTGGTGAGGTAGTTATGGCCTCAAGAATTGTCTATTCATATGTGTCTCAGGATACATCTACTTTATCTGGATCTATTCGCGAATATTCTCAAGAAAGACACATCGACGAACCTCGATATAAAGCGATTCTTCGTAAGATGGGCTTCACTCAAGAGAACCTCTCAATGCGTATAGAGCAGTTATCTGAAGGTCAGAAGAAGTGCGTGCTACTAGGCGCTTCTCTTTGCGAGAATGCAAATATATACGTATGGGATGAACCATTGAATTACATCGATATATTTATGAGAGACTCTGTTGAGAAACTTCTTGTGTCAAGCGATATCACTATGATTTTTGTAGAGCATGATAAGTCTTTTGTTGAGAGCGTAGCAACGAAAGAGATAGAACTAAGAAGAGTTTTTGATGCAATATAGTATCGACTTTTAAGTAAACCCTAGAGTACTAATTTGAGGAATCCTTTGTTGAAGTCTTCTCCTAAGTTACTTGCGACGAGAAAATGATATTCCATAGGTAACACTTAGTGACAAAAGAAAGAACCACAGCGAATTATCGGTGTGGTTCTTGTAATTCTATCGAATTATTCTAATTATCATTTAACTACGATATTAGCTAGTCTTCCCTGAACATAGATAAACTTAACAATGCTTCTTCCAGCAAGCGCTTCAATGAATTTTGCATCTTCCATAATTATACCTTTGACTTCTTCGCTACTAGCATCTGTCGCAACATCAAGCTTGAAGATTATTTTGCCATTAACTTGAACTGCTATCTCAACTGTATCTAGAACTAGAGCATTCTCGTCGTGCGTTGGCCATGCTTGATTGAAGATCGAATAATCTTCTCCGAGTTTTTCCCATAGTTCTTCAGTAAAGTGAGGAGCAAATGGAGCATATAGAAGAACTAAGTTCTTAGCAGCATACTTAATTAAGTTCATGTCTGCGTTAGGTACTAGTTGATACTTGTTGATTGCATTGATTAATTCCATCATACGAGCAATAGAAGTATTAAATTGGAATCTATTCGAATCAATCGAAACATTCTTTATTGCATAGTTGATAACATAATTAAGATCCTTTTCTTCTTTTGCAAAATTTACGGAAGAAATATCTCCAGTAACTTCTGATCCGGCCTCAACTATATCGTTAACGAGTTTCTCGATTCGATTTGTGAACTTAACAATAGCTTGGAGTCCCGTATCACTCCAAGGACCACCCTCTGTGTAAGCAAATCCAAATGCAAGATAAGTTCTGAATACATCGGACCCGAATTTGTTAACATAATCGTCAGGCGATATTGTATTGCCACGAGACTTACTCATTCTGTTACCATCAGGTCCAAGAATAATTCCCTGGTGCACGAGACTAGTGAAAGGCTCATCAAAATTAACAAGTCCCATATCACGCATTGCTTTACAGATGAATCTTGCATAAAGCAAATGCATAGCAGCGTGCTCAGAACCGCCCACATACTTGTCTACTGGACAAATCTTGTTGATTATTTCCTTATCAAAGATGGCCTTATCATTCTTGTTGTCAGCATATCTGAACTCATACCATGAAGAATCCATGAAAGTGTCCATTGTATCTGGATCACGCTTAGCTGGCCCCTTACAGTTAGGGCAAGTGCAATTAATAAAACTATCACATTCTGCTAATGGACTTTCTCCATCTGGCTTAAACTCAACATCGTAAGGTAGGAGTACAGGTAGCTGATCCTCTGGAACAGGCACAACGCCACACTTTTGACAATGAATCATTGGAATTGGTGTTCCCCAATAACGTTGACGTGAGATTAGCCAGTCACGAAGTCTGTAATTAATTTTCTTCTCGCCCATGTCCATCTTTGAAAGCTTACCAACAATGGCATCTATCGCTTCCTTGACGTTCAAACCATTGAACTCGTCTGAATTAATAAGTACACCATTTTTTTCGCAGTAAGGAAGTTCGTCCTCGGCATTCTCTGAAGAAGCTACAACTCGAACTATGTCCATTCCAAATTTTGACGCAAATTCGTAGTCGCGTTCATCATGTGCAGGGACAGCCATAACAATACCAGTTCCGTATCCAGCAATTACATAATCCGACGCCCAAATAGGAACCTTACGTCCGTTAAGTGGGTGAATAGCATAGGAACCAGTGAATACACCAGTTTTCTCACGGGTAGTCGACTGACGCTCTATCTCAGATGCTTTACTTGTATCTACACGATACTTCTCAACCTCGTCGCGCTGTGCTTCGGTCGTAAGAATCGAACACATCTCAGATTCTGGCGCAACAACAACATATGTAACACCCATAAATGTATCCGCACGCGTTGTGAAAACATCTAGCTTAACTGGCTTGTTGTCTGAATCGACTAATTGCTTTCCGTCCTTTTCGCAAAGGAAAGAAACCTGTGAGCCCTCTGAGCGACCAATCCAATTCGTCTGAATTTTCTTCGTCTTCTCTGGCCAATCAAGCTCTGGAAGGCAATCAAGTAGTTCTTGCGCATACTTGGTTATAGCGAAAAACCATTGCGTCATGTTCTTTCGCATAATTTCCGTATCACATCGCTCGCACTTGCCATCGATTACTTGCTCATTAGCTAGAACCGTATTGCATTTTGGACACCAGTTAACAAGTGCATTCTTACGATAAGCAAGTTCGTTCTTATATAGTTGCAAGAAAAGCCATTGATTCCACTTGTAGTAATCAGGCTTGCATGTTGCTATCTCATAATCCCAATCGAAGCTAGCACCCATCTCGCGCAACTGCTTCTCCATAGTCTCTATGTTATTTAATGTAGAATCCTGAGGATGAATGCCAGTCTTAATGGCATAATTCTCAGCAGGTAGACCAAAAGCATCAAAACCCATCGGATGGAAGATATTGTAGCCTTGCATTCTCTTCATTCTTGCCCAAGAGTCAGTCAGCGCATAATTGTACCAGTGACCAAGGTGCAAGTTAGCTCCAGAAGGATAGGAGAACATCTCTAGGCAATATAACTTATCGCCTTTTCCGTTTGGGTCAAACTTGTACAATCCAGTTTCTTCCCACTTCTTTTGCCATTTACGATCTACATTAATTGAATAAGACATAATATATACTCCAATAATTTATTAATTTATGTTATTTGTGCTTAAGGCTAGGTAATTATAACACCACAGTAATGCAAATTAAACATTGATAGCGCCATTTATGCTACTAGTACGATTGATTTTTGACTTTCGTAATGTATAATTACATAAGTATTTAACGAGTTTTTGCCCGCTTGCTATTGTAAGTGGTTTATATATTGAGGAGAACTTAAATGGGTTTTGGAATGGAAATCGGCATAGACCTTGGAACCAGTAGTGTTCTTGTTTATGTTCGTGGTAAGGGTGTAGTCCTTAAGGAACCATCCGTAGTTGCAGTTAACACGAAGACAGGTAAAGTACTTGCTGTTGGTGAGAGTGCAAGCTTGATGCTTGGTCGTACACCAGGAGTTGTTGATGCAATAAGACCTTTACGTGAGGGCGTTATCTCAGATTTTAGAGCAACAGAAGTAATGCTTAAGGCTTTCATTGGCAGAGTATGTAGTGGTATTAGGGCTACTTATTTCAAACCTACAATTGTAGTATGTGTTCCTTCTGTTATTACTCCCGTTGAACAACAAGCAGTTGAGAATGCTTGCCGTCATGCTGGAGCTAAGGACGTATTCTTAATTAGGGAGCCTATTGCAGCTGCTATTGGAGCTGGTATTGATATTACTAAGGCTTGTGGTTCGATGATTGTCGATATCGGAGGAGGAACTTCGGATATTTCTGTTATTTCTCTTTGTGAGCCAGTTGTTGATGCTTCTTTGAAGGTTGCTGGAGATAAGTTTGACGAAGCAATCGTAAAGCATGTAAGAAGAAAGCATAATATCCTTATTGGTGAGAAGACAGCTGAGATGCTTAAGATCCAAATTGGATGTGCATATCCTAGAGAAGAAGAGATGACTTTGGATGTAAGAGGACGTAACTTGATTACTGGTCTTCCTGCTACTGTTACTGTGTCTTCTACTGAGATGCTTGAGGCATTGGAGGAACCTGTATCTGCTATCTTTGAGGCTGTACATGTTGTTCTAGAGAAGACACCTCCTGAGTTAATGGCGGATATTTCACAAAGAGGTATAGTTCTAACTGGTGGCGGTGCGCTTCTTTATGGTCTTGATAGAATGCTAGCAACCAAGATTGGTATTGACGTATATATTGCACAAGATGCTATTTCTTGTGTAGCTATAGGTACTGGTAAAGCATTGGATATGATGGATAAGTTTGCTGCTCTTGGCGATCAGTAATTGACTTTGCTTAGGCATAACAGTATGGCTTCTTTAGGTTAATATTTCTTTTGTCTAGAGAAATAGCTATTAGTCTCGTATTTAGATATTTTGATTGACGGAGAAAAACTAGCGTGCTAATATGTCGTCAGATTTGAATATTTATTTGTTTTTATTTATTAACCCATTTACATTTTCAACTCACAATTTAATTAATTGAGGATTTTATGACAGAAAACGAAATGTTAGCCTCTAAGTCTCACTCTGACCTTGTAGAAATTTCAGTCGCTTTTGGTGGTTGGAGTTTAGAGGAAGCTCAATCAAAAACTCGTGAAGAGTTGATTGAAGCTATCACTAAGACTCCTGTTGATGAAGCAAAGCCCCCTATTAAGGCTCCAGCAAAGACGAAGAGAAGTTCAAAGAAAGAAACCAAAGAAGAACCTAAGGGCAAGGATACTATTCCACCTAAGAAAGAATCTAAGTCTAAGTCGAAAAAGGTGTCAAATGTTACAAAAGTAGAAGAAGTCCCTGAAACTTCAGTGAAACCTGTAACAGAAGTTGTTCCTAAGACTCAACCTAAGAAGACCAAAACCAGGACTAGTACCCCAAAGCAAATCCCTATTGAAGAGGTTCAGACGACTGAAATAGAGAATACCGCTGAACAAGTAGTTATTCCTGAGCCAGTTGTGAAGGAAACGAATTCTCCTACAAAGGAGAATAACAAGAAAAACAATAATAGACGCAGTAAGAAATCTAATAATGAACAGAAATCTTCTGAAGTATCACTTTCTACACAAGTTTCTTCGATAACAATCGAGAAAAAGTCTCTTAAAAATCCCAATAACAATACAATCAATTCAATCAATTCAAATAACGCTAATAACGCTAATAACTCTAATAACGCTAGTAACGGTAGTAACGGTAGTAACGCAAAAAATACTAATAGTGCTACAAATGCTAATGTCAACAATCAACAGAGAAAGCAAGTCAACACAAAGAGGAGAAGGCTTTCTTTTGGTCCTTCACAGGAGCTTGTTCAAGTTGATGTTAATGCTAACGAAGAGTTAGATAATGGCGATAGTGATAGACCAACTCAGCAAGAACCAGAATTAGTTCTAACAGAGATTAGCGGCATTCTTTCTGTTGGTGGATTAGACAAGGGTGAGATCTGTGGCTTTGTTCACACCAATAACTATTTACCAGGCGAGCAAGATGCTTATGTTCCTGGTCAAATGATTCGTAGAATGAGACTTCGTAAGGGAGATGCCATTGTTGGTCTTGTATCTCCTGTCAGAGGCAAGGAGAAATACACTCCACTTAAGAAGGTTATTTCCGTAAACGGAATTCCAATTAATGATGATAACGATATTGAATTTCTTAAGAAGAGAAGTCGTTTTGAGAACTTAACGGCTATTTATCCTGACGAGAGATTAGTTCTTGAGACAGGGGCACACGATATATCCACTCGAATTATAGATTTGTTCTGCCCAATTGGTAGGGGTCAGAGAGGTATGATTGTATCTCCTCCTAAGGCTGGTAAAACAATTCTGCTTAAGAAGATTGCAAATGCAATTAGTACTAATTCTCCTAAGAGCAAACTCATTGTCTTGCTTATTGATGAGCGTCCTGAGGAAGTTACTGATATGCAACGCTCAATTAATGGCGAAGTAGTTTATTCTACTTTCGATAAGAAGCCGGAGAATCATGTTCGCGTTACTGAACTTGTTCTCGAGAGAGCTATGAGATTAGTGGAACTTGGTCAGGATGTAGTTATTCTACTTGATTCCATGACTAGACTTGCAAGAGCCTACAATCTTACTATCAATCCTACAGGAAGAACTCTTTCTGGAGGCCTTGATCCTGGTTCCTTGTATGGACCTAAGAGATTCTTTGGTGCAGCTCGTAACGTTGAGAATGGTGGTAGCCTTACAATTATTGCTACGGCATTAATAGAAACTGGATCTAGAATGGATGAGGTTATTTTCGAGGAGTTCAAGGGAACTGGTAACATGGAAGTAACGCTCGATAGAAAGCTAGCTGACAGAAGAATATATCCAGCTATCGCGGTTGATAAGTCTGGTACTAGACGTGAGGATTTACTTCTTTCTAAGGAAGAACTTGAGGCGATTTGGCTGTTGCGTAAGCAAATAGCGGATGTTGATACAACAACTGCCACTGATGCGGTCATTAGTTTCATGAAGAAGACTATAAGCAATGAGTCTTTTGTACTTTCAGTAAAGAAATCGTTCTCAATTGATTGACAACGTGTTTTACTTGAAGTAATATACCAAAGCTAGAGTTTGATTCCGGTATGACATACGTGGAAGCAACTACGCGTCATATCTTTGATGAAAGGTGAGATTATTATGAAAGACGGAATTCATCCAAAGACACATACCGTTATGGTTAAGTGTGCATGTGGTGAGACTTTTGAAGCAATCTCTACGAAGGATGATCTTCGTGTTGATATTTGCTCTAAGTGCCATCCATTCTATACTGGCAAGCAGAAGCTTGTTGATACAGGCGGACGTGTTGATAAGTTCAACAAGAGAATGGGCAAAAGCTAATTCACTTAAATGCAATTCATACGGTGTAGAAATACACCGTATTTTTTTGCGAGTTTTTCTTTTCAACACATACATGCCTTAGTCTTTCTCTCGACAAGAGATTATGAGTGTTATAATATCCTTGGAAAGAAATTAATACATTGTAGGAGATATATATGGCTAAAAATACTGAGGCAACCAAGGCGGTCAAGAAGACAACTATTGGCGGTCAGGCTTTGATAGAGGGCATTATGATGTGTGGTCCTAAGCGCACCTCAATTGCTGTTCGAAAAGGTGATGGTTCCATTCATGTTGAAGAGATTAAGCAAAGTGAGAGGGTGTCTTATTTTGAGAAGGTTCCTTTCATAAGAGGATGTATAAAATTTTACAAGATGCTCGTTACAGGAACAGGTGCGACAATGAAGTCGGCAGATATTTCTGAGCAAGGAAAGCCTGAGGAAGACGCAGATAAGTTGGATGGCAAGGAGGCAAAGAAGCCTTCAGCATTGGATACTTATCTTAGTAAGCATCAGAATGTCGCGATTACGATCGCAGCCATAACTGGAATAGCTATTAGTATTGGCTTATTCATATTGCTTCCACGTTTGATTGTTGATTTAGTAGCAATGCTTCTTACAGCAGAACTTGCCGACGCTATTTGGATGTCAGTTGTACTAAATATCGCAGAAGGTGTTCTAAGAATGGTTATCTTCCTCGTTTATCTTGCGCTTGCTTCAAAGCTTGAGGATATAGCTAGGGTATGGAAGTATCACGGAGCGGAACATAAAACTATAGCTTGCTACGAAGATGGTAAGCCACTTACTATTGACAACATTAAGACTTTTTCTAGATTCCATCCAAGATGTGGTACAGCATTTATGTTTATCGTATTGATGCTATCGATATTGATTTATACAATTGAGGGCATGATTCTTGGAGATGATATCATGTGGGTTAATATTGTTGCTAGACTTGTTTTGATTCCACTAATATGTGGCATTTCTTATGAGCTTCTAAGATTTATTGGAAAACATGATTCCAATCCATTTTGTAAGTTCTTGATAAAGCCGGGTCTATGGCTTCAGAAGTTTACTACTAACGAGCCTGATGATTCCATGATTGAAGTAGCTATTTGTGCGATGCAAGCAGTTATTCCTGAGAATGCGAATGAAGACAATTGGTGATTACGTAAACGATTTCGTTAACATCTATTCCAAGGCTGGCGTAGAAGATTCGCTCTTTGATGTGTTGGCAGTGATCTCAGCCAAATCACTGAAAAGAGTTAGTGAAATCAGGCTTAATTTTGATAAGCCTTTTGATTACCTGGGCGTAGATATTGATTCTATGGACGATTGTCTTGAAAGGCACTTGAATGGCGAACCTATTGAGTATATTACGGGTATAGCTTGGTTCTATAACGAGAAATACTTTGTAGGGCAAGGGGTTCTAATTCCTAGACCTGATTCGGAATTACTTGTAGAGAAGGCACTTGAGGTAATATCTAATAATTCAAGATTCGATTCTAAGAAGATTACGCTTGCTGATTTATGTACAGGAAGTGGATGTGTAGGGATTTCCCTAACAAACGCTTTAATTAAGAATGACTTCGAGGTATGTGCAACACTTACAGATATAGAAGATGAAGCATTATCTTATTGCAGAATCAATGTAGAACGCCAGCTAATTAAGTCGAATAAGGCCCAGTGTTTAGTCCTTAAAGCTGATGTCAATGACGAATCAACTTGGGATGAACTAGGAAAGCTGGATCTTTTGGTGTCGAATCCACCATACATAGATGAATTGGAGATGAGGCAACTAGACTCGAGTGTAATCAATTTCGAGCCTTCAATTGCTTTATATGGTGGGCAAGACGGATTAAATTATTATAGAACGATAGCTAAGAGTGCGAAGAGTATTCTTGTAAGTGATGGAGTGATACTCTTTGAGCATGGATATCTTCAAGGAGCTGCTGTAAGGAAGATTCTTGAGAACGAAGGATATAAGGACGTTAATACGTTTAAGGACTATGGTGGTAATGACAGAGTTACGATAGGAGTGAGGGCGTAATATGGCAGGAAAGTACTTTTTATTTAAGTATGAGGTAGGCGATGTAGTTACGATGCGCAAGCCGCACCCTTGTAAGAGTAAGGAGTGGGAGATATTACGCATAGGTAGCGATTGCAGATTGAAGTGTCTTGGGTGTAATCGCGAGATGATATTTTCTAGGACGTCACTTGAGAAGGCGACCGCTAAAGTGCTTCGAAATGGTGAGGCATTATAATGGGAAAACATATTGTTCTCTTATGCGAGGTTACCTTATAAAAATGGGTCTGTTATGCTCTTTGAGAAACACAAATCAAGCGTCCATCGTTGTCTTCGAAGACAAATTCGCGATTGGTCAAGCTTTTAACACTTTCATTGGCTTCAGGTAAGAAAGATACTATGTTGACGCCCTTATTTTGCAATTCGTTTTGCAAAAGGAATGGTTCGTTTACGTAAATGTACATGTCGTAATCGATTGATGCATACTTATGAAGAACTAGCGTGTCTCCCTTAGTAAGCACTATGTCGATGTTGTCACGAGTAAGCCTTATATGTGGGAGCTTCTCATCGTCAAGATGAATAGCCTTGAAACCACATTTATTCTCATAGAAAAGAGCCGTTTCAATTATATCGTCGCATACTAGAACAGCTGCGCTTCCGTCCATTAGATGAAGTTGGTTGCTTTCGTCATCGGCTTCTTCAATGTTGGATTCGGTCTTTGCAATTGCATTAGGATCTATTTGATTAGGAGTGTTCTCGTTAGCCTTGAAGCCGAGAAGCTGTTTACCAAAGGATTCCTCATGGGAAGCTAGGGATTCAGAGATTTTTACTCTTTCCATAACTTGTTCGTTTGTAAGTTCAGTAGAAGTGTCGCGAAGGATTTCTATCTTCTCGCTGTATTCTACGAGATTCTTAAAGCGAATAAAAAGAGGGAGAATATCGTCACATGATGAAGGTAAGTCAGTCTTTCCGTTAAGGAACTGCATACCATAATCTACAGCTATCGCAGGGAGGGCTGCGAATAGTTTGTTTAAGAACAAAGTCTCATTCATGGCGTTAGGGTCGCAATCTTTGACCTCGAAAATCGTAACTAGCATTTCGAAAACTAGGTTGATATCGTGCTTAGGATATTCTTTGTACATAGTTATCTCCATTTTCGCAAAATTAGAGTAATTCTCATAATATGAGTTATGATAACATTAAATATCACATTATAGGGAGTCAAGTATGTATCGAATTTTGATTGTCGAGGATGATGCAACAATAGCCTCACAAATGAAGCTCTATCTTGAGAAATGGGGATACGAGGTTTGTGCTAGCGAGAATTTTGACAGTATTCTTGGCGAGTTTGATGCGTTCAACCCGCATTTGGTGCTATTGGTGCTAATGGATATTGGGCTCCCTTTCGCAAATGGATTTTTTCGATGTTCTGAAATAAGAAAGAAGTCAAAGGTACCGGTAATTTTTCTGTCCAGTGCATCAGATGTAATTAATATGGTGACTGCTATCAACATGGGCGGTGACGATTTTATTAGTAAGCCATTTGATTTCACACTTCTTACAGCGAAGATTATGGCGTTACTTCGAAGGGCTTATGAGCTAAAGGATGGCGATATCAGTTCGAAAAAGGAATTTGCTGGGGCGACGTACAATAATTCAAATTCTACTATTGTCTTTAACAATAAGACTATCGAGCTTACGAAGAATGAGAATAGGATTCTGACTTGTCTATTAGATAGCAAGAGTTCGATTGTAACTAGGTCTAGCTTGATGGAGCATTTATGGAGTAATGACTGCTTTGTCGATGAGAACACTTTGTCTGTTAATGTGAATAGACTAAGGAAGAAGCTTACTGATGCAGGAATGCCAGATGTTATTGTTACAAAGAAGGGACAGGGATACATAATTGAGTAAATTTAAAGTATTTCTTTCTTATTTGAGACATAGAGCGGCACTATATCTTGCTGTAATATGTTTTTTTATACTTACTACTATTATTTTCTTTCTGTTTGATCTCTCAATGGTACCTTTGCTGTTGCTTTTCTCTTTGATTATGGAGGTAACGCTGGTTTTCTTCTTGGTTGATTTTATTCGCTTTATCAATAGACATAAGAATCTGCAAATTGACGTTGAATCAATTGAGACGATGCCTGAGAGCTTTTTCGAGCATTCTCATCTTATTGAGAACGATTACCTTCACATTATAAAAAGCCTGTGCGACGCCAAGGATATGCAAATGCGAAAGTCAACTGAAGCATATGCGGATATGATGGAATACTATTCGGTATGGGCTCATCAGATTAAGACGCCAATCTCGGCGTTAAGCCTTACGATCCAAAATATTGAGGATGAAGAGCTGAAGGGGAACTTGAAGTCTGAGTTACTTCGAATTGAAGAGTATGTGGATATGGTTTTGAATTATTTGCGCCTGGATTCGGAGACGAATGATTTTCTTTTCGAAAAGATTAGTGTAGAAGATATTGTAAAAGGTGAAATCAAGCGCTTCATGCCTTTGTTTATGAATAAACGAATAGCATTGGAATATGACCCTATTGACTTCAAGGTTGTAAGTGATCGAAAATGGCTTGGGTTTTGTATAGGGCAACTTTTGTCGAATGCTCTTAAGTACACTAAGGCTGAGTCAAAAGTTAAGATTTACTCAAATTCTTCAAATACGATTACTATTGAAGATAATGGCATAGGAATTGCCAGTGAGGACTTGCCAAGAATTTTCGATAGGGGATATACAGGTTATAATGGTCGGCAGGAGAAAAAATCTACCGGAATTGGACTATATCTTGTGAAAAGAACGGCCGACAAGCTTGGAATTCGAGTAGAGATTGATTCGACTATAGGTGTTGGAACCAAAGCGATAATATTCTTGAACAGTAAAGACAGCAGTATGATTAAAGATTAAAGAATAAAGATTAAAGAATAAAGATTAAAGATTATAGTTTAGGATTACTAATTTGAACTCAGGTGGTGAAAATATGGCTTCAATAAAGAAGACGAATGCGATGCGATTGCTTGATAAGGACAGCATCTCCTACGAAGTTCGCGAATATGAATATGATGAGAATGATTTAGACGGCCATCATGTGGCAGATAGTTTGGGGTTAGGATATGAAGAGGTATATAAAACCTTGGTAGCAAAGGGTGAGAGCGGGCAATATTATGTCTTTTGCCTTTCTGTAGACGATGAGGTAGACCTTAAGAAAGCTGCGGTTATTGCTAAGGAGAAGAGAATTGAACTCATCCACGTTAAGGAACTTCTGCCTTTAACTGATTACATTCGCGGCGGATGCTCACCTATTGGTATGAAGAAAAAATTCAAGACATTTGTAGATGAGATGGTTTTACTTGTTGACAAGGTGAATGTAAGCGGTGGCCAGCGCGGAATTCAGATTTGTTTAAGTGTTGCGGACTTGATTTCATGTACAGAAGCGACTACTGGGGATATTTGCAAGTAAATGTTTACTATGATTTCCAATCTTACAATAACGTAAGAATTGAAGTTCAAAATGTAAGACATTCAAATAGAACGACAGCATTCGTTGAGATATGATTTCTATGTAAATTGAAATGGAGGAAATTGTATGTCAATGCTTGATGTTAAGAACGTAAAGAAAATATACACTACAAGGTTCGCTGGAGCAAAAATTTCAGCTTTATCGAATGTTAGCTTTACTGTTGAAGAGGGCGAGTATGTAGCTATTATGGGAGAGTCAGGTTCAGGAAAGACCACTCTTCTTAATATCATTGCTACTCTAGTTAAACCAACAGATGGTCAAGTAATACTGGATGGTAAGCACTTAGATTCAATGAAAGAGAAAGAGCTTGCTATTTTTAGAAGAGAAAAGCTTGGATTTGTTTTCCAGGAATTCAATTTATTGAATAACTTCTCCGTTAAAGATAATATCTTTCTCCCTTTAGTACTTTCTGGAAAGAAGTACAATGAAATGAATGAGAGAATTAAGCCTATCGCTCAAAAACTTGGAATAGACGATCTTCTTGAGAAGTATCCTTATGAGATTTCTTGCGGACAGAAGCAAAGAGTAGCTGCTGCAAGAGCAATTATCACAAAGCCAAGTATCGTTTTGGCCGACGAGCCTACCGGTGCTCTAGATTCTAAGTCGACTGATGAGCTTCTAAAGATGTTTAGAGGCATAAACGAGGATGGACAAACCATTCTGATGGTTACACATTCAGTTAAAGCTGCAAGCTCCGCAAACAGAGTGCTTTTCATTAAGGATGGTATTGTATATCACCAACTATATAGAGCTTCTATGTCACAAGATGACTTCTACAGAGTAATTTCAGACTCACTTACAGCGCTTACCAGTGAAGGCGGTGATAACAAAGGCGGTGATAACAAGTGAGAAATCTATATCTTAAGCTCTCGCTCCAATCGATGAAAAAGAATAGAGCGATGTTCGTGCCTTATATTTTATTTGGCGCGGTGATGTTTGCTTTGCTATATGTGGTTGGGGCACTAGCGCAAGACAGTTACGTAGCAAGCATTGAGGGCGGTTCTGATTTACAGGAAATTCTCATTCTCGGGAATCCAATTATTGCAATCTCGTCGGTTATCTTTATCGCATATATAAGTAGTTTCGTTCTAAAGCGCCAAAAAAAAGAATTCGGTCTATATCGAATCCTTGGTATGGAGAGGAAGCACCTAGTAAGAGTTGTCATTATTGAGAATGTCCTCGCAGCAATTGCTAGTATCCTTATTGGTATTGTAATTGGAGTCTCTCTCGAAAAGGTTGCGCAACTGTCTTTGCTAAAAATCATGAACAAAGAAGCTGATATGGGCTTCGAAATTTCAACTATCCAATTGATCTCGGACATCTTAATTTTCTCAGTTGTATATTGCATCATTATCCTCAAGAACATTAAAGATATAGTGTTCTCTTCAGCGTTAGATTATATGAACGAGAGTAGAACTGGAGAGAAGAGGCCAAAGGCAAATTGGGTTGGAGCTATTCTTGGTTTGCTTTTTACTGGAACTGGATATGTTATGTCCATGAAGTGTGAAAACTCAGCTGGAGCTTTGAATATTTTCTTCTTTGCAGTAATTCTAGTAATAATAGGAACTTACTTTCTCTTTATTTCTGCAAGTGTTGGCTTCCTTCAGATTATGAAGTCCAATAAGAAATACTATTACAAAATTAACAACTTCATATCAATATCTGGAATGACATATAGAATGAAGCGTAATGGTGCTGGTTTAGCTTCAATTTGCATTCTTTCTACTATGGTTTTAGTAATTATGTCATCGGCTACTACTCTGTATACGAGTATGTATGATGTATTAGATGAGCAATTTCCCTACGACTTTTCTATCGCACTTCAAATGCCAGCTGACGCTACTATGTCAGGCGATGAATTTGTAACATCATATATGGAAGATAATGGTATTGAGGTTGGAGATGTCAAGTCTTACAGAACTACGGATGCTTTGTCTCTTATTAATGAGAACGGATACATAGATCCTATCGTTGGATATGATCCGAACGCTTATGTTGTAACTATCGTAAGTCTTGATGATTACAATATGTTTAATGACTCTTCTATTGAGCTTGGCGATAATCAAGTTGGACTATATTCATTAGATATCAAGGAAGACCTTGAGCAGGTTTCTTTTACTGGAGACAATGCATTTGAAGTAGTAAATCTTGATAGTGACTCAAAGATGATAAAGGGCGATACATTAACGGTGTGTTCTGGTTATGTTACTTTGGTTTTCGAAAATCCTGAGGATATTGTTAGAGTTCAAAATTCAATACTAGCTAGTAGAGAAGATGGGAGTAATCCTTTCTCTAATAACTATGATGCCTGTGTCTTTTACGCGTTAGATTCTTCTTCTGAACCTAAGACTCAAAGAGACTTCAGCGATAGAGTATTTAACTCAAGAATGGCCAATCCAGAGGGTTATAACGCCCCATGTACGATTGCTCTTGCAGGTGGCTCTCAAAGTGCACTACTGTTTGACATTACTAGCAGAGCCAGCTTTGAGTTCTCATATTTAGGAGTATTTGACGGTTTGTTCTTTTTGGGAATTCTTCTATGTACGGCATTTATTGTAATTACTGTTCTAATTATGTACTTTAAGCAATTACTGGAAGGGTATGAGGATGCTGGCAACTACCTAATAATGCGTAAGGTTGGTCTCGATGTGAAGACTATAAAGAAAACTGTATTCACACAAATTGTCACTGTATTCTTCTTGCCACTAATTGTAGCGGGAATTCATAATGCATTTGCTTATCCTATGATTAGCAACCTGCTAAAGACATTTGGTATTAGTGATACCTCAAAGTTTTTCTATGTACTTGTAGCATCCATAGTTATATTTGCTATTGCATATGGAATTATCTTCTTCTTCACTGGTCGTAAGTACTACAGGATAGTTCGTGAGTCTGCAGAAGGCTCGGAGGCATCCTTATAAGTCCTTTTTATATATAAATTGCACAGACAGCACGTCCGATAAGGTGTGCTGTTTTAGATTGCACAGATTGAGCTTTATATGTATTCTTGTAGTATCTTTTTTTATCGGGGCGTTTATTAATGAATTCTGTGAAGTTGGAAATAAAGGATCTAGGCATGAGAATGCTTGTGCTTATGAAATGGATACTATATTCTACTATAGTTGGATTTATTGTTGGACTAGTAGGTGTCGCGGTTGTTAAGCTAATTAATTGTGCAACAGATTTTCGAACACAAAACTTCTGGCATATTTTTCTTTTGCCTTTTGTGGGTTTATTTATTGTCTTTATTTACAAGATGTCGGGAAGAGAAAATGATAGTGGCACGAATACTGTGTTAAGTGCTATCAAGCAGCAGAAAACGATTCAAATGAGATCTGCTCCTTTGATTCTGATTGCGACTATTCTTACAAATTTTGCGGGTGGATCTTCAGGTCGTGAGGGTGCAGCGCTTCAATTTGGCGGCTCACTTGGAGCGACTCTTGGACACACGTTTAAGTTCAGTGATAAGGACAAGACGATAATGATTATGTGCGGGATGTCCGCGGCTTTCTCGGCAGTGTTTGGACTTCCTCTTTGTGCTATTATTTTTCCTATGGAAGTTGTTGCTATAGGAATTATGCATTATTCGGCTCTCGTTCCATGTACAGTAGCTTCTTTAGTTGCTCATTGGGTTGCTTTGTTTTTGGGTTGTGGACCAGATAAATATGATTATGTTGGGATTGGTCAAATTAGCGTAAAAGGTGTTGCTCTTATCGTGGCGCTTGCTGTACTTAGCGCTGTAGTTAGTATTATTTTTTGTTTCTCACTTCATAGGGTACAGAAGTTAGTAGAAAAGTACATTCCGAGTCAATACTTAAGAGTAATAGTTGGTGGTTGTGCGATTATTGCTCTAACGCTTCTTTTTGGTACGGACTATGACGGTCTAGGAACTGATGTAATTGCTCGTGCTATTAATGAAGGAGAGTGCCATCCTCTAGCATTCATTCTTAAAATAGTGTTTACTCTTCTCACGTTGTGTTTTGGCTATAAAGGTGGCGAAATCATTCCTGCTTTTTTTGTTGGGGCAACGTTTGGTTGTCTATTTGGTAATTTATGCGGATTTAGTCCGATGCTTTGTGCGGCTATAGGAATGGTATGTGTTTTCTGTGGCGTTACGAATTGTCCTTTATCTTCTTTGTTTATAGCTGTAGAACTGTTTGGATTCACGGATGTTGAATATTTCATTATCGCTGTAGGCATAGCATATGTGATTTCAGGGTACTTCAGTTTGTATTCATCACAAGACATTATTTACTCGAAGACAGAGGCTACTTTTATAAACAAAAAAGCCAAATAAAAAAGACGTTTTTTGGTAATTTTGCTACCCGAAAAGCGTAGTATCCTTTGTTATAATCTTTTTGTGGGTATATTAATATCATTTGTGGGAGGAAAAATATGAGTAATTTATTTGATTTAACTGGAAAAGTTGCTGTAGTTACAGGTGCAAGTTCAGGACTTGGTGCTGATGCTGCTATCGCATATGCAGAGGCTGGCGCTGATGTTGCACTTCTTGCTAGAAGATATGAGAAGCTAGTTGATGTTAAGACAGCAATTGAAGCTATGGGACGCAAGGCAATTGCAGTAGCTTGCGACGTATCTGATGAGGCTTCGGTTAAGGCTGCAATGGAGACGGTAATAACTGAATTTGGAAAGATTGATATTCTTCTTAACAACGCTGGCGTTGCTGTTCGCGGTGGAGTTGATTCCATGACAGATGAAGAGTGGGATAAGTCTTTCGATATCAACGTTAAGGGTATTTTCCATGCTTGTAAGTATGTACTTCCTGGAATGATGGAAAGAAAATACGGTAAGATTGTTAATATTGCTTCCGTTAATGCAGTAATAGCAGATAAGGAAGATGTTTTTATTCGCCATTCATACAATGCTTCTAAGTCAGCTGTAGTTGGACTTACAATGGGTATGGCTTGCACCTATGCTAAGCACGGTATCACGGTTAATGCTATTGGTCCTGGTTTGTTCGAGTCAGAGATGACAGCTTCTACATTGTTTGCTTCTGAGAAGTTCCTTGATTTCTACAATTACCAGAATCCTACAAGCCGTCCTGGAAAGAAGGGTGAGCTTAACGGAACAATTCTCTACTTCTCAAGCGATGCATCTTCATATGTTCAAGGCGCATTTGTATTAGTTGATGGTGGAGCTACATTAGTTTAATAGATTATTTTAATAGATTTGAGTTAATTAAGGGCGGTTGTTATGCAATCGCCTTTTTTTGCTTTTTTATCCTCAAGATTAATATATAATGTACTCATTGAGACGATTAACTTATTTAAATTTTTAAAAGATAGAAGGAAAAGTATTCGTCATTAGAACTGGTAGAAAACCAGTCATTTTTAAGTTAGGAGAAATTTGTAATGGAGGTTATCTTTGGAAATAAGGATAATTCTTCTGCGATTGAACTAGTGGTATGAAAGCATCAAAAATAGTATTTTTTATAATATTTGTAGTTCTACTATCTTTAGGACTTATTTTCCTATCTAACGCAATAAAGAATACATTTAAGATTTCACTAAGACAAATGGGACAAGCAGCGATGAATAGTGCCAGCGAGAAACTGGAGGACTTTGAGTTTGGGATTTATTGGATTGGAGACTGCCCAGAGCCTGTAAAGAACAATGTACCAGAAATAACATTCGTTCCGACAGATGCAATCAATGGCGATAATATGCCAATTGTTTGGAGCGACGTTGAATACACTATATATGCCGAAGATGGAAGTGTAGTTGAACATGTAGTTCCTAGAGACTATCCTCATAATATGCTAATTGTTGTAAATAACGTTACGGACCTTTCGGAAGATAGCCTTGAGGTTATTAGACAATGTGCCGTTGATAATAAGGTGCCAGTCCTACTTATTGGTCGAGATACGATTAGTGCTTTTCGAGAGTATATTAATTGGAGTCCTAAGGACTATGAGAGCGACGACACGATGCTGTTCTCAGTTTATCTTGACGAAGGTGTAACCAATCCAATAGACATGTCTATTATTAATGATAGGCCAGAGCAATTTATGGCTTCATTGTTTGAATTCATGACAAATACTTTTAGCGAAGTAAATGAAGGTCGTGCTTCTGAAGAAGAAACACTTATGGTCGAGATGACTGAGATGACCGAGACAACCGAGATTGAGACAACTCAAATATCTGAAACAATAGAGACCACTTCTGAAGGTTAGCTATATCATACAAGGGTACTAATCCAACTCCTATAGATGCATTTTTGCATTTTAATTAGTAAGAAGATATTATATCCAATGCAATAAATATTCATTATGTGATAATTAAGATTTTTGATTAAAGGGAATTATATGGCAGCAAACGAATTCAAAATGAATGAGATACTAACAAAATACGATGAATTGACAGCAAGTCTTTCTGACCCTGCAGTGGTATCTGATACCAAAAGGTACATGGAATTATCCAAGGAATTAGGTAAGCTTAGTGAGACGGTTGATGCAATTAATTCTTATAAGTTTGCAAAGGCAGAAGAGGCTGAGGCTCTTGATATTCTCTCGCACGAGGATAGCGAACTTTATGGATTAGCCAATGAGATGCTACATAATGCAAAGCATACTATTGAGATAGAAGAGCAAAAACTTGTACTTCTTCTTACCGAAAAAGATCCGCGCGACGACAGGTCCGTTATCATAGAAATTCGAGCTGGCGCAGGTGGACAAGAAGCGGCATTAATTTCATCTCTACTGCTTAAGATGTACCGAGGTTATGCTCAACTTCATGGTTTTGCTATTGAAACTATTGACTATAACGGCACTGAATTAGGTGGATATAAGGAAGTTGTTTTCGAAGTGAAGGGAAGCGGAGCTTATAGCAGGCTTAAGTTTGAAAGTGGAGTTCACAGAATCCAAAGAGTTCCTGTAACTGAGTCTGGCGGAAGAGTACACACTTCAACAGCTACTGTTGCTGTCTTGCCTGAAGCAGATGCCGCAGATGTTACCATTAACCAGGAAGATTTGAAGATTGATACATACCGAGCATCAGGAGCTGGCGGACAGCACATCAACAAAACGGATTCAGCAATTCGTATTACGCATATACCGACAGGAATGGTTGTTACTTGTCAAGATGAGCGAAGTCAGTATAAGAACAAGGATAGAGCAATGTCAGTTCTTCAAAGTAGACTTTGGGAAATGACTAGAGCTAAGGAGAAAGCAGCAACCGACAGTGAGCGTAAGCAGCAAATTGGCACGGGCGATAGATCTGAGAGAATACGCACATATAATTACCATCAAGGACGAGTAACCGATCATCGTATAGGACTTACTCTATATCGTCTAGATGAGATTCTTGCTGGTGATTTGGACGAGATAATAGATGCATTAACATTAGCTGCTGCGACTAATAGAATACAACATGGTCAAGCGAGCAGTGACGATGGCGATGATGAGATGTAAAAAAGTCATAATAAAGAGGCAAATAAGTAATGGAAAGACAAACCAAATTTGACAAGACCTTAATTGTAAGTTCTTCTGATGATAAAGCTATGCTGGATTGTGCTGAAAGGCTTAAAGCAGGCGAGGTTATTGGGTTTCCTACAGAGACGGTTTACGGACTTGGAGCGAACTGCTTTGATGAAGAGGCTGTGGATAGGATTTTTGAAGCTAAGGGTAGACCAAACGATAATCCTTTGATTGTTCATGTTGCAAGGAAAGATCAAATACCAGATCTAGTAAGCGAGATAACTCCTCTGGCAGCTAAGTTGATTGATGCTTTCATGCCAGGTCCAATCACCGTNNCCTTCTTCTACTGGCGCGAAAAAGTTCCTGTCCTTGTGCGATTGCCCAGTTGCTGCTCCTTCGGCTAATCTTTCTGGAAGTCCGTCTCCTACGAAAGCAATCCACGTATATAACGATATGGCAGGTTACATCTATGCGATAATTGATGGCGGTCAAAGTGAATTCGGGCTTGAATCGACTGTAGTTTCTGCAATAGGCGATATTCCTGTCATTCTTCGACCAGGTGCGATTACTAAGGCTCAAATCGATGCAGTAGCAAGTAGTGTCTCTAAAGAGAAAACGACTGTTGTTGGTTCTGAGAAACCCGTTGCGCCAGGAATGAAATACCGTCACTACGCACCAAATGCGCAGGTTGAGATTATTATGACTCCGAAAGAAATCAAGCTTTCAAATGACGACGACCCTGAGGTTGACCTTGAGGCTTTTGCTGCCGCTCGAAAAGAATTTGATATCGATAATCTACCTAGTGAGACAAAGCGAGAAGCATTCACTATTGCTTATCCATTCATAGACAAAATTAAAGAACTAATGAAGCAGAATCCTTTGATACGTATAGGTGTTTTCTGTGGAATTGAGACAAAGGCCATTATTGCAAAAATGAACGACAAGATAGTAAATTCACATTTGCACTTTTTCGATTATGGATTGAATAACGATGTTGCTATGGCGTCACATTTCCTTTTCGATGGACTAAGACTTCTTGATGCACAGCAAGTGGACGTCATTCTTGCGGCTGGTTTTGACGGTGATGGAATCTCGAGGGCATATATGAACCGCATATCTAAGGCAAGTTGCAAAAAAGGTGAAATAACGAATAGCATGCCTGACGAAAGTGATAGACGCGTTTCAAGTCAAAGTCCATTTGTTGAGAATGAGTTTGAGAATGTTTATACGGCTTCGGTTCTTTTCGTGTGCTCTAGAAATACAGCATTAAGTGCAGCCGCCGAAGGTCTATTCAAAGAAATAATTAAAAAAGGCGGACGACTTTGCCTTGAAGACGACAAGAAGACTCAAGTAGAAGTATATGTAGACTCTGCAGGTCTTGACGCGAATGAAGGGCAGAGAGTTGATAAGGAAATGATTGATGCGATTAAGGAAATCAATGGCAAGAACATTTCTTATATTATTAGTAAGCAAGCGAATGCGAATCTATATAACGAGAACGATTTAATACTTACCATGCGAGACGATGAGGCTTTCGAGATAATTCGGAATTTTCCGGAGCTTTTTTCTAAGGTGTGGTCTATATCAACTTATGCAGCGTCAAAGGGATTAGTAATCAAGAATTTGGCAGGGAAAGTGGCTTCAATTTCTATCCCCGATCCTAATGGCGAGAACTACGCTACATATTTACATACGGCTAAAGCGATAAATGCATGGCTCGAGATTTTGTTCCCATACATTTTGAGAGATTTAGGTGCTAGACGAGCATAAATTCTGCGGATGTTTTTAGCAATCTTATTTCTTGCTTATATTGTATTAATATGTTATTCTTCAAACGCTGCATTAATGACAGCTATCCTTGCTCGGCACTATGTTGCCGGGCCGCATGACCAAGAGGAGGTGAAAATACATGGCAAACAAGTATGAGATGATTGTAGTTCTTAACCCAGCTAAGGGTGAGGAAGCGTTGACTACTCTAACTGAGGGCATTAAGTCTAAGGTTGAGTCAGCTGCGACAATTGATACTATGGATGTACTCGGAAATAAGCGTCTAGCTTACGAGATTGCAGACCAGAAGGAAGGTTATTATCTTCAGTTCAATTACTCCGCAGAATCCGATTTCCCTAAGGAAGTCGAGCGCTATCTTAAGATTACAGATGGCGTATTGCGTTACCTAGTAATTCGTATTGGTGAGTAATCGTAATAACGGAGGCTCAATATGAACAAAGTAATTCTTATCGGAAGATTAACAAAGGATCCAGAAGTGAAGAACACTTCGAGTCAGGTTCAGTTTTGCAACTTTACTATCGCGGTTGACCGTAGATTTAAGGATGCTAATGGACAAAGACAAGCGGATTTCATCAATTGTGTAGCATGGAGACAGACAGCATCATTCATTGGCTCTTATTTCCGTAAGGGATCAAAGGTTGCAGTTGTAGGAAGCTTACAGTCAAGAAGCTATGATGATCAGAGCGGACAAAAGCGTTATGTTACTGAGGTCGTAGTAGATGAAGTTGAATTTGCAGAGTCTGCTAATTCTAATCGTTCTAGTGACCAAGTAGCTCCTATGACATCAAGTGCTCCATTTGCTCCTGAGGCACCTAAGGCTTCAATTGCTCCACAAATGGATTCCGATTTATTTGGCTCCGATGATGATGTCAGTCTACCATTTGAGTTATAAATTTTAGCAAAGGAGACCATAAATATGGCTGAGAACAGAGCACCAAGGACCGGCCGTGATTTCGGCGGTATGAGACAAAGACGTCCTCGTAGAAAGTCTTGCGCTTTCTGTGCTGATAAGGTTGAAGTAATTGAATATAAGGATGCTGGAAAGCTTCGTAAGTATATTTCTGAGCGTGGCAAGATTTTGCCTAAGAGAATGACTGGCGTATGCGCAAAGCATCAGCGTGAACTTACAACTGCTATCAAGCGTGCACGTCAAATCGCTCTTCTTCCATATGATGCAGATTAATTAATCTGTTCATAGAAACAAGAGAAATAATAGTATATAATCATAGGGCATTCTTTGCATTTCGCAAGGAATGCCCATTATATTTTTGGAGGTACGGTAATGAAGTTAATTCTTCTAGCTGATGTAAAGGGACTAGGTAAGGCTAATGATTTAGTCGATGTTAATGATGGATATGGTAGAAATTATTTGCTTAAGCAGAAACTTGCCAAAGAGTCCACAGCCTCAAATTTAAACGATGTTAAGCTTAAAATGGGTGCTGCAGAAGAGCGCGCTAGACGTGAACTTGAGGCAGCTAAGGAGTTATCTTCTAAGCTCGGAGGATCTAAGTTTACTTACCAAGTTAAGTGCGGTGAGGGCGGTAAGCTCTATGGTGCGGTAACTACAATGGATATTGCCCAAGTACTAAAGCAAAACGGATATGATATTCCTAAGAAGAATATCGTTATTGATGGCGCTATTAAGAGCGTTGGAACATTTTCAGTAAGGATTAAGCTCCATCCTGAGGTTTCTTGTAAGATTTCATTAGAAGTGGTTTCTTAATTCTTAGAGGTATTTAATGGATCGCCAATTGTCAGATAACCTAATTAATAATAATGCTTTACCTAGCGACGTTGAGAGTGAGAAGGCTTTGCTTTCGCTATGCTTAAAAAACTCTTCGTTGCTTAATGATATCGTCGGAAAAACGCTCTCTAAGGAGGATTTTTTCGATGTAAGGAACATGCTTATTTATGAGGCTATTACTGAAATTTATCTTAATGGTGAAAGTGTTGATCAATTTACTGTTTGTAACAAGCTAACTAGTACTGGAAAGCTAGTTAAGGCTGGTGGAAACAGATATGTTATGAGCCTTCCTGAGGTATTTTCAATTGCTGCGAATGTCAACGAGTATATGGGAATCGTTCGTGAGAAGAGCATCTTGCGTCAATTAGCCAAAGCTTTTGATGAGTTCACGAGATTATCCATTAGCAGTCAATCAAAGGCCAATGACATTGTTGACTTGGCTGTTGGAAGATTATCTAATATGCGTGAAGCGCCTGACGGTATTGGCTTTGAGGCGTTATCGACAATCCTTACGAGAAATCTGAATCAGATTTATGCCGTCACTAGCGGTAAAGAGACTATAGATGCTATTCCTACTGGTTTTAGGGGAATAGACTATATGCTTGGAGGCCTTAGACCAGGAACTCTTAATATTATTGCTGCTAGACCGGGTATGGGAAAGACAGCGCTAGTAATAAATATGGCGACTAATATCGCTCAAAACTATAATAAGAACGTTAATATTTTCTCTTTGGAAATGTCTAAATCTGAAATTGGTAATAGAATTTTTGCTTCTAGAACCTCAACATCAGCTAAAACACTTCAAAGGGCGAAAATTAAGCGAGAAGATGAACTGGAACTTGGAAGGGCATATAAAGTGCTTGCTCCGTTACCGATTTATATAGATGATAATTCAAATGTTAATCCAGTAACGATGCTTGCAAAATGCAAGGAACTAAAGGCTGAAGGAAGATTAGGACTTGTAATTCTTGACTACTTGCAATTGATGACTATGCCTGGAAAGGGCAATAATAGTTCAAGACAACAGGAGATATCCGATATTTCTCGTTCCTTGAAGATAATGGCAAAAGAATTGAACGTGCCTGTTATTGCTCTGTCTCAATTATCCAGAGGTTCGGAGAAGAGAGACGATCACACTCCTATGCTGTCTGATTTACGTGATTCTGGTGCCATTGAGCAAGATGCTGACTCTGTTTTGTTTATTGACCGTAACGATTACTATAGGAAGGGTGAGGAGATGAAGTCTGAGCCTGTTACGGAAGCGAAGATAATTATCGCGAAGAATAGACATGGTGAGACGGGTACCGTTAAGCTTAAGTGGATGGGCGCGAGGACATTGTTTTTCGAAGAGGATAGATATTCTGATCCAGTTGAACCAGCTCAAAGCGAGTCTCAAAATATCGCGAAAGAATCTGCATATACTAGAACTACGAGTGCTGGTGCGGCGGCTTCGGACTACCATTTTGATGTTGATAGAGAGCCTAGCGCGAGCTATGTGGATATAGAGGAACCGCCATTTGACATGAATGAGAGTGATAATGACGAGCCAATCAATGACGAGAATAGCGAATTTTTCGGGGGGGATACTAATACGGATTTCCCGGAGGGAATGATTTGACACATAGTTTTAGTAAGTACTTTATCGAAAAGGCAAGTGAAGAATGTAAAAAGAACGGTCTTCTTGATGTAGATACTTTGATTGTTGGTGTCTCAGGGGGACCAGATTCAATGGCTTTGCTTAGTTTCCTAAGTAAAGTATATCCGCTAGAGAGAATCTTCGTTGTTCATGTTAACCATAATATTCGCCCAATTGATTGTGATAGGGACGAGAAGCTTGTCGTTGATTTTTGTAAGTCAATTAATGTTTCTTGCAAGGTCTTTAGCTTCGACTGTGAGAAGGAAGCTAGGGATCAAGGATGCTCAACTGAATTAGCTGGAAGAAATTATAGATATAGGGTATTTGATGAGTACGCTCGAGAGATTGCAGGCGAGGATTACATTCAAAAGACAAGAATTGCTGTCGCTCATCACAGGGGTGATTTGGCTGAGACGATGATGATGAATCTTTTTCGAGGCTCAGGACTTGATGGCCTTGTCTCATTGTCAAGAGAGACTCCAAGAATTATTCGTCCTTTCCTATTTTTTTCGAAAAAAGAGATTCTAACTTATTTAGAGGAGAATTCCATTGAATTTTCCCAAGATTGCACCAATGATATGGCAATTTGCACTCGTAACGTGTGGCGTAATGAGATTTTCCCGATGATCGATAAGACTAATGGCAAGAACTCGATAGATGCTCTTTATCAAACTTATGAGTTTTTGCAAGAGGACGCTTCGTATCTAAATCAAGTTGCTTTCACTGAGTTTAGTAAACATAAACTCGAGTTAGATGGATTAAAGTTACTGCCTGTCAGTGTTGTTAACGATTTTTCTCCTTCCATATCGAAAAGAATGCTTCGGACGCTTTGGCTTACTTCATTTGGCGATATGATTGATTTGTCTTCCAAGAATATCTACGACATTGTGAGTATTTGTAAGAAGAGTGTCTATAAGCCCACAAGAATATGCCTTCCATTCAATAGAATTGGATTTGTCTTTGATAGCTATGTCGGTTTTTGTGAAGAGATAGAACTTGAAGACTGTGCATGTCTTTTCGCAAGAGGTCAAGGCTTTATTACAGTCTCTTCGAATATGCAAGTTAAGTTAGATTTAACTAAGAGTAATACCATAAAAATACCTAGAAGTGATATCACAATTGAGATACAAATTATTGAGAATGACAAGGGTATAGAGTATAATGATTTATCTTGGATTTTGCCTATATATGAAGGCGATGACGAGATGATACTAAATCTAAGAAATCGTTTTTCTGATGGTCAGTACTCATTTTGTAAGGCCGGTTCTTCATCGAGCAATAAGATTGGTAAATTGTTTATCAATAAGAAGGTTCCCAAGGAAGCTCGAGATAATATCTTGTTTTTCTGTAGTAATGATGAGGTTCTTTGGATGCCAGGATTGGGACATGCGTGTGGTTATGTTGACGATATTTCGCGCGAACGTAATATCGAGGATAGAGCCAAGTACAAGAGAAGAGTTGTTAGAACGATGAAGATATCAATTCTTCATACTGTTGGGAGGTAAATTAGTGCTATTAGATACTTCAGAGGTATTAGTTACATCATCTGAGATTAGGTCTATGGTTGAACGCGTTGGCAAATCACTTAACGCTGATTATGGGGATGAAGAACTTGTAGTAATTGGAGTTCTAACTGGTGCTTATGTATTTGTTGCAGACTTGGTAAGGGAATTAAGAATGCCTGTCGTAGTTGATTTCATTCAAGTCTCAAGTTATGATGGAACGGTTTCTTCAGGACAGTTAACTGTTAAGAAAGATATTAGCGTTTCAATAGAAGGACGCAATGTTTTGATCGTTGAGGATATTATCGATACTGGGTATACTCTGACGAAGCTTAAAGATATGCTTCTGAAGCGCAATCCTAAGTCGTTAAAGATATGTACAGCTTTTAATAAGTATGAAAGGCGCGTACATAACATAGATATCGATTACAAGGGAATTTGTATTCCCAATAAATTTATCGTGGGATACGGACTGGATTATGATGGAGAGTTTCGTAATCTTAGAGATGTGTGTGTAGTCTCACAATACGGAGGTAATTAATGGACAATAAAAACAATGACAACATAAACCAGAGAAGTGGTATGCCTCGTCTGCCACGTTCTGGATACTGGTTTTATGGAGTTATGTTAGTGTTACTGATAGTAGCAACTTTTCTGTTCTTCAATCAGAATGCTAATTCAAATCCGCTAGTACTATCAGATGTATTAGCATATTTGAACGATGAGAGCATAGACGTTCATGAAGTAGAGATTGCGGGTACTACTGTTACTATGAGCTACACGGATGCTCAGGGCAAGGACGGTTCAATCACTCAATCAGTCCCTTATGAATATGTTGACGATTTAGTAGTAGAGTTACAAAAAGCGGAGGCTAAAGGCCAAATCGAGAAGTATAATTATGTTGAACAGGTTGATTGGTCAGCTTATATTTATATTGGTTTTGGAATTTTATCCGTTATTGTAGTAGTCGTTTTAATTCTTAATTTTAGCAAGCAAGCAAAAGATGGAAATAGTGTATTTAGCTTTGGATCAAATCGTGCTAAAAGAACTGATCCGAATAAGGCTAAGGTGAAGTTTTCTGATGTAGCAGGATGTGAAGAGGAGAAGGAGGAGCTAGCTGAGATAGTTGACTTCCTAAAAACTCCAAAGAAGTATCTTGAGTTGGGCGCTAAGATTCCAAAGGGAGCACTATTATTTGGAGCTCCTGGAACTGGTAAGACTCTTCTTGCTAGAGCAGTAGCTGGAGAAGCAGGCGTTCCATTCTTCTATATTTCTGGTTCAGATTTTGTAGAGATGCTTGTAGGTGTTGGTGCTTCTCGTGTTAGAAGTCTTTTCGAAGATGCTAAGAAAGCTGCTCCAAGTGTAATCTTCATTGATGAGATAGATGCTGTTGGTCGAAAAAGAGGTGCTGGTCTTGGCGGTGGAAACGATGAGCGCGAGCAAACGCTGAACCAAATTCTTGTTGAGATGGATGGCTTTGAGGTAGACACTAATGTAATAGTTATGGCTGCTACAAACCGTTCGGATGTATTGGATCCTGCTCTACTAAGACCTGGTAGATTTGATAGAAGTATATATGTTTCTAATCCTGACGCATCTGAGAGAGAGGCAATTCTTAAGATTCATGCTAAGGGTAAGCCACTTGGTAAAGACGTTAATCTCAAGGAATTGGGTCTTGCTACGACGGGATTTACGGGCGCAGACCTGGAGAATCTTCTTAATGAGGCAGCTTTGCTTACAGCAAGACGTAATAAGAAACAGATTGGTCAACTAGAAGTATCTGATGCAATGTTCCGAGTAATGATGGGACCGGAGAAGAAATCAAAGAAGGTTACCGATGGTTCTCGTAAGCTTACTGCATATCACGAGGCAGGACATGCGATTATTGTTCGTGCCATCTCATCTACCGAAAAGGTCGATAGAGTTACGATCATTCCGGCTGGTGGTGCTGGCGGTTATACCGCATATTCTTCTCTTGAGGATTATAGTTTCTATACTAAAGAAATGATTCTCCAATCAGTTAAGATTGCACTCGCAGGACGCGCTGCCGAGGAATTATTCTTAGGCGATATTAGCACTGGCGCTTCTAATGATTTGCAACGTTGTAATAAGCTTGTAAGAGACATGATTAAGCGTTATGGTTTCTCTGAGAATTATGCTAACCTTGTTTTCGAGGATGATAGTGACGAGGTATTCATTGGATCTACTTATGGCCGAGTCCAAGGTTATTCTGATAAGACAGCTGAAGCTATTGACGATGAAGTTAAAAAGATAATTGCATCTTGTTACGAAGAGGTTAAGGCTATTCTTTTAGAGAAGAAAGCGATAGTCGAGGGCCTTGTTGCAAGGTTGTTCGAAAAGTATAAGGTTGACGGAGCAGAGTTTGAGCAGATTTATCTTTCGAATGGTGATCTAACGAAACTTGATTCTACCATCGAAGTAAAAGACGAAAGCAATAAAGTAGAGGATAGTTCAGCCGAGGATAATTCAGGCGAGGATAATTCAGCTGAGGACAAGAAAGACTTGGGAGATAAAGAAGAATAAGTAAGATTTCTTCTCCCCAAATCTAATAAGTAATCAATTATGGCCATGTGTAAGATCAATTCTCTCACATGGCCATTTCATTGTTACTAATTTGATTCTGTTATATTCGAGTGTAGGATTGAATTCTACTCCTTAGGTTTTTTAGCTTTCATAGCTCGCATAGCGTTAAGAATTGCAATAATCATGACTCCAACGTCGCCGAAAACGGCAATCCACATATTTGCAAAACCTAAAGCTCCAAGTAGAAGAATTAATCCCTTTACGATTAAAGCAAAGCAGATGTTTTGGCGAACAATAGACATTGTTTTTCGCGAGATAGAGATAGCAAGAGGAAGCTTAGTTAGCTTGTCGTCCATAAGAACAATATCGGCGGACTCTATCGCTGCGTCGCTTCCTAGAGCGCCCATAGCTATGCCAACATCAGAACGCATGAGTACAGGAGCATCATTGATTCCGTCGCCAACGAAGGCTACCCCATTGCTCTCACTCATGCAATTCTCAAGATGAGAAACCTTATCTTCTGGTAGCAAATCCGCATGGTACTCATCGACTCCTGCTTCCTTAGCAATAACTGAAGCCGTTCCTTCTTTATCACCAGTTAGCATAACAGTCTTCTTGATTCCAAGAGTCTTCATAGACGAGATTGCTTCGGCGGCTTCTGGCTTCATTGTGTCACTGATGACAATGTGACCGAAGTATGTGCTGTCAGATGCGATATGGATTATTGTGCCGTTTAGGTGGCAATCGTGGCAATCACATTCGGACAACTCCATTATCTTGCTATTACCAACGTAGAATCTTGTACCATCAATAGTTGCAAGAACGCCTTTGCCCGCAATCTCTTTGATTTCACCAATTCTGCTTGAATCAATTATCTCACCATGCGCTTCTATTATGGATTTTGCAACAGGGTGAGAAGAACAACTCTCTGCAAGGGCGCCGATGCTGAGAAGCTCCTTTTCGCTTACTTGCTCGGGATGAATAGCTGTTACAGTAAATGAGCCTTTAGTGATTGTTCCTGTTTTGTCCATAACGACAGTATCTATTTTGGAGAGAAGCTCAAGATAATTCGAACCCTTGATTAGAATTCCTTGTCTTGAAGCACCTCCTATGCCTCCGAAAAAGCTAAGTGGAACTGAAATTACTAGTGCACATGGGCAAGAGACTACAAGAAAAACCAGAGCACGATTTATCCACTCACTCCATGAAAGCCCAATAAAAAGGGGAGGTACAATCGCAAGAAGAATTGCAGCTACGACTACGCAAGGCGTATATACTCTTGCAAATCTGGTGATGAAATTCTCTGCCTTTGCTTTCTTGCTGGAAGCATTCTCGACAAGCTCTAAGATTCTGGAAACTGTGCTCTGTCCGTATTCTTTGGATACTTTAACTTGAATCACTCCTGAAAGATTAATTGATCCGCTTATTACGTTGTCGCCCTCTTGCATATCAACTGGAAGGCTTTCGCCAGTTAGGGAAGAGGTGTTGACCGATGTTGATCCTTGAATAATCTTTCCATCTAATGGAATTCTTTGTCCAGGCTTAACTATAATTGTTTGATTGATCTTAACTTCGTCTGGCTCGACTATTTCTTCCTTACCATCTTGAAGGAGAATCGCAAATTCAGGACGAATGTCCATAAGTTTGGCGATGGATTTACGACTTTTTCCTATCGCCATGCTCTCGAAAAGGTCGCCTACCTGATAGAAAAGCATGACAGCCGCGCCCTCAGCGTATTCGCCTGTAGCAAACGCTCCAATGGTAGCAATGCTCATAAGAAATTTTTCGTCGAGAAGCTGACCGTGAATAATCCCTTTAATAGCATTCAATAATACGTCATATCCGATTATCAAATAAGGAATGGCAAATGTTACAAGCCTAATCCATCCAATTGTTGGAACAAAGTAAGCTATAGCTGTAAGGATAACTGACACTATAATTCGAATCAGCTTGCGCTTTTGTTTATTGGTCATGTAAATACCTTCAATCTTAAAGAATTAAACTTGAATTTTGCAATCAGGTTCTATCTTCTTAGTTATTTTAATCGCCTGATTTACTATAGATTCGAACTTGTCGTCGTCAGCTTCTAGCGTCATCTTTTGTGCTAGAAAATTTACGTGGCATGCATTGACGCCGTCTATTTTACTAATTGCATCCTCAATCTTCGAAGCGCAATGAGCGCAATCTAAATCCTCCATCATGTAACTCTTCTTCATAGTTTTACTTCCTTTCCTCTAGTAAATGTTCAAATCCAGAAATGATAATCTTGCAAACGTGATCGTCCGCTAAAAAATAATAAACCGTCTTTCCTTCTCGCCTGAATCCAACAAGATTTGCATCCTTCAATACCTTAAGCTGGTGAGAAATAGCAGATTGTGTCATTCCCATAAGCTCGGCTATTGCGCATACACACATCTCTGACTCGAATAAAGAGAAAAGTATCTTCGTTCGAGTAGTATCGCCAAAAAGCTTGAATAGGCTCGACAAATCAGTCAACACTTCATCTGTAGGCAGGTCATATCTAACTCTTTTTAGTATCCCTTCGTGGTCATGTTTCACACTTGCACCTCCATTCATATGAATATCTGTTCATATGATAGACCATTCATATGTTCTCGTCAATATCGATAATCACACTATTGAGATTGCCTAGCATTTCGCGCAAAACGATAGTTTGTATAGTATAATATGAGACGCGAAAAAGTTATTAAGAGGCGACAATGAATAAAGGTATTGATTCCCTTCGATCCAACTCGAAGATTTATTTTATTGGTATTGGTGGAATTTCTATGAGCGGACTTGCGCGCTTAGCGCAAGGCTATGGCTTTGTAGTTGCAGGTTCTGATATGCATATTAGCGAGAGAACAAAAGAACTTGAAAGCAAAGGCATTAAAGTCTACGGTCAGCAAGCTGCATCGAATATTCTGGATTTTAAGCCGGATTATATTGTTAAGACCGCAGCTATTCTTCCACATAATAGTGAAGTAATTGAAGCTATTGCTCAAGGAATTCAAATTTTTGATAGAGCGGAATTTCTTGGACTCCTAACAGAAAGCTACGAGCGAGTTATAAATATCTCTGGTACTCATGGAAAAACAACAGTTACTGCCATGACTTCAATGATGTTAATTGATAGTGACAAAGATCCTACAGTTCATCTTGGTGCGGAACTTGACTATTTCAAAGGAACAATAAGATTTGGTCATAACCGTAATCTTCTTATATCAGAAGCGTGCGAGTTCAATAGATCATTCCTTCATTTCTCGTCTACTACGGCTGCGATTACTAACATAGATCACGACCACGTTGATTGTTATCCCAAGCTATCTGATGTAGTGGAGGTTTTCGCGAAATTCCTTGATAATGTAAGTGACAACGGATATGTTGTAGTTAATGGTGCTTGCCAGAATACGGCAAATGCACTTGAAATAGCTAAGGTGGCTCGAGAAATACTGGGGCGCCCAATGCCTAACATAATTACTTGCAACCGTGAAGAGGGCGGCACTTTCTGCGCGAAAAATATTGGATTTGTCGATGGCAAACCATCTTACGATATTTATTATATGGATGAATTAATCGGTCATGTGAACCTTAGAATTCCTGGCCTTCATAATGTAGATAATTCGCTTATTGCTACTGCGTGCGCATTTCTAAATGGTGCAAGTCCTGAGGCTATAGTTAAAGCGCTTAATGAATTTAATGGTGCAGATGGCAGATTTACGATTAAGGGTAAATATAGGGATTGCTTAGTAGTAGCAGATTATGCGCACCATCCGGCTGCGGCAAGAGCTACCATTGAGGCAGCAAGTCATATTCCTCATAGAGAGATTATTGTTGTGTTCCAGCCATTGACATTTAACAGGACGAAGATGCTTTTCGAGGACTATGTGACCTCTCTTTTGCCGTGTAAGAAGGTTCTTTTTGCAGAGATATTCTCAGATAGAGAGGTTAATACTCATGAGATTTCAAGTAAGGATATCTCGGATGAGATAAATAATCGTGGTGGCGACGCAGAGTTCTTTGAGAGCAAGGCGGATTTGCATAAGAGATTGGATGAGATAATTCAACCAAACGACATTATCTTAATCCTAGGACCTGAAGATATAAGAGAATTTGGCGATTGTTTATGCCCGAAAGGTTAACAATGAGAAGCAAAAATAAACCAATAACAATAATCGGTTTTGTACTAATGCTTTCCATGCTTCTTGTAATGGGTGGTCTTTGCCTTGCCGCAAATATTGGACAAGATGATAGTAATCCAGTAGTCGTGTTCTATGGAGTGGAAGGAATACCTGAGACATCACTTACTAACTCCTTGCATGCTGCTGGCTTCGATTATTGTGTTCAAGAGGCATATTATTCGAAAGATGGATATACCTTCGAGCTTGATAGCGATCTTGAGGATAGAGACCTTATTGTCGTAGGAAGTGGAGATTGCGCTGTTTACACAATTGGATTTTTTGAAAATCACTATTCAAATGTAAAGGGTTATGTTCTTTTGGATCCTGTATCGCAGGGAGCTTTGTCCTTAGAAGGACTGTCCAATACTTTTCCTGATAGCCAAGTTGCTATTTTTGCTGGAAGAGATAATGCTAAGGATATCTCTGAAATGTCTGATGCAAGAGTTATTTTCGAGCGACTTTCAGGTGTTGATTCGTTCTATGGTGCAGGGTTTAGAGTGGGAGCATTATTTCCATCGCTTTGCTTCTCAAATGCCAGTCAAGACAGGTATTTATCGCTTTCTTCATTTGATAGTAAGAACGGAAGTATGGTTTCATCTCCAATATTTCAAAGCGAGTTTGCATCTTTTTTGACGTCTACCTTTGACGATATTTGTACTCCGTCAGGTGGTGCTGGAAGAATAGCTATTTGGTACGCTCTTAGTGCCATCGCTCCTTTGTTCGCCATAACTGGAATGTGCATGTTCATTTCCTTATTTCCTACAAATAAAACCGGTATGCGAGACGATAGTGAAGGTCGAAACGAGAGAATGGTATTCAGAGTTCTATCGATTATCACGCTTGTGATAATTATTGGTACAGTAGTTTTCTCGATAAGTGAGTATTTAAGACGGAGTGTTTTACTTATTCTGATATTTATTCCTGTTGTGTATCTAGTAATTATGTCTGTATCTTCCTTGAAATTGTTCTTTGATAACAGAATCAAATTTGTTACTAATCATGGTGATATTGTTCGTAATGCGATTATTGTTTCTAGTGAATTAGTGTTTGCGATATTATGTTGTATTCTATATTTTGGATTATTTAGTATTGATATTGAGATTAGTAGCATTATTCTTTCACTGATTATCGCGGTTATTGATTTTGGATGTGTTGCTTTGCTGTCTTATGTCGATAAGAAATCAAGATTTGCTGGGAATAGCGGTAGCTCATACTTTGGCAATAAGGTTATGCCAGCCTTGATCTTGATTCCTTCAGTCTTTGTATTGATGTTTGGAATAATTTGTTCGATGGATACAGTTATTTTTGCGGGTCTTTCTGGCGTTCTTATCGCAATAGCGCCTTTACTACTAACCCTCCCAGTTAGACGACATACAGATTCTTCTGTATTGGTGGGTTTAGTTCATGCGATTACTTATTTCTTACTATTTATTTGTCTTCTATGATTCTAATTTGGTGAATGAAAGGTTAATGGTGTTTTTATGGCAGTAACTATAAAAGACGTTGCAAAGAAAGCTGGTGTTTCAATATCAACAGTGTCCAAGTGCATCAATGGTGGCAATGTTCTAGAGCCAAAGCGTACTGAGATTTTGAAAGCTATTGAAGAACTTAATTTCCGAGTAAACCCTTTAGCTCGTGGCATGAAGACAAAGAAAACAAGCACAGTTGGAGTGCTTATTCCAAATATTTCTGATTACTTCGGGAGAACAATCTTAAGTTATGCAAGCAGATATCTCTACGGTGCAAACTATAGCACGGTATTTTGTGATTACGTAATTTTTGACGATAGTAAGACGAATGTCTCGGAGAAAATCAAGTTTTTGCTTAAGTATAGTGTTGATGGAGTTATTGTTCAGCCTGTAGATATAAGACCTGAGGAGCTTGATCTTTTTCGAAAAGAGAACGTTCCTGTTGTCTTCGTCGACCTTAAAGATGATAGCCATTTTTACGACTCAGTTACGCTTAATAATGAGAAGGCAGTCTATGATGTTATATCAAAATTAACGGCGGTTGGTCACAAGAGGATTGCTTTTGTATCTGGCAGACCAGGCATTTCTACTACTGACGAGCGTGTGACTGGCTATATGCGCGCGCTTCGAGATGCGGGACTTCCAGTTATTCCCGAATACGTATTCCGTAAAACAATCGATTCTGATTCAGGATATGAAGCGATGGAGCACTTTATGAGTTTGAAGGAGAAACCATCGGCGGTATTTATTGGCGGTCACGATTTGGTTACAGGAGCGCTATCATATTGTTCAGAACATAAGGTATCCATTCCGGATGATATCTCTTTTGTTGGCTTTGAGAATGAAGAAGCTTCAAAGATATATAGACCAACGCTTTCATATGCGACTCAGCCTATGAAGAAGATGGCTGAGGGTGCTTGCCAAATGCTTATAGATAGGATTAATGGTTCATATGTCGGCGCCGCAAGATGTAGCGTTATGAACGCCGATTTTGTTGAAGGTCTATCTGTCAAAAATATGAATTGACACTCCTTAACCTTGATGATAATATATCCGGGTGACCGCATGCGCCGGGCTACTAAATCTGTGCTTTTTTACAAGTATTAGATGCCTTGAGTTAAGCAGCGAGACTGGAAGAACAGGAGGACACAATATGAATTACGCAATTATCAAGACAGGCGGCAAGCAGTATAAGGTTTCTATCGGCGACGAGATTTTCGCTGAGAAGCTTGAGGGCGATGCTGGTACAACAATTACTTTTGATGATGTTTTGGCAGTAGCAGATGATTCCGGCATCAAGGCTGGAGACGCATGCAAGGCTACAGTAACAGCTGAGGTTGTTAGTCAGGGCAAGAACAAGAAGATTGTTGTTTTGAAGTACAAGGCTAAGAAGGGTTATCGTCGTAAGAACGGACACAGACAGCCTTATACACGTGTTCGTATCACAGCTATCAACGTTTAAGATGGACCTTGATATATGATTACTGTCATAATTGATAAGGATGAGAATAAACGAATAAATGCCATATATATGAATGGACATTCGGGTTTCTCAACTAGTGGAACAGATATTGTTTGTGCAGGGGCTTCTACATTGTTTTATACATTAGCGAATTCTCTTGAAGATATTTGCATGTATGATACGAACAGAACATCTTCGATAATTGAAGATGATGGAGAAGGAAATGTAAGAGCAAGCATCGTATTACCACAGGATAGTGATAATAGTAATGCCGATAGAGCGCAGGTTCTTATGAGAATGGCTCATATTGGTTTTATCACATTAGCTTCATCGGCTAATACAGACGGTAACAGATATATCGAAGTTATAGAAGGAAAATAACCTGACTTTAGGAGGTGTAAGAAATGCTTCAGATGAATTTACAGCTCTTTGCTCATAAGAAGGGAATGGGTTCGACTAAGAATGGTCGTGACTCAGAATCTAAGAGACTTGGAGCTAAGAAGGGCGATGGACAGATTGTAATTGCTGGTAACATTCTTGTTAGACAGCGTGGAACTAAGATCCATCCTGGTACAAATGTAGGAATCGGATCCGATGATACTCTATATTCACGCGTTGACGGTCGTGTTAAGTACGAGCGTCTAGGTAAGGACAAGAAGCAGGTAAGTGTTTATCCTGCAGAGTAATTGACCTTATATGTATTAGATGTATTGCAGCCTGCCGGTTAGCCGACAGGTTGTTTTTTTCGAAAAAGGAGATAGACGATGTTTATCGATCATGCAAAGATTTATGTTAAGGCTGGTAACGGCGGAAACGGTGCACTTTCTTTTCGAACAGAGAAGTATGTGCCAGACGGTGGACCTGACGGCGGAGATGGTGGAGACGGCGGAAATGTCGTTTTCGTCGCTGCTTCTAAGTTAACGACTCTACAAAGCTTTAGATTCAAGCACAAATTCGTTGCGGATGATGGTGCAAAGGGCATGGGCCGCAAGATGTATGGCAGAGGCGGAGCCGACTTAAGAATTGCTGTGCCAGTAGGGACAATCATTCGTGATGCTTCGACTAATAAGATTCTCGTTGACTTTTCTCAAGATGGACAAGAGTATATCGCGGTTAAAGGCGGCAAAGGCGGAGCTGGTAATATGCACTATGCTAATAGTGTTAGACAGGCACCAAATTTTGCTCGTGCGGGTGTTCCTGGCGAGGAGAAAGAACTTCTTATTGAACTTAAGCTAATTGCTGATGTTGGTCTTGTAGGCTTTCCAAATGCTGGTAAATCAACGTTGCTTTCCGTTATGACTAGTGCGAAGCCAAAGATAGCAGATTATCCTTTTACTACATTGGAACCCGTTCTAGGTGTTGTAAACAACTTTGATACATCTTTTGTTATTGCGGATATACCAGGAATTATTGAGGACGCGCATGAAGGCGCTGGTCTTGGACATGATTTTCTAAGACACATAGAGAGAACGAGACTACTAATTCATGTTGTAGATGTTTCGGCCAAGGATGGAAGAGACCCATTGTCTGATTTCAACAATATTAATAATGAGCTCTTGCAGTTTAATCCAGAGCTTGCAAAAAGGCCTCAAGTGGTTGCTGTTAACAAATGTGATGCGGTAAGCGACGAGGAAGTAGAAAGCTTTGTAAATGAAATTAAGAAGCTTGGTTATGAAGATATCTTTGTAATTAGTGCTGCAAGTCGAGTAGGCATTGAGCCTTTGCTTAATAAGGTAACTGAGTTAGTCTCGAAGCTTCCTACAACGGTTCTCTTTGATGATATTGAGGAGGAGAAGTTGTTCAAATATGTGCCTAAGGATCAATATACTATTGAAAAACACGATGATGTGTTTGAAGTTTCTGGTTCTTGGGTAAAGGTTGTAATGGAGTCTACAAACTTCGAAGACCCTGATTCAATATCATACTTCCAAAGATCACTAGTAAATTCAGGTGTCATTGAAGCCTTGAAGAAAGCTGGAATCAAGGAAGGAGACACTGTAAAAATAGCTGATTGGGAGTTCGATTTTATTGAATAAAGCAAAATAAAAGCAAACTATTGAAGTATTATTGCTATTCTGTTAACGTTTACATTTCGTTAACAAATTGTCATAATTACTCCTTATCATATAGGTATACTTAAATTGTAAGGATAAGTTCGATAAGAAGTTTCCTGTTTGGTTTTATAGTTTGTATCTGCCTCGTTAATACGAGGCATTTTTTTGTCCTTAAAATTTTGCATAAACAAATCCGGTACTTTTCGAAATTCGAAAAGCGCCGGATCTGCCTTTGAAAAACAAGGTAGAAGATTGGCAATAAATAAAAACAAGGGACTTCAAATAATAATCTTAAACCTTATTCCAACATCATTTTACTACAAAACTTTACTCTGCACCCTCATTTGAAAGAGAATTTATGAATTGTTTGTAGATTCTCTCGGAATCCTGCTTCCACATTCTTCGTATTGATTCAGTTCTTTCCTTGCTGTTCACTTCAATAGAACAATCGAAAATAACATTTCCATCTATTTGCTTCGTTAGGTTAACCATGTACTTGCCGTTAGCAAGCATAGAAATCTTGACTAGTGATTGCTTCTTATTCTCTAGATCCTTCTTTACCTTATCTGCGGATTTGTTAAGACGTAGAAGGATGGTGTTATTTATAGTGTTCACAACATCATTAAGGATTGCTTCACCGCCAGGAGTAATGGAAACGCTTTCTTCCTGATCCTCAATATTTTTATCCATTAAATTTCCAGAAATCAATTCATTGTAAGCTTGACTAAAAGTGAAGAAATCCATTGTCAGCATAGAAAGGCATTCGTCGGTTAACTGATGATAACCAACATTTGGCACCTTGGATACTAAGTAAAGAATTTGTATTTTTGCAGTTGCAATAGAAATATTCTCCATTTGACCTCCAAAAAATGAAACTTATCACATAGATTATATACGAAAACAAAAAAACGGTGTTATACTCTCAATATGTTTTTTTAATTAAGAAATGAGTATAAGGAGTTCACTATGATTTCACTTGATGATTCTAATGTTCTATCGTTTGTAGGTGGAAAAGATGCTATCTTGAGAATGGAACCTCAAGTTAGACTATCTCACGACATGCTGCACAAGAAGAATGGTCCTGGAAATGATTTTCTTGGTTGGCTAGATCTTCCTTCTGCATATGACAAGGACGAGTTTGCTAGAATTCGTAAGGCAGCAGCTAAGATTAGAAGAGATTCTGATGTACTTATCGTAATCGGAATCGGTGGTTCTTATCTTGGAGCAAGAGCAGCAATTGAGCTATTAAGCCACTCGTTCTCTTCTTCCGCTTCTAAGAAGGTTAGAAAGAGTCCTTTGATTCTATTTTGTGGTAATTCTATTAGTGCTACGTATCTAGCAGATATGATGGATGTTATTGATGGTAAGGATATTTCTCTTAATATCATTTCTAAGTCAGGTACTACTACTGAGCCTGCAATTGCATTCAGAATCTTGCGTGCATATATGGAGAAAAAGTATGGTAAGGATGGCGCTAAGTCCAGAATCTACGCCACAACGGACAAGGCACGTGGAGCATTAAAGGGATTAGCAGATGAAGAAGGTTATGAGACATATGTAGTACCTGATGATGTTGGCGGACGTTTCTCCGTACTATCTGCAGTTGGTTTACTACCTATCGCTGTAGCAGGAATTGATATCAAAGAGGTTATGCGTGGCGCACGTGATGCTTCTAAGGCTTTCAAGAAGACTAGCCTTGAAGAGAATCCTTGTTATCGTTATGCTGCTGTTCGTAATTGTCTTTATAGAAGCGGTTATTCAACAGAGATTATGGTTAATTATGAACCATCTTTCCATTTTATGACTGAGTGGTGGAAACAACTTTATGGTGAGTCAGAGGGTAAAGACGGCAGGGGAATATTCCCAGCTGGCGTTGATAATACAACAGATCTTCACTCTATGGGACAATACATTCAGCAGGGTAGAAGAATTATGTTCGAGACAGTTGTTCAAATTGACAATGCTCGTAGATCCTTCGAGATTCCTAATGATCCTGATGACCTAGATGGATTGAACTTCTTATCCGGAATGGATATGAACGAGGTTAATAAGAAGGCTATGCAAGGCACTATTCTTGCTCATGTTGATGGTGGAGTTCCTAACATGGTAGTACATGTACCTGAGCTAACGCCATATTGGTTTGGCCAATTGGTTTTCTTTTTCGAGAAGGCATGTGGAATATCTGGATATCTTCTTTCTGTAAATCCTTTCAACCAGCCAGGCGTTGAAGATTATAAGAAGAATATGTTCGCTCTTCTTGGAAAGCCAGGTTATGAGACTCAGAAGGCTGAATTAGAGGCTAGATTAGATAAGTAATCTCAAAGATGCTTATAACCGTGTAATCTTGGGATTGCACGGTTTTCTTATGCTTCTAAATTGGGGTAGTTTTTCTGGGCGAAAATGGTGTAAAATAATAAAACTTGGATATACCAAGCAACAAGGAGTTCACTGAATGCAGAATGAGCAAAAGGATTTTTCATTAAGTCTTGTCAGAATATTTGATAATGTCTTATTGACTGAAGAGGAAGCGCTATCTAAGGGCTATTTTTCTGACCTTTCTATTGCCGAATTGCATACGCTTGACGCCATTGGCCCATATGAAGCTCGTACTATGACAGAAACAGCTAATGATTTGGGTATTACAACAGGTACTTTGACGGTAGCTATTGATCGTCTTCTTAAGAAGGGATATGTTACCCGCGACAGAGATACGGTCGATAGACGAATTGTGAGGATATCGCTTACTAAGAACGGTAAGCTTGCTTGCCGAATTCACCAGAAGTTCCATAGTGTTTTGGCTCAAAGGATTCTTGACCCATATACTCCTGAAGAGAGAGCGATGCTAATTAAGATGACTAATGAGATAGATGAATTTGTTAAATCCCAGCTTCTTCGCTATAGTGATAAGAAGCAAATTAGAAAGACAGCGCACGAAGTGGCGAATGATAATCGAAGGAGAATAGAATAATGGAAGACACCGGCGACCCCCGAGAACGTAATGAAAGCAAGATTGATATGACATCTGAAGAGGTTCTCGACTCTAAGGACAGGATACTTGATGATTTGGTTAAGATGCTTACGGGCATTCTTGATATATCACCTACAGATGTTAGAGCTGATATGGCTATAGAAGCTGACTTGGCATTAGATTCTCTCCAGCTATATGAATTGGTTTTGGATCTTGAGGAAGCATATGATATCCGGATTCCTGATACTATGCTTGAGACGGTTAAAACTGTAGGCGATGTAGTGGATATGGTATATTTAATTTCGATTAGTAACGACTAGAAAGCAATAATTAAGAAGGCGAGTGCAAGCTAGATGAGATATTTGTTTATCATCAATAGCAAAAGTCAAACATCGACGATTAAGGAATTGGAGGATGCAATTTCTGAACTTGATGACGACTTAAGAGTACGAATAGAGTTCAGATACACTGAGTATCCTGGGCATGCTCGCGATATTGCAGTCGAAGCTAGCGATGCGAATGGAGCTGGTATTACGATCGTTTCTTGTGGTGGTGATGGAACCTTTCACGAGATAGCGAATGCTTTGGCTTTTAGAAGTACTCCAATAATTTGTATTCCGATGGGAACTGGCAATGACTTCGCTCGTATTATTTTCCCACAAGAGTCGATGAAGAAGCCCTTCTCGCAAATTCGTAATCTTGATTCTGTTAAAGTGGTACCAATTGACTTAGTTCGACTAGATAGCTACGACATGCTTGGAAGTCACATCCCAATTTGGTCATGCTATTTTAACAATATCGCTTCAATAGGACTTGATACGCAGGTGCAATATCTAGCTAAGACTTTTATTAAGGGTAAGGATACTAAGTTCAATAGAAAGACGGCATACGTAAGAGCTGCATTAAAGTCAATCTTTGGAAATCGCGATAGTAAGTTTACATATTCGCTCGAGCTTGAGAATGGTGAGACTTATACTAGCAACAGCGATACTCATACCTTGATTAGCCTTTGTAATGGAAGATACTATGGAGATGGTTTTTGTCCTGCTCCAAAGGCGAAGATTTCTGATGGAATATTGGATGTTTGCGTAGTGGAGAGTGTATCGTTTTTTAGATCATTTCCATTACTTTTGCATTATCGAAAAGGAACTCATGCCGGTAAGCAGGGAATTAGTACCTATCGTGTAACTAGTGGGATAGTAACTTGCCAAGATAGCTCCTTCCAGCTACTTGGAAACTACGATGGCGAAGATTTCTTTGGAGATAGGATTAGGTTTGAAGTATTTTCAAATGCCTTGAATTTGGGCATTTTTCCTGGCGTTGAAATTGAGTGAGCATAAACGTACTGTTTATCTTTTCGAGATTAAGTATTAGTTAATTTTGCGGCCTCGTCTGGATTGCGGTACTTATCTTGCATCTCATTCATCCACTTTGATAATGCTTCGGTTAGAGTATGTGCATCGTTACCATAATCTTCGCCAAGTAAAGGCTTACCAACAAAGATTCTAATCTTCTTTCTCTTAAGGAAACCCTTGTAAGGATGTGGGTACTTAGAGGAACGAGGCCAAACCTCATATGCTCCAGAAATATATACAGGTACAAGCGGTTTCTTTGACTTGACCGCTAGATATGCGGCGCCATCCTTGAACTCTCCTAGCAATCCATCAGAAGTTCGTGTTCCTTCAGGGAAAACGAAGCAGATATTGCCTTGCTCGACCTCTTTTTTTGCCTTGATTAGGCCTCTTACCGGATTGCCAAAACGATCAACAGCAATTCCACGTCCAACGCGCATAATTAGACGGCCAAGCCAACCATAATTTGTCTCTAAATCACTTGCTGCAAGACAGCACATATATTTAAAATGTCCGCGCGGAAGATACTTAACAATAAGAACACCATCAGCGAAACATTGATGATTTGAAGCAACTACATAAGGATTATCGATTGGGAAATTCTCGCGCCCAATGACCTTCATGTCAGTGGTTATAGCAGTCAGAAGTAAGAAAACATTCTTGGCGATTACGCCCCAAACGCCTCTCTTAGTAGGGTATTTATGCTCAAGAGACTGATTATTGTCATTAATAATGGATTTATTATCGGTTTTCTTATCGTTAGTAGCCGTAGTAGTATTATCGTTTTGCATTTGATTCTCCCAAACTTTTATCACTTACATAATATAAATAAAATGGAATATTTCAACAACTATTTTGCAATTATGCGAAAAAACACAGATTTTGATCAAATCCATTCAATATCAGCATGTATTTGATAAACTTTGAACATCAAAGTAATATAGTTTTATGAGTTTACTTGTTGCTAAGATAATGATAATATTGCAAAGAATATGAGTATCACTGGAGGGTAGTCAATGTATTCGGTAACTGGTTCCCCTATATTTAAGGCTGAGCGATACAGTGACATACGTTCGCTGGTTAGCGATGCAGCTACTAAGCATGCTGCTTTAGATGCGTTTATTTTTAGAAGAAAGCCAAATCTTTCGGAAGAGCATAGAAGTTTTGCTCAATTTGGTGATGATGTTAAGTTTCTTGGAACTTATATTGCTAATAGCGATTATGTTGGAAGCAATTTAGCTGTTGTTGGTGAGAATTCATATGAATGGCTTGTTTGTTATGCGGCAGTTTTAGGTAGTAGTTGTGTTGGGGTTCCTTTAGATAGAGCTCTTCCTGAAGGTGAGCTGGTTGCTCTTCTTGAAAGAAGCGCATCAAAGATTCTTTTCTATCATCCTAAGCATCACGAGATGATTATGTCGATAGCTAATAAGGCTGAATCCAAGGAATACAACATTGCTGTTGAGCATTATGTGTGTATGACAAAGGAATGGATTACTGATAGTGCTACTTTCCCCGATGATGATAATAGATTCGTTGATTTGTATGATTTGATAAAGAAGGGTAAGGATCTTTTTGAGCAGGGTAACACCAAGTATTTTGATATTGAAATTAATCCGGATGACGTCAAGATTATTCTGTTTACGTCTGGTACTACTTCTATGAGTAAGGGAGTTTTGCTTACACATAAGAATATCTGCTCGAATGTGTATTCGATTACTTCTACTTTATATACTCAACCTGGAGAAAGATGCTTCTCAATTTTGCCTTTGCATCATACTTTTGAGAATACTTGCGATTTTTATCTGCTATCTCAAGGTGTATGTATTTGCCAATCAGATGGTTTGCGATATATAGTTAAGAATTTTAATGAGTGGCATTGCGACGTTTGTGTTTCGGTACCTCTTCTTTTCGAGAATATTTATGACAAGCTACAGGATGGAATTGCTGCATCCGGAAAGCAAAAGCTAATTGATGTGATGGTTCCAGTGACAAAGTTCTTGCGTAAGTGTGGACTAGATTTAAGAAGAGCTGTGTTTTCGGATATTCTTAAGAAACTTGGTGGCAACTTAAGAATGGTTGTTATTGGTGGTGCCGGAATTGATAAGAAGTATATTGAGACTTTCAACAACTTTGGTATTGATTTTTTTATGGGATATGGACTTACAGAAACAAGTCCAGTAATTAGTGTTACTTCATCAGAGTGCAATGTTTATGGAAGTGTTGGACGTCCAATGGAAGGAATTACTGTTGCTATCAATAATGAGAGCAATAAGTATGGAGCGATTGGAGAGATTCTGACTAAGTCGAAGTGTGTAATGAAGGGCTACTATAAGAATGAGGAAGCAACGAAAGAAGCGATTGATGTTGATGGTTGGTTCCACACAGGAGATATGGGGTTCATTGATAAGAAGGGCTGTATTCACGTAACTGGACGAGTTAAGTCGATGATAGTTCTAACTAACGGCAAGAAGGCTTTTCCTGAAGAGATTGAGTCTATGATTGCGGATGTTAAGGGCGTATCTGAGGTATTTGTTTGGGGTGATAGCAACGAGCGCGGAGTTGTTGATATTTGTGCGAAGATTCTTATTGATCGTAAAGCTATCGGTAAGGAGATTGCATCCAAGGGAATACCTTCAGATAATGAAGTGTCTGTATATCTATCGGATAAACTAAGAGAAATTAACCACAAGATGCCTTCTTACAAGATTGTTCGTAATTTCGTATTTTCTGAGGAAGAAATGATTAAAACAACGACATTGAAGATTAAGCGTCAAAAGGAGCAAGAACGAATTGAGGGAATACTAGCACAGTATTCCAAGTCAATGAAAGATCTCAATGCTACTAATATTGATGCAATTCATATTACAAGCGAGACTTGATTATCAATTTAGCGGTATAATTTCAAGTGAAGTAAATTGATGTTTATTGCTTGAGGTTAATAATGCTTTTAGTCACACCATTACATGATGTTTTATGTCACACGTCTGAGATTGTATCGGATAGAATTGCTAAGCTCGAAGGAGAAGAGAGCTTTTCCTCCGTTATTTTTGTTGTGCCAGAAGCTAGTAAAGCTTCGATTGAAAGAATAGTAAATGAGACAAGCATTATTAGGGCCAAGAATAGTGACGATGGAATTAAGGGGAATTTGAAGATTGGCGCTTGCCTGCCTAATGTTGACGTATTAAGTTTTATGCGTTTGGCAGTTAGGATTAACGAACTATGCGGCAATATCTCTAAGGAAAGCAGTGACGAGACCTTACTTAGAAGCGCGATTTATTCGATTCTAGTCAAGCATTCTGAGGAGTTTAAAACCTTTGGGAAGCTAGTTGGCAGATTCGAATATATTGACCTTCTGATTAGTTTACTTGGTGATTTTTCAAGATATGGAATTGACTCAGATATGCTCATGCAAGCGCTAGAGAATACGGACATAACTAAGGATGTCGTTTACTTTGAGAAGGTGCATGACTTGCAATTGCTTTTCGATTATCTTGAGAAGCTTAATTATGAATATAATCTAACTTTAACCTCGGGACCAATGGATAAGGCTTGCGAGTATTTGAAACTTGCAAGAACCAGTAGTGAATATGGGAGACTAAAGTCTTTTTTAAAGAATGCGAGCTTTGTTGTTTTAGGTTTTGGTGCGACTAGATATCTAACACCTAAGGAAATTGAGTTTATTGGACTTCTGAACGAATTTGCAGCACAGATTGAATTGTTCCCGCTGTCTTCTAATAGAAGTGAGGATGAAGACAAGACGATATATACCTTTGGTAATGAGATCATCTCTAAATTGAAGAAGGATGTTCGCGGAGTAGTAATTCAAAATGACTCTAGTGATACTAGTAAGTCGTCAAATCATGTTGAATCAATATGTCTTGAGGCGATTGAGAAGTACTCGAGATCTTTGGATGTACTATCTACTATTAGCCTGGAGAACGAGACTTCAAGAGTAAGCGGTATTATTTCGATTAACATAGACTCCTTGGAGGATAGGCTCTCGTATATTGGTAATGAGATAGTCAAACTCACGCGTAAGGCTGGGTACAGATATAAGGACATCCGTATTTTGTGTGGCAACCAAGAAATTATGGCTAGACTTCAAAGTGTGCTAGATATGTATGGTCTGGATATGTTTGTCGATCGAAAAATGATACTTAATAACACTCCCATTCTTCGTTATGCTTCGATACTATTGAAGCTTCCTACTGAGAAATTTAGTCTTGATATTATGCTTAAGGCAATGAAGACAGGCGTTTTGCCAATATTGCCTTCGGAGGTCGATAAGTTTGAGAACTATTGCATTAAGAATAACATGCAATGGGAGACGCGAATTTTTGATGAGGATAAGTATAGAAATGACGACAAGTCGGAAGAGAATTCGACGGGCGCCATGTTGTGGCAAAGAGTTGTTCTTCGCGTACTAGTACCACTAAGACTTGTGGCAATGCAAATAACTAATGCCAAAACGATTATGGAGAAGGCAGAGCTTCTTTCAAAGCATTTGTCTTCTAGGAAAGAAAATATTGAATTACTCCGTGACGAACTCTTATCAAGAGGAGAGAGTGAAGATGCGTCAGCACTTGTTCGTGGATATGATTCTCTTATGCGATTACTAGTCTCATTTACTGATGAATTTAGCAATATTGAGATAAGCCAAGAGCAATTCGAGGCACTCATAAGAATAAACATGCGCAACAAGACTTCAGGTTCGATTCCGCTTATGGTTGACTCTATTGAGATAGTAAGTCTTCCACAAAGTTATATAACGAATTGCAAGGTACTCTTTGTAGTTGGAGCTGATTCATCAAATTTTCCATTTGAGAGTGTTAGTGATGGAATTATGTCTTCCAAGGAGCTTAACCAACTGGCAAATGCTATGCAAATTGACCTACCAGACAAGGTGACTACGAAGCGAAAAGGTAGTTTTGTTGAATCTTGCCTTGCAATAGGTGCAGTAACCGAAAAGGTATATTTTGTCCACGAGAAGGAGAAACCAAAGGATATCTTGCACGAGTGTTTATTACCTTATGCTGGCCAAATAGAACAGGATTGCTTCACTGCTCCAAACTTCTCTATGCAAGTCGAGAGAAGATATAACTATGAAACGACACGATTTGAGGATAATACTATGACTGAGCTTCTCAAGTCAGGTGTTCGCATGAGTGTCTCTGGAATAGAGTCTTATTACACATGTCCAATGCAATACATGACGAAGAATGTTCTTAAGATTTATCCTCGGGACGATGCAACAATTGTTCAATCAAATCACATAGGAACTATAGTACATGGAATGTTTGAGCATTCAATAAAGAGTTTGATGCTTCAATATGATACGCTTGATAAGTTATCCAGTTTTGTCGATAATCTTGACGATCAGAAGACTTCGGAACTTGCTAATGAATACTTCGTTGTAGCCTGTGAGAAATCAGACATAACAGATGCTTGTACTCCTGAGTTTGAGAGAAAGCCTGGAATCAAAATTAAACGAATATTCCAAAAGTGCTTCAAAAGCGCGCTTTCTTCTTGTATTGATTCTGGATATTTGCCTTCATTTTATGAGTATAAAATTGGTAAAGATTCACAAGTAATTATTGAATCTCAAAAACATGAAAAGTTTGAATTCACTGGCTACATCGATAGAGTAGATGAGAATCAGAGTAAGCAATACAGAATACTTGATTACAAGACTGGCAATAAAAAAATTGAACTTAAGAAGACCTTTGCTGGTAAGCAAATTCAACTTTTCGCTTATGCCAAATTCTTAAGCGATATAGAGCGTAAGCAAGTAGTTGATGCTGGATACCTTAGCACTGCTTTGAAGCTTGATAAAAAGGGCAAGCCAATTCATATCGAGCCGGAGTATTCTTTGCTCACACAAGATGAGTTCAATATAGTAACAGACTACGTCCAAATAATGATTCAAAAAGCTATTAATGAGATTAGCGAGGGTAATGCCAATGCTCTTGTTAATTCCTTGGCTTCTAGGGAATGCTCATTCTGTGTTTATCAAGCGGCTTGTAGTAATGGAGGACGTACACCTAAGTGTAAAAAGGGAAGGACCTTTGGAAGTGGTAAGAAGGGTGACGAAGAGGTTCTTCAAGCTATGAAGGTTGAAGTTCAAGCGAAAAAGGGAGTAGAAGATTCAAATGATTAATTTAACAAACGAACAGAAGGCCGTTGTTAATGCTCCTATAGGAAACATGCTTGTTTCAGCAGCGGCAGGTTCAGGTAAAACATCCGTTCTAGTTGAGCGAATTCTTACTAAGCTGATTCAAGGTGCTTTTAATATTGATGACATTCTTGTAGTTACATTCACACGAGATGCTGCTACTAATATGCAAATGAAGATTGATAGGGCTATTAGGCAAAGAATCACAGAGCTTTGTAATGAAGATAGAACTAAAAATGCTGATGAAATATCAAGACTTAAGCTTCAATTAGACAAGCTGCCAAATGCTTATATTCAGACGTTCAACAGCTTTTGTGCTCGAGTGATTAAGGAGAAAGGATACATCCTTGAAGATAGCGAAGGTAAGTCAGTTCTCGATCCTTCTAGAATAATTCTTGATGAAAACGAATTGACGATTGTTCGTAATAAGGCATGTACGAATGCGATTGAGTCCAAGTATAAGGATGATATCTTAGATGAGAGTTTTCTGACTTTGACGAAAATGTTTGGAGATGGCAGAGACGATGTTAATCTCTCGGAGGTTGTGCTGGGTATATTTTTGAAGTTGCGCAGCTTGCCTGATTACTTAGGTTTACTCACAAATATTCAAAGTCAAATCAACGAGGATGATAGCACAGGTAGATTATCACTTTATGATATAGTTTTCGAAGATATTAGCGTGGTAGTAGATGCTGGCTTAGCTAATAGCGACAAATTAAGAAGTGCTATTAGTAGTGCTACTTTCTTGAGTACGCCTGCTTCTGACAAAAAGAAGAAGCAAGCCCTGCTTGATATTGTGGATGCTTATGATTTGTATTTTTTAAGATGTAAGAAGGCCATGGATGAGTATGCTTCTTTAACGGAAATTGATGAGAGTTCGAAGCTAAAGAGAACGGTTGACGCTTTGCACTCTTTGCCTGTCGCTAAGGATAAAGAAGGTATTTCTGGCAATCTCAAGTATGAGGCACTTACTAAGAGTAAGGATATATCGGATGGTGTAAATACTGTTAATGAACTTTTCGCGCCGATAGCGACGATGGCTATTCTTTTCAAGCAGTATGCTAATATTGAGAAGAATCCAAATGGATACAATGGCAGTGCGCAATATATGGCTTTTCCTATGGATATTAGAGATTGCTTAGACTCTGAGTATGATGTTCTGATCGAAGAGCAAAAGCGTAGGCATGCATGTGTTTCAAGCTTAATTGAACTTATTAGAAGAACGGACAAGGAATATGCGGTCCTCAAGGATAAGATTGGCGGAATGGATTACTCAGACCAGGAGCATATTGCATACAAGATTCTTTTGCTCGAAGAGGCGTACTCGTACTATCGCCAAAAGTTTGTGGAGATTTATATAGATGAGTATCAGGATAACTCATCGCTTCAAGATGCTATAGTTGACGAGTTCTCTTCCAATAATGTTTTTCGAGTGGGCGATGTTAAGCAAAGCATATACAAATTTCGCTATGCCAACCCGTACATGTTTATTTCTAGGATGAATGAATATGCCAATGGCACGAATGGAAGTTTATCGACTTTGTCGTGTAATTTCAGAAGTACGCGCGAAATTCTTGATTTCGTAAATGTGATTTGTGAGCAAGTAATGACTGAGAAGGCAACGGAGATTGAGTATGATGAGAAGCAAAGGCTTAACCATCCAACAAACGAGAAATCTGGTTTTGTCCCAAACGTTGTTGCTATAGAGGCCCCCCAAAAAGGTGAGAGTGATGTAACGAATATTGAGCTAATGTGCGAGGGGGTTCGGACTCAGGTTGAGAAGTTCGTTAGTATGGGTTATGAGCTTCGTGACATTTGCATTCTTTCTCGAAAAAAGAAATCTCTAGCTAGTATTTCTGATTACTTAAATCAAAGCGGCTTCGATTCGACGGTAACGGAAAGCAAAAGTATCTTCGAGGATGTTGATATTCGCGGGATTGCAAACCTGATTATCGTTCTAAATAATGAGCTTCGTGATGAGTACATGCTTGGCGTTATGTTGTCGCCATATAAATTTAGCAATTTCTCGCTTGAGGAAGTCGCTAGAATTCGTCTCTTTAGCGGACGAACCAATAACCTGATTGAGAATATCAGGCTTTATGAAGCGATGGGCCAAGATAGTAAGCTTCGTCAAAGAGTTCAACATTTCTTGGAGGTTTTCGACGATTTAAGAAATAATCTGATAATGACTGACATTGGAAGATTAGTTGAGAAGATCTATATAAAGACAAATATTAGGGCAAGCGCAGTTGGTAAAGACGCTTCTCTTCTATCAAAAAAACTTAATGTATTTAAGGAATGGCTTTGCTCGAATTTCTCAAGATATGGAAGTGATATTGCTTCAGTAAGCAATTGCCTCGAACAGACTAAGATTAAGTTGAAGTATGAAGCAGCCATTACTATTGAAGATACTAAGTCCAACAAAATCCGCTGTATGACTTGTCATTCAAGTAAGGGTTTGGAATTTCCGTGCGTAGTTTTCGCCGAGCCTAGTACTAAAGAAAAGGCCGAATTAACGGAGACTATTCTTTTTGATGAGAAAATGGGGTTCGCGATCAAAAACTACTATGATGAGGATGTTCGCATTACAAATTCTGTCGAAAGCATTTACTTGAAACAGAAGGAAACTCTTGCTAATTATTCGGAATTGATTCGCTTGCTATATGTTACTTTAACGAGGGCGAAGGAACAGCTTTCTATAGTGACTGTCATAAGGCAAGCACAAGCTAAGAAGGTTATTTCTCAAGCCTTTCTAGCTAAGCAACTGACTTATGATAAGTTTTTTTGGTTGTCCTTGGGAGCTTTGAACATCAATAATATCTTGCTTCCTGCGTTAGCTCGAACTTCAATGGCATCTCCTGTTGCAAAAATTGCGCAAGTAGATGGATATGTAGAGTATCCGATTGATTTTAATGCCTTTACTTTGGAGTGCCTGGACATCAAACAAATTCTTGACGGAGATGAGAGCGAAGAGAGCGAGGAAAGCGAAGAGAACGAGGAATATGGTGGAGAAGAAAGTGGTTTTTCTCCTTCTAATGCTGGTATCGATAGCGATAATGGTGCTTATGCTGACGACATATCTTTGAAAAATAGCGATGTAGAGAATGAAACGACTAATGAATCCATGGCGCTAGGAGTTAACAGTGATGGCAAGTATTTTTTCGATGCTTATCCTTATGAAAGTGCGACGAGGGCTCCTTTCAAGATTTCTGTATCCCAAATTTCCAAGAATAAGCAGACTCCTCTTGTGCCTTTAAATCTCGAAGTTTCATCATATGACGATTATAAGGATGAGGCAGTTTTGATGACGTCCGCTGGTAAGGGAACATTTATTCATAAGCTGTTTAGATTTGTTGATCTAAACGAGCTTGATTCCTTGGAGCAATATACTAGTCAAGTTAGAAGGATGATTGTAAATGGGACAATTTTCTCAAGTCAGGAAGGTTTCGCACTTGAGCAATACCAGGCGCTTAAAGCATTCGGGCAAAGTAGCTTGGGATGTAGGCTTATTTCTAGTGATTTGAATGGAAAAGCATTTTTTGAGAAGCCGATTGTGTTTTCAATTCCGCTGGAATCTTCGACAAACGACGTTATGGATTTCTCCTTAGTTCAAGGAATTATCGATTTGATGTTTATTGAAGACGATGGTAAGGCAGTCATTGTTGATTACAAGACAGACAATCTTGATCATTTACCAGATATTGAGTCTCGGGTAAAAGAAGCTATGAATCGCCACAGCACGCAAATTAATTGTTATGCTGAAGCGATAGCTGCGTCTGGTATTGTGGTAAAGGAGAAATACCTTTGGTTAGTTCGATACAATGAAACCGTTAAGGTTTAAGCCTTAGCCTCTCGAAAAAACTAGTCATTAAATTCGAACATTCTTCTTCTAGAATTCCACCCTCGAATTCTACCTTGTGATTGTGCCCGTTCTTCACATCGAAAATGTTATTGCACGAGCAAACTGCGCCGCTTTTTGGTTCATATGCTCCAAAATACAGATTTCTTATTCGGCTTTGCACGATAGCTCCAGCGCACATGGTGCAAGGCTCTAAGGTAACATACATGTCACAGTCGTTAAGTCGCCAATCACCGAGTTTCTTGCATGCCTTATCAATAGCAACAATCTCAGCATGCTTTAAGCAATTTCCCTTAGTAAGCTTAAGGTTGTGCGCCCTTACAAATACCTTGTCATCCTTTACAATTACGACCCCTATAGGACACTCGTTAAGTGCGTAAGCTTTGTGAGCTTCTTTTAGAGCTTCTTTCATGTATTTGATTTTATCCTGAGCTATTTTTTCCTTCATCAGTATTCTCCCAAAAGCGATTAATATGGCGACTTATATATATTATAATATTGACTATGTAGCGCAAAACAATTATAGTATAGAATGATTTTTAATGCGAAAATGTTGATACATTATCCGAAGCAAATGGTAATTCGTATCAATTTGCATAGATCTTAATAACATCAAAGGATGGTTTTTCATGTCGACAATTCAAGGAATGTGCAAGAACTGCGGTTCACTTATCTATTTTAACAGCGCCGATGACAAGTGTGAATGTATTTTCTGTCATTGCGTTTTCCCATCAGTGGAAGCCAAAGCGATCTTGCAAGATCCAAGTAGTTATACTTTTCCTAAGGAAGAATATCCTGACTTAGGAACTAATGCAACTCGTCACTACGCTATACCGGTATTTCCTGAGGCACCAAAGACTTCTACAGAAGGATATCTTGCTCAAGCAAGAAGAGAAGACACTGAGAAGAAGTTCGTAGTAACCCCTAAAGATGTTAAGGCACCAATGAAGACAATCATTATTACAGTTGCCATTACAGTATTGTGCTTAGGTATTGTTGCTGCTATCTCGATTCCTTTATATTTTTCGAGAGTAAAGCTACATGACAAGATAGTTGCGGGAATTGATTCAGTTTTTGAAGATGAGATTGAAGTTGATACAACTATTGGTGAAGAAGGATATGCAATAGGATATTCTGTATCTGGTGCATCTTGCCAGAATCTAAGAGTCGTTACGTCCGATGAAGTAAGTCAAGAAGATGCTCAAACTATTTATGAAAATTATTGCCAGCTTCGTGCAACTTCTAAGGGCTCAGATGATTTGTATTCTGGTGTAAGTGTTTTGATTTTCTGCGAGGGCGGAGTATATACCGTAACTCATTCAGGATCAACTACTACAGCTGAGTTTGCTGAGAATGTAGAAGTTACTCCTGTAGAGACTACAGCAGAGACTACAGAAGATAATTGATTTAAGATTTAGAACAAATAGAAGATATAGGTGTTATGGCTGATTTTGATAGTACATTGAATAGACTTCTTAAGATTGCGAAGAACAAGGGTGCGATTAATAAGGAAGATATTGATATTGAAGCCGCTGAACTAGACAATGGAGTGCTAGAAGCGGATAGACTTTGTGCGAGCTTAATTGAGGCAGGAATTACTATAGTTGGAGAAAGTGAAGCGTCTTCAGATTCAATTGAAGAAGATATAGAAAGCATCGATGTAATTGATGAGGCAAACGAAGATACTGATTCAATTTCTCGAGATGAAGACCTTCTTGATTCGATATCTGTTCGTAAAACTCGTTCTCCTAAGCGCGCCAATAGAGATTATGATGAAGACGAAGATGATGATATCGCATCGATGAGTTTCTCTTCTAGTTCTGACGAGGAAGACGAGTCTGAAGAACTGACAAATTCTAGTAAAGATGATACTGACAATCTAGTTGGCGTAGAGGACTCGGTGAAGATGTACCTTAAGGAAATTGGTAAGGTTCCACTTCTAAGTATCGAAAAGGAGCAAGACCTAGCGTTACGAATGAGTAATGGTGACGCAGACGCGAAGGAAGAGCTAATTGAAGCTAACCTTAGGTTGGTGGTTTCAGTTGCGAAGAAGTACATGAATCGAGGCTTATCTCTTTTGGACTTGATTCAAGAGGGAAACCTTGGACTAATGAAGGCAGTAGATAAATTTGACTATACTTTGGGTTATAAATTTTCGACTTATGCCACATGGTGGATAAGACAAGCAATTTCAAGAGCAATCGCAGATCAGGCTAGAACTATTAGAATTCCTGTTCATATGGTTGAGACGATAAATCGAATGAATCGAATTGAAAGAACTTTGATTCAAGAACTCGGTCGCGATCCAACTTCTGCTGAGATTGCAGATAGGATGGAGATTTCAGAAGCTAAGGTGATTGAGATTAAGAGAGTATCTCAGGACCCAGTATCAATTGATAAGCCAGTAGGAGAAGAAGAAGACAGTCACTTAGTAGATTTTATCTCAAGCGATGAGTCTATGGCTCCAGACAAAATTGTCGCTAGGGCTTTGTTGAAAGAGGGTTTGGAGAGTACACTTTCGACTTTATCACCAAGAGAAGCAAGCGTATTAGTATTGAGATTTGGCCTTGTGGACGGTAAGCAAAGAACTCTTGAGGAGGTCGGAAGAGAGTTCAATGTTACTCGTGAGAGAATTAGGCAGATTGAAGCGAAGGCAATTCGTAAATTGCGACATCCAAGTAGAAGCAAGAAGCTTCGAGACTTTTTGGACTAGTGAGTAATTGTGTAACGAGACGATTGAGATTACTGATATAATCAGTAATGTTGAATGGAAAATTTGGAGGATGCATGGCAGATTTTACAGAGGCTTTAGGCCACATTAAGAGAATAGCAGGTAGAAAGAATAATGTTATCAGCGAGAATGATTTTGACACGATAACAGAAGATTTTGGACTTAATACTGATGACATAATTAGTCTTACTTCTGAGTTGGACAAATGTGGAATTACAATTGACGGTCTTAACGATCTTGATAATGCTGCTAGCTTGATTACTTCTTCTGGTTCAGAAGAAATTACAGTAGATGATTCCGTAAGAATGTATCTTAAGGAGATTGGCAAGATTCCACTTCTTTCTGCGGATAAGGAGAGAGACTTAGCGCAACGCATGATGACCGGTGACGATGATGCGAAGGACCTACTTGTTGAGTCCAACCTTCGTCTTGTTGTATCAATTGCAAAAAAGTATATGAATAGAGGATTGTCTTTACTTGACTTGATACAAGAAGGAAACATTGGTCTAATTAAGGCCGTAGATAAGTTTGATTATACTAAGGGTTTTAAATTCAGCACATATGCGACATGGTGGATTCGCCAAGCGATAACAAGAGCTATTGCTGATCAAGCAAGAACTATAAGAATACCTGTACATATGGTCGAGACAATTAACAAGTTGACTCGAATACAACGACAATTAGTTCAAGATTTAGGAAGAGAACCGACCATAGATGAGTTAGCTGATAAGATGAATATGGCTTCTGACAAAATTCGTGATATTCAGAGAATCTCACAGGATCCTGTATCTATTGATAAGCCAGTTGGTGAGGAAGAGGATAGTCACTTAGTTGACTTTATTTCTAGTGACGAGTGTGTTGCTCCTGATGAAGAGGTAGCTAGAGTTCTGTTGAAAGAAGAATTAATAGGTGTCCTTTCAATTCTGACTGAGAGAGAGTCTAAGGTTCTTCGTCTTCGTTTTGGTCTAGATGATGGTAAGCAAAGAACTCTAGAAGAGGTTGGAAGAAGTCTTGGAGTTACTAGAGAACGTATAAGGCAAATCGAAGCTAAGGCTATTAGAAAACTTGGAAGATCTTCGATAGCTAAGAGACTTGAGGGATATGCTGATTAATCGACAGACCGGTATTTATTGCTTAGTAGCAGGACGCTGACGGTGGAGTTTCATGGCAAATCGTAGATATTCATTTAAAAAAGGTATATTCTTCGACACTGACTTGAATTTTTCTCAGCGTTCTTCTTATGTGCGCGAAATACTGCTAGAAAAGGCATACCCGGAAAAGCTTATTATTCCCATGAAACAACATTACGGTGTTGCGTCGATTCCATGCGTTTCTGTTGGAGAACATGTACTAATAGGTCAATGCGTCGGAATGCCAGCATCTGGAACATTTGCTGTTCCAATTCATAGTGGAATCTCTGGTAATGTTATCTCAATAGATAGGATAACGTTACCTGATGGAGTAATCTGCGATGCTGTTGTTATTGAAAGTGACAAGAAGAGAACTCTTCATCCGTCAATTAGACCAAGAGCAAACCTTAACATATCTAAGTCTGAGGCAGTCGGGATAATTAGAAATGCTGGTATCGTTGGAATGGGTGGAGAAGGAGTTCCGACCGCGGCAAAGATAAATCGGGCGGTGCACATGAAGGTCAATCGCTTGCTTGTAAATTGTCTTCAAAGTGAACCATATGCTACTTCGGATTTATATAGGATAGATGAATTCCCTGATAGTATTGTATTAGGAGCAGTAGTATCTGCTGGAGCTTCAGGGGCCTCAACTATAAGTTTCTGTATTTCAGAGAGAAGAAAAACTGAGCGATATTCCTTGGAAGGAGCCATAGAGCGAGCAAAAGAAAAGTATCCAAATTACACATATGAGGTCTTGCTATTTAAGGAGAGGTTTCCTCAGGGGAACTATCGCATGATAGCTAAGGCATTGTACGATATGGATTTCGAGGATAATGACACTCTAGAAGAGCGATGCAAAGCGGTAATGTTTAACTGCTCTACGCTTTGCGCGGTGTGGGAGGCGATATCGGAGAATATGCCTCTTGTAAACCGAATTGTAACCGTGACAGATGATGAAGGAAGAGGGCATAATGTTCTAGCTCCAATTGGAACTCCTGTTACAGATTTGCTTGGTAATATGGAGAATGTTACTATTGCTCAAAGGCTGGTCGTGTGGGGTAATTGTTTAACTGGTGTAGCTTTCCGAGATACGATAAACACTCCAATAATTAAGACGACTGGAGCAATTACCGTAATTCGAAAATTAGAAGTACCAGAGACGCCTTGCATTCATTGCGGGTCATGCCTAGATGCCTGCCCTCGGGACTTGTTTCCCTCGATTATTGCGCGCTTGATTTCTACTGGAAATATAGTTAAGGCTAACGAAGAGAATGCAAAGAGTTGCATTGCTTGTGGTGCTTGCTCATTTGTTTGTCCGGCGGGAATTGATTTAACTGGATTAATTGCCTCATATGTTTTCGCTACTAAGGAGAAAGATAAGAAAAGCAACAATTCTCTGGTTGAGACGGTGTTCAATACTAACTTTTCTGGATTATCTGCTGTATCGCTTCTTGAAGAGTATCAAGATGAGACAAAAGAGAAGAAAGAAGCAAAGCAGGAGGATGATGGCAGACTTATCATTCCATTTGAAGGAGGGCTCAAGGTATGATTCAAAGAGAATTTGCGCCCTTCATTAGAACAAGCAAGAATGTTCCATACATGTACTTGAACATCATAATTGCTTTGTTTCCTTGTATTTGCGCTGCAACTTTCATTTATGGCTTGAGGGTTTTGGTGATGGTAGCTGTTTCAGCTTTCTTGTCATTTGTAGGCGATTATTTTGTAGGATATATTTTTCGAGGCGATGAAACAAAAAAAGATTATTTTGACTTAAGTTCAATAGTAAACGGTATTGTATTTGCTTTATTGCTACCTCCTGATACTTCAATTACTATCGTTATCGCTGGAGTTGTATTTGGAGTTGTACTTATAAAACAAGTATTTGGTGGTGTAGGAAGTAATTTGTTTAATACGGCGTTAGCGAGCCGATTGATTGTATCGGTTCTCTTCCCAAATGCGCTGAATGGATTTGCGAAGCCTTTGGACGATTGGTTCAGCTTTGGCACTCTGTTTTCTGGCCCGACGGCCGATGCAGTTGCGTCAGATCCTTCTAGATTTTATATTCTTGAGATTCTTGGAGGACAATATTCGACATTCATTGGTACAGGATGCATCGTTGTTATTATAGTTGGTGGAGTTTATCTGACGTTTAAGGGTATCGTTAAGATTTATGCTCCGATAGCATATTTGGTGACAATAGTTGCATTGATGCCAGTTTTCGAGGGGATTAATGTTTTGTCTTATTTAGGTATTAGAACTGTTGTTTTCTACATGCTCTCCTCAGGAGTGTTTTTTGTGGCAACTTTTGCACTGACTGACTTTACTACGACTCCTATTAATAAGTATTCAGCGATAGTTTATGGCATTTTGTGCGGACTAATAACGGCATTTATGGCCGATAGATACGACTCGATTTATGTATTGTGTGTACCTGTTTTGATTTGCAATTTGACTATTCCTTTCTTGGAATACTGCATTAAGTATAAATCCTCTTCAAAAAGGACTTCTTTAAGTTCCGTAAAAGAAGGTGGTGAAGACTTATGATGACCAGAAAACAGCTTCAAAGACTTGTAATAGAGGCTATTTGCATCGTAGCGATTAGTATTGCGGTTCTTTTAGTGGGCTTATGGGTATCAAACGGCAAGGCCAATACAAGACTACAGGACTATTATCAAAGTCAATTCTCATCAATCCTTGCAGGAAGCTATTATACTCAGATGCATTCTAGGTTAGTAGATGAGAACGAGGAGATTACATCGGTCTATCTTGCATATGATGAATCGGATAGTCTTCAAGGATATATAATCGAAGTTAACTTAGTGACAAAAGATAGTCTCCAGTTGCACATGTACATTGGTATTAGTAGTGATGGTTCTCACCTAACTGGAATAAGTCGAATAGCTGACGAAGAGAATCCTGTAGTAATTAGCGAAGAGGATTTGAATTCATTGTGCTCTCAGATGATAGGTGAGCAAATTCCAGTTGCTTTAGAATCGCAAATTACTCATGAGGATGTTGAGACTGAGGATCAAGTTGAGCTCGGCGGGCTAAACGATGGTATATATTACGCGCAAGCTTTGCAAGAAGACTCATATGGCTACATAGATTATGTTGAAATTGAAGTTGAGGATGGAATGATAACTCGAGTGGTATGGGATGCAATGAATGTTGACCCTACAACTGAGAATCGAAGTGATGCCTCACTATCAGGTGCTTACACGATTAGTGGAGAAAACTGGGCAACACAATCATATACTCTGTGCCATGAACTTCTAGATTTGCAAGATCCAGATAGACTTGCTATGAAGTCAGATGGAACGACTGAGATTGTACCTGGAGTAACATGCAACATTAGACAAGCTGTAACCTTGATGCACGAATGTATTAGTAACTCTAGAGCAAATTACGACAAGGATAGATATATTTCTGATTTACAAAGTATAATCATCGATTCTACTAGTGGAATTGAGATTGAAAGTATCACTAATGACGAAGGACTATTATTTTTCTCCTTCAGTGATAGCGAGTTAGAGGAAGGCTTTGGCGATTATGAGAACGTAAGGCAAGCGTCAGGTATAGAAGATGTTGATGTATCTCAAACCGATGATTCATCAATTGATCAGGAGAACGATGGCATAAATCTTGTTGGAAGTGAGGATGGCGTAATAAGTGGTAGTGAAGATGTCTTAACGGACAGTGTAGATGGTTTGCCATCTAGTGAGATTCGAACTCTTATTATTGATGTCCCTGCTAGTCAAGAGAATTGCAGTGTGATTTCGTCAGTAAATATCGCTTATAAGTTCTTGAAAGTATACCTAGATTGGTTGGCATGAGGAAATTAAATGGCTATATATAAGAGAAAAGACAGAATAAACACACCTTTTGATGATTATGCGAGTCGCATGAGCACTAAGGTTGTTAAGTCTCGTGAGACAGAGGAGATGAAGGCGAGGTACCAAACCACACGCGGCGCCTTGTTTCTAGGACTGTTAATACTAGCTATAACTGGAAATACGTTTGACTTGTACTCCCTTGGATTTGTCAGTATATCTATAGTATCAAGTATATTGATTTGGTTAGTTTCGTTTAGATTTATTATGAATGACAAGACGGTATTTGTGTCGGCTATAGTGAATTTATCGCTTTGTATTTCTGTAAGTTATCTTTTCGAAAAGTATCTTACCCACTATAACAACATATTTGCTTCGGTAGTCCTTGCTATGGGCCTTACAATTCTATCTTCAATACCAATTGAAGGTGAGGAGATTCTCAAGACGCGTGCAAAGTCTTTCGATGAAGTTACTAAGATGATATTATTCGCAATCGTTCCAAGTTTTGTAGGAGTCGCATTTGTATATCTTATAGATGTTAAAGTACGCTTTGTTTCAACAATTATAGCTGTTGTTATGCTTGTGATAGTTTCATATATTCTCTCTATGATATTCAGAAAGAGATACTACATGACTTCGCGCAGACTAAAGAATTTCATTAATATTCCAACTGACCCATCAAAAGACATAATAACTTTCGCCTTATCTAAGACAATAGTACTTATATCTTCAGTTTTTACTATTGCTTGTGCGATAACAATTCAATACATGTTCGGAGTAGATAAGTATTTTGAATATGCTTTGCTTCCAATTATGACAATTATTATGCTTGTGTTTGTATTCTTCTATCGACCTTGCGATCGTAATAGTTTATTTGGTGGCTTGCTTTATCCGTTTGAAGCTATGTTTATCGCATATCTTCTATCCATCCTTTTCGAAAAGGCTAGCTCTCAAAGTCCGTCGCTCTTATTACTAAACTACCTAAGCGTAAGACCAGACTATGTTATTTTATTTGTCATTGCAATTATTGCAGGAGATATTGTAATTACTGGACTAATAGCAACATATAGACGCAAGCTCCTGTATACAAAGCGTATTAAGCACTTTGATGGTATGCCTTTCATGTTGCTTTTATCTTCTTTCATTCTTATGGTCGTAAGTATGTTCTTTGTGATATACTAATCAGCGCATATAAATGTTTCCGTAGCTCAGCAGGATAGAGCGATCGCCTCCTAAGCGATAGGCCGGGCGTTCGAATCGCCTCGGGAACACCATGATTCCCGAATGTTGGTACATTCGGGATGTTTTTTTGGGACAAGATATGGTGCATCAGAAGCACCACACATTTATTCAAATACTAAAGCATAAATAAACAGCGTAACCAAATGGCTACGCTGTTTTGCTGAACTAGTTTCAAATCAATAATTCATATTAATAAGCTGGGCTATAAGTTGAATTATCGAACGCAAGAATCAATAGGAATATAGGTGATAGGAACAATAATCCAAATCCAAAACCAACACCCTTACCAAATGACTTTGCCAATTTAAACATAGCAACGATTGCAAGATAGATGCCATAAATAGGAATAAGCACCAATAAGAACTTCCAACCATTTCCAAAAATAATTTTGAACAATACGTAAGTATTGTATAGAGGAATTATTGCAGCCCATCCTGGCTCTCCTGCCTTAGAGAAGACTCTCCATAAACCAACAACTGCAGCAATACATATGATTAAACTGAAAATCCACATGGACCCCATTGCTGCCATCAAACCTTCTAAATCACCCATAAAAATACACTCCTTTTGCATGAAATTATATTCAATATACTGATAAAAAATACAAACGTCAACAATTAAACCTGAAATTATTCAGGAAACATATAAAAAAGTTGAGATAAAACAGATTCTACTAAATAAAGTCCCTGTACGGACCGTCATAGTATGTACGACTAAAAGCTAGTAGTGGAAAGAAAATTCCAGGAAGAAGAAGTAAACCCCAATAAAAGCTTCCACTCGCTCCAAAAGCTTCTTGTAAGCAATAAAGCATTTTTACGTAAACTATCCAACTAATGATTGGCAAGAATAAAAGAAAACAACTAAATCCCTCACCAGTTGCTATTTCAAATAAATAATAATTATTTACTATTGGAATGAGGGAAACCCAACCTGGAAGCCCTGCTTTTACAAAAATAACCCACATAGATGCTTGCGTTGCTATTGTTGTAATAAACGTCAGAATTACGATAATCCCACGCGGAACATCGCCTAAAGTCATAAAAAGCTCAAAATACCCATAACATATCCTCCCCATTATATAAATACTTATTCCGCCATCGATGATATCTTTTCATTGAAAATATGTCAATATACATATATTCTTATGCAAAAAATGTATATAATATTTATTAGTTTTTGAACTTATGGAGGCAAATAGATGCTAAGCATTAATAATTTAACAAAGACATATCGTGGCAGTTCTAAGGGAGTTCATGAAGTCAGTTTAGAAATAGAATCAGGCGATATTTACGGTTTTATTGGTCCAAATGGCGCTGGCAAAACTACTACAATAAAATGTGTTGTTGGAATTCTATCTTTCCAAGAAGGATCCATAACAATTGACGGAGTATCTATTATAGACAATCCTATTGAGTGCAAGAAAAAGTTTGCTTATATTCCAGATAACCCTGACATATACGACTATTTAACTGGAATTCAGTATCTGAATTTCATTGCAGATGTTTTTGAGGTATCTGCACAAGATAGAGAAGAGAAAATTAAGAAATATGCTAGGGCTTTTGAGATAGAAGAGTCACTTGGAGATTTAGTATCAAGTTATTCGCATGGTATGAAGCAGAAGCTAGCTATCATCTCTGCTATGATTCACGAGCCCAAGCTTTTGATTCTTGATGAGCCTTTTGTAGGGTTGGATCCTCAAGCGTCAGTAGTTTTTAAGGATTTTATGCGCGAGATGTGTAGTAAGGGCGGAGCAGTTTTCTTCTCAACTCATGTTCTTGATGTAGCAGAGAGGCTTTGCACGAGAGTTGCAATAATAAAAGATGGAAGAATTATTACTTCTGGAAAGATGGAAGATATTGTGACTAATGGTAATACGCTTGAGTCGATTTTCCTTGAGGTGGCTGGTGATGATAAAGCAAATATCTAGACTACTAGGCCTTCAACTTAAGAACTTCATGAACATAAATGTCTATGCTAATTCTAAGGACATTAAGAAGAAAAAAGAAACAAAGGGAAGGATATGGGTATATGGTATTCTTATCTTTATTCTTTGGAGTTATGAGATTGCAATCTGCGTTGGATTAAGCTCGTTTGGAATGGGGGAACTTATTCCGCCAATGATTGTACTGATTGCAACATGTTTAATTTTTTTATTGACTATGATTCAAGCAGGGGGAACGATTTTCGAGACGAAATCGATGGACAATTTACTTGCCATGCCTTTTGGAAGTGCGGCTATAGTAATAAGTAGATATCTTCGAATGTATATTGAGGAAGTATGCATTTCGTTTGCAACTATCTTGCCTGCAATTGTAATTCAAGCTGTAATGGAGAGAGGCATTGGAATAGGTTTCTATTTGTTTTATCTTCTCGCTATAGTAATTACTCCACTTTTTCCAATCTCAATAGCTACAATTGTTGGCGCAATTATTACAGGAATCACTTCTCGCTTGAGACACAAGGGTTTGGTTTATGGAGTATTCTCAGTTCTATCAATTGCTGGGATACTGCTGCTTAGTGGTAGTAGTCCCGAGGGCATAGAATCACTAGCCATTATGAAACCGGATGCTATTAAGAATCTTGTTCTTGATTCAATTCAGTCAACTTATCCTCCTGCTATATGGATGGGTAATGCTATTAATGGAGTACAAGGATCTTTGAAAGATTGTTTGCTTTTTGTTGTATTATCACTTTTTTCCTTTGTTGTCATGGCAGTTTTGGTATCTATATTCTTTAAGCCAATAATTAGGGCTGTAGCCGGAACTTCAGCAAGACATAATTATCGAATTACTAGCCTTTCGAGCGCTCCACTTAAGAATACTTTGTTGACTAGAGAATTCAGGAGGTATATTTCTTCGGGAATCTATATTGCTAATACGCTTTGCGGTCCGATTATGGCCTTGGTTTTCTCCATTGCTTTGAGTGTTATTTACAACCAAGATGATTTTGTTGCTAAGGTTGGAATAGGACGTGACGTAGTAGATAGGATATATCCTGTATTCATAGCTCTCATTATTTGCATGATGACGACAACTTGTTCTTCTATCTCTATGGAAGGTAAGAATTGGTGGCAACTAGAGTCTTTACCTGTTAAAGCAGAAGACTTGTACTACGCGAAAATAAAATTAAACTTTATCGCCTTTGTTCCATTTGTTTTTATTTCTCAAATCATAATGCTTATTACGGTAAGGCCAAGTATCGCTCTTGGACTTTTGTATTTGATAGTTCCATATGCTTATTTGTTTTTTTCTGCCGTATGGGGCTTGTTCATAAACATTAAGTTTCCTATGTTCGATTGGGAAAATGATGCTCAAGTAGTTAAACAGAGTACGGCGGTTCTTCTTGGTGGACTCGGTGGAATGGGAATAGCAGGAATTGCATCTATACCATATTTTGTTTTCTCTGGTGTAATAGGCGAATTAATTGGACTTGTAACTTCTGCTGTTTTTGTTGTTGTAGGACTGTTACTGTTTAATCGTGTTAAGAAGTATGAACTAATAAACATTTCAAATTGACAAGAATCTATACAGAATTCTGATTCTCTTATTTGCTATAATAGAATCAATAAATAGTTTGGAGGTAATTTCATATGGTAAAGCAAATCAATGTCTTCCTTGAGAATCAATTTGGTCGTTTGGCTGAGGTGACTGAGAACTTGAGACGTAATAATATTGATATTAGAGCCTTATATATTGCCGATACAACTGACTATGGAATTCTACGAATGATTCTAGATAAGCCTGATGAGGCGATGAAACTTTTGACAGATGCGGGATTTACTGTAAGTGCAACTTCAGTAATTGCTATTGCTATTCCAGATGTTCCAGGTACTTTAGATACATCGTTAGCGCTACTAACGACTAACAATATTTCTCTTGAGTATCTGTATGCCTTTGTTGGCAGATCAAGTACAGATGCTGTCGTTGTTATTAGAGTTGATGATTCGGCGCAGACAGTGAAGTTATTTGAAGAGAATAATATCAAGGTTCTATCATCTTCGGAGGTATACGGAATCTAATGACTAATCCTTATAGTAGATTTGGTGTAAGCGACGAAGCTAACGAGTTAGGGCTTGTTGCGATGGAGCAAGTTGCTACTGTTTTCGCGAAAATAGATGAAGTACGTGAATACAATCAATTGAGAGTACTTGATGCTTTTCGAGAATGCAGATTCTCGGATGTTCACCTTGGATCGACGACTGGTTATGGTTATGATGACATTGGTCGAGAGAAGATTGAAGAGATTTTTGCGAGGATTTTTGGTGGGCAAGCGGCTTATGTTCGCATGCAAATTAGTTCAGGGACACAAGCCATTTCGTCCATGCTTTATGGATTGCTAAGACCTGGAGATGAGTTGTTGTCTGTTACGGGGAAACCATATGATACCTTGGCTATGACCGTTGGAATTATGAAGGAAGATGGTTTTGATGGATCGCTTTTGGATTTCGGTGTTAAGTACAGCCAGCTTGAGCTTTTGCCTGATGGTTCGCCTGATTTAATTAAGATTGATGACGCCATAAGTAGTTCTACTAGAGTTGTATTTATTCAGAAGTCTAGAGGATACACCGGTAGAAGGGCATTACTTGGCGATGATATTAGCGCAATTGTAAAGGTTGTTAAAGATAAAGCTAAGAAGCTTGGCAAAAATGAGAATGATATTATCGTAGCTGTTGATAATTGCTATGGTGAGTTTGTAGAGAAGAAGGAACCCTGCGAGCTTGGAGCGGATATTTGTGCGGGATCTTTGATTAAGAATCCTGGTGGTGGAATATGTACAACAGGCGGTTATATTGTGGGTCGTAAGGACCTAGTTGAGAAGGTAGCTCAGAGAATAACAGCTCCTGGATTAGGCAGCCATGTTGGACCTTCGCTTGGGATGAATAGGGTAATAGCTCAAGGTATATTTTTGGCGCCGAAGACGGTATCAGAATGTTTGAAAAGTGCGATATTTGCCTCGAAGGTGTTTGAGCTTTCTGGTCTAGAAACGTCACCTAAGGCTGACGAGCTCCGCGGAGATATTGTACAGACGATTACTTTTGAAGACTCCAAGAAGCTAGTTGATTTTTGCTCTAAGATTCAAGCTTGTTCGCCTGTTGATTCGTTTGTCTCACCAGAACCGTGGGATATGCCGGGTTATGAAGACCAAGTAGTTATGGCTGCAGGTGCTTTCGTTCAAGGAGCTACGACTGAACTTTCTTGTGATGGTCCTATTAAGCCTCCGTATATCGCGTATATGCAGGGTGGCTTGGTTTGGGAACAAGGTAAGTTAGCTACAATGTTGGCATTGTCTTAATAGTGTATTTGTTGAGTGAGGAGATTCAAAATGGCTTTTGGTAAAAAGAAGCAAAAGAATAATAATAAAAATCTGAATAAAGATAAGATTAATGATGTTAATATGCAATCTCCCAAAGAGACGATAGGCTTTGCTGATTCAAAATCTTCGGTTAAGAAGAAGACTATAGCAGGAAAGAAGTCACTACGAAATAGTGTTTTTGCTGGGTTATTGGTAGTTGGAGCCCTCTTAGTATTGGCATTTGTAGTTCATCATTTATATGATTATATTGCTGCTAAACCAGAGTTCTCATTTATTACGACTGGAACGGTTCAACATACGATAGGTGCAAAGGCGCTAATTGTAAGAGATGAAGTTTTAGTAGGTAGTGATAGCCAAGGAGATTTAGTTACAAGGTCTACTGAGGGAAGTAGGGTCGCAACTGGACAGACGTTAGCGATGGTAGTACCAGAGAACATGGCTTCTGTAGCTCTTGATTTACGTAATACACAATCTCAAATATCGGATATTCAACAAGAATTGATTGCTTCTGGTCTTGGTGCTGAGGCAAAGATTATTTTCGATGATGTAGATGAACAAATAGAGCCAATTATTGACAGAATTCGATTAGACGCTATGTCAGGAAATATTAGTGACATGTCTTCATATGAGTCTTCGATATCGGTTTTGACTGATACGAGAGAGACGCTACTCTCCGAGCTTGAATTTAATGATGAAAGAATTAATGTTCTTCGTAACGATGAGACCGTATATGAGAATCAGCTTGCGAGTAGTTCTTCTATGGTATATGCACCGAATCCTGGAATAGTATCATTCAAGATAGATGGGTTAGAATCGGTGTTAACGTTTGATACGCTTATTAATGGAAGTAGCGATGTAATTAGCGATTATATTGATACTTCAACAGGAATAATTACTTCTGATCTATATATTGATGAAGATGAGAGTGCAGCTAGAATTAGCCAGAATGAGATGCAATATATTGCGGTTATTCTTGATGATAAGACAGTGAGCCTTAATGATTTTGCAGTTGATTCGGTTCATACTATTAATGTTGATTCCGAGGGTGTATGTATTGAGCATTGTGTCGTTGAACGCTCTGAAGCTTGCGATGAAGGCATTCTCATAATTTTCTCAACTACTAGACAGGTAGAGAGCCTAATTGATTTAAGGACAGTTGATATAGAGATAGTAATAACAGAATCCACTGGTTTATGTGCAAGCACTATAAGCTTAGTTAATCCAGATTATGAAAGAGGAATTGCAACGATATATGTTAATCGAAATGGCTTTTGTGAGGAAATGAGCGTAATTATCGTTGACTACGATAGAGAGTTCGCTATTATTGAGCCTATGGGAGATTCTAGTGAGCCAAATCGACAAACTGTAATTATCACTAATCCTTCCTCGGTAAGTCCTGGAGAGAAGGTTGAGAATTGATGAGTAACGTAGAGCTTATTGGAAGCGAGTTTAATGAAGATATAGTTCGTGGCTTTGAACAAAGAATAGCTGAAGTAAAAGGCAGTATAGCTAATTCATGTAAGAAGGCTGGACGTGACGTCGGTTGTATCACTCTAATAGGTGTATCAAAGGTTTTTCCTGTGTCGTATGCTAAGGCCGCTTATTTGGCGGGTTTACGCGATTTTGGTGAGAACCGTGTGCAAGAACTTGTTTCTAAGATAGAAGAGCTAAATAAGTGTGATATGAGGCCTAACTGGCATTTAATTGGGTCTCTTCAGAAAAACAAGGTTAAATATATAGTCGGCAAGACGCACTTGATTCATTCCGTAGATACAGTGGATCTTGCTAGAGAGATATCTAGGAAGTCTGTAGCTAATGGCGTGGTAACGAGTATTCTCCTTGAGGCGAACATTTCCGGTGAGGAAAGTAAGCATGGTTTTCGCGAAAATGAATTGAACGCGGCAATAGATGATATATGTACGCTTGATGGGCTGAAGCTAAAGGGTTTGATGACTATGGCGCCTATTCAAAGTATTCACGGTGATGCAAGGCCGGTGTTCTCGAGAACAAAGAAAGTTTTCGACTCCTTGAAGGGATATGTTAAGGCTCCAAATGAATGGGATACACTCTCAATGGGAATGAGTCAGGATTATGATATTGCAATTGAAGAGGGCAGTACCATAGTGAGGATTGGAACTTCGATTTTTGGAGATAGAAGTAAATTGCCTCAGTAATCTCTGAATGTAACAAATATTACAGCGCGTGTAACATAATTATGGTTTCGTTACGAATGGCCGTTTGCTCTTGTGCACGTGTAAAAGAATTTGTAGAATTTAGCCATAAAGAAAAACCCCTGTGGCCGGGGATAATAGGAGGACGTTATGGCAAATTTTGTAAATAAGTTCAAAGAGTTTATGTTTGGCGGAGAATACTATGATCAGGAGCCAGTTGGTGAGGAGTCTTGGGCAGATCAACCTATTGAGGATGCATATCGTGAGCCAATGGCACAGCATGCTGAGTATGAGCCAGAGACATTCGTTGAGCAGCCAGTAGCACCTGTTGTTACTTCTCCTATTTATCAGCAGCCAGCTTCAACAGTTATCATGTTGAGCCCATTTGACATTAAGTCAAGCCAGAATGTTGCTGATCACATCCGTGAGGGACACATAGTAATTTGCAACCTTACAGCTGCTTCAAACAATCAAAGAGTAGTTGACTACATTAGTGGTGCTGTTTATGCATTTAGTGGAAGAATTGAGCCAACTGCAGTTAAGACAACATTCGTTTGCACACCTAAGAACGTAAACCTTATAGTTGATGGTGAAGCTACAAGTTCAGAGTCAGGAACGAAGGTTTCTGCTCTATAAGATTAGGGATCAATTTCTTAATGATAAACCGACATAGGCCGCTCTTTTGAGCGGCTTTTTATTTAACACAAAAACTCGAAAAGCCTAGAATTATTGTGTTTTCGATTTCTGGTTCAATATAATAAAATTTCTGTGATTGACGATTATGTGTAGTTGTGGTTATATTCATGTGTAATCAATTAATCTTTGAGTAAGTGGCAGTAATTACAAGAACGCTAAGACGGGACCGAGCTACGCTACCAGAGGTTTTTTGATTACTTTTTGTTTTACCCAACACATTTGATACGGTACAACAATTATTGATTAATATGTGGTAAAATAAGTTACTGCTTGTTAATTTTTGTAACGAGGTGTGTGCTATGCATAGTGATAATAGAGATTACATCTTTAAAGAACTAGTTGCGAATGCCGAGGCAATCTTGAATGGTTGCATAACCATTTCTGAACTAATTGACAACTTAGATGATAAGGAACAGATTTCGAAGAGAGTCAAGGTTTTGAGTACTGACTCGAATGAGAGAGTAATGTGCATATCCTTCTATTTTCGTGATTATTGCATTTTTGGGGATAGAGAAGGAGATTTTCTTTACGATTTAGGGAAGGCGATAGACAAGTGCATTAATACGCTTTATGAGTTAACCTCGGCTTTTGTGAGATATGACATAAAAGAACTGCGTGATGATGTTTCTTCAGGATTATCAGGACTAAAGAATGTTGCTCAGTTGTTATTAGATGTTGTCCTTGCTTTTCGCGAGATGGACAAAATAAAGACACCCTATAAGAGTGTCAATGATATAAAACATTATCGCAATGAGAGCTATAATTCGTACGACTCGAGCATTAAGAAACTGTTTACTTCAAGCAAGTCTCCCATAGAGGTATTAGCATGGCAGGCAATATATTTCGACATTAAGGCGACTTATGATGCCTTTGCAGATACGGCTGATTTGTGCGAGTTCAATTTGATCAGTCAGTAATTACTTCTACTTAACGGGATTGTCCTTGAGAGTTAGCTTAATGGTTCTAAAGTCCTTTACGGCTTGTATACCTATCTTGCAAATCTTCTTGAAATTGATGGAGTTTACACCACCCTGTCTAGGTCTAAAAGTAATCGGTGTGAACTTGACGTTCTCCTTATTGTGAACGAGAAGAACTGAAAGGATGACGTTTGATAGGTTGAAGTCCTTTGGGATTTGCGGAAGATATTTAACAAGAGTATTCCTATTCATCAGTCGAAAAGGTGTATTAGCATCCGTTACGGTCACTCCAAAGACTAGTTTTATGACAAGCTTTAAAGTCTTTGTTACGAAGACTCTCGAAAATCCGTCCTCACGGTGGTTTCTGTGTCCAATGATAGCTGAGTATTGCTTTCTTTCTTCCCAGAAGGGATAGAACTCCTCAGTAAGTGTTTGACCGTCACTATCAGTCTGGAAAACGTAATCAGCGCCATTCTGAATAGCATATTTGTATGCGTAGAGTACTGTCGCTCCATGACCTGAGTTCGGTTTTGTTATGCCGATTAATTGAGGATACCTGTCCTGGAGAGTTTGTAGTAACTCAAATGTATTGTCTTTGCTTCCATCATCTACGACTAATAGTCTTGACTCTGGTCCAACATTACTTACGACAGAATGCCAATCTTTTACAACTCTCTCTATATTCTCAGATTCGTTATATGCAGGCAATACTACAAAAAGTTTATCCGACATAATAATCACCATCCTTATATATTATTTCTAGTCTACATTAATAATTATAGATTGCAATGCAGTGTAATTAATGTGGTAAAATAACAAAGGATTTTATTAGGAGTGTATGGAAGATGGATAGCAAGTTGCATGAGCGTTTTGGTGAACTTATTAACTCGCTTTCACCAGAGAAGAGGCAAGAACTGTATTCGAGCCTTCGCGCTATGGAACCATCAAAAAGGGAAGAAGTAATTGCATCCTTAGTTAATCGTTATGAGACGATGAAGTATGGGAAGCAGAATCAAAAAGATACAGCTAATAGCAATAACGCGAATGTTAGCCCAATAGCGTATAACAATCAATCTAAGCAACTCCAATCTGAAGCAAAAGTTACAAAGATTCCTGTGCGCCGAAGATTTGGTATTGGTCCTGGCATGATTATTTTGATTGTTATCGTCGTATTGGCTATTGCGAGTGTTGTCTTATGGAAGACAGGCGTGATTGATAGCCTTTTCGAGAAGGTTGTAACTTATTCAGAGTCTACAACGGTGATGAGTGATTCTTCATCGTTGGTTGATTCGTCTGTAACCCAATCTACAACGATTGAGACGACTCCTACGGAAACTCCTACACCGACACCTGTTCCTTTGCTTTCTGATGCTCCGGACTTGACAGGACTTGTAGTGGTTATTGATCCTGGTCACCAAGCTATATCAAATTACGAGAGAGAGCCAGTAGCATCGTGGTTATCAATAGATAAGCCTTCTTGTACTAGCGGTGCAACTGGTGTTGTTACTGGCATACATGAGTATGAAATCACGCTTCAGACTGGATTAATGCTTCGAGATTACTTGGTTCAATGTGGAGCAACAGTAGTCATGACTAGAACTGAGAATGATGCAAATGTTCCCAATAGTGCGAGAGCTCAGGTTGCTGTTGATAATGGAGCTGATGTTTTTATTCGTCTTCACGCTGATGCTGCTAATGATAGCGCAACTTCTGGAGTACGAGTATATGTTCCAGATAGTGGAGAATATTCTTCAAGCGTTGTCGCTTGGGCTGATACTTTAGGTGAACTTATTCAGACTTCTTCAGGTATGCAATTTGTTGGAACAAGAGCGACTTATGATTACACTGGACTAAATTATGCAAATAGTGTTCCTTCGTTCCAAATTTGCATGGGCTATTTATCAAATAGTGACGATGAAGCGTTGCTAGTAACAGAAGCGTATCAATATGAAGTAGTAACGGCGATTGCTCAATTCTGTACTACATTTGTTGAGTGATTTGATTATATTTCTTATATTGATACATTGAAGTGTCTAATTATTCTTGTCATTTATCTATAATTGAGTTAAATTATTCTTGGTGTTGCTTAATATTGCTTCATCATTGGGATAGAAATATGGAAGGAGTTCTTGTTATGGGGATATGGGCTGAAAGGAATAGCAAAGGCAGTTTATTACCAAAAGTTGAGAGCCATCAGTTCGATGCTAAAGTATATGCAAATAGAATAAATGATCTTGGTTCAAAGGTTGATGCACTTGAGACAATAATCAAATCACTTACTACGTTTCTGTTGGAACATAATGTAACTGAAGATGAGATGAATGATTGCGTGGCTGAGGCCTTGGAACAGCAGAAAAATAAATATAAATATGTAAGATATAGGAATTGTGATGAATGTGGAAAGAGAATGCAAGAGACTAAGGGAGTTATTTTTTATTGCTTATATTGTGGCAAAGTAAACTACTCTCATCCATATGAAGTTCGGAAGTTGGAAGAATAAGAGATTGAGAAGAGGGAAAAATATGATTGGTAATTTCTTTAATGCAGAACCCTATGGTTCTAGCCCTTTGGTTGATAACATTACAATTAACGCGGGTACAATAGTAAATGCATCTACTGAAATAGTTAGCGATAATATCGATGATATTCGCAAGAATACATCCAAAATAGAAGAGTTATCCGAGAAGGTTGAAACTTTGGATACTGTTTTTCGTGCATATTGGAATCTACTGAAGAGAAAAGGATATACAGATGATGATTTCAATAAGTGCATAGAGAAGGTCTATCTCGAAAAGCAAGAGAAGAAGGACACCGAAATGGCTATTACATGTGCGAAATGTGGTAAAAGAATGACACGTACAGGTGCTTTTGTAAACAATTGCATCTATTGTGGTTATTCAACCGTTAGTTCTCCTTATCTTCCAGATAAGATAGATGCGACGAATGAGAATGTAGAAGCTAGTTCTAATGAAAGTAATAAGATTAATGAAGATGATTCGAGTAATATGGGTCAAGAGATAGAAGAGAATATCAATGTTGAAGAGCAAATTGATGTTAACGCAGTAGCATCTAACGATGCAAATTACTCTTTCGAAGAAGATTTAAAATTTGAAGATATGTAATAATTGGAAGGAAGGTAGCCTGTAGATGAATATTGAAGATAATGGAATGGAATCTTTGGAGAACGATATTAATATTAATGATATTGACGATCTTGATTTCGATTCTCAGACTCAAGATGACAAAGAAGTTGAAAATGAGAAGGTAGTAATTGCAAATCAGGAGAGCACTTCTGAGAAAGATAAAAAATTAATCGCCGAATATAACAGAATTAAAGATCTTTCTACGCGTGTTTCGATTCTAGAGACTGTCAACAATGCCTTTTGGAAGATTCTTTTGACTATGGGTGCTTCGAATGAGGATTTAAACAAGATGATTACTTTGGCTCTTGAAGAAACTGAGAATGCTAAATATATGAAGTGTTTTGTAATTTGTGATTCTTGTGGTCGCAAGCTGCAGAAGAGTGGACCATTAAAGAACAAATGCATATATTGTGGACACAATACTATTGGTAATCCATATGATTCGGTACTTGAGAAAGAGGATGAGGATATTTCTACTTCAACAGCGACTATGGTGTCCGAGAATAAACCAGAGGCAGTTGTAGAGGTAATCGAAGATGATTATGATATTGAGCAAGACTTAAACTTTGAAGAGTGATATAATCTACACAACCTTAAATATGGGGGTGTACTGGTTTCGACGGGGTCGTTGAGATCAGGAAAGCGGGTGGAGGATTCTCGTTTGCCTCCTTAAAAAACGGGAAATGCAAGTAATTGCAGACAATACACAGTTAGTAGCTGCTTAATATAGCTACCGCCTAGGTGTTATATCTGCGTGATACTAATAGGCGCCATTTGCAGACCTTATCGGATAGAGGATAATCCGAACAACCTCATTAGGAAAGCTTTGACCTTATGTTGTATTTATGAAGCTACCGGCGCTATCGTCTGTCTTTGGACTTAATAGCAAGGGGAATACTTTAAACATAGACTGCACCCGGAGAAGTCCTGAAGGATATGGTTTCGGACATGGGTTCGATTCCCATCACCTCCACCAAATAGTGCAAATCCGAACACCTTATTTTTCGTAAAGCACTGTTTCGGATTTGTTTTAATAATAGAGGAGGTCTAACTGCGGTTAGGCTTCTTCTTTTTGCGTTGATTTTGATTCAAATATGGTTTTTGATGTGAGAACGAACGCTTAAGGCGTTAACTACATAAGTTTTTACTACTGTATTTGTAATTTGCCATTCGAATTTCTAGAAATTTCGTTGCCAAATGTAATGCAGTAATTGTGTAGGATGAGAGTCTAGGATCGCATAGGGAATAGATTGGTTTTAATTTTGAGTAAATATTCGACGCCATCTTTGTCAATCAATTGTACGGAGGCATTTCTATGAAGAGAAAGCGATTTGTCAGCATACTTATTTGCATTGCGATGTTTATATCCATGACTTCATGCACTGAGTCATCAGAAGGGGGAGTACCTATTAGTGAAGCAACGTTTCCAGATGCAAATTTTAGGAATTACGTATTAAGCAATCATGATAAGAATCGTAATAATTCTCTTGATGCTAGCGAGATAGCTGTCACAACCCAGATTAATGTCCCCTTTAGTTCAATATCAAGTCTAGAAGGTATCGAGTACTTTACAGCATTAACGAAGTTAGATTGCTATGAGAACAACCTTACATCGTTGGATGTAAGCAGCAACACTTCATTATTAAGTCTGAATTGTAGCTTCAACGATCTTACAACGTTGGATGTCAGCAACAATACAGTGTTAAAAAATTTGGATTGTAGCACTAACGCCCTTACAACACTTGGTGTCAACAATAATTTAAAATTAGAGCGGTTAGATTGTTACGCTAACGAGCTCGCTACATTGGATGTCAGTAAAGATACTGCATTACGATACTTGTCTTGCTATAATAACAACATAACAACATTGGATGTCAGTCATAATACGGAATTAGAAGAATTGTATTGTAGCGAGAATATACTTACTTCGCTAAATGTTAGCAACAATATAGACCTTACGGTTTTGTGGTGCTCCGATAACAGTCTCGCTACGTTGGATGTAAGCAACAATACAGATTTAACGGTACTGTGGTGCAACCTAAATAATCTATCAATATTAGATGTCAGCAACAATACTGAATTAGAGCAATTGAATTGTCGCATAAACAACCTTTCAATTATGGATGTCAGCAATAATACGGTATTGGAATACTTGGATTGTAGTTATAATAGTATTACAACGCTTGATGTCAGTAACAATACTACATTACTAAAATTTGATTGTAGCTCTACCAGTATCGAAACGCTGGATGTGAGCAACAATACTGAATTAGAAGAATTGTATTGTGGCTGTAACAACCTTAATACGCTTGATGTGAGCAACAATACAGATTTGACGGTACTGTGGTCTCACAATACCAATATAACAATGCTAGATCTAAGCAACAATACGGAATTAGTACTATTGGATTGTAGTGCGAACAACCTTACTGCACTGGAAGTTAGCAACAATACAGCATTGGAATATTTGGTTTGCTGTGATAATAATATCAGTATATTAGATGTAAGTTGCATTCCGGAGATACTTAGAGTGGTGAACGAAGGTAGTGAATCCATATCCACTTTAAATAATCATTTGGTACGTGAATTTCGGATTGAAGAGAGCAGAATAGTATGCGATCAATCAACAGAGTTAATTGTACAGTAACTGAAGAACTAAATGTAGTGTTGCATAAGTACGACCATCCGAAGATAGAGCACAATCGAGTCATTTGTCGCTCGATGTTGTGAAGAAACATTGAATCTTGCTCCTTACGAAGATGGACTTAACAACTGTTTAACAGCATTAATCAAGGATGCAACCCGCCTAGACGTCTTTAGAGGGTTCGCACATTCAGCCGAGTTTACAGGAATATGTAGTAGCTATGGCATTGTAAGAGGAAGCATCTGACATCAAGTAAGTACAGTAAAAAGATTAAAAGCCCTTGTCCTTGAGTAATTTATGGATAAGGGCTTAATTCTGCATNNTATAATAAGTCTTGATAAATATTCGATTTGAAAGTAAGCTATCTGTGTTTATCCGATTCAAATATGTATTTCATGTGGGGAAAACGAACAGTTGAGGCGGTAGCTGCATTGATTTTTTCAACTGTTCTTGTAACTTGCTTTCTATTCAAATTACTGGCAAGCTAGTTGTCACATGTAATGTAGTAATTGAGTATGGTGACCTGTTACGGATGGTATAGGGAATTGATTGAATTCTATTTCGAGTAATTTATCGATTTCAAGAGTGCCGAGCGAAAAGTACGGAGGTAATACTATGAAGAAAAAACGATTTATCAGCATGTTGATTTGTATTGCTATGGTTGTCACTATGGCACCATGCATTGTATCAGCAGCAGATGGAGTAGCTATTAATGCTACAAATTTTCCAGATGCAAACTTTATGAATTACGTATCAAACACTATTGATACGAAATCAGACGGATTTCTTAGTGCTAGCGAGATAGCAGCTACAACGACAATATTTGTTCCAAGAAAGTCAATTTCTAGTCTAGAAGGTATAGAGTACTTTACGGCTTTAACGGACTTGTATTGTACTGATAACCTTCTCACTTCGTTGGATGTCAGCAACAATACAGCGTTAACTATCTTGGCTTGTAGCAACAATAATCTCACAACGCTGGATGTAAGCAACAATACAAGTTTAACGAGTTTGTGGTGCGGAGGCAACAATCTCACAACACTGGATGTAAGCAATAATACCGTATTAGAAAGNNTTGAATTGTGGCGAGAACAATCTCACAACGCTGGATGTTAGCAACAATACAGCAATAGAAGTATTGTTTTGTTACGTTAACAATCTAACCACGCTGGATGTCAGCCGGAATACTGCATTAGAATTATTGGATTGTGGCGAGAACAATCTCACAACGCTGGATGTTAGCAACAATACAGCGTTAACTTTCTTGGGTTGTAGCAACAATAATCTCACAACGTTGGATGTTAGCAATAATACAGCATTATATAGTTTAGATTGCAGCTCTAACAATCTCACAACACTGGATGTAAGCAATAATACCGTATTAGAAAGTTTGAATTGTGGCGAG
>MTKX01001930.1_pt2 | contig 84748 bp, 91 predicted proteins | sample 1042771 | NCBI WGS metagenome assembly MTKX01 (sample SAMN06212183, study PRJNA360534) | anaerobic digester metagenome | biome: Wastewater treatment plant; material: sludge; isolation source: anaerobic digester fed with sludge from wastewater treatment plant | place: Denmark: WWTP Randers ...
TTCAAGGACAAGGTCGACAACCTCAAGAAGGGCGACGAGCTGGCCCCCGGCGTCATCCAGGCCATCAAGGTCTTCATCGCCATGAAGCGCAAGATGTCCGTCGGCGACAAGATCTCCGGCCGCCACGGCAACAAGGGCATCGTGGCCAAGATCGTGCCCGAGGAGGACATGCCCCGGCTGCCCGACGGGCTGCCCGTCGAGATCGTCCTCAACCCCCTCGGCGTCCCCTCCCGCATGAACGTCGGCCAGATCCTCGAGACCCACGCCGGCTGGGCCTGCCAGTCCCTCGGCATCCGCATGGCCACCCCGGTCTTCGACGGCGCCAGCGAGAAGGAGATCAAGCAGCTCCTCAAGAAGGCCGGCCTGCCCGAGACGGGCAAGACGCCGCTCTTCGACGGCATGAGCGGCGACCTCCTCGACCAGGAGGTCACGGTCGGCTACATCTACATGATGAAGCTGTTCCACCTCGTCGACGACAAGATCCACGCCCGCTCGACCGGCCCGTACTCCCTTATCACCCAGCAGCCGCTGGGGGGCAAGGCCCAGTTCGGCGGCCAGCGGTTCGGCGAGATGGAGGTCTGGGCCCTGGAAGCCTACGGCGCCGCCTTCTGCCTGCAGGAGCTCCTGACGGTCAAGTCCGACGACGTCGAGGGCCGGGCCAAGATCTACGAGGCCATCGTCAAGGGCGACCTCGACTTCACGCCCGGGCTGCCCGAGTCCGTCAACGTCCTCATCCGCGAGCTCCAGAGCCTCTGCCTCAACGTCGAGCTGGAGAAGGGCGACAAGGACGACGTCCTGCCCTGGGGCATCGCCGTGCCCCAGCCGGTCAAAGGAGAAGTCTAATGGACATCCGACCGCCGATCACGACGGCGCCGCGGCCGCGGCTCGAGTTCGACCGCGTCCGCATCAGCATCGCCTCGCCCGAGAAGATCAAGAGCTGGTCCTGGGGCGAGGTGACCAAGCCCGAGACCATCAACTACCGGACGTTCAAGCCCGAGAAGGACGGTCTCTTCTGCGCCAAGATCTTCGGTCCCATCAACGACTACGAGTGCCTCTGCGGCAAGTACAAGCGGATGAAGTACCGGGGCATCATCTGCGAGCGCTGCGGCGTCGAGGTGACCAAGTCCAAGGTCCGCCGCGAGCGCATGGGCCACATCCAGCTGGCCTCGCCCGTCGCCCACATCTGGTTCTTCAAGAGCCCGCCGAGCCGCATCGGCCTCGTCCTCGACCTGTCCATCAAGGACCTCGAGAAGGTCCTCTACTTCGAGTCCTACATCGTCATCGACCCGGCCGACACGCCGCTCAAGGAGAAGCAGCTCCTCAACGAGGAAGAGCACAAGGACGCCCAGGAGAAATACGGCGACAAGTTCGAGGCCAGCATCGGCGCCGAGGCCATCAAGGTCCTGCTGGAGAAGATCAACATCCAGAAGGAGGCCGAGCGCCTGCGCAAGCTCATGAAGAAGGAGACCTCGCAGCAGCGCAAGCTCCGCTACGCCAAGCGGCTGCGGGTCTTCAAGGCCCTCAAGCGGTCGGGCAACCGGCCGGAGTGGATGGTCCTCGACGTCGTCCCGGTCATCCCGCCCGACCTGCGCCCCCTGGTCCGCCTGGACGGCGGACGGTTCGCCACCTCCGACCTCAACGACCTCTACCGCCGGGTCATCAACCGCAACAACCGGCTCAAGAAGCTCATCGAGCTCAAGGCCCCCGAGCTCATCATCCGCAACGAGAAGCGCATGCTCCAGGAGGCCGTCGACGCCCTGTTCGACAACGGCAAGCGCGGCCGGGTCCATCTCGGCGCCAACCGCCGGCCCCTGAAGTCCCTGAGCGAGGCCCTGCGCGGCAAGCAGGGACGGTTCCGCCAGAACCTCCTGGGCAAGCGCGTCGACTACTCGGGCCGGTCGGTCATCGTCGTCGGCCCCGAGCTCAAGCTCAACCAGTGCGGCCTGCCCAAGAAGATGGCCCTGGAGCTGTTCAAGCCCTTCATCTTCAACAAGCTCGAGAAGGAGGGCCTGGTCCCGAGCGTCAAGGTCGCCCGGGAGTGGCACGAGCAGGAGCGGCCCGAGGTCTGGGACTACCTCGAGGAGGTCGTCCGCGAGCACCCCATCTTCCTCAACCGCGCGCCGACCCTGCACCGCCTCGGCATCCAGGCCTTCGAGCCCCTCCTCGTCGAGGGCAAGGCCATCCAGATCCACCCCCTGGTCTGCGCGGCCTTCAACGCCGACTTCGACGGCGACCAGATGGCCGTCCACATCCCCCTCTCGGTCGAGGCCCAGATCGAGGCCCAGACCCTGATGCTGTCGACGAACAACATCCTGTCCCCGGCCCACGGCCGGCCCCTGACGATCCCCAGCCAGGACATGATCCTCGGCTGCTACTACCTGACCCTCGAGAAGAAGGGCCAGAAAGGGGAGGGGCGGATCTTCGGCCGCCCCGACGAGGCCCTCCTGGCCATGGAGGCCGGCGAGGTCGGCCTGCAGAGCCTCATCAAGCTGCGCTTCACCGGGCCGTTCATGAACCTGGCCACCTACTACGACGACCAGGGCGTCATGACCTGCCCCGTCCAGGAGTTCAAGGGCGAGCTCGTCGAGACGACGCCCGGCCGGATCATCTTCAACGGCGTCCTGCCCAAGGGCTTCCCGTTCGTCAACGGGATGATCCGCAAGAAGGGCATGGAGAACCTGGTCTTCTACACCTACCTCAGGGCCGGGCTCAAGCCGACGGTCGTCATCCTCGACGCCATGAAGGAGCTCGGCTTCAAGTACGCCACCCGGGCCGGCTTCTCGCTGGGCATCGACGACTTCGTCATCCCGGGGGAGAAGAAGGCCCTCGTCGACAAGGCCGAACGGGACGTCCTGGGCATCGAGAAGCAGTACCAGGACGGCATCATCTCCTCCGGCGAACGCTTCAACCGCGTCGTCGAGATCTGGGGCACGGTCACCGAGAGCGTCTCCAAGGCCATGATCGACGAGATGAAGAAGATCAGCCTCGAAGGCAAGGAGCTCAACCCGCTCTACGTCATGTCCGATTCCGGCTCCCGCGGCAACCGGCAGCAGATCCGCCAGCTGGCCGGCATGCGCGGCCTGATGTCGAAGCCCTCGGGCGAGATCCTGGAGACGCCCATCGTGGCCAACCTGCGGGAGGGCCTGAACGTCCTCCAGTACTTCATCTCGACCCACGGCGCCCGCAAAGGCCTGGCCGACACGGCCCTCAAGACGGCCAACTCCGGCTACCTGACCCGCAAGCTCGTCGACGTCTGCCAGGAGGTCATCGTCGACGAGCACGACTGCGGCACGCTCAAGGGCATCAACGTCTCGGCCATCGTCGAGAACGGCGAGATCATCGAGCCGTTCATCGACCGGATCGTCGGCCGCGTCGCCCTCGAGCGGGTCGTCCATCCCGACACCGGCGAGACCATCGTCGACAGGGACGACGAGATCACCGAGAAGGTCGCCCAGGAGTTCCAGGACCTGGGCATCGAGCGGGTCAAGATCCGCTCGGTCCTGAGCTGCGAGTCCAAGCGCGGCATCTGCCAGCTCTGCTACGGCCGCTCGCCGGCCTCCGGCAAGATGGTCGAGCTCGGCGAGGCCTGCGGCATCGTCGCGGCCCAGTCGATCGGCGAGCCGGGCACCCAGCTGACCATGCGGACCTTCCACGTCGGCGGCATCGCCATGGGCGGCGCCGAGCGGTCCAAGATCGAGGCCAAGAACGAGGGCGTCCTGAAGTTCAACAATCTCAAGTCGGTCACCAACAAGGACGGCACGCTCATCGTCGTCAACCGCAGCGCCAACATCGCCGTCCTCGACCACCGCGGCCGCGAGGTCGAGCACTACCAGGTGCCCTACGGCGCCCGCATCGTCGTCCCCGAGGGGCAGGAGGTCAAGTCCCGCCAGGCCTTCGCCGAGTGGGACCCCTTCAACACCTACATCCTGACCGAGGAGACGGGGACGGTCCGCTTCCACGACGTCGTCCTCGGCGTCAGCATGGAAGAGGTCCAGGACGAGTTCACCGGCCTGCGCAAGCAGGTCATCATCGACCCCAAGGACGAGAAGCTCCAGCCCCAGATCGAGGTCCTCGACCCCAAGCGGACCGACGACAAGGGCCGGCCCGTCATCCTGCGCAAGTACTTCCTGCCCTCCGGGGCCAACCTCGAGATCAAGGACTCTTCCCCGGTCTTCGCCGGCGACGTCATGGCCAAGATCCCCCGCGAGGCGGCCCGCACCAAGGACATCACGGGCGGCCTGCCCCGGGCCGAAGAGCTGTTCGAGGCCCGGCGGCCCAAGCTGCCGGCCGTCATCTCCGAGATCGACGGCACCGTCCAGATCGGCGGCCTGGTCCGCGGCTACCGCAAGATCACCGTCCGCAACGAGCGCGGCGGCGAGAAGGAATACCTCATCCCCAAGGGCGCCCACCTGAGCGTCTCGGACGGGGAGAGGATCCGGGCCGGGGACGCCCTCATGGACGGCCCGGTCAACCCCCACGACATCCTCCGGGTCCTGGGCGAGAAGGAGCTGGCCGAATACCTCCTCAAGGAGGTCCAGGCCGTCTACCGGCTCCAGGGCGTCGCGATCAACGACAAGCACATCGAGACCATCATCCGGATGATGCTCCGCTGGGTCAAGGTCGAGGAGGTCGGGGACACCGACTTCCTGGTCGACGAGCAGGTCGACAAGTTCGTCTTCCAGTCGGAGAACGAGAAGGTCATCAAGAAGGGCGGCAAGCCGGCCAAGGCCCGGCCGCTCCTCCTGGGGATCACCAAGAGCGCCCTGAGCACGGACAGCTTCATCTCGGCCGCCTCCTTCCAGGAGACGACCCGGGTCCTGACCGAGGCCAGCCTGTACGGCAAGGTCGACTACCTCCGGCGCCTCAAGGAGAACATCATCATGGGCCGGCTCATCCCGGCCGGGACGGGCTACAAGCACTACCGGAACGTTGAGCTCAAGGAGGAGATGCAGCCCCTCCTCCCCGAGAAGGACGAGGAGGAGCTCCTGCCGGACGCCTGAGGGCGCCCAGGGGAGACAGAGGGATAAAAACCTTGACAGAGAGGCCGTTTTTTGTTATTATCCGTCCATTCGTCTCGGGCTATCCCCCTGGGGATGAATAAAATTTACATTCGGAATCCTGTGTAGAGGAGTATTTTTCATTGCCGACCGTCAACCAACTCGTTCGGAAAGGCCGAACCCCCAAGAAATATAAGAGCAAATCGCCGGCCCTCGACTCCTGTCCGCAGAAGCGGGGCGTCTGCACGCGCGTGTTCACGACCACGCCCAAGAAGCCGAACTCGGCCATGCGCAAGGTCGCCCGCGTCCGTCTGACGAACAACATCGAGGTCACGGGGTACATCCCCGGCATCGGCCACAACCTCCAGGAGCACTCGATCGTCATGATCCGGGGAGGCCGCGTCAAGGACCTGCCCGGCGTCCGCTACCACATCGTCCGCGGGCACCTGGACGCCGAGGGCGTCCAGAACCGGTTCAAGGCGCGGTCCCGGTACGGGGCGAAGAGGCCGAAAGAGAAAAGGGCGGCGGCCTAACGGCCAGGAGCGTTCCCCATGCCGAGACGCGGTATCATCAAAAAGCGCAAGGCGCCGGTCGACCCCCTGTACAACAGCTCGGTGGTCGCCCGGTTCATCAATCTCTTCCTCCGCAAGGGGAAGAAGACGACGGCCGAGCGGGTCGTCTACGGGACCATGGACCTGCTCAAGGCCAAGACCAAGGAAGATCCTCTCAAGGTCCTGGAGAAGGCCCTGGAGAACGTCCGCCCCTTCCTCGAGACCAAGTCGCGGCGGGTCGGCGGCGCGAACTACCAGGTGCCCATCGAGGTCCCGCCCGGGCGGTCCTATTCGCTCGGGTTCCGCTGGCTGGTCAAGTACGCCAAGGAGCGCGGCGGCAAGAGCATGCCCGAGAAGCTCTCCGCCGAGATCATCGACGCCATCAACAACCGCGGCGGCGCGGTCAAGAAGCGCGAAGACACGCACAAGATGGCGGAGGCCAACCGGGCCTTCGCCCACTACAAGTGGTAGTCTTGGAAAGAGGGCTCGGTCTGTGACCCGGTGCGATATGGAGCGAAGGCTTTATGCGGTCATACCCGATCGACAGAGTACGGAACATCGGTATCATGGCCCATATCGACGCCGGCAAGACGACGACGACCGAGCGGATGCTCTTTTATACGGGTATGACCTACAAGATGGGCGAGGTGGACGACGGGACGGCCGTGATGGATTGGATGGTCCAGGAGCAGGAGCGCGGGATCACCATCACCTCGGCCGCCACGACGTGCGCCTGGCGTGACCACCGTATCAATATCATCGATACGCCGGGTCACGTGGATTTTACCGCGGAGGTCGAGCGCTCCTTACGAGTGCTCGACGGCGCGATAGCCATACTGTGTGGAGTTGGCGGCGTCGAACCGCAGTCCGAGACAGTGTGGCGCCAGGCCGATAAGTATCGGGTGCCGCGGATCGTGTTCATCAACAAGATGGACAGGGTTGGGGCGGACCCGGAACGGGCGGTCCTCCAGTTGAGGACGCGGGTGGCGGCCAAGCCTCTGCCGATCCAGATTCCCCTGGGTAGGGAAGACGGATTCCGCGGCGTCGTCGACCTCATCGACCGCAAGGTCTACGACTGGGGTCAGGACATCCTGGGGGCGGATTATACCGTCCGCGAGGTCGCGGAGGAGGACCGCGAGGAAGTCGACAGGAAACGACAGGACATGCTGGAAATGCTGAGCGAACACGACGACAGCCTGATGCAGAAGTACCTCGACGGCGTCGAGGTGCCTGCCGAAGAGCTGCGGCGCGCCGTCCGACGGGCCACCCTGGGCCTGGAGGTCGTCCCCGTCCTCTACGGGGCCTCCTTCCGGAACAAGGGCGTGCAGCCGCTGCTCGACGCCGTCGTGGACTACCTGCCGTCGCCCGCCGACNNCCGGCCTCGGACGAGGCCCCGTTCTCCGGCCTGGTCTTCAAGATCGCCAACGACCCCTTCCTCGGCAGCCTGGCCTACTTCCGGGTCTACTCCGGCAAGGCCAAGGTCGGGCAGGCCGTCTACAACTCGACCAAGGGCGAAGAGGAGAAGCTCTCCCGCCTGCTCGAGATGCACGCCAACAAGCGGAAAGAGGTCAAAGAGGTCTACGCCGGCGACATCGCCGCGATGGGCTCGATGAAGAACATCTCGACGGGGGACACCCTCTGCCTCAAGAGCCATCCCGTCGTCCTCGAGACCATCCGGTTCCCCGAGCCGGTCATCGCGGCCACCATCGAGCCCAAGACCAAGGCCGACCACCCCAAGCTGGCGGCGACCCTGGCCAAGCTCGTCCGCGAGGACCCCACCCTCAAGGTCGGCCAGGACCCCATGACGGGCCAGACCCTGCTCCGGGGCATGGGGGAGCTCCACCTCGAGATCATCATGGACCGCATGGAGCGGGAGTTCGGCGTCCGGGCCAACCTGGGCAAGCCCCAAGTCGCCTACAAGGAGACCATCCAGGCGGCGGCCGAGGGCGAGGGCAAGTACATCCGCCAGGCCGGCGGCAAGGGCCTCTACGGCCACTGCGTCGTCCGGCTGGAGCCGCTGCCGCGGGGCCGCGGCATCGAGTTCGCCGACGCCACGCGGGGCGACAGCGTGCCCCGGGAGTTCGTGGGCGACGTCGAGAACGGCGTCCGGGAGGCTTTCGAGGCGGGCGTGGTGGCCGGTTTCCCGGTCACCGACCTGCGGGCCGTCCTCGTCGGCGGCTCGAGCCACGACGTCGACGCCCAGCCGGTCGCCTACAAGATCGCGGCCTCCCTGGCCGTCCGGGACGCCGCCAAGAAAGCCGCCCCGGCCCTGCTGGAGCCGCTGATGAAGCTCGAGATCGTCGCCCCCGACGAGTACCTCGGCGACATCGTCGGCGACATCAACGCCCGCCGGGGCAAGATCGAGGGCATGGAGATGCGCGGCGGCACCCGGGTCGTCGACATCCTCGCGCCCCTGGCCGAGATGTTCGGGTACGCGACGGCGCTCAGGACCCTGACCCAGGGCCGCGGCGTCTTCGCTATGGAATTCGCCCGTTACGAGAGGACGCCCGCGGGTGTCCAGGAAGAGATCGTCGCCCGGATCGAGGGCCGCGCCCCGTTCCGGGCCGACGCCTAGAAGAGTTCGCGAGCAACGACAAGCCATACAGGAGGTGAGCGATGGCGAAAGAAAAGTTTGCGAGAACGAAGCCCCATGTCAACGTCGGGACGATCGGTCACATCGACCACGGCAAGACGACGCTGACGGCCGCCATAACCAAGGTTCTGGCGTCCAAGGGCCTGGCCCAGGCGAAGAGCTATGACGACGTCGCCAAGGCCGACGCCAAGATGTTCCGGCGCGACGCGACCAAGATCCTGACGGTCGCCCTGAGCCACGTCGAGTACGAATCGGAGAAGCGGCACTACGCCCACATCGACTGCCCCGGCCACGCCGACTACATCAAGAACATGATCTCCGGCGCGGCCCAGATGGACGGCGCCGTGCTGGTCGTGTCCGCGGCCGACGGCCCCATGCCCCAGACGCGCGAGCACATCCTGCTCGCCCGCCAGGTCAACGTGCCGGCCATCGTCGTGTTCATGAACAAGTGCGACCTCGTCGACGACCCCGAGATCCTCGACCTGGTCGAGCTCGAGGTCCGCGAGCTGCTGTCGAAGTACGAATTCCCCGGCGACAAGGTCCCCGTCATCCGCGGCAGCGCCACCAAGGCCGCCGAGGACGTCAACGGCGAGGGCGCCAAGGCCATCTGGGAGCTCGTCAAGGCCATGGACGACTTCATCCCCGACCCCCAGCGCGAGATCGACAAGCCGTTCCAGATGGCCATCGAGGACGTCTTCTCGATCACCGGCCGCGGCACGGTCGTGACGGGCCGCGTCGAGCGCGGCGTCGTCAAGGTCGGCGACGAGGTCGAGATCGTCGGCCTCCGCGAGACCCGCAAGACGGTCGTCACGGGCGTCGAGATGTTCCGCAAGCTCCTCGACCAGGCCCAGGCCGGCGACAACATCGGGGCCCTGCTCCGCGGCGTCGGCAAGGACGAGGTCGAGCGCGGCCAAGTCCTGGCCAAACCCGGCACGATCACGCCCCACCGGAAGTTCCGGGCCACCATCGTCGCCCTGACCAAGGAAGAGGGCGGGCGCCACACGCCGTTCTTCAAGGGCTACCGGCCGCAGTTCTACTTCCGGACGACCGACGTCACCGGCTCCGTCAAGCTGCCCGAGAACGTCGAGATGGTCATGCCCGGCGACGCCGTCAACCTGGAGATCGAGCTGATCACCGACGTGGCCATGGAGAAGGCCCTCCGCTTCGCCATCCGCGAGGGCGGCCGGACGGTCGGCGCCGGCACGGTCACGGATATCATCGAGTAGCCGCGGGCGCCGCCGGACGGGTCCGCCGGGCCCCGCGGCCCGGGAGAGAGCATTTCGGAGTACAGAGGATAGAGAACGATGGAAAAAATCAGAATCCGCTTACAGTCCTTCGACCACCGCCTGCTGGACCAGTCCGTCAAGGACATCGTCGTCAAGGCGAAACGCACCGGCGCCAGCGTGGCCGGCCCCATCCCCCTGCCGACGCGCATCCACAAGTTCTGCGTCCTCCGCTCCCCGCACGTCGACAAGAAGTCGCGGGAGCACTTCGAGATGCGGATCCACAAGCGGCTCATCGACATCAGCGAGTACAACAACGAGACGATCGAGGAGCTCCAGAAGCTCGACCTGCCGGCCGGCATCGACGTCGAGATCCAGGCCTACGGGGCGGGAGAGTGACCATGATCCAGGGATTGATCGCCAAGAAGATCGGCATGAGCCAGCAGTTCGACGACGCCGGCAACGTCGTCCCCGTCACCATCCTCAAGGCCGGCCCCTGCACGGTCGTGCAGAAGAAGTCGGCGGACAAGGACGGCTATGTCGCCGTCCAGCTCGGCTTCGTCGAGGAGCGGGCCGTCCGCAAGCCGACCAAGCCCCAGACGGGGCACTTCAAGAAGGCGGGCGTGCCCGTCGTCAAAAAGCTCCAGGAGTTCGGCTGCAGCGAGCCCGAGGGCGTCAAGGAAGGCGACACGGTCCTGGTCGACATCTTCGAGGTCGGCGAGACCGTCCACGCCGCCGGGACGAGCAAGGGCAAGGGCTTCGCCGGCGTCGTCAAGCGGCACCATTTCGCCGGCGGCGACGCGGCCCACGGCTCGATGTTCCACCGCGCTCCCGGCTCGATCGGCGCCTCGTCCTACCCCTCGAGGGTCATCAAGGGCATGCGCATGGGCGGCCACATGGGCTCGGACCGGATCACGGTCCGCAACCTCGAGGTCGTGGCCACCGACAAGGACAACAACCTGCTCATCGTCAAGGGCGCCGTGCCCGGCGCCAAGGGCGGGTACGTCCGCATCACCAAGCGCTCGTTCGCCAAGCCGGCGGCGAAGTGAACGGCGGAGAGGGCACCATGGCTAAATTGGACATCATCGATAGGAGCGGCCAGACGGCCGCCCAGGTCGACCTGCCGGAGGACCTCTTCTCCCAGGCCGGCAAGGACCATCTCGTCTACGAGGCCGTCCTCAGCTACCGGGCCAACCAGCGCCAGGGCACGGCGGCGACCAAGACCCGGGCCTTCGTCAGCGGCGGCGGCAAGAAGCCCTGGCGGCAGAAGGGCACGGGCCGGGCCCGCGTCGGCAGCACTCGCTCACCCCTGTGGAAGAAGGGCGGGACGGTCTTCGGACCGCAGCCCCGCGACTATTCCTACGAGCTGCCGAAGAAGGCCCGCAAGGGCGCCCTGCGCTCGGTCCTGGCCGGCAAGCACGCCGCCCAGGAGCTCCTCGTCGTCCCGACCCTCGAGGTCAAGGAGCCCAAGACCAAGGAGGCCGCCGCCCTGGTCCGCGACTACAAGCTCGGGTCGGCCCTGCTGGTCGACCTGGCCGAGAACGTCCCCCTCTTCAAGGCCGTCCGGAACCTGCCCCGGATCAAGGCCGTCGACGTCTCCGGCCTCAACATCTACGACGTCCTCGCCCACAAATCGCTCGTCTTCAGCCGGCGGGCGTTCGAGGCCGTCCTGGAGAAACTCAAGTGATCAAAGACCCCCACAAGATCATCCTCCGCCCGGTCATCACGGAGAAGACGACCATGCTCAAGGGAACGAGCGGCGTCATCTGCTTCGAGGTCGCCCGGAGCGCCAACAAGATCGAGATCAAGCGGGCCGTCGAGCACCTCTTCAAGACCAAGGTGGCCGAGGTCCGGACCCAGACCAAGACGGGCAAGGTCCGCCGGGTCGGCCGGAACGCCGGCAAGACGAAGGACTGGAAGAAGGCCTTCGTCCGGCTGCGCGACGGCGAGAAACCCATCGAATACTTCGAGGCGGCGTAACATGGGCATCAAGACATACCGACCGATGACCCCCGGCCTGCGGCACAGGACGGGCAACCGATTCGAGGAGCTCAGCGGCGACCGGCCCTTCAAGCCCCTGCTCGTGTCCCTGTCCAAGTCGGGCGGGCGCGACAGCCGCGGCCGGCTGGCCATGCGCAACCGCGGCGGCGGGCACAAACAGCTCTACCGCGTCATCGATTTCAAGCGGGACAAGATCGACATCCCGGGCAAGATCGAGACCGTCGAGTACGACCCCAACCGCTCCTCCTTCATCTCCCTGGTCAAGTACCGGGACGGGGAGCGGCGCTACATCATCTACCCCGCCGGGCTCCAGGTCGGGCAGGAGGTCGTCTCGACCGACCGCCAGGCCGACATCCTGCCGGGCAACGCCATGCCCCTCCGCTTCATCCCCCTGGGCACGATCATCCACAACATCGAGCTCCGGAAGGACAAGGGCGGCCAGGTCGCCAAGTCGGCCGGGGCGGGCGCCCAGATCCTGGCCAAGGAGGGCGAATACGCCCAGGTCCGCCTGCCGTCCTCGGAGATCCGCAAGGTCCACCTGGACTGCCGGGCGACCATCGGCCAGATCGGCAACCTCGACCATTCCAACATCAGCGTCGGCAAGGCCGGGCGGTCGCGGTGGAAAGGCATCCGGCCCCACGTCCGGGGCACGGCCATGAACCCCATCGACCATCCGCACGGCGGCGGCGAGGGCAAGGCCAAGGGCGGCCGGCACCCGGTCAGCCCGACGGGCATCCCGACCAAGGGTTACAAGACCCGACAGAACAAGCGGACCCAGGCCTTCATCGTCCGGCGCAGGAGCAAGTAACCATGAGCAGATCACTGAAGAAGGGCCCGTTCATCGACGGCCACCTCCTGGAGAAGGTCCAGGCCCTGTCGACCCCCGCGGCCAAGCGGACGGTCGTCAAGACCTGGTCCCGCCGGTCGACGGTCATCCCCGAGATGGTCGGCCTGACCATCGGCGTCCACAACGGGCGCAAGTTCATCCCGGTCTTCGTCACCGAGAACATGGTCGGGCACAAGCTCGGCGAGTTCTCGCCGACCCGCCACTTCAAGGGGCACACGACCAAGACGGCCAAGCAGCTCAAGGTGGAGAAGAAGCCATGACCGCCGCCGCCGCCCACCTGTCCCACGCCGTGGCCCGCTACGTCCGGATGAGCCCGCAGAAGGGCCGCCTGGTGGCCGACCTCGTCCGCGACCGCTACGTCGGCGAGGCCCTGACCATCCTGCGCTTCAACGAGCGCAAGAAGATCAGCGCCGTCCTCGAGAAAGTCCTGCGCTCGGCCATCGCCAACGCCCAGCAGGCGTCGCCCGACGTCGACGTCGACACGCTGATCGTCTCGCGGATCCAGATCAACGGCGGCCCCGTGGCCAAGCGGATCCGCCCGGCGCCCATGGGGCGGGCTTACCGCGTCCAGAAGCGGACCAGCCATGTCCACATCTATCTGAGCGAAAAGGGGAAGTGACGTGGGACAGAAAACACACCCGTACGGATTCCGGCTCGGCTTCAACAAGCCCTGGACGTCCCGCTGGTTCGCCAAGGGACCGGACTACGCCCGGCTCATCCACGAAGACCTGAAGATGAAGAAGGCCGTCAAGGAGAAGTACTTCCACGCCGGCATCGCCGGCGTCGACGTCGAGCGCGTCGGGCCGAAGATCCGGGTCATCATCCATACGGCCCGCCCGGGCATCATCATCGGCCGCGGCGGCAAGGAGATCGAGAGCCTCAAGACCTATCTCGAATCCATCGCCAAGCGCGACGTCTACGTCGACATCCGCGAGGTCGACAAGCCCGAGCTCAACGCCCTGCTCGTCGGCGAGAGCATCGCCGTCCAGCTCGAGAAGCGCATCGCCTACCGCCGGGCCATGCGCAAGGCCGTCGAGTTCGCCCTCAAGATGGGGGCCAAGGGCATCAAGGTCATGTGCGCCGGCCGGCTCGGCGGCGTCGAGATCGCCCGCTCCGAGTGGTACCTCAAGGGCCAGCTGCCCCTGCAGACCCTCAAGGCGGACATCGACTTCGCCTTCACCGAGGCCTTCACGACCTACGGTCAGATCGGCATCAAGGTCTGGGTCTACCGGGCCGACGTCGAGAAGGCCAAGATGACCTCCCAGATGGCCGAGGTCGAGGAGATCTGACCATGTTGATGCCCTCGAAAGTCAAATACCGCAAGCAGCAGCGCGGCCGCATGCGGGGCACGGCCCTGCGCGGCGGCACGCTGACCTTCGGCGAGTTCGGCCTCCAGGCCCTCGAGCCGGGCTGGCTGACCTCGCGCCAGATCGAGGCCGGCCGCATCACCATCACCCGGCACATGAAGCGGAAGGGCAAGCTCTGGATCCGGACCTTCCCCTGGAAGTCCGTGACCAAGAAACCGACCGAGGTCCGCATGGGCAAGGGCAAGGGCGACCCCGAGTTCTGGGTCGACGTCATCCGCCCGGGCAAGATCCTGTTCGAGCTCGAGGGCATCGAGCTCGAGGAGGCCCGCGAGGCCATGCGCCTGGCCGCCCAGAAGCTGCCCGTCAAGACGCGGTTCATCTCCCGGGAAGCGAGGGAGCTCAGATGAAGATCAAGGAACTCAAGGACATGTCGGCCGACGAGCTGAAGCACAAGGAGGCGGAGCTCGTCGACCAGCTCTTCAAGCTCCGCTTCCAGAAGTCCCTCGGCCAGCTCGAGAGCCCCATGAAGGTCAAGAACGTCAAGAGGGACATCGCCCGCATCAAGACGCTGCTCAGGCAGTCGTCGAAGGCAACGGAGTAGCCCATGGACACCCAAAGGCAAGCACGGAAGACGACCAAGGTCGGCACCGTCGTCGCCCGGAAGATGAGGAAGACGGTCACCGTCGCCGTCGAGCGGCAGGTCCGCCACCCGCTGTACCGGAAGATCGTCCGGCGCGAGCAGACCTTCCTCGTTCACGACGAGGCCGAGACCTGCAAGGTCGGCGACGTCGTCCGGATCGTCGAGACGCGGCCGATCAGCAAGACCAAGCGCTGGCGGGTCCTCGAGGTCGTCGGCCTCGAGGCGGCCCTGACGGCCACGCCCATCGAGACCGACCCCCTGGCCGCCAAGGCCGCTGAGCCCGAGTCGGGAGACGGCCAATGATCCAGATGCGCACGATGCTCAAGGTCGCCGACAACTCCGGCGCCCGGCGGATCATGGCCATCACGCCGCTCGGCGGCAGCGTCGGCCACGTGGCCCGCATCGGGGACATCATCTCGGCCAACGTCAAGGAGACCGACCCGGAGAGCAAAGTCAAGAAGGGCACGGTCATCCGGGCCGTCGTCGTCCGCACCCGCAAGGAGCTGCGCCGCCGGGACGGGTCCTACATCCGGTTCGACGACAACGCCGCGGTCATCATCGACAAGGCGGGGGAGCCCGTCGGAACGCGCGTCTTCGGGCCCGTCGGGCGCGAGCTCCGGGAGAGGAAGTTCATGAAGATCATCTCCCTGGCGCCGGAGGTCCTGTGATGCACAAGATCCAGCTCAAGAAGAACGACCTCGTCGTCGTCATCCGGGGCAAGGACAAGGGGAAGACCGGCAAGGTCCTGAAGCTCTTCCCCGAGACCAACCGGGTCATCGTCGAGAGGATCAATTTCTCGAAGCACTTCGTCAAGGCCGACCGCAGCCGGAACACCCAGGGCGGGGTCATGGAGAAGGAGGCCCCGATCGCCGTGGCCAACGTCATGCTCTTCTGCTCGGAGTGCGGGCAGGGCGTGCGGGCCCGCAGCCGGCGGCTCGAGGACGGCTCCAAGATCCGGCTCTGCCACCGCTGCGAGACCCTGATCGAGAAGCAAAAGTGAGGATGCGTCCATGAGCCGCTTATACGAGAAGTACCGGAAAGACGTGGTCCCCGCGCTCCAGGAGGAGCTCGGCATCGCGAATATCATGGCCGTGCCGCGCCTGGAGAAGATCATCGTCAACGTCGGTGTCGGCGACGCCATCGGCAACATCAAGCTCCTGGACACGGCCAAGGGCGAGCTGGCCCAGATCACCGGCCAGCTGCCGGGCGTCGGGCGGGCCAAGAAGTCCATCTCGGCCTTCAAGCTGAGGAAGGGCCAGCCCATCGCCTGCTACGTCACGCTCCGCAGCCGGCGGATGTACGAGTTCTTCGACCGGCTGGTCAACATCGTCCTGCCGCGGGTCCGCGACTTCCGCGGCGTCCCGGCCACGTCCTTCGACGGCCGCGGCAACTACACCCTGGGGATGCGCGACCAGCTCGTCTTCCCCGAGATCGACTACACCAAGGTCGAGCGGCCCCGGGGCATGAACATCACCATCGTCACGAGCGCCCGGACGGACAAGGAAGCCCTGGCCCTCCTCAAGAGGCTGGGCATGCCGTTCCGGGAATCCTGAGGAGAGAGGTCCGCATGGCAACTACCGCCCGCATGGCCAAGATGGTCCGCAAGCCGAAGTACGAGATCCGCGTCCGCCGCCGCTGCCGGCTCTGCGGCCGCTCCCGGGCCTATTACCGGAAATTCGACCTCTGCCGCCTGTGCTTCCGCGAGCTCGCCCTCAAGGGCGAGATCCCGGGCGTGACCAAGTCGTCCTGGTGACGGCGGAGAAAGGAACAACCATGGATTCGATTTCAGACCTGCTCACCCGGATCCGCAACGGCGTGAAGTCCAAGAAGCGGGAAGTCAACATCCCGTCCTCCCGGCTGGGGATCGAGGTCGTCAAGATCCTCAAGGAGGAGGGTTACGTCAAGAACTTCAAGGTCATCGACGACAACAAGCAGGGGATCCTCAACGTGACGCTCAAGTACACCGAGGACAACCGGAGCGTCATCAGCGGCCTCAAGCGGGTCAGCCGCCCCGGCTGCCGGATCTACTGCACCAAGGATTCCGTCCCCAAGGTCCTGGACGGGCTGGGCCTGGTCATCGTCTCGACGTCGCGCGGCGTCATGACCGGCCGGGCCTGCGAGGACCAGGGGGCGGGCGGCGAAGTCCTCTGCAGCATCTGGTAGGGGCGAGGAGAGGTACCATGTCCAGAGTCGGCAAGAAGCCCATCCCGATCCCGGCCGGAGTGACCGTCACGGTCCACGCCGACCGGATCGATTTCGAAGGGAAGAAGGGGAAACTGACCTCGCCGCTGCGGCCGGGCATCACGGCCGCCGTCGAGGGCCAGGTCCTGACCCTGACCCGGGCGGACGAGAGCCAGCAGACCCGGGCCGACCACGGCCTGGGCCGGGCCCTGGCCCGCAACGCCGCGGCCGGCGTCTCCGAGGGCTACGAGAAGAAGATGGAGATCGTCGGGGTCGGTTACAAGGCCAAGGTCGAGAAGGGCCGGCTGGAGATCAGCCTGGGCTACTCGCGGCCGATCGTCTACGACATCCCCGAGGGGATCGAGATCGTCGCCGAGAAGCCCACCCTGCTCGCCGTCCGCGGCATCGACCGCCAGAAGGTGGGCCAGGTGGCCGACGACATCAAGAGCCTGCGCCTCCCGGACCCCTACAAGCAGAAGGGCGTCCGCTACCTCGGCGAGAGGCTGATCAAGAAAGAACGAAAGGCGGGAGTGACCGGTGCTTAAAGACAAGACCAAGGACAAGAAGGTCCGGGACGACCGTCTCCGGAAGCGCATCCGCGAGCGGGTCGAGGGCACGCCCGAGCGGCCCCGGCTCCACGTGTTCAAGAGCAACGCCTACGTCTACACCCAGGTCATCAACGACCGGGAGGGCGCCGTGCTCCTGACCGCCTCGACGCTGGAGAAGGAGTTCCGGGACAAGGCCAAGAGCACCAAGAACCGGGACGCCTGCGCCCTGCTCGGCGAGCTCCTGGGCAAGCGCCTCAAGGAGGCCAAGATCGAGAAGGTCGTCTTCGACCGGGGCACGCACCCCTATCACGGACGCATCAAGACCCTGGCGGAGGCCATCCGCAAGGAAGGCATCCAGTTCTGAGCGGACGGCCGGACCAAGGAGAGAAACAGTGGATGATCGCAGACACAGCAGGAAAGTCGGAATCGTCGACGACGAGGGGATGGAGCTCAAGGACCAGGTCATCTCCATCCGCCGGGTCACCAAGGTCGTCAAGGGCGGCAAGAACCTGAGCTTCTCGGCCCTCGTGGCCGTCGGCGACGAGCGGGGCCGGGTCGGCATCGGCAAGGGCAAGGCCCGCGAGGTGCCCCAGGCCATCGCCAAGGGCGTCGAGGCGGCCCGCAAGAGCATGATCCGCGTGCCCCTGGCCGAGACGACCATCCCGCACCTGGTCAAGGGCATCGACGGGGCCGGCCTGGTCGTCCTCCGCCCGGCCTCGAAAGGGACGGGCGTCATCGCCGGCGGCGCCGTCCGGGTCATCATGCAGCTGGCCGGCATCCGGGACATCCTGACCAAGTCCATCCGCAGCAGCAATCCCATCAGCGTCGCCAACGCGACCCTGGATGCCCTGCGGCGGATCCGCAATCCCGAGGACGTGGCCAAGATCCGCGGCAAGGCGAAAGGTGCGCTATGACCGCCATTGCAAAGAAGACCCCTCCGACCCCCAAGGCGCCCAAGGGCGCCAAGCCGGCCGCCGGCGGGCGGACCGTCAAGGTCACGCTCGTCCGCAGCCTCATCGGGTACCCGGCCGTCCAGCGTGAGACGGCCAAGGGCCTGGGACTCCGCAAGCCCGGCTCGAGCGCCGTGCTCTTCGAGACGCCGGCCGTCCTGGGCATGATCAACAGGATCGTCCACGCCCTCAAGGTCGAAACGGTGGAGAAGCCATGAACCTCAGCAAACTCAAACCGGCCCCCGGATCGCGGCAGGACCGCAAGCGCGTCGGGCGCGGCCCCGGCTCCGGCTGGGGCAAGACGGCCGGCCGCGGCAGCAAAGGCCAGCTCCAGGGGAGCGGCTATTCCCGCAAGCGCGGCTTCGAGGGCGGCCAGATGCCCCTGACCCGGCGCATCCCCAAGCGCGGCTTCACCAGCCTCAACCGCGAGGAGATCGCCGTCGTCAACCTGGACCGCCTGGCCAAGCTCCGCAAGGAGGACATCGGGCCCAAGGAGATGGCCGAGCACCGCCTCATCGGCAAGGCCACCGACCGGGTCAAGGTCCTCGGGCGGGGCGACCTGGCCTCGGCCAAGACCGTCCGGGCCCACGAGTTCTCCGCTTCGGCGGTCAAGAAGATCGAGGCCAAGGGCGGCCAGGCCGTACTCATCGGGAAAGGCCAATGCTAGACTCCATCCGCAACATCTTCAGCATCCCGGAGCTGCGCAAACGGGTCATCTTCACCCTGCTCCTGCTGGCCGTCTACCGGATCGGCGGCGTCATCCCCAACCCGGGGCTGAGCGCCACGGCCCTGGCCGAGTTCTGGCAGAGCCAGAAGGGCTCCCTGCTCGGCTTCATCGACCTGTTCAGCGGGCGGAACATGTCCCGGATGACGATCTTCGCCCTGGGCATCATGCCCTACATCTCGGCCTCGATCATCCTCCAGCTGCTGACGGTCGTCTGGCCCTACCTCGAGCGCCTGTCCAAGGAAGGCGAGCTGGGGCGGAAGAAGATCACCCAGTACACCCGCTACGGCACGATCCTCATCTGCCTCATCCAGGCCTTCGGCATCGCCATCTTCCTCGAGGCCCTGCGGACCCCGGCCGGGGCCCCCGTCGTCATCAACCCGGGCTGGGGCTTCAAGCTCCTGACCATCCTGACCCTGACCACGGGGACGGTCTTCGTCATGTGGCTGGGCGAGCAGATCTCGGAGCGGGGCATCGGCAACGGCATCTCGCTCATCATCTTCGCCGGCATCGTCGTCGACTTCCCGAGCGGCCTGGTCGGCCTCGTCCGCGGCCTGCAGACGGGCAGCATGGACCCCCTGAAGATGATCTTCCTGGGCGCCCTGATGGTCGCCGTCATCGCCTTCATCGTCTTCGTCGAGCGCGGCCAGCGCCGCATCCCCGTCTCCTACGCCAAGCGCGTCGTCGGCCGCAAGGTCTACGGGGGCCAGAGCACGCACCTGCCGCTGCGGGTCAACACCGGCGGCGTCATCCCCATCATCTTCGCCGCCTCGGTCATCACCATCCCGGCCACCCTGGCCAACCTCATCAAGGTGCCCTGGGTCCAGTCCATCGCCGCCCAGTTCGGCATGGGCATGCCGCTCTACAACATCGTCTACATCGCGGCCATCATCTTCTTCACCTACTTCTACATCTCGATCATCTTCAACCCCGTCGACGTGGCCGACAACCTCCGCAAGTACGGCGGCTTCATCCCCGGCATCCGCCCGGGCAAGAACACCTCCGACTACATCGACGACGTCCTCAGCCGGATCACCCTGGCCGGCGCCCTGTACCTGGCGGCCGTGGCCATCCTGCCCGAGTTCCTGATCACCGGCCTCAAGGTCCAGGGCCTGCCCTGGATCGGCCCCTGGCTCGAGGCCAACCTGCCCCGGTTCATGACCGAGGGCCTGGGCATCAACTTCATGTTCGGCGGCACCTCCATCCTCATCGTCGTCGGCGTGGCCATGGACACCATGCAGCAGATCGAGGCCCAGCTCGTCATGCGCCACTACGACGGCTTCATGCGCCGCAGCCGCATCCGCGGGAGGCGCGGATGAGGATCATCCTCCTGGGCGCTCCCGGAAGCGGCAAGGGGACCGTGGCCGAGGCCCTGCGCCAGGCCTACGGGTTCCCCAAGATCTCCACCGGGGATCTGCTCCGGGAAGCCGTCCGGGAGAAGTCGCCGCTCGGCCTGGTCGCCGCCGCCCAGATGGGCAAGGGCAACCTCGTCGACGACGCGACCGTCCTGGCCCTGCTCCGCCAGCGCCTGGCGGGGGAGGATTGCGCGGACGGCTACGTCCTCGACGGCTTCCCGCGCAACCTGTCCCAGGCCGACAGCCTCGAAAGCCTCGGCCTGGCCGGGCCGGAGCTCGTCTTCGACCTCGAGGTCCGGGACGAGGTCGTCCTGGAGCGGCTGGCCAACCGCCGGACCTGCCCGCGCTGCGAGGCCATCTACCACCTCGTCAACAAACCGCCCAAGACCGCCGGCGTCTGCGACGTCTGCGGCACGGCCCTCGTCCAGAGGGCCGACGATACGCCCGAGGTCATCCGGAAGCGGCTGGAGACCCACCGGGCCCAGACCGAGCCCCTGGTCGCCCGTTACGCGGCCAAGGGCAACCTCCACCGGATCGACGCCAACGGGACGGCCGCCGACCAGATCGCCCGGGTCCGCCGGGTCGTCGACGCCGCCCTGGGGCGTCCGGCCGGGACGGGGGAGGGGCGATGATCACCCTCAAGTCCGCGTCCGAGCTCGAGACCATGCGCCAGAGCAGCCGCATCGTCGCGGCCGTCCTGGCCGAGCTCGAGCCGCTCATCCGGCCCGGCATCCGGACGCGCGACCTCGACCTCTACGCCGAGAAGAGGACCCGGGAGCTGGGCGCCGTGCCGGCCTTCAAGGGCTACCGGGGCTATCCGGCCTCGGTCTGCATCTCGGTCAACGAGGAGGTCATCCACGGCATCCCCTCGGGCCGCATCCTCCAGGACGGCGACATCGTCAGCCTGGACTTCGGCGTCCTCTACGAGGGCTTCTACAGCGATTCCGCCCTGACCGCGCCGGTCGGCCGCGTCCCGGCCGAGGCCCAGAGGCTCATCGCCGCGGCCGAGCGCTCCTTCTTCAAGGGCCTCGAGCAGATGCGGGAAGGCGCCCGCCTGTCGGACGTCTCCGCGGCCATCCAGCGGTCGGTCGAGGACGAGGGCTTCTCGGTCATCCGCCAGTTCGTCGGACACGGCATCGGCCGGGCCCTGCACGAGGAGCCCCAGGTCCCCAACTTCGGCGCGCCGGGCCGCGGCCCCAAGATCAAGCCGGGGATGACCCTGGCCATCGAGCCCATGATCGCCGCCGGGGGGCCCGAGGTCGAGGTCCTGGAGGACGGCTGGACGGCCGTCACCCGGGACCGCCGCCTGGCCGCCCACTACGAGCACACCGTGGCCATGACCGAGAACGGGCCGGAGGTCCTCAGCGCCCGGACGGCGACGGCCGCCGCCGGGGCCGGTTCGGACAAGGAGGTCCCGCATGCCTAGACAGGACATGTTCGAGGCCGAGGGCGTCGTGCTGGAGACCCTGCCTAACGCCATGTTCCGGGTCGAGCTCTCCAACAAGCACATCATCCTGGCCCACATCTCCGGCAAGATGCGCAAGCACTTCATCCGCATCCTGCCCGGCGACCGGGTCCTCCTGGAGCTGTCGCCCTACGACCTGACCAAGGGCCGGATCACCTATCGCTTCAAATAAAGGACGGGACGATGAAAGTCAAAGCATCCGTGAAGAAGATCTGCCGGAACTGCAAGATCGTCCGGCGCAAGGGCGTGGTGCGGGTCATCTGCTCCAACCCGAAGCATAAACAAAAACAGGGATAAGCGAGGTTCTCATGGCACGAATCGCAGGCATCACGCTCCCTCCCGACAAGCGGATCGAGGTCGGCCTGACCTACATCTACGGCATCGGCCGGTCCAAGAGCCGCCAGCTGCTCGACGAGGCCAAGATCGACCGGAACAAGAAGGTCAAGGCCCTGTCCGAGGACGAGGTCAACAAGATCCGCCAGATCATCGAGAAGCGGGAGAAGATCGAGGGCGACCTCCGCAAAGAGGTCACCATGAACATCAAGCGGCTGGTCGACATCGGCTGCTACCGGGGCCTCCGGCACAAGAAGAAACTGCCCGTCCGGGGCCAGCGGACCAAGACCAACGCCCGGACCCGCAAGGGCTCCAAGGGCCAGCGGATCAAGAAGATCAAAGAGACGAAAGCGTAAGGAGGGCCGTCGCACATGCCGCCTAAAACCGCCGCCAAGAAGAAGAAAGTCCGGAGGGAGATCGGGTTCGGAGTGGCCCACATCCAGTCCACCTTCAACAACACGATCATCACCATCACCGACCACGTCGGCGCCACCGTCGTCTGGGCCAGCGCCGGGACCTCCGGCTTCAAGGGCGCCCGCAAGGGCACGCCCTTCGCCGCCCAGCTGGCGGCCAAGGACGCCGCGACCAAGGCCCGGGAGTCCGGCGTCCGCGCCGTCGACGTGCGCCTCAAGGGCCCCGGCGCGGGCCGGGAATCGTCCATCCGCGCCATGCAGGCCGCCGGCCTGGAGATCAAGTCCATCAAGGACGTGACGCCGATCCCGCACAACGGCTGCCGCGTCCGCCGCCGCCGGCGGGTCTGAGGAGGGGAGGAGACACCATGGCGAAATTCCAAGGAGCCGACTGCCGGCTGTGCCGGGTCGAGAAGAACAAGCTCTATTTCAAGGGCCACAAGTGCCTGACGGACAAGTGCCCGCTCGAGCGGCGGGCCTACGCGCCGGGCCAGCACGGACGGTCGCGCAAGCGCGTCCTCGGCTACGCCATCCAGCTCCGCGAGAAGCAGAAGCTGAAAAGGTTCTACGGCATGTCCGAGGAGCAGTTCCGCTTCTTCTTCGAGCGGGCCGAGCGCCAGAAGGGCGTCACCGGCGAGAACCTCCTGTCCATGCTCGAGCGCCGGCTGGACAACGTCGTCTACCTGATGGGCTTCTCCCTGTCCCGCGGCCACGCCCGCCAGCTCATCGGGCACGGCCACTTCCGGGTCAACGACCACAAGGCCGACATCGCCTCCGCGCTGGTCAAGCCGGGCGACGTCGTGGCCTACCGCCCCCGCTCGGCCAAGAGCGAGGACATCCAGGCCGTGGTGGCCTCGAACCGGTCCAAGAGCGTGCCCGGCTGGCTCGAGGTCGATTGGGACAACCTCAAGGGCCGGGTCCTGGCGCTGCCCACGCGGGCCGACGTCACCCTGCCGGTCGAGGAACACCTGGTCGTCGAGCTGTACTCCAAGTGAGCGGAGGAACGCCATGACAGAGACGAATTTCCAGAGACCCAAGTACCTGGAGTGCGATTTCGAGACCCTGACGCCGCAGTACGGCCGGTTCCAGGCCCAGCCCTTCGANNTCGATCACCGGGGCGGCCATCACCTCCGTCCGCATCCACGGCGTCCTGCACGAGTTCTCGACCATCCCCGGCGTCGTCGAGGACGTCACGGACATCCTCCTCAACCTCAAGAGCATCCCCCTCAAGCTCGAGGGCGACGAGCCGCGGCGGATGACCATCAAGAAGACCGGCCCGGCCACGGTCACCGCGGCCGACATCTCGGCCGACTCCGAGATCGTCATCCTGGACAAGGACATCACCATCGCCTCCCTCGACACGGACGGCACCCTCGAGGTCGAGATGGTCGTCAAGAACGGCCGCGGCTACGTCCCGGCCGACCAGAACTTCGACGAGGACCAGAGCCTCGACTACATCCCGCTCGACTCCTCGCACTCGCCGGTGCTCAAGGTCAACTACAAGGTCGAGCCGGCCCGGGTCGGCAAGCGCATCGACTACGAAGGGCTGACCCTGGAGATCGGGACGACCGGGGCCATCCGGCCCATGGACGCCCTGTCGCAGGCCGCCAAGCTCCTGCGCGACCACCTGGGCATCTTCCTCAACGTCGTCGACGAGCCGCTCGAGCGCGACGCGGCCCCGGCCAAGAAGGACATCCCCCTGCTCGGGCAGTCCGACGTCCTGGCCAAGACCATCGACCACCTGGAGCTGTCGGTCCGCTCCAACAACTGCCTCCGCTCGGCCGGCATCGAGCGGATCTACGAGCTCGTCCAGAAGACCGAGGACGAGCTGCTCAAGACCAAGAACTTCGGCCGCAAGTCCCTGGCCGAGATCAAGGAGACCCTGGCCAATCTGAACCTCGGGCTGAACATCGAGCTCCACCCCCGGCTCGTCGAGAGGATCCAGGCCGACATCAAGACGGGCACGCCCGAGAAGGAGACGGAAGCATGAGGCATCAGGTCAAGAAAGGGAATCTGGGCCGCGATACGGCCCACCGCCGGGCCCTGCTGCGCAACCTCGTGACCTCGTTCCTGGAGAAGGAGCGGGTCCGGACGACGCTGGCCAAGGCCCGGTCGGTCAAGCCCGTGGCCGAGAAGATGATCACCCTGGGCAAGCGGGGCACCCTGCACGCCCGGCGCCAGGCCCTGGCCTACCTGACCAAGGAGGCCGCGGTCAAGAAGCTGTTCGACGACCTCGGGCCGCGCTTCAAGGAGCGCCCCGGCGGCTACGCCCGCATCGTCAAGCTCGACCTCCGGGCCGGCGACGGCGCGTCGATGGCCATGCTCGAGCTCGTCGGGACGGAGTTCAAGGCCAAGGTCAAGAAGAAAAAGGACGCCAAGAAGCCGGCTCCCGCCGCCAAGTAACGCTTTCTCCGGGGACATGTACGCTTCGTACATGTCCCCCTTTTTTTTGCCCGCTATGGGCACTCCGGCAGGGCTATCTCTCCAGATATTTCGCAGAAAGCCCCCTCCGTGAATTATCCTAAGAGCCAAACACCTCGATTAAGATACTTCGCAGAAATCCGGCTTCGTGTATCTCCGCCGGATTTCTGCCCTCCGCTCACTCTCGCTCGCTGCGGTCGGATTGCCCTCCGTTCACATTCGCTCACTTCGGTCGGCGGGCAGCCTGATAGATCTTCGTCCAGCGCTCCTCTTTGAGGTTGTCGATGCGGACGCAGGGGGTCTGGTAGGTCGTGGCGTTGATGAACAGCCCGCCTTCGATCATCATGCCGACGTGGCTGATGCGGTCGATGGCCCGGCCGAAGAAGACGAGGTCGCCGGGCTTTTCCTGGCCCTTGGGGACCTCGAGGAGGCCGCTCGCGGTCATCTGGATGCCGGCGTCGCGCAGGATGGGGATGCCGCTCATCTTGNNCCCCAGGTGTAGGGGAGCCCCATGAAACGCTTGGACAGGGCGATCATGTCCTCGACGGGCCGGCGCGGCCAGGTCCAGGGGGCTTCCCGGATATCGCCGTCGCCGCGCTGGACGAAGGCGTGGTGGCCGCAGGGCAGGACGACCTCGAGCCAGCGCTCGCCGCTCTCGGCGGCGAGCTCGAGGACGGCGCTGATGGGGGCCACCTTGAGGGGCTTGTGCTTGGTGACGTCGGTCTCGCGGTAGGTGTTGGCCAGGAGCGCGGAAACGACGAAGACCTTGCCCGCGGACGCGTAGGGCTTGGCCCCGGTTTCAAGGACGCGCAGGGCCTTGGCGGCCACCCAGCCCTCATAAGTGTCGGGCGTGGCGATGCGGACCCAGTCCTCGCCGGCCGGGTTCTTTTCTTTCTTCAGGACCTTGACGTTGTCGCCGAGCAGGGCCTGGCTGACGACGTCGGTGTCGGCGGAGGGGCCGCTGTGCATGTTCTCGACCGTGGTCAAGACGACGGCGGCGGCCGGCGCGTCCGCTTGGGGCGCGGCGCAGGCCAGGGCGGGGGAGAGGACGGCGAGGAGCGCGGCGAGGACGGCCTTGGTCATCGGGAACCTCCTGGGCGATGTCCGAGATGAAATGATAGGTTTTCTCGCGCTTTTTTTCAATATATAATGCGGCCGAGAGGTGCCGCATGAAACGCAAGGATTTCCTGAAGCTCGCGGGCGCGGCCGCGGCCGCCCCGCTCCTCACCGGCTGCCCGAAGGCCGCCGCGCCCCGGGCGGGCGGGACCGGCCCGGCCAAGGTCACGGTCAAGATCTTCGACCTCAAGCTCCGCTACGCCTGGGGCCTGTCGCGGGGCACGTGGACGGTCCGCACCAACGCCTTCGTCCGGATCGAGAAGGACGGCGTCGTCGGCCTCGGCGAAGCGGCCCCCATCGCCCGCTACAACGAGACGGCCCAGACCGCGGCCGCCTTCATCGACCAGGCCCGGCCGGTCCTCGACCGCGACCTCCGCGACTACGCCGTGCGTCTGGCCGAGATCGAGGCCGTCGCCCCCGGCGAGCACGCCGCCAAGGCCGCCCTGGACATGGCCATCCTGGACTGGTACGCCCGGACGCTCGACGTCCCGCTCTGGCGCTTCCTCGGCCTCGGGAAGGACAAGGCCGTGACCACGACGTACACCATCGGCATCGACGAGATCCCCGTCATGCAGGCGAAGACCCGCGAGGCGTCCGCCTTCGGGGTCTTCAAGATCAAGGTCGGCACGCCCGACGACCGCAAGATCATCGAGAGCATCCGCGAGGTCACCGACAAGCCCCTGCGGGCCGACGCCAACGAGGGCTGGAAGACCAAGGAGCAGGCCCTGGAGATGATCGAGTGGATGGCGCCCCGGGGCGTCGAGCTCATCGAGCAGCCCCTGCCGGCCGCCCAGCTCGAGGACTACGCCTGGCTCAAGGAGCGCTCGCCGATCCCGGTCTTCGCCGACGAGAGCCTCATCCAGCCGTCCGACCTGCCGCGCATCGCCCCCTACTTCCACGGCGTCAACGTCAAGCTCATGAAGTGCGGCGGCGTCCAGGAGGCCGTGCGGCTGGCGGCCATGGCCCGGACCCTGGGCCTCAAGCTCATGATCGGTTGCATGGTCGAGACCTCGGTCGGCATCTCGGCCGGGGCCGCCGTGGCTTCGCTGTTCGACTACGCCGACCTCGACGGCACCCTGCTCATCTCCAACGACCCCTTCCGGGGCGTCCAGGTGGTCGGCGACCGCCTCGTCCTCGGGGACGGGCCGGGGCTCGGCGTCGAGGGCGGCCTGTTCTAGCCCGGGCCGCGGCTATTTGTCGGACACGACCCGGCCGATGTCGCTCGAGCGGGCCAACCGGGAGACGTGCTCGTAGACGAGCCGGGAGATCCGGGCGATGGCCGGGTTGCCGTCGGCGTCCCGCTTCAGGTAGGTCGTCATGACGCTGAGGACGTAGGGCCGGCCCGGCAGCAGGACGAGGCCCGAGTCGCAACGGACGGCCTCGAGCTCGCCCGGCTTCTCGGCCACCTCGACGCCCTCGGGGACGCCGGCGCGGAGGGGGCTGTCCTTGGGGATGGCCAGCATCTCGAGAAAGGCCTTGCGGCCGGGCTCCTTGAGGAAGGCGCCCTTCCAGACGCTCTCGAGCAGGGTCATCATCTCCAGGGGCGTCGAGACGTTCTCCCGCCCTTCCGAAGCGGCCTTGAGGTCCATCATCTTCCGCCGCAGCCGGGTCTTGCCGAGCCCCAGGGCGTCCAGGCGCCGGTTGACGGCCTCCATCCCGACCTTGTCGATGAGGAGGTTCGTGGCCGTGTTGTCCGACAGGACGACCATCAGCACGGCCGTGTCCCGGACCGAGAGCTCGAGGGACGGCCGGCCCAGGAAGTAGAGGACGCCCGAGCCGGCGACGCGGTTGCCGTCGTCGACGGGCAGGAACTCGTCGAGGTCGAGCCGCCCCTCCTCGGCCTGCTTGAACATCTCGGCCAGGACGGCGATCTTGATGGAGCTGGCCTGGGGGAAGACCTCGCGCTCGTTGACGAACAGGGTTTTCCCCGTGGTCAGGTCCTTGAAGGCCAGGCCCAGGACGCCGTCGAGACCGCTCTCGACGGCCTTGAGCTCGGCCTGGAGCTTGGCCTCGAGGATGGACGGGAACCGGCCCTGGGCCGCGGCGGACGGGGCGAGAGAGGCGGCCAGGACCAGGATGGCGGCGAGGGCGAGGGTCTTGCGCATGGGATTCCTCCGGGGTGTTTTCGTCCACATTAGCCCAACGGAGGAAGGGAAGTCAATCGCCGCCGGCTCGCGGGCCGGGTCCGTCTCAGGAGGTCTTGCCGACCTGGATCGTGAGCTTCTGCCCGACGAAGAGGATGTCCGAGGCCAGGGAATTGGCCGACTTGATGGCCTCGACGGTCGTGCGGTGGTTCTTGGCGATCTGGAACAGGTTGTCGCCGTTCTTGACGACGTAGGTCACGGTCTCTCCCGGCTGGGCCGTGGTCGGGGCCGCGGCCCCGGCCGGCGGGGCCTCGACGCCGCCGCGCGACGGGACGCGCAGGACCCGGCCGACGCGGATGAGGTTCGAGTTCAGGCCGTTGAGGCGCTTGATGGCCGCGACCGAGGTCCGGTAGCGGCGGGCGATGGCGCCCAGCGTGTCGCCGGGACGGACGGTGTGCCGGTCGGTGACGACGTCGGGCGGGATGTACTGGGGGAGCGAGGCGATGCAGGCCAGGCAGCGGTCGCCGTAGCCGGCCGGGACGCGCAGGTCGTAAGGGTAGTTGGGGGTCGAGTCGTGGCGGAGCTCGGAGTTCAGGGCGACCAGGACGGCCGCATCGAGACCGAGGTTCTGGGACAGCGTGGCCAGCTTGACGGCGGCGTTGACCTTGACCGAGTCGAAGGCGACCGGCGGGTCGGGCGTCGGTAGGGTGAAGCCGTACTTGGCCGGGTCGCCGACGATGAGCAGGGTGGCGATGAACCGGGGCACGTGGCGGGCCGTCTCGAAGGGCAGATTGGCGAAGATGTCCCAGAAGCTGTCGAAATAGTCGACCTTCTGGGCCCGGATGACGCGCTGCACGGCCGCCTCGCCGCAGTTGTAGGCGGCGATGGCCGTCGTCCAGTCGCCGAACATCGTGTGGAGCTCGATCATGTACTGGATGGCCGCCCGGGTGGCCTTGAGGGGGTCCATGCGCTCGTCGATGTACTTGTCCTGCTTGAGGCCGTAGCGGTAGCCGGTCGAGCGGATGAACTGCCACATGCCCAGGGCCCGGGCCCGCGACAGGGCCCGCGGCTTGAAGGAACTCTCGATGAGCGGGATCCAGGCCAGCTGCTCGGGCAGCCCTTCCTTGCGCAGCTCGGCCAGGATCATGTCCATGTACTGGCCCGAGCGACGGTAGGATTCCTCGAAGGCCCGGCGCTCGACGGTCTGGAAGGACTTGACCTCCCGGGCCACCCATTGGTTCTCGACGAGCGGGATGGAGCCGTTGACCGAGGAGGCCAGGGTCGTCCGGGAGGCCGAGATGCCCTGGATGCGCTGGGCGATGAGCAGGCGCAGGTCGTGCTTTTCCTGAAGGAGCGGGGAGTCGGCCGGGAGGGCCATCCTCAGGAGGAGCCCGTAGGCCTCGTCGAGCTTGGCCAGGGCGCCGTCCATGTCCTCCCGGTCGAGGGCCGCCTGGGCCTCCTCGTAGGCGGAGAAGGCGTCCTCGAGAAGGGCCGCGGGGTCTTTCTTGGCGCCGCCCTCGAGCCCGGCCGGCTCGGCCAGGGCGTCCTGGACGGCCGGAGCCGTGACCTGCCGCTCGGCGGGCTTGTCCGCGACGCCTTTATCGACGGACGGCGGCTCAGCCGCTACGGCGGCGGGAGCGGTCACAGGGGCCGGCCGGGGCGTCGTCTTGGCCGCCTTGGGGGCCGAAGAACAGGCCGCCAGGAGGAAGAGGAGGGAAAGAAGGGACAGGGTGATGGACGGATGTTGTCTGACCTTCATTTTGAAAATATTTTATACCACACGGGGGAGGGACCGTCAACGGAAGGGGCAAAAATCCCCCTTAAAGGGGCTTCCGGTGCCAGTTCCAGGCCGTCTCGACGATGGTCTCGAGGTCCGACGAACGGGGCTTCCAGCCGAGCAGGATCTCGGCCTTGGCCTTGGAGGCCAGGAGCACGGCCACGTCGCCCTGGCGCCTGGGGGCCGCGTCGTAAGGCACGGGACGGCCCGTGACCTTCTCGGCCGTCCGGATGACCTCGAGGACGGAATGGCCCCGCTCGGTGCCCAGGTTGAAGACGTCGCCCGCCTCGCCCGCCAGGAGCCTCTTCAGGGCCAGGACGTGGGCCGCGGCCAGGTCGTTGACGTGGATGTAGTCCCGCACGGCCGTGCCGTCGGGGGTGGGGAAGTCGGTCCCGAAGACGGCCAGGCGGGGCCGCCGGCCCAGGACGGCCAGCAGGATGTTGGGCACGAGGTGGGTCTCCGGGTCGTGGCGTTCGCCCGTTTCCCCGGAGGGATCGGCGCCGGCGGCGTTGAAGTAGCGGAGCGAGATCGCCCGCAGGCCGTGGGCCCGCTCGTAGTCCCGGAGGATGTCCTCGACCATGAGCTTGGCCCGGCCGTAGGGATTGGCCGGACGGGTCGGATGGGTCTCCGGGATGGGCGTCTCGAGGGGCTCGCCGTAGACCGCCGCCGTCGAGGAGAAGATGAGGCGGGTGACTCCGGCCTCGAGCATGGCGTCGAAGAGATTGAGGCTCGTCGTCAGGTTGTGGGTATAGTACTTCCGGGGGTCGGCGTAGGACTCGCCGACCTGGATGAGGGAGGCGAAGTGGAGGACGGCGCCGATCTCATGCTCGCGGAAGACCCGCCGCAGGAGCTCGCGGTCGAGGAGGTCGCCCCGGACGAGGGGCGCGCCGCCGGCGAGCTCGGCCCGGCCGCTCGATAGGTTGTCGAGGACGAGGACGTCGAAGCCCTCGCGGCGGAGCTCGCGGACGGTGTGCGAGCCGATGTAGCCGGCGCCCCCGGCGACGAGGACGGTCATGGGACGCTCCTTTCGACGAGCCGGCGGGCCTTGGCCAGGCCTTGGGCCCGGGTCTCGAAGGCGTTGTCGAGCTGGGCCTTGTAGAGCTTGGCCAGGATCCTGCCCATGCCCGGCCCCGGCGGGACGCCCAGGGCCAGGAGGTCCCGGCCCATGACCAGGGGCTTGATGGTCTCGCGGTTGACGCGGAGCTCCTCGAACTTGGCGAACAGCCAGCGGGCGGTCCGGTCGAGGCCGCGGACGAGGCGCGTGCCGCGCCCGGCCCGGTCGGCGGCGTCGAGCAGGACCAGGAGCTCGATCTCGCCCTCGACGTCGGCGGCCAGCCGGTTGAAGGCCTTCTTGGTCACCTCGGCCCGGTTCGTCCACAGCTCGCCGGCCCGGTGGTGGGAGCGGATGAGCAGGGGGACGAGGCGGCCGATGGGGACGCCGCCCCAGGTCTGGACCTTGAACCGGGCCAGGATCCGACGGGCGGCCCGCTCGCTTTGGATGTCGTGGCCGAGCGAGGTCACGGCCATGCGCCCGCGCTTGTAGGCCCAGCGGGTCGTCGAGACCTTGCCCAGGTCGTGGTAGAGGGCGGCCAGGGCGAGGGCCAACCGGCGCGGCTCGGAGAGCCCGGACAGGCCGGCCAGGGCCGCCGCCTGGTCCACGGCGAGCTTGGTGTGGGCCCAGACCGTGTGGTGGCCGTACTCGTCGGTCTCGGGATGGAAGAGGGCGTCCTGGATGACCAGGGCCAGGGCCTGGAGCTCGGGATACCAGGCTTCGAGGACGCCCAGGCGGAACATCTCCTCCAATCCGACCGAGGGCCGGGGCGAGCGCAGCAGGATCTTGAACATCTCGTCGTTGACCCGTTCCAGGCTCAGGCCGGAGAGGTCGACGGCCCGGGCCAGCGGGTAGATGGCCGGGTCGACCTTGAAGCCGAGGACGGAGGCGAAGCGGGCCACCCGGACGACCCGCAGGGGGTCCTCGGGGAAAGCGGCCGGATCGGTCAGGCGGATCCGCTTGGCCAGGGTGTCCTTGCGGCCGTCGAAAGGATCGACGAGCAGGCCGTCGGCGAGCCGGAGGGCCATGCTGTTGGTCCGGAAGTCGCGGCGGGCCAGGTCCTTCTCGACCGGCAGGTCGGGATCGGCGGCGACCAGGATGTCCTTGTGGCCGCGGACGGCGGCCGCGGCGGCCCGGTCGGTCCGCGGCAGGGCCACGTCGTAGGTCCGGCCGCCGACCGTGAACTTGATGATGCCGAAGCTCTTGCCGACCAGGTCGACCCGGCCGTGCCGCTCGAGCTTTTCGATCATGACCTCGATGGGGTGGCGGGCGACGAGGAGGTCGACGTCGGGGGAGGGACAGCCGCGGACGAGGTCGCGGACGGCGCCGCCGACGGCGTAGACGTCGCGGCCGAAGAGCCGGACGAACAGCTTCCGGTCGGCGAAATCGAAGGCGAGCCTGGCCATGGACCCCGTCCGGTCCCTAGCGGGCGGCGAACTTCTCCAGGACGTCCTTGACGGCGTCCTTGTGGACCATGAACATGAGGGCTTTGAGGCGAACGTAGTCCGTGTGGTAGAAGAAGTAGCCCTTGGCCTGGCCCCACCAGGCGTTCTCCCAGGAGTCCTTGATCAGGAACCAGTTGCCCTTGGCCGACTCGAGGTAGCCGACGCAGTGGACGGCGTGGTCGTCGGTCGTCGTCCCGTTCGCGAACCGGAGCTCGCGGCTGGACGGATCGATGGAGCTGGGCGGCAGGTCGAAGGTCGGCACGACGGCGACGTCGCCGGCGCCGAGATAGCCCGGCTCGGAGAAGTCGACGGCCAGGGTGGCCGTGTAGCCCTTGCGCAGGGCCCGCAGGAAGGCCAGGGAGAACTCGTGGAGGGGCAGGTTGTGGAAGTCGGCGCTGCGCCACCAGTTGTCGGGCACCTTGAACTCGCCCTTGGCGTAGGCGGGCAAGTAGAGGAAGCTGACGAAGGCGGCGTAATCGTCGGGAACGAGGCCGAGCTCGGCCAGGTACTGGAGCGGCGTCAGCGAACGGCCGTCGACGGCGATGCGCTCGGGCGGCCGGCCCAGGTGCCGGTCGAGGATGGCCCGGACGCCGGCCAGGGCCCGGGCCTCGTCCCAGTCGCCGCGGGAGGCCAACCCGTCGAGGTGGTCCCGGAACTCGCGGAACAGGGCCCGGTGGTCGTGGGCCGTTCGGCCGGCGAGGAGGCCGGTGTAGTCCGAGCCGCGGACGAGGCCGTACTGCTTGATGCGGGCCAGGGCCGAGTTGGGCTCGGAGCCCTGCCCCAAGAAAGAGCGGCCCTTCTCGCGGACGAAGCGGCGGGCCTTCTCGACGTATTCCCAATAGACGGTGTGGAGCTCGGACAGCTTGACCTCGGGCTTGCCCTGGCGGCGTAGCTCGGACTCGAGGAGCGAGGTCGCGGCGAAGGCCCAGCACGTCCCGGTATCGCCCTGTTGGACGGGGGGGAGGTGGAAGAACTTGGTGAACTCGAGGGGGCTCGCGGGCTTCTCCAAGCCGGTGAGGTCGACGGCCAGGAAGTCGGCCTCGGTGCTCGTCGGCGAGCCCTTGATATAGACGGCGGCGTCGCGCTTGATCTGGCCGGGAACGGGGCCGGGTTTGGCGGCGTCGGGGGAGCCGCAGGAGGCGGCCAGGACGGCGGCCAGCAGGGCGAGGCCGGACACGGAACGCTTGGACATGTGGGTCCCTCCTCTAGGGGGCGCTGGACCCCCATTATAGGGAAAAATGGGGCCGTTTCTATTTATTTTTTTCATCTTCGCGGCGGGAAAGCGGGAACGGTCCCGTTCCCCCCGCTTGTCGGGGACCGCGTTTTCCGGTATCCTGGGGGACTGGAGCGACCATGACAGCGACGACGACGCGGCGGGCGGCGGCCCTGGCGGCCGTTCTGGCCCTCTGCGCCCCCCTCGGGGCGGCCCCGGCCAAGGACGGCCTGACCCTGAGCCTCAAGGAAAAGGTCATCAAGAACCTGAGCTCCTCGGGCCTGGTCCTGGCCTTCCACATCGCCGTCGACAACGGATCCGCCAAGCCCCGCGACCTCGTCCGCTACCGCTACCGCGTCCGCATCGACCAGCGCGAGTACATCAACACGACGGTCACGCTGCCGGAGCCGCTGGCCGTTCCCGCCGGCGGGAAGACCCTCATCGCCCTGCCGGTCAAGATCTCCTACGACCTGCTGAAGGCCGCGCTCGGCCCGGTCGAGGACAAGGCCCTCTGCGACGTCGTCGGGGACATGTTCTTCCGCAACGACCGCAACCGGGAGGAGAAGGTCGCCTTCGCCTACAGCGGCGAGTTCCCGGTCTTCCAGGACCCCGAGATCGACCTCCTGCCGCTCAAGGTCAACGACCTGACCGTCGGCGGGGCCGACGTCGTCTTCCGGCCCCGGTTCAAGAACGGCAACCGCTACGAGCTCATCGTCGACCGCATCGACTTCACCCTCGCCTTCAGCGGCCGCGAGGTCCTGGCCGGTCCCATCGAGGGGGACAAGAGCCTGCCGCGGACGGGGGAGAAGACCTTCGCCCTGCCGTTCATCCTGGATTTCTTCGAGGCCGGCGAGGACGTCCGGGCCGGCTTCGACAAGGACGAGTTCTCCTGCCGCTTCGCCGGCCGGATCGAGATCGCCTCGGTCTGGGGCCGGCTGGTCATCCTCTTCGACAAGACACAGAATATCCGCCTCGAGCGCGTCTCCCGCTAAATGACAAGGGGACATGCCCCCCGAGGGACATGTCCCCGAACGACGGTCCGGCCGGAGCCGGCGGGTCTCAGAACCAGAAGCTGAAGCCGGCCGTCAGGGCCAGCCCGCCGAGCTCGAAGTCGTCGAACCCGACAAACCACTCCTCGAACTTGGCCTTGGACGAGTGCCAGCGGGCCTCGGCCTCGAAGGTGGCCCGGTAACCGATGGGGACCTGGAAGCCGCCGAAGGCGTGCCAGCCGAGGGCCATGCCCGACTCGCGGCCGTTGGCCGACTCGAGCGGGTAGATGGAGACGTCGCCGTAGACCTCGTCGGGGTAGATCCACTCGTCGGCGAAGTTGATCGTGTCGCCGTACAGCCGCACCCGCCAGAAGTTGAGCGTGCCGCCGCCGCCGACGAAGGGGATGATGCGGGCCTTGCGGCCGAACGGCAGGAACTTGACGGACAGCTGCAGCGGCGTCGCGGTGACGCTGAAGGAGTGCATGACGTCGTCGCCGTCGTAGAGCTCGTAGGGGAAGGCGAAGTCGCCCTCGTCCAGGGCGAACCAGACCCAGTCGTTGTAGTAGCCCATGCGGGTCCGGTTGAAGGAGTCGAGCGTCAGGGCCAGGTTGAAGTTCTTGCCGGCGAAATACTCGTAGCTGAGGCCCATGATGCCGCCCCGGAAGTCCTTCATGGGGAAGCTCATCTGGCCGAGCTCGATGGCCCAGAGGCTGTCGGGATGGCCGTCCAGATAGGAATTGGACAGGGCCCGGGGCATATAGTAGCCGAGCCTCAGGGAGATCGAATCGGAGAAGGCCAGCGAGGGCACGAGGACGAGCAGGGCCGCGGCGATGACCGTGAGTTTTTTCATTTCGTTCCTCCTATACGCCCAGCATTATAGCAAAATCCGTGCCAGGGGGGCCGACGCTTTTCCAGGGGGAGCCCGAGGGGCCGCTGTTCCCAAAACAGGTCAGGTGTCCTCCGGACGGCCGCCCGGGCTGTTTGACTTTTGGACACCGGCCCGCTAACATCCCGGCCGGGGAGGATCCATTGCCCGAAACCCGTCTCGTCAAGGCCGGCCCGGCGCCCGACGGCGGCCTGCCTTTGGCCGAGATCGCCGCGTCCCTCCTCGAAGGGGCCGTGGCCGCCTACCCCACGGAGACCTTCTACGCCCTGGGCGCGGCCGCCTTCTCGAAAAGGGGGGTCGAACGGGTCTATCGGCTGAAGGGCCGGGACCGGTCCAAGCCCCTGCCTCTCATCGCTTCCGATCTCGACATGGTCGCGCGGATCGCCGGCCCGCTCCCGCCGCCGTTCGCCCGGCTGGCCGAAGAGTTCTGGCCCGGCCCGCTGACCCTGGTCCTGTCGGCCGCGCCGGGCCTGCCTGAGGTCCTTGTGGGCCCGGGCGGCACGGTGGCCGTCCGCGTCCCGCCCCCGGCCTGGCTCCGGGCCCTCGTCCGCGAGTTGGCCGAGCCCCTGACCTCGACGAGCGCCAACCTCGCAGGCGAGAGCCCGCTCGACGACCCGGCCGAAGTGGCCGCGCTCGTGGGGGACAGGGTCGACTGGCTCATCGACGGCGGCCGCGCTCCCGGCGGGCGGCCCTCGACCATCGTCGACCTCGCCGGCGGCGCGCCCCGCATCCTGCGCGAAGGGGCCGTCCCCTCCGCCCGGTTGATCGAGTTCCTTACTTGACCTTGGCGCCGGCCGGGATGTCCCGGTCGAAGAAGGGGATGAGGGCCTTGTTGTCCGCGGTGATGGCCGCGAGGAGCATGGCCTGCGACTCGATGCCCCGGATGACGGCCGGCTGCAGGTTGCAGATGACGATGAGCTTCTTGCCGACCAGATCCTCGGGTGCGTAGGTCTCGGCCACGCCGGCCACCATCTGCCTCTGCTCCGTGCCGATATCGATCTTGAGCTTGAGGATCTTGGTCGCCCCGGGCACGCGCTCGGCCTCGAGGATCTGGGCGACGCGCAGGTCCATCTTCTGGAACTCGGCGTAGGTGATGATATCCATGTTCGCGATCCCCTCCTTTGAGGTTCCCGGCGCCGGCGCCGGTGCGGCCGGGGCGGCGGGCGCCGCCGCGTCCTCGGCCAGGAAATCCTTCAGGGCCACCCGCGGGAAGAGGGCCTGCGGCGCCCCGACCGTGCGGCCGGGGCCGAAGCCGTCGAAGGCGATCTCCGCGTAGGGCACGTCGGCGGGCTTTCTCGACTCGTTGAGGAAGCCCCAGACGCGCTCGACCGACCGGGGCATGACCGGGAAGACGAGGTAGCTCGCCCCCCGGATGGCCGCCGCGGCCTGGAGCAGGACCCGGGCCAGCCGGGGCCTGAGGGCCGGGTCCTTGGCCATGATCCAGGGCTGGTGGTCGGCCAGATATTTGTTGACCAGGCCGATGTAGGCCCAGATCTCCTCCAGGGCCCTGTTCAGGGCGCAGGCCCCGTAGAGCTCGAAGACGCGGCCCTTGAGGGCCTCGAACTCCGTCCGGACGCGGGCGTCCTCGGCCGTCTCCTCGCCCGGGGCGTCGATGCGGCCGCCGAAATAGTTGCCGATCATGGTCAACGTGCGCTGGACGAGGTTGCCGAAGTCGTTGGCCAGGTCCGAGTTGACCCGGTGCAGGAAGCCCTCGTGGGAGAAATTGCCGTCCTGGCCGATGGGGATCTCGCGGAGCAGGAAGTAGCGCAGGGGGTCGGGCCCGAAGACCTTGAGCAGGACGTGGGGGTCGAGGACGTTGCCCTTGGACTTGGACATCTTGGTGTCGTCCCGCAGCCACCAGCCGTGGCCGTAGACCGTCCGCGGCAGAGGCAGGCCCGAGGCCATCAGGAAGGCCGGCCAGTAGACGGCGTGGAACCGCAGGATGTCCTTCCCGACGAGGTGGACGTCGGCCGGCCAGAACTTCTCGTAACGGGCCATGTCCCAATCGTAGCCGATGCCCGTGACGTAGTTGTGGAGGGCGTCGAACCAGACGTAGATGGTGTGCTTGGGGTCGCCCGGCACGGGGACGCCCCACTTGACCGTGGTCCGGGTGATGCTGAGGTCCTTGAGGCCGCCGCGGACGAAGCTGGCCACCTCGTTGAGGCGGCTCTGGGGCCGGACGAACTCGGGATGGCCCTCGTACAGGGCCAGGAGCCGGTCCTGGTAGGCCGAGAGCCGGAAGAAGTAGGTCTCCTCGGCGACGACCGAGGCCTTCTTGCCGCAGTCCGGGCAGGTCTTCGAGCCGTCGGCTTCGACGGCGACGTCGTCGGGGAGGAAGTTCTCGTCCGAGACGCAGTACCAGCCCTGGTACGTGCCCTTGTAGATGTCGCCCTGGTCGAGGAGCTTTTGGAACAGCTTCTGGACGCCCTTCTCGTGGAAGTCCATGGTCGTCCGGATGAAGAAGTCGTGGGAGATGTCCAGGGCCTTCCAGAGGTCCTGGGCCCGGCCGACGACGGCGTCCGCCAGGGCCTTGGGCGTCAGGCCCTTCTCGGCGGCGGCCTTCTCGATCTTCTGGCCGTGCTCGTCGGTCCCGGTCAGGAAGAAGACGTCCCGGCCGGCCAGCTTGTGGAAGCGGGCCAGGGCGTCGGCGATGACGGTCGTGTAGGCGTGCCCGATGTGGGGCACGTCGTTGACGTAGTAGATGGGGGTGGTGACGTAAAAGGTCTTCTTAGAGCTCGTTGACACTTCGGGGTCCTCCTCGGATGAGCATCATGGCCTCGGCCCGCGTGGCCGCGTTCTTGCGGAACGAGCCGCGGACGGCCGAGGTCACCGTGATCGACTTGGGCTTTTTGGCCCCCCGCATCGACATGCACATGTGCTCGGCCTCGATGACGACCATGACGCCCAGGGGCTCGAGGTGCTTGTCGAGCAGGTCGGCGATCTGTTTCGTCAACCGCTCCTGGACCTGGAGCCGCCTGGACAGAACCTCCACGACCCGGGCGATCTTGCTCAGCCCGACGATGCGCCCGGCTTTGGGGATGTAGGCCACGTGGGCCACGCCCGCGAAAGGCAGAAGGTGGTGCTCGCACATGGAGTAGAGAGGGATGTTCTTGATGAGGACCATCTCGTCGTGCTTCTCGTCCTCGATCGTCCGGAGGTTGCGGGTCGCCTCGCGCTCCGTGCCGCCGAGGACCTCCGCGAGCATCCGGGCCACGCGGCGAGGGGTGGCCCGGATGCCGGGCCGGCGGGGGTCCTCGCCGACGCCCTCGAGGATGAGGGTGACGCCCTGTTCGATCTTCTTGGTGTTCATGGGATGTCCTTGTCGCCCCGGCCGCCCGCGCCTAGGGCTTCCCTCGCCGGCCGGCCGCGTAGGCGCCGACGGCCCGGTGGGAGAGCTCCTTGAGCGGGCGGCGCGTCTTGCGGGCCGCCGCGACGAGGTCGTCGTACTCGGGCTGGACGTTGACCGTCCGGCCGCCGAGCGTGGCCACCTTGAGGCCGACCTTGGCGCCGTCGACCCGGACCGACTCGAAGCGCCGGTCGAGGACCCGCCGGCCGACCGGGAAATAGCGGACGCCGATGGAGGTCGTCTCGCGGAAGACGGCCTCGACGAGCGCGTCCAGCTTGTCCGCCGTGACGAGCAACTCGAGCTTCGTGCCCAGGCGGTTCTTCTTCATGACCACGGGGGAGAGGGCGGCGTCGAGGGCGCCCTCCTCGAAGGCCCGCTCGATGAAGTGGGCCAGGAGCTGGGGCGTGGCGTCGTCGATCGTGGCCTCGACGACGAAGACTCTCTTCTCCGCGTCGAAGGAGGTGGCCTCGCCGTAATAGACACGCAGGATGTTCGGGATGCCGGGGAACTCCTTGGTCCCGGCGCCGCGGCCGATGCGCTCGTAGACGAGCTCCGGGAGCTTGAGGAAATCCTCGGCCAGGGTGGCCACGATGGCCGCCCCGGTCGGGGTGACCAGCTCGGATTCGACGAAGGCGGCATAGACCGGCGCCTTCTTCAGCAGCTCGGCCACGGCCGGCGGCGGGACAGCCAGGCGGCCGTGGGAAGTCTCGACCCAGCCCGAGCCGACGTTGAGCGGGGAGCAGTAGACCTCCGTGACGCCCAGCTCGTCGAGCAGGAACGACGTCCCGACGATATCGACCAGGGCGTCGTCGGCCCCGGCCTCGTGGAGGTGGGCTTCGCGGAACCTCCGGCCGTGGACCTTGGCCTCGGCCTCGAACAGCCGCCGGAAGATGGCCAGGGCCCGGTCCTTGACGGCCGGTTTGAAGCGGCTCTTGAGGACGATCCGCTCGATGTCGCCGAAGTCGCGCTCGACGTGATCGTGACGCCGGATGTCGACGTCGACCTTGAGCGCGGCGAAGCCCCCCCGGCGGACGCGCCGGACGGAGACCGCCACGGGCAGGAGCAGCCCGGCCATCCGGTCCGAGAACAGGGCCGGGTCGACCCCGAGGTCGAGCAGGGCGCCGAGGCACATGTCCCCGCTAACTCCCGAGGAGGCATCGAGATAGACGTACTTCATGGTCATCATAGGATATCCATTTCCCCTGAAAAAAGCAAAGCCCGGCGGCCCGGGCGGGGGTTGACGCGGCCGCGCCGAAAAGGTATATCAGGGCCAGGAGAACGCATGACGAGGACAAAGACCAAGGCCGCCCCATCGGCCTCGATCGGCATCCTGGGCGGGACCGGGCTCTACGAGATCGAGGGCTTCAGGGACAAGACGGAGGTCCGGCTGCGGACGCCCTTCGGGGCCCCGTCCGGTCCCTACGTCGTCGGTACGCTCGAGGGCCGCCGGGTGGCCTTCCTGGCCCGCCACGGCCGGGGCCACCGGCTCCTGCCGGCCGAGGTCCCATACCGGGCCAACATCTACGGCTTCAAGAAGCTCGGCGTCGGGCGCATCGTCTCGGTCAATTCCGTCGGATCCCTGCGCGAGCACATCCCGCCCCGCGACCTCGTCCTGCCGGACCAGTTCTTCGACCGGACGCGGCGGCCGAACACCTTCTTCGGCGAGGGCCTCGTCGCCCACGTCAGCCTGGGCCAGCCCGTCTGCCCGGGGCTCAACGCGGCCCTCTACGACGCTGCGCGGGGCCTGGGCCTGCGGGTCCACAAGGGCGGCGTCTACCTCTGCATCGAGGGCCCGGCCTTCTCGACCAAGGCCGAATCGCTGGCCTACCGGTCCTGGGGCGCCGACATCATCGGCATGACCGCCGCGACCGAGGCCCGGCTCTGCCGCGAGGCCGAGATCTGCTACGCCACGTTGAGCCTGGTCACCGATTACGACGTCTGGCACGAGACCGAGGAGCCGGTCACGGTCGAGCTCGTCCTGCAGAACCTCTCGGCCAATATCGCCAACGCCAAGGCCGTCCTCAAGAAGGCCCTGGCCTCGCTCGGCGAAGACGCCGAACGGGCCTGCGATTGCGGTTCGGCCCTCCGGAACGCCGTCGTCACCGCTCCGGCCGCCGTACCGGCCGCGACGAGAAAGAAGCTGGCCCTTCTCGTCGACAGATATCTGCGTTGAAACCGGAGTCCCCATGAGCCTGGTCATCGTCGGTTCCGTCGCCTTCGACACCATCCGGACGCCCTGGGGCGACCGGGAGAGGATCGTCGGCGGCTCGGGCACCTATTGCTCGCTCGCGGCCAGCTTCTTCACCAAGCCCCGCATCGTCGGCGTCGTCGGGCGCGATTTCCCGCGCAAGACCGTGGCCCTGCTCAAGTCCCGCGGCGTCGACCTCCGCGGGCTCCAGGTCAAGGCCGGCAAGACCTTCCACTGGGAAGGGAAGTACGAGGACGACCCCAACAAGCGGACGACCCTGCGGACCGAGCTCAATGTCTTCGCCGATTTCCGGCCCGCGGTCCCCCCGGCCTACCGGGGCTCGCGCATCGTCTACCTGGCCAACCTCGATCCGGAGCACCACGAGTTCGTCCTGCGCCAGTTCCGCAAGCCGGCCCTGGTGGCCATGGACACCATCCGCCTGTGGATCGACTCCCGGCGCGAGGTCCTGCTCAAGGAGCTCGGCCGGGTCGACATCATGTTCGCCAACGACGAGGAGGCCCGCCTCATCACCGGCGAGTCCAACCTCGTGGCCGCCGGGCGGGCTCTGGTCCGGCTCGGCCCGTCCCTGGTCCTGCTCAAGAAGGGCGAGCACGGGGCCCTCGTCTTCGGCCCCGACGGCGTCTTCGGCGTCCTGGCCCACCCCTGCGAGCACGTCATCGATCCGACCGGGGCGGGGGACAGCTTCGCCGGCGGCTTCCTCGGCTACCTCGACCGCTGCGGCGCGGGCCTCGCCCCCCGCGACGTCCGCCGGGCGGCCGTCTACGGCAGCGTCCTGGCCTCGTTCGCCATCGAGGACTTTGGCGTCGGCCGCCTCGAGACCCTCGACGCCGGCCTGGTCGAGGCCCGTTTCCGCCAGTTCCGCAAATTGACCGCCTTCTGAAAGAGGATAGCCATGTCAGAGCTCAAACCCCCGATGGAACCCTTCCGCATCAAGATGGTCGAGCCCCTGCGCTCGACGACGCGCCGCGAGCGCGAGACCCTCCTCAAGCAGGCCGGGTTCAATCCCTTCGGCATCCCGGCCGAGAAGGTCACGATCGACCTGCTGACCGACTCCGGCACCTCGGCCATGAGCGACGACCAGTGGGCCGGTCTCATGACCGGCGACGAGTCCTACGCCGGGGCCCGCAGCTTCTTCCGTCTCGAGGAGGCCGTGCGCTCCGTCTTCGGCTTCCGCCACGTCATCCCCACCCACCAGGGCCGGGCGGCCGAGCGGGTCCTGTTCGGCGCGCTCCTCGGCAAGGGCGACAGCGTCCCGAGCAACATCCACTTCGACACGACCCGGGCCAACATCGAGGTCCTCGAGGCCAAGGCCGTGGACCTGGCCGCCGCCCCGGCCTACGACCCCGACACGGAGGCCCCCTTCAAGGGCGACATGGACACGGCCAAGCTCCGGAAGTTCCTCGAGCGCAAGGGCAAGGGGCGGGTCCCCCTGGTCATGATGACCGTGACCAACAACAGCGGCGGCGGCCAGCCCGTCTCGCTCCGGAACATCAAGGAGACGAGCGAGGTCTGCGCCCGCTTCGGCGTCCCGTTCTTCCTCGACGCCTGCCGCTTCGCCGAGAACGCCTGGTTCATCAAGAAGCGGGAGAAGGGCTACGACCGCAAGAGCGTCCTGGAGATCGCCCAGGAGATGTTCTCCTATGCGGACGGCGCGACCATGAGCGGCAAGAAGGACGCCCTGGTCAACATCGGCGGCTTCGTCACTCTCGACGACGATGCCCTGGCCGAGAAGATCAAGAACGACCTCATCATCGGCGAGGGCTTCCCGACCTACGGCGGCCTGGCCGGCCGCGACCTCGAGGCCATGGCCCGCGGGCTCAAGGAGGCGCTCGACGAGGACTACCTCGAGCACCGCACGGCCCAGGTGGCCTATCTCGGCGGGCTCCTGGCCGAGGCGGGCGTCCCCGTGCTCAAGCCGTTCGGGGGCCACGCCGTCTATCTCCTGGCCGACCGCTTCCTGCCCCACATCCGCCGGGCCCAGTACCCGGGCTGGGCGCTGACCGTGGCCCTCTACCGCGAGTACGGCATCCGGGCCGTCGAGATCGGCGGGGTCATGTTCGGGCAGAAGACGGGCAAGGGGAAGACGGAGACCTATCCCGAGCTCGAGCTCGTCCGGCTGGCCGTGCCGCGCCGCGTCTACACGGCCTCGCACCTGCGCTACGTCGCGGATGCCCTCGTCGAGCTCCACAAGGACCGGGACAAGGTCCGGGGGCTGAGGATCGTCCGCGAGTCGCCGTTCCTGCGGCACTTCACGGCCCGCCTCGAGGAGGTCTGACGGTCAGATCTTGATCTCGTCCGAGGGCTCGCAGCGGAGGTCGAGGCTGCCGATGCCGGCGTCGATGTCGACCTCGATGGTCACGCCGCTCTGGCCGTAGGCGGCGTTGACCCAGGCCCCGTTCTCCTTGGTCAGGCCGTGGGCGTCGACCGAGCCCAGGCCGCCGTCGACCTTGACCCGGACGCCGACCTCGGTCGGGAAGACGAGCCGCCCGCTGCCGACCCCACCGTCGATCTTGACCCGGAAGCTCTCGGCCCGCGGGCCGCGCAGGTCGAGCCGGGTCTCGCCGACTCCCATGTCGATCTCCAACCGCTCGAGCTTCAGGCCGCGCAGGTCGAGGTCGCTCTCGCCGGCGCCGAGGTCGATGGTCAGGTCGAGGGGCACGGCCGTGCTGAGGTCGAGGTCCCAGCGGTTGCGGATGCGCCCGAAGGGGATGGTGTTGCGGCGGGCGTGGCGGACGTGGAGGATGCCCTTGCCGTCGAAGCTGCGGTAGTCGACCTCGGGCCGCAGGCGCTCGCGGTTGAACTCGAAGGAGCCTTCCATGAGGTTGGCCTGGTCGGCGCCGCGGACGTACAGGCGTCCGGCGCCCATGTGCAGGCCGACCTCGGCCCGCGTGGCCCCCTCGAGGGCGACCGACTTCGTCTCGGTCCGGTAATCGCCCCCGCGGGGCTCGTCACAGGCGGTGAAGAGGGCCCCCAGGGCCAGGACGGCTATTCCCAAGCTCATTCTTTTCAACGACATGGTTCGGCCTCCCAAGAGGAATTGGACGGTTCAAAAGAGTATACGGACGCCGCCCTCCCTGAGTTCCCCCCGTCGGGACCATTTATATCGCAGCCCGTACCCGGCGTCCTCACGGCGTCCGGCCGGTGCCGTTCTTGGCGTAGGCCGCGAGATCGAGGAAACCGTGGCCGCTGAGGTTGAAGAGGATCGACTCCGGCCGCCCGGCCCGCTTGGCCGCCAGGGCCTCGTCGACGACCGCGGCGATGGCGTGGGCCGATTCCGGGGCCGGCAGGACGCCCTCCGTGCGCATGAACAGGACGCCGGCGTCGAAGACGGCCTTCTCGGACACGGCCTTGGCCTCGACCAGGCCGAGGGCGGCCAGGTGGCTGACGAGGGGGGCCATGCCGTGATAGCGCAGGCCGCCGGCGTGCAGGGGAGGCGGCACGAACTCCGCGCCCAGCGTGTGCATGTGGAGCAGGGGCGTCAGCCCGGCGCTGTCGCCGAAATCGTACCGGAGGCCGCCGCGCGTCAGGGTCGGGCAGGCCTCGGGCTCGACGGCCAAGAAGCGCGTCGCCCGGTCGCGGCGAAGCCGGTGGCGGACGAAGGGGAAGGCCAGGCCGGCGAAGTTCGAGCCGCCGCCGACGCAGCCGACGATCGTGTCGGGCACGGCCCCGAGCTCGGCCATCTGTTTCTCGGCCTCGAGGCCGATGACCGTCTGGTGGAGGAGCACGGCGTCGAGGACGGAGCCCAGGGCGTACTTGACGCCGGGGGTCTTGGCGGCGACCTCGACGGCCTCGGAGATGGCGATGCCGAGGCTGCCCGGATGGTCGGGATCCCGGTCGTAGAAGGACTTCCCGGCCGCGGTCGTCGGTCCGGGGCTCTCCAGGACCCGGCCCCCGAACATCTCCATGAGCGTCCGGCGGCCCGGCTTCTGCCGGTAGCTCGAGCGGACCATGAAGATGCGGGTGGCGACCCCGAAGCGCGAGCCGGCGTAGGCCAGGGCCGAGCCCCACTGGCCGGCCCCGGTCTCCGTGGCCAGGGTTTCGACGCCCTCCCGGGAGGCCAGATAGGCCTGCATCAGGGCCGTGTTCGTCTTGTGGCTGCCGACCGGACCGGCGCCTTCGTACTTGTAGAAGATACGGGCTGGAGTGTCTAGGGCTTTCTTCAGGGCCGTCGCCTCGACGAGCGGCGTCGGCCGGAAGACGGCGTAGGCCTCGAGGACGGCGTCGGGGATGGACACGGCGCGCGCGGTCTCGGCCTCCTGGGCTACGAAGCCTTTGGGGAAGAGGCCTTCGAGGTCTTCCGGCCGGAGGGGCTCCCTCGTCGCCGGATGGAGAGGCGGCTTGGGGAGTTCGGGGAGGTCGGCCTTGATGTTGTAGAAGGCCAGGGGGAGATCGGCGTCCTTTCGGGATGCGAAGCGCATGGCGGTCACGTTCCTTTCGTTGTCCTGCCCGCCGTCGCCGGCGGGCGCCCAAGGGGAGGGGGGGAGGCGCGGGCGCACTCGTCCCCAAAAAAGGGATGGGCGGGGGGAACGGACTTATCGGGCGGTTGGGACCGCCCACCAGTTCCAGAGCCGGACGCACGTCACCGCGAGGGCGACGGGAAATGCGGTTCGGACGTCCATGTCCCGGCGATTATAGGAAAGGGCGGGCGGGCTGTCAAGCGGCGTCAGTAGCTCAGGCGGTCCGGACGGTCCGTCCAGGCCTCGAACAGGGGCAGGCACTCGTCGCGGAGATATCCGGGGACGAGGACGATGCGGCTGCGGCCGAGGGCCTTCATCTCGGCGTTGGAGATGGCCAGTTCGTGGAAACCGGCCCGGGCGGCATCGCGGATGGCCGTGCCGTAGAAGACACGGCCGATGCGGGCCCAGTGGATGGCGCCGAAGCACATCGGGCAGGGCTCGGTCGTCGAGTAGATCTCGCAGCCCGAGAGGTCGAACGTGCCGAGCTTTTTGGCCGCCTTGCGGATGGCGTTGATCTCGGCGTGCGCGGTCGGATCGCCCGTCAGGACCGTGTTGCGGGCCGCCGCGACGATCCGGCCGTCCTTGACGACGCAGGCCCCGAACGGCCCGCCGTCCGGGCGGATGAGATTCCGGCGGGCCTCCCGGACGGCCCGGCGCATGAAGCGGGGTTCGGGCTCGAGGCGCGTTCTCTTGGCCATGGCGTCCCTCCGTCCCGATTATACCCGGTTGACCGCCGGGACTTAAATCTGATTTAATGAGGGCGTGAAGACCCTCCGGACCCTCCTCGCGGTCCTCCTGGCCGGCGGACTGGTCCTGGCGGCGCCCGGCGCGCTCCCGCGTCAGCGGCCCGGCGGCCCGGTCGCCCTGGTCAAGATCCCCAAAGGCCCCGGCTATTCGCCGGCCCTCGTCGCGCGGCTCGGCGTCGATGTCCGGCAGGAGCTGCGGACCTCCCTCCTGGCCCTGGCCGACGCGACCGACCAGGCCCGCCTACGGCGGAGCGGGGTCCGCTTCTCGGTCCTCGACCGGACGGCCGGGCGCCGCGAGCTCTTCGTCGTCGGGGCGGGTTCGCCCGCCGACTTGGCCGCCCTGCGCGCCGCGGGCCGGGCCGTGGCCGTCGAGCCCGGCACGGCGGTCTTCTGGACCGAGACCGGGAGCGCGGCCGAGGCCGTCCCGGCCGGACTGCCACGAAAGGCCCTGTCCGCGCGGACCGTCAGGCCGGCGCGTCCGGCCGCCGCCCCGACCGGTCCCGCCCCGGCCGCCCCCCCGGCGGATCCGTTCATCGAGACCCTGACCGGGCTGGTGACGGCCTCGAGCCTCAACGCCACGGTCCAAACGCTCCAGGATTTCCAGACCCGGTACGCCTCGACGTCCAACTGCGAGGCGGCCGGGGAGGCCCTCTACGCGGCGTTCTCGGCCCTCGGCCTCGACGACGTCGCCTTCCAGACCTTCACCTTCGCCGGCTCCTACGCTTCGCGCAACGTCGTCGGCGAGAAGACCGGCGCGACCTTCCCCGACGACATCTATATCGTCTGCGCCCACTACGATTCGACCTCGCCCTCGGCCACGCGGCTGACCCTGGCCCCCGGGGCCGACGACAACGCCAGCGGGACGGCGGCCGTCCTCGAGGCGGCCCGGGTCTTGGCGCCCTACGAGCTCGACTACACCGTCCGTTTCATCGCCTTTTCGGCCGAGGAGTGGGGCCTGTACGGCAGCCGGGCCTACGCCGCCGCCGCCCGAACCGCGGGCGAGCGCGTCCGCGGCGTCATCAACCTCGACATGATCGCCTACGCCGACGCCATGCCCGAGGACCTCCAGATCATCGTCAACCCGGCTTCGGAGTGGCTGGCCGACCTTTACCTGGGAGCGGCCGCGAGCTACGGGCCGATCGCGGCCACCAAGACCGTTGACGCCTCTTTCGTCTATTCGGACCATTCGCCGTTCTGGGACAATAATTACCCCGCCCTGCTGGCCATCGAGGACGACCCGCTGACGAATCCCTACTACCACAAGACGACGGACACCTTGAGCACGCTCCAGCCGGACTTCTTCACGGCCTCCGCGCGGGCTTCGCTGGGGGTGCTGGCCGAGCTGGCCCAGCCGGTCAAGGCGGGCTACCCCGGCACGCCCACAGGCCTCCTGGGCTGGTGGGAGGGCTACCGCTCTCTGTTCAGCCTCTTGGCCACCGTCCATCTGACCTGGCGGGACCAGTCCGATGCGGCCGGCTACAACGTCTACCGGAGCTCGACCCCCCATCTCGGCTACGTCAAGCTCAACGCCGCGCCCGTCGAGGGCCGGGCGTTCACCGACGACACGGTCGTCGCCGAGGGGACCTATTATTACGTGGTCACGGCCGTCGGTCCCACCGGTCTGGAGAGCAACCGTTCGGCCGAGATCGTCCCGGCCGACTTCTATATCGACGACGCGCCCCGTCCGGAGGCCCCGTGAGCCGCCGGGCGCCCGGTCTCATTCTGGCCGCTGTCCTGGCTTTCGGATTGGTCGCCTGGGCACAAGCTCAGGAGTTGACCGTCTCGGCTGCCGCCGGCGGGATGTTCCCGTCGAACGGGCTCTATCGCGACATCTACGGCCGGAGCCTCGCCCTGGCCGGCGACCTCTGGCTCGACCTCAGGGGGCCGTTCGGCTTCACCGCGGGATTCTCGGCCCTCTCCGACGACGGCGTAGCCGTGGGTCAGCCCGACATTTACGTCGTCGAGTTGACCCGACGGACGGTGCCGATCGTCGCCTACGGCCGGTTCGCCGCCGGGCCCGTGACCTTCCGGGCGGGCGCCGGATTGGCCTTCCACCGCGTCGAGGAGACCTGGCGGACGGTCGAGCTCGGCTTCACGGGCACGAAGACGGCGCCGCGCTTCCTGTTGGGCGCGTCCGTCAGGCTCATCGGACGGCTGTCGTTCACCGCCTACGCCGCCTATGACCCCCTGCATATGAAAGAGGATCCTTATTCGAGCTCCGTCGACGTCGGCGGCCTGACCGCCGTCGCCGGCCTCGCCTGGCGCATATTCTGAGCCGCCGTTCGCGAATCCCGTTCCCAGGAGGCCCCATGACCGACGACAAGAAGAACCAGAGCCGGCGCGATTTCCTCAAGATCGGCGCCGCGGCCGGGTTCGGCGCGGCCCTGGCCGGGCTGGGCCTCAGAGCCGATGAGAGCGGCGCCGCCCCGGGGGAGGGCCGTTCGCAGTTCCGGGCCCCGGCCCTGCCGTCAGTCAAAGTCGGCTTCGTCGGCGTCGGGGGCATGGGCTCGGCCCACGTCATGAACTATCTGAACATCGAGGGAGTCGAGATCAAGGCCATCTGCGACGTCCGCCCGGCCCACGTCGAGCGGGCCCAGAAGTGGGTCGTCGAGGCCGGACGGCCCGAGCCCAAGGGTTACGCCAAGGGCGAGCGGGACTTCGAACGCATGTGCGAGACCGAGGACCTCGACCTGGTCATGACGGCGACGCCCTGGGAATGGCACGTCCCGGTGTGCCTGGCGGCCATGCGCAACGGCAAGCACGCCGCGACCGAGGTCCCGGCGGCCATGTCGCTCGAGGACTGCTGGGCCCTGGTCGAGGCGGCCGAAAAATACGGGAAGCATTGCCAGATGATGGAGAACTGCTGCTACGACCGTATCGAGCTCATGACCCTCAACTTGGTCCGCAAGGGCGTCCTCGGCGAGGTCCTCCACGCCGAGGCCGGCTACCTCCACGACCTGCGCGGGGTCAAGTTCGCCAACGAGGGGGAGGGGCTGTGGCGGCGGGCCTGGGCGGAGAAGCTCAACGGCAACCTCTATCCGACCCACGGCCTCGGGCCGGTGGCCCAGTGCCTGAACGTCAACCGCGGCGACGCCCTCGACTACCTGGTCTCCATGAGCAGCCCAGCCCGCGGCCTCCACGAGTACGCCGTGGCCACGTTCGGGGCCGACTCAGCGCAGGCGAAGGAACGCTACGCCCTCGGCGACGTCAACACCAGCCTCATCAAGACCAAGCTCGGCAAGACCATCATCCTCATCCACGACACCAACCTGCCCCGGCCGTACACGCGCATCAACCTGGTCCAGGGCACGAAGGGGCTGGCCCACAAGTGGCCGGACCGGATCTACATCGAGGGCCTGGCCGAGAAGCCCCACCGCTGGGACGATTTCGAGCGCTTCGCCGCCGAGCACGAGCACCCGCTCTGGAAGGCCATCGCGTCGAAGGGGGAGGGGAGAGGGCACGGCGGCATGGACTACATCGAGGACTATCGACTCGTCCAGTCCTTGCTCAAGGGCGAGCCCCTCGACCAGGACGTCTACGACGCCGCGGCTTGGAGCGCCATCGTCGGGGCCAGCGTCCAGAGCGTCGCGGCCAAGGGCCGGCCGGTGGCCATCCCCGACTTCACGCGGGGGAAATGGAAGACCAATCCGCCCCTCGGGATCATCGAGGCCTAGAGCTCCTCTTTTTTGCTGATGCGCTTGACAAACGGCGTTCCCGGCTTATAATGAAACTGTGAAAACTAAAAGAGTTTCCAAAGTATCTGCGCCGTCCCGGCGGCCGGGGAGGCCGCGGGCCGCGGCGGACGGGGCCGTCCGGGACCGGGTCCTGGCCGCCGCCCACACCCTGTTCCTCGAGCGGGGCTTCCTGGGGACGACCGCCGACGACATCGCCGGCGAGCTCGGCATCAGCAAGGCCACCCTCTACCGGACGTTCCGGAGCAAGGAGGACATCCTCCGGGCCGTCGTGCGCCGGAACATGGAGGAGGTCCTGGCCGGGGTCGAGTCCATCCTCCGGGACGGCTCGCTCGGCTTCGTCGACCGCATGGCCGCCCTGTTCGGGCACCTCGGCGGCGAGATCTCCCGATTCGGGCCGCTCCTGGCCCGCGACATCCAGCGGGCCGCTCCCTCGGTCTGGCGCGAGGTCCACGAGTTCCGCCAGGACAAGATCCTCCGGAATTTCCGCCTCATCCTCGAGTCGGGCCGCCGCGACGGCTATTTCCGGTCCGACGTCGACGCCGACCTCCTGCTGCGGATGTTCCTCGAGCTCGTCCAGCGGCTGGTCACGCCCGAGGAGGTCCGCCGCACCGGCCGGTCCCCGGCCGACCTGTTCGGATCGGTCATCAAGGTCTTTTTCCAGGGCATCCTGACGGACCGGGGCCGCGGCGACTTCGCCGCCGCGACGCCGGCCCTGTTCGAGCCCCGCAAGGAGGGCCGCACATGAATCGCAAGCTCGCGACGCTCGGCCTGGCCGTCCTGGCCGGCTGGGCCTGTTCGAACGGACGGGAACGGGGCCTCATCGCCGCCTCGGGCACTATAGAGGCCGTCGAGGTCCGCGTCGCCGCCAAGGTCCCGGGACAGGTCCTCGAGCTGGCCGTCGAGGAAGGGGCCCGGGTCGAGGCCGGCGCGGTCCTGGCGACCATCGACCACGCCTCCCTCGACATCCAGCTCCGCCAGGCCCAGGCCGGGGTGGCCCTGGCCGAGGCCCAATTGGCCCTGCTCGTCGAAGGGGCCCGGGCGGAGGACATCCAGCAGGCCCGGGCCGCCCTGAGCCAGGCCGAGGCCGGCCTCAAGGTGGCGACGGACGACGCCGTCCGGATGCGCGAGCTGGCCCGGACGGGGAGCGTCACCCCCAAGCAGAGGGACGACGCGGAGGCCCGGCTGACCGTCGCCGAGGCCCAGCGGTCTGCGGCGGCCGATGCCGTGCGCAAGCTCGAGCGGCTGGCCCGCCCCGCCGAGGTCCGGGCCGCCGAGGCCCGGGTCGCCCAGGCCGGCGCGGCCGCGGACCTGCTGGCCAAGACGATCGCCGACGCGACCGTCGTCGCGCCCGCGGGCGGCGTCGTCACCCACAAGGCCGTCGAGGCCGGCGAGACCGTCACGCCCGGCGCGACCCTGTTCACCGTGGCCGACCTCGCCCGCGTCCACGTCATGATCTACGTCAACGAGGTCGACCTGGACCGGGTCCGGCTCGGCGACCCGGTCGAGGTCCGGATCGACGCCTTCCCGGAGCGCGCCTTCGAGGGCCGCGTCACCTACATCTCCCCGGAAGCCGAGTTCACGCCCAAGAACGTCCAGACCAAGGACGACCGGGTCAAGCTCGTCTTCGGCGTCAAGGTCGAGATCCCCAATCCGGACGGCGCGCTCAAGCCCGGCCTGCCCGCCGACGCCGTCCTCCGCGCCGTCCCGGCCGGGCGCTGAGGGGACGGGAGGGGGAGAGGATGCCCGCGACCGCCGTCGAGACCCGGGGCCTGGCCCGGTCCTTCGGGACCGTCGAGGCCGTCCAGTCCCTGGACCTGACCATCGGGGAAGGGGAGATGTTCGCCCTGGTCGGCCCCGACGGGGCCGGCAAGACGACCGTCATCCGCATGCTCTGCGGGCTGCTGCCGCCGACCGCCGGCCGGGCCTCGGTCCTCGGGCACGACGTCGTCGCCGATCCGGCCGGGCTCAAGAGCCGGATCGGGTATTTCTCGCAGAAGTTCAGCCTCTACGGCGACCTGACCGTCGACGAGAACATCGAGTTCTTCGCCGAGGCCCACCTCGTCCGGGACTTCCGCCCCCGGCGCGAGGAGCTCCTCGCGTTCACCCGCCTGGCCCCGTTCCGCGACCGGCTGGCCGACCGCCTCTCGGGCGGCATGAAGCAGAAGCTGGCCCTGGCCTGCGCCCTCGTCGCCTCGCCCCGCATCGTCTTCCTCGACGAGCCGACGACGGGCGTCGACGCCGTCTCGCGCCGCGACTTCTGGAAGATCCTGTCGAGCCTGCTGCGGTCGGGCATCACGGTCGTCATAACGACGCCCTACATGGACGAGGCCGAACGCTCGACGCGGGTCGGCCTCCTGGCCGGCGGCCGCCTGCTCGCGGCCGACACGCCGGCGGCCGTCAAGCGGCTCATGCGCGGCACGGTCGTCGAGATCGTCTGTCCCGAGATCCGCCGGGCCTTCTCCATCCTCAAAGGCCTGCCCGGCGTCCGCGAGGTCCAGCTGTTCGGCGACCGGCTCAACGCCGTCGTCGACGACCCGGACCGGGAGATGCCGCGCCTCGAGGCCGCTCTGGCGGCGGCCGGCATCCCCATCCTCCAGCGCCGGACCCTGGCGCCGTCGCTCGAGAACGTCTTCATCTCCGTCACCCGGGAGGGACAGGTCCCCGCGGGAACGGTTGCGGGAGGTCGAACATGAGCCGGAAGCTCCTCAAGGTCCTCACGGTCCTGGCCCTGCCGGTGGCCGCGGTGGCCGCGGCGGCCGAACGGCGGCCGCTCTCGCTCGACGAGGCCGTCGCCGCCGGGCTGGCTTCGAGCCCGGCCCTGCATGCCTCGCGGATGAAGGCCGAGGCCTCCGCGGCCCGGGCCCGCGAAGTCGCGGCCGGCCGCCTGCCCTCGTTCCGGCTCGGGGCCGGCTACACGCGCCTCAGCGAGGTGCCGCCCTTCCAGGTGACGCTGCCCATCTCGCCGGTCCCCATCGTCGTCTCTCAGAACTACTTCAACAACTGGAACCTCCGCCTGTCGGTCCAGCAGCCCCTGTTCACCGGCTTCCGTCTCGAAGCCGGCGCCGAGTCGGCCCGCCTGCTCGAGGGCGCCTCCGCCGCCGACCTGGCCAAGGACCGGGCCGAGCTCGTCTACGCGGTCAAGAACGCCTACTGGGGGCTGGCCAAGGCCCTCGAGGTCGAGGCCGTCGTCCGGGAGAACGTCCGGCAGGTCGCCGAACACCTCAAGGACGTCCGGGCCTTCTTCGAGCAGGGCCTGCTCGTCCGCAACGAGGTCCTGAGGGCCGAGCTCCAGCTGTCCAACGCCGAGCTCATGGCCATCGACGCCCGGGACGGCGTCGAGGTCGCCCGGACGGCCCTGGCCAGCCTGACCGGCCTGCCCCTCGATGCGGAGATCGAGCCCACGACCACGGCCGAGAGCCAGGCCGCCCGCGGGCCCGAAGCTCCTCCCGAGGCCCTCATCGACCGGGCCCTGCAGGACCGGCCCGAGTTGAGGGCGGCGGACCTCCGCGTCCGGGCCTCGGAAGCGGGCCTGAAGGTGGCCCGGGCCGGCTTCTATCCCCAGGTCGCGCTGGCCGGCAACTACTATTACCTGCGGCCCAATGCCCGCTACATGCCGGCCCTCGACAAGTTCAAGGGCACCTGGGACGTCGGCCTGGCCGTCTCGTTCGACCTCTGGAACTGGGGCCAGACGAAGAGGCAGGCCGAGCAGGCCAAGGCCCAGGCGGCCCAGGCCCGGGACGCCCGGACCCTCCTCGAGGACCAGGCCGTCCTGGAGGTCACCCAGAGCCGCCTGGCCCTGGCCCGGGCCCGCGAGAAGACCGTCGTCGCGGCCGCCGCCGTCGTCCAGGCCGACGAGAACCTGCGCCTGGTCCGCGAGCGGTTCCGGCAGGGCGTGGCCCTCAACACCGAGGTCCTGGACGCCGAGGTCTTCCTGCTCCAGGCCCGGCTGGCCCGCACCCAGGCCGGCATCGACCACGTCCTGGCCCAAGCCCGCCTGGAGAAGGCGCTCGGGGAGTGAGGCGGGGAGAGGGGACGGGGGAAGCGCCGTGACGGACAAAGCCATCGAGGTCAGGTCGCTCGTCAAGCGCTTCGGCGCCTTCACGGCGGTCGACGGCGTCACGTTCGACGTCGAGCGGGGGGCCATCTTCGGTTTCCTCGGCGCCAACGGGGCCGGCAAGTCGACGACCATCCGCATGCTCTGCGGCCTGCTCGACCCGACCTCCGGCACGGCCACGGTCGGCGGCCACGACATCCGGCGCGAGCCCGAGCGGGTCAAGCGGGCCATCGGCTACATGTCGCAGCGCTTCTCCCTCTACGACGACCTGACCGTGGCCGAGAACATCCGCTTCTTCGGCGGCGCCTACGGCCTCTCGGCCAGGGACGTCGGGGCCCGCCTGCCCTGGGTCCTGGAGATGGCCGGGCTCGTGGGGCGGGAGCGCAGCCTGACCCGGACGCTCTCGGCCGGCTGGAAGCAGCGCCTGGCCCTCGGCTGCGCCGTCCTCCACGAGCCGGGTATCGTCTTCCTCGACGAGCCCACGGGCGGCGTCGACCCGGCCTCGCGGCGGCGCTTCTGGGAGCTCATCAACGGCCTGTCCGAGCGAGGCATGACCGTCTTCGTCACGACCCACTACCTCGACGAGGCCGAGTACTGCAACGACATCCGCCTCATCCACGCCGGGCGCATCGTCGCCGGCGGCAGTCCCCGGGAGCTCAAGACCGCGGTCATCGGCCATCCCATCCTCGAGGTGGCCGCCGACCGGACCGTCGAGGCCATGGAGATCCTCCAGAAGGAGCCCTGGGTCGTCGACACCTCGATCTTCGGCACGGCCTTCCACGTCGGCGTCGCCGACGAGGCCGAGGGCCGGCGGCTCGTCCGGGAGCGCCTGGAGCGGGCCGGCATCGCGGTCACGCGCGTCGAGCGCATCGTGCCCTCGCTCGAGGACGTCTTCATCCACAAGATCGAGGAGCGTTCGTGATCCCCGCCGCCGCGTTCCGCCTGCGGGCCGTCGTCCGCAAAGAGCTTCGCCAGATCCGGCGGGACGCCCTGTCGCTGGCTTTCATGGTCCTGCTGCCGGGCTTCATGCTCCTGATGTTCGGCTTCGCCCTCAACTTCGACGTCAAGCACATCCCCCTGGCCGTCGTCGACCAGGACGGCAGCCAAGCCAGCCGAGACCTCGTCGACAAGTTCCGCACGACCGAGTATTTCGACCTCGAGGCCGTCCTGCCGGAGACCGCGGCCGTCGACCCGCTCATGGCCCGGGAGGAGATCAGGGTCGCCCTGGTCATCCCGCCCGATTATGCCGAGGACCTCCTGGCCGGGCGCAGCCCCTCGGTCCAGGTCCTCGTCGACGGTTCGAACGCCATGAGCGGGTCGACGGCCGCGGGCTACATCGGGGCCATCCTCCAGGGCCATTCCCAGAGGATCACCATGGAGGCCCTGGCCCGCCGGGGCGCCGGGACCGTGCCCCTGCCCGTGGCGGCCGAGGTCCGGGTCTGGTACAACCCCGAGCTCCGCAGCGCCAACTTCCTCGTCCCCGGCCTGATGGCCTTCATCCTCATGGTCGTCGTGACCATCTCGACGGCCTTCTCGGTCGTCCGGGAGAAGGAGCGGGGGACGATGGAACAACTGAATCTGTCGTCCCTGCGGCCGGTCGAGCTCATCGTCGGCAAGATGGTCCCATACGCCGTCATCGCGCTCGTCGCGGCCCACCTCGTCCTCCTCCTGGGATGGGCCCTGTTCGGCGTGGCCATCCAGGGCAGCTACCTGCTCCTCCTTCTGGCCATGGTCCTGTTCGTCTTCGGCGCGCTCGGCCAGGGCCTGCTCATCTCCTCGATCACCCGGACCCAGACAGTGGCTTTCCTCATCGCGGTCCTGTCGACCATGCTGCCGACCTTCATCCTGTCGGGCTTCGTCTTCCCCATCCGGAACATGCCCCCGGTCGTCCAGGGCATCACCCACGTGGTTCCGGCCCGTTACTTCCTGGCCGCCCTGCGGGCCATCATCCTCAAGGGCGCCGGGCTCCCGGCCGTCTGGGACCAGGTCCTGTTGCTGGCGGCCTTCGCCGCGCTGTCGCTCGGCGGCGCGGCGGTCCGCCTGGGGAGGGGGGACCGGGAACGGGCGCCCCGCCGGCGGCGGAGCGCGGCATGAAGGCCATCCTGTCCATCGTCCGCAAGGAGTTCCTCCAGCTCCGCCGCGACCGGAGGCTGTTCCCGGTGCTGTTCGTCTCCCCTATCATCCAGCTCCTGCTCTTGGGCTATGCGGCCAACCTCGACGTCCGCGACATCCCCGTCGTCGTCTGCGACCAGGACCGCTCGGCGGCGGGCCGGGGCTTCGTCGACGAGTTCCTCAACTCGGGCTACTTCTCGCTCCGGGCCCGGGTCGAGCGGCCCGACGGGATCGACCGCTGGCTCGACAACGGCCAGGCCGCCATGGCCTTCGTCATCCCCCGGGGCTTCGGGGACGACCTGGCGGCGGGGCGGCCGGCCAAAGCCCTCATCGTCGTCGACGGGGCCGAGAGCCAGACGGCGACGATCGGGGTCAACTACGCCAACATGATCGCCGGCCGCTTCGCCCAGGGCCTGGTCCTGGAGCGTTTCGAGCGACAGCGGGGCGCCGGCCTCCAACCGGCCCTGGTCGAGGCCGAGGTCCGGGTCTGGTACAATCCCGAGCTGCGCAGCCGCAACTTCATGGTCCCGGGCGTCCTGGGACTCATCCTGATGATCATGACCATCTCGCTGGCCTCGATGGGCATCGTCCGCGAGAAGGAGGCCGGGACGATGGAGCAGCTCATCGTCACGCCCATCCGGCCGTACCAGCTCATCGTCGGCAAGCTCCTGCCGTTCGTCCTCATCGGCCTCGTCGAGGCGACCTTCGTCACGGCCGTGGCCAGGTTCTGGTTCGCCGTGCCGGTCAGGGGCAGCTTCCTCGTCCTCCTGGCCGTCTGCCTGGCCTTCATGTTCAACACCCTCGGCTACGGCCTGTTCATCTCGACCATATCGAAGTCCCAACAGCAGGCCATGTTCACGACCGTCTTCTTCGTCATGCCCATGATCCTGCTCGGCGGCTTCGTCTTCCCCGTCGAGAACATGCCGCCGTTCTTCCAGGCCGTCTCCCGGGCCATCCCGACGCGCTATTTCTTCGTCAGCATCCGCGGCATCATGCTCCGGGGCGCGGGCTGGCCGGAGCTCTGGGACCAGGTCGCCTGGCTGGCCGGGCTCGGCGCGGTCATCCTGGGCCTGAGCATCGCCCGGTTCAAGAAGAAGCTCGATTGACAGTCGCGACGGGACCGGGCTATAAGAGCCCCATGGCCCTCCTCTCCGCGCCCGTCCCGCCGGCGAACCGTGCGGGACGCTCGGGAGGGCGCGGCCGTCTGCGGGCCCTGGCCCTGCTCGTCCTGGCCGCCGCGGTCGGCTCGTGCCGGCCGGGACCGGCCCGCGCGCCGCAGGCCGGGGACCGCCTCCGGTACCGCCGTCCCGCCGCCGATTGGAACGAGGCCCTGCCGGTCGGCAACGGCCGCCTGGGGGCCATGGTCTTCGGCGGGCCCGACCGCGAGCTCCTCCAGCTCAACGAGGAGACGCTCTGGGCCGGCTCTCCCGTCGACAACAACAATCCCGGCGCCCTGGCCAACCTGCCGCGCATCCGGGAGGCCCTGTTCGCCGGCAGGTACGCCGAAGCTTCGGCCCTGGCCGAGAGATACCTGTTGGGGACGCCGCCTCGCATCCGCTCCTACCAGCCCCTCGGCGACCTCGCGATCGAGCTCGAGGGCGTCCGGGCCGGGCCCGGATACGAGAGGTCCCTCGACCTCGGGGACGGCGTGGCCGCGGTCGTCTGCGAGACCGCGGCGGGGGCGGCGGTCCTTCGCGAGGTCCTGGCCTCGGCCGTCGACGACGTCCTGGCCGTGCGCATCGCGGCGGCCCGGGGAGGGCGGATCACCGGCACGATCCGGCTGGGCCGGGCCAATGACGCCTCCACGGCCGCCGCCGGTCCTCGCGGGCTCGTCCTCGCCGGCCGCATCGTCGACGCTCCCGATCCTCTCAGCGGGCCGGGTGGCGGGCACATGCGTTTCTCCGCCCGGCTCGAGGCCCTGGCCGAGGGCGGACGCGTCGCGGCTTCGGACGGGGTCCTCCGCGTCGAGAACGCCCGGGCCGTGACCCTCCTGCTCGCGGCGGCCACCGATTACGATCCGGAGCGCCTGGCCCTCGATCCCGGCGTCGATCCCGTCGCCAAGGCCGCGGCGGCGGTCGCCGCGGCGGCCCGGCGCCCGTGGGCGGAGCTTCGGGCCCGTCACGTCGCCGAGCACCGCGCGCTCTACGACCGGGTCGCGCTCGCCCTCGGCCGTCCTTCCGCCGCCTCCGGCCTGCCGACCGACGAGCGTCTGGCGCGGGTCAGGGCCGGGGCCGACGATCCGGCCCTGGCGGCTCTGTATTTCCAGTACGGGCGCTACCTCCTCATGGGCTCGTCGCGCCGGCCGGCCGTGCTGCCGGCCAACCTCCAGGGGATCTGGAACCGGGACTTCGAGGCCGCCTGGAACTCCGATTTCCACACCAACATCAACCTGCAGATGAACTACTGGCCGGCCGAGGTAGCCAACCTGCCCGAGACGGTCGCCCCCCTCGCCGACTTCGTCCGGCGCCTGACCGTCCCCGGCGCGGTGACCGCCCGCAACACCTACGGCACGGCAGGCTGGACGCTCCACCATCTGACCGATCCCTTCGGCCGCACGGGCGTCGCCGACGGCGTTTGGGGCGTCTCGCCCATGGCCGGCCCGTGGCTGACCTTCCCGCTCTGGGACCATTACGAGTTCACGGCCGACACGGGCTTCCTGCGCGACGTCGCCTATCCCGTCATGAGAGGCGCCGCGGAGTTCGTGGCCGGATTCCTCGTCCCGTCCCCGGACGGGTCCCTGGTCACGGCCCCGTCCCATTCGCCGGAGAACGCCTACCTCGATCCCAAGACCGGCCGGCCCGAATCTTTGACCTACGCCGCGACGATCGACGTCGAGATCGCCCGGGCCCTGTTCGACCGCTGCATCCGGGCCGCGACGGTCCTGGGCGTCGACGCCGAGTTCGCCGCCCGCCTCGGCGAGCTCGAACGGCGCCTGCCGCCTCTCCGGACAGGGAAGCACGGTAACCTCCGGGAATGGGTCGAGGATTACGACGAGGCCGAGCCGGGACACCGCCACATGTCGCATCTGCTGGCCCTCTATCCCCTGGCCCAGATCACGCCGGAGACGCCGGAGCTGTTCGAGGCGGCCCGGCGGACGCTGGCCCGGCGACTCGCCCACGGCGGGGGGCAGACCGGCTGGAGCCGGGCTTGGATCGTCAGCTTCTACGCCCGCCTCCTCGACGGGGAGTCGGCCCACGCGAACCTCCTGACGCTCCTGCGCCGGTCCACGCTGACGAACCTCTTCGACACCCACCCGCCCTTCCAGATCGACGGCAACTTCGGCGGCGCGGCGGGCATCGCCGAGATGCTCGTCCAGTCCCACCGCGGGTTCATCCAGGTCCTGCCGGCCGTCCCCGCGGCCTGGTCCGAGGGCCGCTTCCGGGGGCTGCGGGCCCGCGGCGGGTTCGAGATCGACGCGGAATGGCGCGACGGGCGGGTGGCCGGACTGCGGGTGCGTTCGACGGCGGGCGGCCGGCTGAGGCTGCTCGATCCCTTCGGCGGCCGCGCGTTCGAAGCGTCCGGCGCGGAACCGGCCGAGGCCCGGCCCCGCGGCGGGATGATCGAGATCGAGACCCGCCCGGGCCAGGAGATCGTCTATTCGACGACGATCTCGTCGGCGAAGAGCCAGGCCTTGCCGCCCGCCCCGTAGTGCCAGTCGGGGACGGTCCCGACAGAGCGGGCCAGGACCCGGACGAACCGGACCCTCCGGGCTTCGAACCGGGCCGCGAAGGCCTTGACCGTGACGGCGGCCTCCCGCTCCGGCACGTCGTTCGCGACCGTGGCCACCGTCTCGAACTCCCGGCCGTCCTCCGAGACGGCGAACTCGACGGCCGTCGGAAGGAAGATCCACGAGTTGATGTTCTGCAGGCCGCGCGTCGTCAGGCCCCGGACGGACCGGGCCTTCCCCAGGTCGATGACGGCTTCGAGGTCGACGCCCTCGAAGCCCTGCCAGCGGCCGTCGGCGGCGTCCTTGGTGCCGAGAAGGCCGTCGGTCAGGGCCGCCTCCCCGCCGCCGTCGTACTTCGGGCTGAAGGGCGAGCCCAAAACGGGCCGGAGGCCCGAGGCGAGATGGACGACGTACGTCTCGGCCGATACGGCCGGGCTGAGCCGCGTCCCGGCCCCGAAGGCGGCCGCCCGGACCTCCGTCGTCCGCCGGACGGCGAAGGGCCCGCGGTAGCGCTTGGACGAAGGCGACGGGTCCCGGCCGTCGGTCGTGTAGCGGATGTCCAGGCCGGGGATCTCCGTCCGCAGGGCGACCGAGATCCTCCGGGCCTTCGGCTCGGCGCCGGCCCCGACGGCCACGAGGAAGGCGCTCCGGGCGGCGTTCAGTCCGGCGGCGTCGTAGCGGACGAACAGCTCCTTGATCCGGGCCGCGAAGCCGGCCCAGTCACGCGTCTCCTTCGGCGACCAGACGGCTTCGGCCAGGGCGGCCAGGCGCGGCAGGGCCATGTATTCGGCGTGGCGGCCCTCGCCGACGTACTCGGTCCAGAGGTTGACCTGGCCGCCGAGGACGTGCCCGGTCTCTTCGGCCGTGAGCTCCGCGGGCACGGGCTCGAACGCGTAGACCTTCGACAGGGGCACGTACCCGCCGATGGCCAAAGGCTCCTGGGCCGGCGGCCCCTGGTAGTAATCGATATAGCAGTGCGAGGTCGGGGACATGACGACGTCGTGGCCGGCCCTGGCCGCGGCGATGCCGCCTTCGGTGCCGCGCCAGGACATGACCGTGGCCCCTGGGGCCAGGCCGCCCTCGAGGATCTCGTCCCAGCCGACGAGTCGCTTGCCGAGGCCGTCGAGGATGCGCTCGACGCGCCGCACGAAATAGCTCTGGAGCTCCTTCACGTCGGCCAGCTTCTCGGCCTTCATCCGGGCCCGGCACTTGGGGCAACGGGTCCACTCGGCCTTGTCGACCTCGTCGCCGCCGATGTGGATGTACGGCCCGGGGAAGAGAGCGGCCACCTCGGCCAGGATGTCGGCGAGCACGGCGAAGGTCCTGTCGTTGCCGGGACAGAAGACGTCCGTGATCGGCCAATAGCCGCCCGGCGGGACGGTGAACGGGCCGCCCGTGCACGACAGCTCCGGGTAGGCGGTCAGGGCCGCCTTGGCGTGGCCGGGCATCTCGATCTCGGGCACCACCGTGATGTGGCGGGCGGCGGCGTAGGCGACGACCTCGCGGATGTCGTCCTGGGTGTAGAAGCCGCCGTAGGTCGCGGCCTCGCCCGGCCTTTGCGGTTCGCGGGCGTTCCAATGGTCGTTCTCGCGGTCCGCGCGCCAGGCGCCGACCTCGGTCAGCCGCGGGTACTTCTTGATCTCGACGCGCCAGCCCTGGTCGTCGGTCAGGTGCCACTGGAAGGTGTTGAGCTTGTGGAGGGCCAGGATGTCGATCCAGCGCAGGACGAAGTCCTTGGGGAAGAAGTGGCGGGCGCAGTCGAGCAGGGCGCCGCGCCAGGCGAAGCGCGGCCGGTCCTCGACCGCGACGCAGGGCACGGTCAGCGGCCCGGCCCCCGGCGACGCCGACGGGCGCTCGCCCGAGGGCGGCAGGAGCTGGCGCAGGGTCTGGACGCCGTAGAAGAGGCCGGCCGGCGCCGCGGCCCGCACCAGGATGCTGTCCGGGGAGACGTCCAGGAGGTATCCCTCGGGGCCCAGCCGGGCCGCGAGGTCCTCGAGGCGAAGGACGACGGTTCCCGCGGGCGCCGGCGAGCCGGCGNNGGCGCCCGCTTCCGGAACGGTGTCCAGCGGCAGGTCGAGTCCCGTGCCCCGTTCGAGGAGGTCCTCGAGCGCGGCGGCCACGGGCACGGCCCCGGGCTGGTCCTCGGGAACGAGGAGCCGGGTGGCCGGACCGACCGTGAACGCGCCCGCCCGGGCCGCGAGCGAGAGGGGCGCCGGAACGACGGCGGGCCCGGCCGGCGCTTTGACGGCCGGGGCGGTCGAGCAGGCCGCGGCCAGGACGGCCGCTCCCATGCCGGCCGCGAGGGATATCCGGAAAGAAGGCTTCGGGACCATGGGACGACCTCCTGTCGGGGGATCCGCGGTTGGGGAGTGTAGTCATCCGCGGGGAGGGAAGTCAAGGCGGGGCGGTTTGACGGCCGGGCGAGGGAGGCGTATCATGGCCGCCTTTCGAGCCTTTCGCGAGAGCACCGGCTTCCGCCGGGGCCAGGATATCCCCCCCCGCAAAGCGCCCGATGAAGAGGACCATCCGCCATGGCCACCGTCGCCCTGCTCACGGTCTCCAACATCTTCATGACCTTCGCCTGGTACGGGCATCTCAAGTTCAAGGACACGGCCCTCTGGAAGGTCGTCCTGGTGTCCTGGTCCATCGCCCTGTTCGAGTACTGCTTCCAGGTCCCGGCCAACCGCATCGGACACCGCCACTTCTCGGCCGCCCAGCTCAAGACCATCCAGGAGGTCGTCACCCTGGTCGTCTTCGCCGGCTTCTCCGTCCTCTACCTCAAGGAGGAGCTGAAGTGGAACTATATCGTCGGCTTCGCCTTCATCATGGCCGCCGTCTTTTTCGTCTTCCACAAGTGGTGAGCGAGGCTGGGCCTGCCGTCGGGCCGTGTTGACATCCCTCTCGGCGGCGGTCTATCATCCCTCCATCCGCACGCGGAGGGAGAGCACGCCATGCGCAAGTCGACCGTCCTACTCGTCCTTCTGGTGAGCCTGGGGGCCTGGGCCTGCAAAGGCGACCGGACGGCCGCGCCCGGGCCGCCGGGGGAGAAGGCCGCGGCCGGCCCCTATGTCAAGGTCGAGGACGGCCGCTTCACCCTCGACGGGAAGCCCCACTATTTCGTCGGGGCCAACTTCTGGCAGGGCATGAACCTGGCCGTCGACGGCCCCTCCGGGGACCGGCCCCGGCTCCTGCGCGAGCTCGACCGCCTGCGAGACCTCGGCGTCACCAACCTGCGCGTCATGGCCTCCTCCGAGGGACCCAACACCGAACCCTACCGCATGGTCCCGGCCCTGATGACGGCTCCCGGCGAGTACGACGGCAGCGTCCTCGACGGCCTCGACTTCCTGCTGGCCGAGATGGGCAAACGGGGGATGAGGGCGGTCATGGTCCTCAACAACTTCTGGCAGTGGTCGGGGGGCATGGCCCAATACGTCTCCTGGCGGGAACATTCGCCCATCCCGTATCACGGCGATTATGAGAAATTCATCGCCTACGCGGCCAGGTTCTACGGCTACCCGGAATGCCAGGACTGGTTCCGGGACCACATCGCCATGGTCGTCGGCCGCATCAATCCCTATACCGGGCGCAAGTACCGGGAAGACCCGGCCGTGTTCTCCTGGGAGCTGGCCAACGAGCCGCGGCGCTACCCGCAGAGCTGGATCGACGGGACCGCGGCCTACATCCATTCGCTCGACCCCAACCACCCGGTCACGACCGGATCCGAGGGCGCCCCTCCCGGCGAGCCGGGCCAGGACTTCACCGCCACCCACCGCTCGCCGGGCATCGACTACGCGACCATCCACATCTGGCCGCAGAACTGGGACTGGTACGATCCCAAGCGGCCGGCGACCTACAAGGCCGTGGCCGAGCCCCGGGCCGCCGCCTATTTCCGCAAGCTGGCCGACGAGACCAAGGCCCTGGGCAAGCCCCTCGTCCTCGAGGAGTTCGGCCTGGCCCGGGATTGGGTCAGCCGGAAGAACAACCTCGACCCGGCCTCGACGACGGCGACCAAGGACCTCTATTACGCCGCCCTGTACGCGCTCGTCGAGGAGTCCATCGCCGCCGGCGGCCCTTGCCAGGGCGATAACTTCTGGGCCTGGGCAGGGGAGGCCCGGCCGGGCATGTCCTGGGTGGGCGATCCGCCCCACGAGCCGGCCGGATGGTACTCCGTCTACGACGCCGACCTCTCGACGCTAGCCCTGATCCGGGCCCACGCCGCGGCGGTCGCCGGGCGGACGCGATGATCCGGTCCGGCACCATCGTCGTCGCCGCCGACTGGGCCCCCATCCGGGCTCTCGAGCCCGTTTTCGCCAGGTCCCCCGAAGCGGTCTACGGCGACCTCCTGCCCGTCCTGAGGGCGGCCGACCTGCGCCTGGTCAACTGCGAGTGCGCCCTGACCTCGGCCCGCCGGCCCGTCTGGAAGAGCGGGGCCGTCTTCAAGGGCCTGCCGGGCCACGTCGCGGGCCTCACGGCCGTCCCCTTCGAAGCGGCCACCCTGGCCAACAACCATGTCTTCGACTACGGCATCGAAGGCTTTCGCGAGACGCTCGACGTCCTCCGCCGCGCCGGCGTCCGGACGGTGGGCGCCGGCCCGACCCTCGACGAAGCCGCCGCCCCGCTCGAGCTCACGGCCGGCGGCACCCCGGTCACCGTGCTGGCCTTCGGCGAAGGGGAGGACCTGACGGCCTCGACCGGCGGCCCCGGGGTCTGCGGCTGGGAGATCGACCGCCTCGCGGCCGAGATCCGCAGGGCCAAGGCGCGCGGCCGGTTCGTCGTCGTCGTGGCCCACGCCGGGCTCGAGTACATCCCTTTCCCGCCGCCCTACGTCGTCGCCGCCTACCGGGCCCTCGCCGACGCCGGCGCCGACGCCGTCGTCGGCCACCATCCCCACGTGCCGCAGGGCCTGGAGACGCGGCGCGGCCGGCTCATCGCCTACAGCCTGGGCAACTTCGCCTTCTTCCAGCTCTCCGACCTCTATTACAGGAAGACCGGCTTCCTCCTCGAGCTCCGAGTCCGCGGCGGCCGGCTGGCCTCCCACGCCGTCCATCCCTACCGCATCTCGGAGTCGGGCCTTCGCTCGCTCCGGGGGAGTGAATCGGCGGCGTTCCGGAGGACGCTCGGGCGGATCTCCCGGCCGCTCCGCAGCAAGGGCGGGGTGGAGGCGGCCTGGCAGGCCTATCTGGCCTATTACGGTCCCGAGGGTTTCAAAGCCGAGGTCCGCGGCATCCTGGACCGGATGGAAACCGAGCCGCGCAAGGGCGCGGCCATGTTCCGCAACCGGGTCACGACCCTCCAGCACCGCGAGCTCTGGCGCGACGCCCTGACCCGGTCCATGGCCGGGAGGCCGGCGCGCGTCCCGGCGGACCTGGCGGGGACCGTCCGGGAGTGGTTCACCCGGACCGTGCCCGGCGGCCCGGCTCAGAGACCGTAGCGCCGGCCGGCCGCTTCGATGATGACCCCGATGAGACGCCGGTAGTCCTCGTCCTCGCCGAGCGGCGAGCCGTGGTAGAGGGTGTAGATCTGGGGCGACCAGCTCTTGTGCGGCTTGAGGCCGGGGATGCCGTTGACCTCGATGATGCGCAGGCGGCCGGCCCGGTCGACGCGCATGTCGATGCGGATGTGGTCGAGGCAGCCCATGGCCTCGGCGGCGGCGTCGCCCAGCGCCTGGGCCTCCTTCGTCCGTTCCCCGGCCAGGCCGACCTTGGTCAGCCCGACGCCGCGGAGGTCGCTCCGCAGGATGCGGTAGTTGCGGAAGTGGCTGTCCTCGACCGTGACCTGTCCCGGCAGGACCTCCCGCGTCCGGCCGTTGCCGAGGACGAGGGCCGTGTACTCGTCGCCGGGCAGGAACTCCTCGACCAGGGCCGGCTCGTCGAACTCCTTCTCGACGAAGGCGACCCGGCGCCGGAGCTCCGACTCGTCGTGGACGACGCTCTCGTCGGAGATGCCGACCGAGCGGGATTCGCAGATGGGTTTGACGAAGGCCGGGTAGGTGACGGACGAGGCGTCGTCCCCGGAGCGCAGGAGAACGTGAGAGGGGACGGCCACGCCGGCCGCGGCCAGGATCTCGTGGGTCCGGAACTTGTCGATCATGGCCTTCATGGTCCGGCTGTCGGAGCCGATATAGGGGATGCCGCGCTCATCGAAGACGTCGGCCACCCACAGGCCCTCGGCGTTGCGGCCGATGAAGGCTTCGTTCGGGGTGATGTGGTAGAGGGCGCTCCAGGCGATGTCGAAGTCGGGCTTGTCGACGAGGCGGAGGAACTCGGCCTCGTCGTTGATATAGGCGATGCGCGTCGGGTGGCCGAGGGATTCGCAGGCCTGGCGGACGGACTCGGTGACCTTCATGTCCCCCCAGCCCTGGGCATCGCCGCCGGGTCCGGTCAGCAGCAGGATCTTCATGAACGTCTCCTCAGAACAGCGTGGGGATATGGGTGTAGTCGAGCAGGGCCCGGGCCGTCGCCGGCGAGATGGGCTCGAGCCGGCGGGCCACGGCCCGCCGCTGGCTNNCCCCGCCGCTGGCTATCGGCCAAGGCGACCTTGGAGACGACCTCGACCGTGACGGCGGAGGGCGCCGTTCCGGCGAAAGCGTCGTCGTCCAGTCCGGCCGTCAGCCCCCCGACGAGCCGCTCGTTCGGGTCGAGGACCCGGACCGGGGCGCCGGTCAACCGCCCGAAGGCCCGGTCGAAATCGGCCGCGACGTAGCCGTAGTGGGTGCAGGCCAACCCGGCGAGAGGCGCGGGGCCGGCCGGGCCGGCCTCGAGGGCGCGGGCGACGCAGGCTTCGACGAGGCCGGGCAGGGCGTCGGCGTCGGGGTCCCTGTCGATGGCCGCGGCCAGGCCGTGGCAGGCGACCGCCCGGACGCGCCGGGGGTCGATGCCCCGGGCGGCCAGCCGGCGGACGTGCTCGCCCGACGCGACCGTCGTCCTGGTCCCGAAGAGGACGAGCGTCGTTGCCGCGTCCCCGGCGAGGGCCTCGGCGAAGAGCTCGACGCCGGCGTCGACGATGCCGGTCACGGGCGCGACGGGGGACCGGGCGAAAGCCGTCTTCTCGTAGACGACCGACAGGGTGTTGCAGGCGATGACGACGAGATCGGGCCGGTAGCGGGCCATGGCGGCCAGGGCCCGGTCGAACACGGCCGCCCGCGCGTCGTCGTCGGGGAGGTCGTTGTAGCCGCGGCCCTCGTCGGGCCAGGCGTTGACGTAGACGAGATCGAACCGCCGCCCGCCGCCCGACGTCCGCAGACGCCGTTCGAGCCCGGCGCAGATGGACAGGCCGCCGAGGCCGGAGTCGGTCAGGACGACGCGCCCGTCGCGGTCGGGGCCGATGACGTCGAGCAGGGTCGTCATTCGGCGGCGGTCCGGAAGTCCCGGCGGACCTCGTCGAGGAGAGCGGGCTCGGTGAGCAGGCGGTAGCCGGCCCGGGCCAGGAAGTAGACGCCGTCGAGGAGGGCCCGTTCGCCGCCCTCGCCGGCCGCGGCCCGGGCGAACTCCTCGGTATGGATGGGCGCGTCGGCGGCCTTGACCATCGGTTCGATGGTGGGCACGGCCCAGGAGACGTTGGCCAGGTCGGTCGAGCCGTAGGCGTTCCGGAACCGGCGGGGCCCGAGCCGGCCGCGCTCCTCGAACAGCCCGGCGAAGAGGTCCTCCAGAACGGCGTTGCGCTTGAAGGTCGTGACGCCGGGTCCCGGTTCGGTGATCTCGACCCGGCAGCCGGCGGCCGCCGCGGCGTCCCGGGCCAGGCAGGAGGCGTGCTCGGCCAGGCTGTCGAGCTTGGCCATGGCGTCGGCCCGCAGAGAGAACCGGCCCCGGGCGTAGTCGGGGACGATGTTGGGCGCCTCGCCGCCGGCCTCGATGATGCCGTGGAAAAGCGTCCCCGGCGGGAGCTTCGTCCGCGGCAGGACGGCCGCGTGATAGAAGTCGACCAGGGCGTCGAGGGCGTTGGCCCCGGCCCCGGGCGCGGCCGCGGCGTGGGCCTTGCGGCCGAAGAACTCGACGACGAAGGTCCGCCGGGCCATGGCCTGGCAGATGACGGAGTCGAGCGCGTGGGGATGGATCTGGAGGACGGCGTCCGAGCCGGCGAAGACGCCGTCCCGGACGAGGCGGACCTTGCCGCTCCCTCTTTCCTCGGCCGGCGTGCCGACGACCTCGACCGTGCCGGGCGTTCCGGGAGGAAGGACGGCGCCGAGGACGACGGCGGCGTAGACGCCGGCCGCGCCGATGATGTTGTGCCCGCAGGCGTGCCCCAATCCGGGCAGGGCGTCCATCTCGGCCGTGAAGGTGACGCGCGGCCCGCCGTCCGCGCCGGAGCGGACGGCCCGGAAGGCCGTCGGATAGGAGGACAGGTTCTCCGTGACGGCGAAGCCCTCGGCCGCGAGCGCCGCCCGGAGGAGGCGCGAAGTGGCGTGCTCCTCGAAGGCCAGCTCGGGCTCGGCGTGGATGCGGCGGCTGAGGCCGAGGATGGCGGCGCGTCGCTCCTCGACGGCGGCGGCGATCCGGTCCTTGATGTCCATGGCGATCCGGCGCCTATGATAATGCAGGCGGGAAAAAGTTGTCAAAGACGGGATTTCCGATAGGCCGCCTGTGCTAAGATGGGGCCCGCCGCGGAGGCGCGAAAGGAGGCCGGTCATGGGCACGCGCGCGAAGGCCGTTCTGGTCCTGGGCCTGGGATTGATCGGAGCGTCACGGGCGGCGGCCCAGACGGTCCTCGAGAGCGCCGGATTGCGCCTGGAGATCGACGGCCGCGGGGCCATCGCCCGGTTGGCCGATCCCCGGACCGGCCGGGACTACCTCCCCGATGGCGTCCCCGGATATCTCGTCCGGGTCCGGGAGTCCGGCGGCGCCGAGCTCGTCCCCGTCTCCGCAAAACCGGCCAAGGACCTGTGGACGTTCACCTTCGACGGCGGCATCGCCCTGACGGTCAGGGCCTCCCGGAAAACGGGCTACCTCAGGTTCGAGCTGATCAAAGCCGTCCGGCCGGAGCGGATCGACGCCGTGCTTTGGGGGCCTATCCCCACGACCATCGGGGACACGGTCGGCGAAGTCGTCGGCGTCGTGCGCGACGCCGGTCACGCCATCGGCATACAGACCCTCAACTCCAAGACCTGCGGCGGGAAGCTCTTCAACGCCGAGGGGACCACGGGTGGCCGGACGACGGCGACCAAAGAGGCCTACGGCTCGAGCCTCCAGGCCTTCACCGTCAACCAGGCCCGCGACCGGGTCATGCCCGTCTGGGGGCAGTTCGAGGACGTGCCGGTCAGGGCCCTGCCCGGCTTCAAACTGGAAGGGAGCGCCCTGGCCCTGTTCGGCGTGGCTCCCGACCGGGCCCTGCCGCTCATCGGCGAGATCGAGCGGGCCGAGGGCCTGCCGCACCCGACGATCGACGGGGAATGGGTCAAGACGTCCAAGGCCCCCGGCCGGCCCTACCTCATCGCCGAGTTCGGCGAAGACGGCTTCGACGCCCTGCTCGACTACGCCCTGCGGCTGGGGTTCCCGGCGGTCTATCACAGCGGCCCCTTCGAGACCTGGGGGCACTTCGACCTCCGGAAGGACCTCTTCCCGAACGGCCGGGCCGGCTTCAAGGCCTGCGTCGACAAGGCCCGGGCCCGCGGCCTCCGCGTCGGCGCGCACACGCTGACCAACTTCATCACCACGAACGATCCCTTCGTGACCACGGGCGCCAACCGCGGGCTGATGGACGCGGGCGCCGCGACCCTGGGGCGGGCGATCGACGCCGCGGCGACCGAGATCGTCGTCGACCGCGAAGACCTCTTCCGGCAGGCCTCGACGCTCCAGAGCGCGATCATCGGGACGGAGATCGTCCGCTACCGGGAGGTGACCGGGACGGGCCCCTACACCCTGACCGACTGCGTCCGCGGCGCCTTCGGGACACCGGCGGCGGCCCACGCCGCAGGCGCCGAGGTCCGCAAGCTCATGGACCATCCCTACAAGACCTTCTTCCCGGACTGGCCCATGCAGGAGGAGCTCATCGCCAATCTGGCCGGTTTCTTCGCGGAGACCGGGGCGTCCCAGATGGACTTCGACGGCCACGAGGGGACCTGCTACCTCGGCCGGGGCGACTTCGGCCACGTCCACTTCGTCGAGGCCTTCCTCGGCCGGGTCGGCCACCCCGTCGTCAACGGCTCGAGCAACATCGGCCACTACTACTGGCACTTCAACAGCTACATCAACTGGGGCGAGCCGTGGTACGCGAGCTTCCGGGAGAGCCAGTCCGGCTACCGCATCGACAACCAGGCCCTCTACGAGCGCAACTACATGCCGCACATGCTGGGCTGGTTCCTGATGACCCCGGACACCCGGCTCGAGGACATCGAGTGGATGCTGGCCCGGGCGGCCGGTTTCGACGCCGGCTACGCCTTCGTGGCCGAGCTCGCCTCGCTGCGCCAGAACCCGGCCACGGAGGCCATCGTCGAGGCCGTCCGGACCTGGGAGGAGGCCAAGGCGGGCGGGGCCTTCAGCGACGAGCAGAAGTCCCGGCTCAAGGACCCCGAGCGCGATTTCCGGCTGGAGAAGGCCGGGCAGGGGAGATGGGTCCTGCGGAGCATCGACAAGTTCCGCTTCGAGCACCGCCGCAAGGTCCTCCAGCCGGGCGAGCCGGCCGGCTCCGAGTGGCGCTTCGCGACCGGGCCCGAGGCCCGGCCGCTCCATCTCCAGCTCCTCGTCGCGGGCGAGGGCGCGGAGGCCAGGGACATCACGCTCGAGGTCGACCGCTTCTTCCGGGTCGCCGTGCCGAACGCCCTCTCCTCCGGCGCCTCGCTCGTCTGGGACGGCTCGGACCGCATCCTCCTCTACGACGACAAAGGGCGGAAGACCGGGGCGGTCGACGTCGGCCAGGCCCTGCCGCTCCTGCGGGAGGGGACGCACACCGTCGCCGTCGACGCCAAGATCGAAGGCGACGGCGCGGTCATCAAGGGGATCGTGCGGGTCGCGGGACGGGTCGAACCGGTCGGGAGATAGGCCTAGAGGATCAACATGGCGTCGCCGTAGGAGAAGAAGCGGTAGCGTTCCCTGACCGCCTCCCGGTAGGCCGCCATAATCAGCTCGTAGCCGGCGAAGGCCGAGACGAGCATCAGCAGTGTCGACTGCGGCAGGTGGAAGTTCGTCAGCAGCCGGTCGACGGCATGGAACGCGTAGCCCGGGGTGATGAAGAGCGAGGTGGCCCCGCGGCCGGGACGGACGGCCCCGTCGCGCCAGGCGCTCTCGAGCGTCCGGACCACGGTCGTGCCGACGGCCGTGACCGGGCGGCCCTCGGCCCTGGCGGCGTTGACGGCCTTGGCCACGGCCGGGGCGACGTCATAGGCCTCCTCGAGCATCCGGTGGTCGGCGACGAGCTCGGCCCGGACGGGCTGGAAGGTGGCCAGGCCGACGTCGAGGGTGACCCGCCGGACCTCGACGCCCCGGTCGCCGAGGGCGCGCAGGACGCCCTTGGTGAAATGCAGGCCGGCCGTCGGGGCGGCGATGGCGCCCTCTTTGCGGGCGAAGACCGTCTGGTAGCGGTCGATGTCGCCGGGCCGGGCGCTCTCGTCCTCGCGGGACCGTTTGATGTAGGGAGGCAGGGGAGCGTAGCCGTGCCCCCGGAGCAGGGCCCGGACGTCCGCCGCGCCGAAGTCGAGCAGGCGCCGTCCTTCCCCGGCCGCTCCGGCCGCCCTCGCCGTGACGCCGCCGGGGAAGCGCACCGTGTCGCCGGGCCGGACCCTTTTCGCCGGGCGGCAGAGGACCTCCCACGTCCCCGTGTCGTCCGTTTCCCGGACGAACAGGAACTCGATCTTCGCTTCGCCGCTCGAACCCCAGAGCCGGGCCGGCAGGACCCGGGTGTCGTTGAGGACGAGGACGTCGCCGGCGGCCATGAGGCCCGAGAACTCGCGGAAGCGGCCGTGGCGGAGCGCGCCCGACCGGCGGTCGACGACCATCAGGCGCGAGTCGTCGCGGTGGGGGAGGGGTCGCTGGGCGATGAGCTCGGGCGGCAGCTCGTAATCGTAATCGGCGACGCGGAGGGGAGGACCGGAGGGCATGGCGGTCGGCGGGGCCTCAGTCCTTGAACAGTTTCTTCTGCCCGGCCGGCCGGGCGGCCCGGCCGCGCGAGCCCGCCTCGCGGGCCTCGTAGCCGAGGTGGGCGTAGGCCCGGGGCGTGACGACGCGGCCGCGGATGGTCCGGTCGAGGAAACCGATGCGCATGAGGAAGGGCTCGTAGATGCTCTCGATGGTGTCCTTCTCCTCGTCGATGGCCGCGGCGATGGTGCCGATGCCGACCGGCCCGCCGCCGAAGTTCTCGACGATGGTCGAGAGGATCTTGCGGTCGACGTCGTCGAGGCCCAGGGCGTCGACCTCCATGAGGTCGAGGGCCCGCTGGGCCTCCTTGGCGGTGATGACCCCGCCGCCCTTGACGTCGGCGTAGTCGCGAACCCGCCGCAGGAGCCGGTTGGCGACGCGCGGCGTGCCCCGCGAGCGCAGGGCGATCTCGCCGGCCCCGGCATCGTCGATCTTGACCTTGAGGATGCCGGCCGAGCGCTGGATGACCTGCTTGAGGTCTTCGTCCCGGTAGTAGTCGAGGCGGTGGATGATGCCGAAGCGGCCGCGAAGGGGAGCGGTGATGCGGCCGGCCCGGGTCGTGGCCCCGATGAGGGTGAACTTCTTGATCTTGAGCTTGTGGCTGCGGGCCCCCGGACCCTGGCCGATGACGATGTCGAGGCTGAAGTCCTCCATGGCCGAGTACAGGATCTCCTCGACCGAGGGCTGCAGGCGGTGGATCTCGTCGATGAACAGGGTCTCCTTGGCCTGCATGTTGGTCAGGATGGCCGACAGGTCCCCGGTCCGCTCGATGACCGGCCCGGCCGTGGGCTTGATGCCGACGCCCATCTCCTTGGCGATGAGGTAGGCCAGGCTGGTCTTGCCGAGGCCGGGCGGGCCGTAGAGGAGGACGTGGTCGAGCTGCTCGCCGCGCTTCTTGGCCGCCTCGATGAAGACCCTGAGGTTGGCCTTGACCTTGTCCTGCCCGACGAACTCGTCGAACGAGCGCGGCCGCAGGCTGTCCTCGAACAGGACGTCCTCGCGGGTGCGGATGGGGCTGAGGATGGCGGGCATCGGTGTCGCTCCGGGCTATTCTAATTCAAGAGCGGCAGCGCCGCAAGGACGGGCCGTCGCCGCCTCTCAGATCTTGGCCAGGCGCTTGAGGCAGTCGCGGAGGAGCTTCTCGAACTCGGCCCCCGGCTTGTGCGCGGCCAGCGTCTGGTCGACGGCCCGCTCGGCCTCCTTGCGCCGGAAACCCATGTTCTGGAGGGCCGAGAGGAGGTCCTCCTTCTCCGGCGAGCCTTTCGCGGCCAGGAGCTTCTCCTTCTTCTCGAGCTTGTCCTGGAGCTCCATGGTGATGCGCAGGGCCGTCTTCTTGCCGATGCCGGGGACGAGGGAGATGCGGGCCACGTCGCTGGCCCGGACGGCGTCGGCCAGGTCGTCGGGGGCGATGCCCGACAGGACGTTCATGGCCAGCTTGGGCCCGATGCCGGAGATGCCGATGAGCTTGAGGAACATGTCCTTCTCGTCCTGGGCCAGGAAGCCGAACAGGGCGATGGCGTCGTCCGTGACGTGGGTGTGGACGAGGAGCTCGACCGTGCCGCCGACCTCGCCCAGGCGGACGAAGGACGAGACGGGGATGGCCGCGGCGAAGCCGACGCCGCCCGTCTCGACGATGACGCGGCCGGGGGTCTTGTGGATGAGTGTGCCCTTGAGATAGGCGATCATGTCGCGTCCTCGCTGTCGATCTTGGCTCGATACTGTCGGGCGTTGAGGTGGCAGATGGCCGCGGCCAGGGCGTCGGAGGCGTCGAGGGGGACGTCGTCGTCGGCCAGGCCGAGGAGGGAGCGGACCATGGTCAGGACCTGGTCCTTGTCGGCCTGTCCGTAGCCGGTGACGGCCTTCTTGATCTCCAGGGCCGAGTACTCGGCCAGGGCGCAGCCGGTCTCGGCCACGGCGACCAGGACCGCCCCGCGGACCTGCCCGAGCAGGAGGGCCGTCTTCATGTTCTGGGCGTAGAAGGCGTTCTCGATGGCCGCCTCGGCCGGGGCGTAGGTCCGGATGAGGCCCTCGATCTCGGATTTTATCTCGGCCAGCTTCAGGGGCAGAGGGTGCTTGGCGGTCGGGGCGATGACGCCGAAGGCGACCGGGACGAGGCGTCCGCCGTCCTCGTCCACGATCCCGAAACCCGTCGACCGGAGGCTGGGATCGATCCCGAGGACCCGCATGGATGCCGCCGGGGCGTCACCCGGCCTGCGAGAAGGCGGCGATCTCCTCCTCGGAGATGTCGAAGTTGGAGGAGACGGACTGGACGTCGTCGTGGTCCTCGAGCTCCTCGACGAGGCGGAGCACCTGCTGGGCCTCCTTGCCCTCGACCTTGACGTAGTTCTGGGGCAGGAACCCGACCTCGGAAGCGGCGATCTCGATCTCGGCCTTCTTGATGGCCTCGAGCACGGCCTCGAACTTTTCGGGCGAGGTCGTGACCTCGAACAGGGTGCCCTCGTCCTTGAGGTCGTCGGCCCCGGCCGTCAGGGCGATGTCCATGAGGATGTCCTCCGAGGCCTTGGCCTTCTCGACGTCGATGTAGCCCATGCGCTTGAACATCCAGGCCACCGAGCCCTTCTCGCTCATCTGGCCGCCGCACTTCTGGAAGATGTGGCGGATCTCGGACACGGTCCGGTTCTTGTTGTCGGTGACGGCCTGCATGAAGACGGCCACCCCGCCGGGGCCGTAGCCCTCGTAGGACACTTCCTCGTAGGTGGCGCCCTCGAGCTGGCCGGTGCCCTTCATGATGGCCCGCTTGACGTTGTCGGCCGGCATGTTGGCGGCCTTGGCGTCGTTGATGGCCTTGCGCAGGGCGGCGTTCTTGTCGGGGTCGCCGCCGCCGGCCCGGGCCGCCATGCTGATCTCGCGGATGAGGCGGGTGAAGATCTTGCCCTTCTTGGCGTCGGTCGCGGCCTTTTTATGTTTGATCGAGGCCCACTTGGAATGTCCGGACATGGTCGTCTCCTTGAGGTTTCGAGCCCCCCTAAAGTAGCACAAACGGTCGGCCGGCGCAACCGGGCGGTCGGATACACTAGTATAACAGTAGGAAATATGCTAGACTGATGAATATGCTATAATTCCCCGCACGCGAAGGAGGTCCGCATGAAGACGAACATGGGAGGTCTCGACCGCACCCTGCGGCTCGCCGCCGCGGCCGTCATCGCCGTCCTGCTCATCCTGCACGCCGTCAAGGGCACGGCGGCCATCGTCCTGGCGGTCCTGGCCGCGGTCTTGGTCATCACCACGCTCGTCGGCGTCTGCCCGGCCTACGTCCCGTTCGGGCTGTCGACGAAGAAGAAGGACAAGAAGGGCGCCTGCTGTCCGCACTGAGCCCGTGACCGGGCGGGGAGGCCGTCATGACAAGTGCACCCGATCCCAAGCCCGGCGTCCGCGTCGAGCTGGCCTTGACGGGGATGAGCTGCGCGGGCTGCGCGGCCAACGTCGAACGGGCCCTGCGCAAGGTCCCCGGCGTCCGCGAGGCCGCCGTCAACATCGCGACGTCCAAGGCCACCGTCGTCGTCGACCCGTCCTTCGCCGGGCGCGAGGCCCTCGTCGCAGCGGTCCGGGGAGCCGGATACGACGTGGCCGACGAGGCCGCCGAGGTCGAAGAGACCCGCGACGCGGAGTACCTCTCGCTCCGCCGCGACGTCCTCTGGGGCGGAGCGTTGGCCCTGGTCATCTTCCTCGGCAGCATGCGGCACTGGTTCCCCTGGATGCCTGCCCCGCTGCAGGACTTCTTCGTCCTCTGGGCCCTGGCTACGCCCGTCCAGTTCGTCCTCGGCCTGCGCTTCTACAAAGGGGCCTGGAGCGCGCTCAAGCACGGCGCGGCCAACATGAACACCCTCGTGGCCGTGGGCACTTCGGCCGCCTACCTCTTCAGCGTCGCCGCGACCGTCTGGCCGGGCCTGTTCGCGCTGGCGGGCATCGAGCCCCAGGTCTACTTCGACACCTCGGCCGTCATCATCGTGCTCATCCTGTTCGGCCGCCTGCTCGAGGCCCGGGCCAAGGGCCGGACGTCCGACGCCGTGCGGCGGCTCATGGGCCTGCGGCCGCGGACGGCCCGCGTCGTCGGCCCCGACGGGGAGCGCGAGGTGCCCGTCGAGGACGTCCGGGCCGGCGACATCCTCGTCGTCAGGCCCGGCGAGACCGTCCCGGTCGACGGCGTCGTCGTCGAAGGCCGGTCGTCGGTCGACGAGTCCATGATCAGCGGCGAGAGCCTGCCCGTGGACAAGGCGCCCGGCGCGTCCGTCGTCGGGGCCACCCTCAATAAGTGGGGCAGCTTCCGGTTCCGGGCCGAACGCGTCGGCGAGGACACCGCGCTGGCCCGCATCATCAGGCTGGTCGAGGAAGCCCAGGGCACCAAGGCCCCCATCCAGCGCCTGGCCGACGTCATCGCCGGCGTCTTCGTGCCGGCCGTCATCGGCGTCGCCGTCCTGACCTTCGCGGCCTGGGCCCTGTTCGGGCCGGAGCCCCGTCTCGTCACGGCCCTGCTCAACTTCGTGGCCGTCCTCATCATCGCCTGCCCCTGCGCCATGGGCCTGGCCACGCCGACGGCCATCATGGTCGGGACGGGCAAGGGGGCCGAGCGGGGCGTCCTCATCAAGAGCGGGGAGAGCCTGGAGACCCTCCACAAGGTCGACACGGTCGTCTTCGACAAGACGGGCACCCTGACCGAGGGCCGGCCGGAGGTCACCGACGCAACGGCCGCGCCGGGCGTCGGGCTCGAAGAACTTCTCCGCCTGGCCGCTTCGGTCGAGGCGCCCTCCGAGCATCCGCTCGGACAGGCCGTCGTCCGCCGGGCCGCCGCGTCGGGCCTCGCGCCGGAGAAGGTCGACGAGTTCCGGGCCCTCGAGGGCATGGGGGTCGAGGCCGTGGCTGGCGGCCGGCGAGTCATCGTCGGCAGCCCGCGCCTGGTCGCCTCGGCCGGGATCGACCTCGCGCCCCTGGCGGCCGAGGCCGCCAGGCTGGCCGCCGAGGGCAAGACGGCCGCCTATGCCGCGGTCGACGGCCGGCTGGCCGGCCTGTTCGGCCTGTCCGACACCCTCAAGCCGGGCGCCCGCGCGGCCGTCGACAGGCTCCGCCGGCAGGGCCTGAGGATCGTCATGCTGACCGGCGACAACGAGCGGACGGCCCGGACCGTGGCCGCGGCGGCCGGCATCGACGAGGTCGTCGCCGAGGTCCTGCCCGGCGACAAGGCGGCCGTCATCGGCCGGCTTCAGAGCGAGGGGAGAAAGGTGGCCATGGTCGGCGACGGCATCAACGACGCCCCCGCCCTGGCCCGGGCCGACGTCGGAGTGGCCCTGGGCACGGGCACCGACGTGGCCATGGCCTCGGCGGACGTGGCCCTCATCTCCGGGGACCTGGAAGGGGTGGTGGCGGCCCGGGAGCTCAGCCGGCGGACCATCCGGACCATCCGGCAGAACCTGTTCTGGGCTTTCGCCTACAACGTCGTCGGCATCCCGGTCGCGGCGGGGGTCCTCTATCCGTTCCTGGGCCTGCGCCTCGATCCCATGATCGCTTCGGCGGCCATGGCCCTGAGCTCGGTCTCGGTCGTCACCAACTCGCTCCGGCTCCGCCGGGCCCGGTTCTGAGCCCGATCAGAAGACGAACCGGAGGGCCAGTCCGGCCCGCAGGTAGGAGGGGTTCACGTCGAGCGTCCCCAGGCCGATGGCGGCCTCGATCTCGTCGATGGGCCGGGTGATGATCTCGTCCTCGACGATATGGAGCTGGAGCGGGGTCTTGGGCGCCGCGTAATAGCGCAGGTCGACGGCCAGGATGACGTTGTGGAAAGCCTCGTAGGCGGCCTCGACACCGAGGTTGGCGCCGTATTTCGTCTGGGGGCCGAAATCGACGACCATGCGGTAGGTCCCGCCGCTCAGAACGAACTCGTCGCCGTTCGGGACCAGTTCGAAGAAGGTGTAACCGATGTGCCCGGCCTTGCCCTCGAAGTGGAAGACGCTGGGGCCGGCCGAGACGCTCAACGACAGGTCGTCGGCGACGCGGAAGCGGGCCAGGGCGTTGAGGCTGAAGGCCGTCGTGGTCAGGTTCCCGGTCGAGGCCTCCCAGTCGATCTCGTCGGCGTACGTCTCCGGCTCGAAGGCCTGGAATTGGATGGTGTAGGTGTAGGGACCGTTCGAGCCGCCGAGCTTGGGCCGGTGCCAGTCGGCCAGGACCTGGAGGCCGAAGTTCTCGCCGAACAGGACGTTGAAGTAGCCGTTCAAGCCGTAGGTCGTGCGGCCCCGGAAGCGGACCGTCTGCTCGGCCAGGCCGGCGATGAACCGGTCGGGCGGGGCGAAGGCCGGCTGGAAGCGGTTGAGGTAGGTCGCGTTCATGTTCGGCCGGACCAGGGTCCAGCCGAATCCGAGCTCGAAGCGGATGTCGGCCGCGAGGGGGGCGGCCGCCGCGAGGACGAGAAAAAGAGCGAGGAGCGGAGCGAGCTTCCGGATCATGTCTTGGCGCCTCCTGGCGGGAGGAAGGCTACCACGGCCCGGACCGGGATGTCAATCCCCCTCGGGCGTCAAGTCGTTTAAGATCAAGCCTTTTCGGCCCGGACGGTCTAGCCGAAGAAGACCTTGGCGATCTCGTAGAGCTCGGCGTCGACGGTCTTCGGCTCGGCCAGGGCCTCCTCGAAGGGGACGGGGACGATCCGGTTGCCCCGCAAGCCGACCATGTGGCCGAAAGTCTCCTTGTGGACGAGCTCGATCGCGGCCACCCCGAAACGGGTGGCCAGGATGCGGTCGAAGGCCGTCGGCGATCCGCCGCGCTGGATGTGGCCGAGGACCGTGACCCGGGTGTCGATGGCCGTGCGCATCTCGATCTCGCGGGCGATCATGTTGCCGATGCCGCCCAGGCGGACGTGCCCGAAGGCGTCCTTCTCGCCGGACTGGGTGATGAGGCTGGCGTCCTGGGGCTTGGCGCCCTCGGCCACGACGACGATGCTGAACATCTTGCCGCGCTCGCGGCGCTTCTGGATCTGGGCGCAGATGTCGTCCATGTCGAAGGGGAATTCGGGGATGAGGATGATGTCGGCCCCGCCGGCCAGGCCGCCCTCGACGGCGATCCAGCCGGCGTGCCGGCCCATGACCTCGACGACCATGACCCGGTGGTGGGCCTCGGCCGTCGTGTGCAGCCGGTCGAGGGCCTCGGCGACGATGGACACGGCCGTGTCGAAGCCGAAGGTGTAATCGGTCCCGGCCAGGTCGTTGTCGATCGTCTTGGGCACGCCGACGCAGCGCAGGCCCTTGTCGAAGAGCTTCTTGGCGACGCCGAGGGTGTCCTCGCCGCCGACGGCGATGACCGCGTCGAGCTCGAACTTCTCGACCTGGGAGAAGATCTTACCGACGCCGTCCTCGACCCGGAAGGGATTGGTCCGGGAGGTGCCGAGGATGGTGCCGCCGCGCGGCAGGATGCCCGAGATGGCGTTGAGGTCGAGCGGGAAGATCTTGCCTTCGATGAGCCCGAGCCAGCCGTTCTTGATGCCCAGGATATCGTAGCCGAAGTGGACGATGCCCTTCCGGGTCACGGCCCGGATGACCGCGTTGAGCCCGGGGCAGTCGCCGCCGCCCGTCAGGATCCCGACTCTCATGCTCGACCTCCGTAAAACGCTCATCACGGCCCCCCAGGTCGGCAGGGATTATACCCGCCCGGCCCGGCCATTTCAAGTTGGACCGGTCCAACGCGGTCCCGAGGTGGTCCGCCGGGGCGCGCCGCCGGCGGCCTTGACCGGGCCGGGCGTTTTCTTTATGGTAGGGGGGCCCGCGCACGACACCCAGCGACAGGAGGACACCATGCCGGCGACGATCATCAGCGGAAAAGAGGTCTCCAGCCAGATCCGGGCCGAGCTCAAGGAGCGGACGGCCCGCCTGAGGGAGAAAGGGCACGTCCCCGGCCTGGCCGTCGTCCTCGTCGGCGAGGACCCCGCCTCGGTCTCCTACGTCACGGCCAAGGCCCAGGCGGCCGCCGAGCTGGGCATGTTCGAGACGACCATCCGCATGCCGGCCGACTCGTCGGAGGCGGACATCCTCCGGCAGGTCGACAGCCTCAACCGCGACGACCGCTACAACGGCTTCCTCGTCCAGCTGCCGCTGCCGAAATATGTCAGCGCCGAGAAGGTCATCAACCTCATTTCGCCGGACAAGGACGTCGACGGCTTCCATCCCGTCAACGTCGGCAAGATGCTGCGCGGCGAGCCCTGCCCGCTGCCCTGCACGCCCTACGGCGTCGTCCAGCTCCTCGTCCGCGGCGGCTACGGCCCGGACGGCAAGCACGTCGTCGTCTGCGGCCGGAGCAACATCGTCGGCAAGCCCCTGGCGGCCATGCTCATCCAGAAGCGCAAGGGGGCCAACGCCACGGTCACCGTCTGCCACACGGCCACGCCCGACCTGGCCAAGTTCACCCTGCAGGCCGACATCCTGGTCGCGGCCATGGGCGTGCCGCGGGCCATCAAGGCCGAGATGGTCCCGCCGGGCTGCGTCGTCATCGACGTCGGGGTCAACCGGGTCGCCGACGCCGCGGCGGCCAAGGGCTTCCGGCTGGTCGGCGACGTCGACTTCGAGCCCGTCAAGGAGAAGGCCTCGGCCATCACGCCCGTGCCCGGCGGGGTCGGCCCGATGACGGTGACCATGCTCATGATGAACACCATCGAGGCGGCCGAGCGCAAGGCCGGCCTGGCCGTCTAGGCCGAGGACCGACGTGAAGATCGGCAAGATCGACGAGGCCGATTTCCGAGCCCTGATCCAGGGCAAGTTCGGCCGGCGCGACCCCTCGGTCCTCGTTCCGCCGCGGACGGGCGTCGACGCCGCCGTCGTCGACATCGGCGGCGGGCGGGCCCTGGTCGTGGCCGAGGACCCCATCTTCACCATGCCCCGCCTGTCCCTCGAAACGTTCGGGCGGTTCACCGTCCACATCGGGGCCAGCGACGTCGCCGTGATGGGCGTCAAGCCCCGCTACATGACCTACACCCTGCTCCTGCCGCCCGAGACCGGGCGGGCCGAGGTCGGGCGGATCGTCGATTCCATCCACGAGGCCGCCCGCGGGCTGGGCATCGCCATCGTCGGGGGCCACACCGGCTTCTATCCGGGCTTTACCGCCCCGACGATCGGCGGCATCGCCGTCTTCGGCCTGGCCCGGAAGAAGGACATCATCACGCCGGCCGGGGCCCGGCCCGGCGACGCGGTCGTCCTGACCAAGGGCCCGGCCATCGAGACGGCCGCCCTGCTGGCCTCGCTCCGGGAGGCGGAGCTCCTGGGTCGCTATCCCGCAAAGTTGGTGGCCAAGGCAAAAGCGCTGACCCGGTCCATCACGGTCGTCGCCGACGCCCTGACCGCGGCCGCCTCGGGCGGGGTCACGGCCATGCACGACGCCACGGAGGGCGGCGTCGTCGGCGGGCTCTACGAGATCGCCGCGGCCAGCGGCGTGGGCATGGAGGTCGACGAGCGCCTGTTCGTCTATCCCGGCGAGGTCCGCATGGTCTGCGAGGCCTTCGCCATCGATCCGGTCAGGGCCATCGCCGAGGGCAGCCTCCTCGTGACGGTCCGGCCGGGCCGGAGCGCCGACCTGCTGGCCCGGCTCAAGCGCAAGAGGATCACCGCGTCGGTCGTCGGACGGGTGGTCGCGGACAAGCGCCGCCGGACCCTCGTCCGCCGCGACGGCCGGACCGAGCCCCTGGCCGTCCCGGAGCAGGACCCGTTCTGGCCGGCCTTTTTCGAAGGGCTCGGGCGCACCTGATATTATAGATTAGTTCTCCCTCTCGAGTAGGCAAGGGGATTATCCTCGAAGATCCCCGTTGCTGGAGGAGGGGACCGGCAGGGAGCGGAGCTCGCGGAGCGACCATCAGCAACGCCCCGGAGTGACTCGAAGGGGCGTTGCTGGGAAGTATCGAAAGAAAGGGCTTATTCCCGATATTCCGCAGGATCGGAACTCCGGGTGCTCCGTCCCGATCCTGCCTGGTCCGCTCACCGGGTTCGCTCCCCGTTCCCCGGGGGGCCGGGGAGCTAGAGGATATCCCCGAGCCAAACCGAAGAGAGGGAGATCCCTTTGTCTAGCGGATGTTGCGGGAGCGGGCCTTCTTGGCCTTCTTTTCGGCCCGGACGGCGACGTCCTTGAGGGTCAGGCCGTCGAAATAGCCCTTCAGCAGGTCGGTCGCGCCCTTCCAGATCTCGAAGGTCGGGCAGGTCTCGAGGTGCTCGCAGTAGCCGCCGTCCTCGACGCACTCGACGAGGCAACAGTTGCCCTCGAGAGCGTGGAGGATCTCGCTGAGCCGGATGTCCTCGGGCCGGCGGGCCAGGGTGTAGCCGCCGCCGGCGCCGCGGATGCTCTTGACGAGGCGGTTGATCTTGAGGGGGATGATGATCTGCTCGAGGTAGCGGATGGAGATGCGCTCGTCCTCGGAGATGCGCTTGAGGATGACGGCGTCGCTGCCGTTGCCGTAGTGGCGGGCCAGGTTGAGCATCAAGCGGGTGCCGTAGCGCCCCTTGGTCGATAGTCTGATCATCGCGGGCTCCTGGTCCCATTCTATACGGCTTTTCCCCCAATATCAACTCAAATTGATAGGAATTATCAACTTACTAGTTTTGGAGGGGGGCCCGGACCCGCCTTGACACCCTCCTCGGCGAATGGGTATCCTAACCCTCTCTCGATCCCACGAGCAAAGGAACGCCCATGCCCCGTCAGATCCTTCTCGGTGACGAAGCCGTCGCCCTGGGGGCCGTCCACGCCGGCCTCTCGGCGGCCTATTCCTACCCCGGCACGCCCGCTTCGGAGATCCTGGAGTTCCTCGTCCGCAGAGCGGCCGAGACCAAGGACTTCACGGCCGTCTGGTCCGTCAACGAGAAGACGGCCTACGAGGAGGCCCTCGGCGCCTCGTTCGCCGGCAAGCGGGCCCTGGTGTCCTTCAAGCACGTCGGCCTGAACGTCGCGGCCGACCCGTTCATGAACTCGGCCATCACCGGCGCCAACGGCGGACTGGTCGTCGTCAGCGCGGACGACCCCGGCATGCACAGCTCGCAGAACGAGCAGGACAGCCGCTACTACGCCCAATTCGCCCACATCTACGCCTNNCAGGAGGCCTACGACATGACCCGGGAGGCCTACGACCTGTCCGAGCGCCTCGAGGTCCCGGTGCTCGTCCGTATGGTCACCCGGCTCTCGCACAGCCGCTCGGCCGTCGAGGTCGGCGAGCCCCGTCCCCAGAACTCCCTGCGCAAGGGCGCCGCCAAGGACTGGATCCTGCTGCCGGTCAACGCCCGCCGGCGCTTCGCCCGGCTCCTCGACCTGCAGGCCGAGATGGTCCGGCTCTCGGAGACCTCCCGCTTCAACGTCCTGGAGACCGCCGGCCGGGACCGCGCCTTCGGCGTCATCGCCTCGGGCGTCGCCTACAACTACTTCCGCGAGGCCGTGGCCGGTCAGGCCTCTCCGCCGCCCTTTGTGAAGGTCTCGACCTATCCCATCCCCGAGGGCCTCGTCCGCCGGCTCGTCGAGAGCGTCGACACGGCCCTGGTCCTCGAGGACGGCTACCCCTTCATCGAACGCCAGCTCAAGGGCCTCTTCGGCATCGCCGGCAAGACCGTGCGCGGCAAGACCGACGGCACCCTGCCGGCCTCCGGCGAGCTGACCCCCGACATCGTCCGGGCCGCCCTAGGCCTGCCGCCGCTCCCGGCCCTCGGCGCGAGCGGCCTGCCGCTGGCCGGCCGCCCGCCCCAGCTGTGCGTCGGCTGCCCCCACGCCGACACCTTCAAGGCCCTCAACAAGGTCCTCGAGGGCGCCGCCGGGGCCAACGTCTTCAGCGACATCGGCTGCTACACCCTGGGCGCCCTGCCGCCCTACAGCGCCATCCACAGCTGCGTCTGCATGGGGGCCAGCATCGGCATGGCCCGGGGCGCGGCCGACGTCGGCCTCCACCCGGCCGTCTCGGTCATCGGCGATTCGACCTTCGCCCACTCGGGCATCACGCCCCTGCTCGGNNGCGGCCGCCGCCGACACGAACATGACCGTCGTCATCCTCGACAACGCCACGACGGCCATGACCGGCGGCCAGCCGACCTACGGCTCGGGCCCGGGCCTGCTCCGGCTTGTCGAGGGCCTGGGCGTCCCCAAGGAGCACATCCGGACCATCGAGCCCCTGCCCAAGAACCACGAGAAGAACGTCCAGGTCCTGCGGGAGGAGATCGACCACCGCGGCCTGTCGGTCGTCGTCGCCGTCCGCGAGTGCGTCCAGGAACAGCGGAAGAAAAGGAGCTAGGCCATGAAACAGGACATCATCCTGGCCGGGGTCGGGGGGCAGGGCATCCTGTCGATCGCCTACGTCATCGACAACGCCGCCCTGGCCGACGGCCTGTCCTTCAAGCAGGCCGAGGTCCACGGCATGGCCCAGCGGGGCGGGGCCGTGCAGTCCCACATGCGGCTCTCGAAGGGGGCCATCTGGAGCGACCTCATCCCCAAGGGCGAGGCCGACATGGTCCTCAGCGTCGAGCCGCTCGAGGCCCTGCGCTACCTGGACTACCTCCGGCCCGACGGCATCGTCGTCACCAGCTCGACGCCCTTCCGCAACATCCCCGATTACCCCGACGTCGAGGCCGTCCTGGCCGCGGTCCGCAAGGCGCCCCGGGCCGTCGTCGTCGACGCCGAAAAGCTGGCCAAGGAGGCCGGCACGGTCAAGGCCCAGAACATCGTCCTGCTGGGAGCGGCCGCGCCCAGCCTCATCCTGGCCGAGGCCTCGCTCCTGCGGACGATCGAGGACCTCTTCCGCGGCCGGGGCCCGACCGTCCTGGAGGCCAACCTCAAGGCCTTCGCCCTGGGCAAGCAGGCGGCCCTCGGCCGATGAGGACCCCCTGGGCCCGGACCCTCCGCATCCTCGAGCGGGCCGAGAAGGACGGCCGGGACTTCCTGCTCGAGCCCGAGGTCTACGCCGTCCTGCGCGAGGCCGGCATCCCCACGCCCCGCCACATCCTGGCCGGGCCGGACGGCCGGGTCCTCCGGGCCCGCCTGGACGCCCTCGGCTCGCCGAAGGCCGTCGTCAAGATCGTCTCGCCGCGCGTCATCCACAAGTCCGACGTCGGCGGCGTCGCCGTCTGCGAGGCCGCTCCGGCGGCCGTCCGGAAGACCTGTGAGACCATGTTGCGGACGGTCGTCGCCCGCACCCGGGCCGCCGACCGCGAGGCCGTCCGGGAGTCCGTCCGCGGCTTCCTGGTCGTCGAGAAGGTCGCCTTCGAGGACGCGGGCTTCGGTTCCGAGATCCTGTTCGGCCTGCGCAATTCGCCCGACTTCGGGCCGGTGTTGACCGTCGGTTCG
>MTKX01021074.1_pt1 | contig 83588 bp, 63 predicted proteins | sample 1042771 | NCBI WGS metagenome assembly MTKX01 (sample SAMN06212183, study PRJNA360534) | anaerobic digester metagenome | biome: Wastewater treatment plant; material: sludge; isolation source: anaerobic digester fed with sludge from wastewater treatment plant | place: Denmark: WWTP Randers ...
CCTATCTCGACGGCAAACTACAGACCGCCCTCTTATGTTATCCAGATAAGTGAAACGCACCCGACGAAGCCGAGCCGGCACGGCTGTCGTGCAAAAGGACAGGCGCGCGACCCGGTGCAGTGCACCGCCGTGGTGCGCCGCGCCGGGCCGGTGTGGTATACTGCGTGCAGCGGAGGTGGAGCATGGCATACACCTACACACTGTACCCAGCCGCGGAGGGCTTCCTGGCGGCTGCGCGCGAGGTGCTGGAGCGGGAGGAGGCTGCCAACGGCCTGATGTTGGGGATCGCCCTGCGGCTGGTCGACGAGCCGGAGTATTACGGCAGCCGGCCCTACCTGGCCTCCGTCGAGGCCGGGGGACTGGTGCGCGCGGCGGCGGTGATGACACCCCCCTTCCGGCTGCAGATCTGGGCCGAAACAGAGCCTGATCCGGCGGCCCTTGGGGCCGTGGCGGACGCGCTGCTGGAGGGCGGTTGGCCCGTCCCCGGTGTGATAGGATGCCAGGCCGCCGCGGAGGCCTTTGCCGAGGCGTGGCGCGCGAGGACCGGCGCTGCCTGGTCGGCCGGGCTGCGGATGAGGCTGTACGAGCTGCGGCGGGTTGAGCATCCGCCCTACCCGCCGGGCTGCGCGCGCCCGGCGGGCGAACAGGACCTTGACCTGGTGCGCCGCTGGGCTTGGGCGTTCCACGACGACTGCTTCGACGACGACCGGCACGAGCGCACGGTGGACGGCGCCGAGGGAAACGTGGCAAGGGGCCGGCTGATGCTGTGGGTGGACGGCGAGCCCCGCTCCATGGCCGCCCGCATCCGGCCAACGCCGCACGGTGAGGCGATCAGTCTGGTCTACACGCCGCCGGAGGCACGCGGCCGCGGCTATGCCTCGGCCGTGGTCGCGCAGGTCTCGCAGAGGATCCTGGACGACGGGAAGAGGTTCTGCACGCTCTACGCCGACCTGGCCAACCCGACGTCGAACTCAATCTACCGGCGGATCGGCTACCGGCCGGTGGCCGACGTCGTGGAGATCGAGTTCGGGGAGGGGTGACGGCCTCACTCGGCTAAGAGGGCGAATGAGGCGATTGTTGACATTCTGGCCCAGCTGTGTTAAGATAGGATTGGCCTTATTGAGTTATCCGATCGTCCCTTTTTCCGGCGTCGACTGCAGGAGGGCCCATGTGAGGTAGTGCTGCGTTCCGCAAGCGAATAGCCGGGTGGTCCCGCCAAGGCCGCCCGAAGGGAGGGTATCATGATTACTGACCTTATCGCTCGTTTATTGGGCATGATCATCTTGGGCATTGCCGGCTGGCAACTGGGGGACCGACTGGCACCCGCGACCCCGGCCAACATCCACCTGCGGTGGATCCTCATCGCGGCCGCGATCGGCGCCGTCGTGGGAGTCCTCCTCACTCCGTGGATCACGGTCCGGCCTGCCCGCCACATCCGGCGCAGGATTCGCACCGTCTCGGCGCAGGAGTTGATCTCCACGATCGGCGGCCTCATCCTGGGTCTTGTTGTCGCCTCGCTGCTGGTGCCGGTGCTGTCGATGCTCCCCAAGCCCCTGAGCCAGATCCTGCCCCTCGTGGGCGCAGCCGTGCTCGGTTACCTGGGCATCCTGGTGGGCACGCTGCGCGGACACGAGCTCTCGGCGCTGCTCCGCGGCCGCGGGCGCGACAAGGAAGCCGCCTCCCAAGAGGAGAAGCCGGTTCTCCTGGACACCAGCGTCATCATCGACGGCCGGATTGCCGACATCAGCCAGACCGGCTTCATTTCAGGGCCGATGGTCGTGCCTCGCTTTGTGCTCAACGAGCTGCAGCACATTGCCGACTCGCCCGATGCGCTGCGGCGCAACCGAGGCCGGCGCGGGCTGGACATCCTCAACCGGCTCAAGACAGAGTCGCTCGTGCCGGTGCGCATCACCGACGCGGATGCTCCGGAAGCGCGCGAGGTGGACGAGAAGCTGGTGATCCTGGCCCGCCAGATGCACTGCCCGATCCTCACCAACGACTTTAACCTGAACCGGGTGGCGCAAGTGCAGGGCGTCCGGGTGCTGAACATCAACGACCTGGCCAACGCCGTCAAGACGATCCTGCTGCCCGGTGAGACGGTCACCATCAAGATCATCCAGGAAGGCAAGGAGCTGGGCCAGGGGGTCGGCTACCTGGATGACGGGACGATGATCGTGATCGAGGAGGGCCGGCCCTACATCGGGCAGACGATCCCGGTGCTGGTCAAGAAGGTGCTGCAGCGGGCAGAAGGCCGGCTGGTTTTTGCGACGCCGGAGGACGGGAGGTAAGCAGCATGAGCGTGATCACCCTGTCGCGCCAGATCGGGGCCCACGGAGAAGAGGTGGCCCGCAGCGTAGCGCAGGTTCTGGACTTTAAGGTGGTGGATGCCGCCTCGATCTTCCAGGCCGCGCGCGAGGCCGGCGTGCCGGATGTGGCCCTGGCCGAGATGGAGCTGCAGGAGGAGCGCGGCCTGGCCAACCAGGTGCTCAAGGCGCTCCGCGAGATGCCCTCGGGCACGGGCCTGCCCGCCGAGAAGGAGGAGGTAGAGGTAGAGAGCGCGGCTGCCCAGCTGGAGCGGTCCGGCTGGCAGTTCCCCTTTATCGGGCTCTTTTCCGCCGTGGCACCGCCGCTGAGCGTCGCCTTTGACCGGTATGTGCGCATGGTGGGACTGGTTGTGAAGAAGCTGGCCCGCGAGGGGAACGTCCTGCTTCTCGGGCGCGGCGGCCAGGTGCTCCTGCAGAACCATCCCGGCGTCCTGCGCGTGCAGGTCGTTGCGCCGTTGCCGCTGCGCACCGAAGTGGTGATGGCGCGCCTGAGCCTGAACAAGCGCGAAGCACAGAAGCGGATCCGCGCCAGCGACCGTGCCCGCTCGGACTATCTCCGGCGCTATTTCGACGCCGACTGGCTCGACCCGGCGCTGTATGACCTGGTGGTCAACACCGGCCGGCTGCCCGTGCCGGCGGCTTCCCGGCTCATCATCGACGCATACCAGGCGCTTCAACCGGCGCCGTCAAAGCCCGCTGACGGGGAGCCAGCGCCGGACCAGTAAGCTACTCGGAGCCGGTACGGAAGGGGAATGGCCCCGCCGGTGCGCCGGAGGGGTCCCCCGCCTCGCACAGGATGACAAGCGGGACGGCGCCGGCCCAACTTTGGAGGAGAGATGCCACTCATTGTCTACAACCACTTGACCCGGTCCAAGGTCGAGTTCCAACCGATCCGGCCGGATGCGGTCCACATCTACGTCTGCGGTCCGACGGTCTACGACCACGCGCACATCGGCCACGCCAAGGCCTACATCTCGTTCGACATGGTGGTGCGCTACCTGCGCTACCTCGGCTACCGGGTGCGGTACGTCCAGAACCTGACAGATGTGGGCCACCTGCTGGACACGGGCGAGGACCGCATCGCCAAGGGTGCCCGCCGCGAGCGCGTCGAGCCAATGGAGCTTGTGGAGACGTACATCCGCAGCTACTTTGAGGACATGGACACGCTGAACGTCGGCCGGCCTGCCATCTCGCCGCGCCCGTCCTGCCACATCAGCGAGCAGATCGAGCTGACACAGGCGCTGCTGGAAAGAGAGCATGCCTACGTCGCCAACGGCAGCGTCTATTTTGACGTCTCGTCGTGGCCGGAGTATGGCAAGCTGTCGGGGCGGCGCGTCGAGGAGCAGGAGGAGGGCGCGCGCGTCCAAGTGCTGGACGAAAAGCGCCACCCGGCCGACTTTGCGCTCTGGAAGGCGGCCGACCCGGAGCACATCCTGCGCTGGCCGAGCCCGTGGGGGCCCGGCTACCCAGGATGGCACGTGGAGTGCTCGGTGATGGCGACCAAGTACCTGGGCCAGCCCTTTGACATCCACGGCGGTGGGCTGGAGAACATCTTCCCGCACAACGAATGCGAGGTCGCCCAGATCGAGGCCGCGACGGGGCTGCCCTTCTGCAACTACTGGCTGCTGAACAATATGGTGACGGTCGACGGCGTCAAGATGGGCAAGAGCCTCGGCAACGCCATCTTCCTGAAGGACCTGTTCAAGCGCCACAGCGCAATGACCATCCGCTTCTTTGTGCTTTCGAGCCACTATCGCTCGCCGACCGACTTTTCCGAGCCGGCGCTGGAGGCAGCTGCGCGCGGATGGGAGCGCCTGGCCGGTGCGGCTGCCTTGGTGCGGGAGCGGCTGCGCGATGCGGCGCCGGGCGAGGTATGCCCCGAGTTCGCCCCGAAGCTGGACGCCTGCCGGGTGCAGTTCGAAGAGGCGATGAACGATGATTTTAACGCCCCGCGCGCCATCGCCGCGCTCTTTGACCTGAGCCGCGAGGTGAATACTCTCCTCAACTCCGGCGAGGCCGCGAGCCGCGGCACGCTGGAGGCGATCGACGCGCTATTTGGCCGGCTGGCCGAGGACGCCCTGGGGCTGCGGCTGACGGAGGCGTCCGCCGGCGCATCGAGCGGTGAGCGGGAGCTGCTGGACGGCGTGGTGCGGCTGCTGATCGAGATGCGGCGCGAGGCTCGCGCGGCGCGCGATTGGGGGCGGGCCGACGCCATCCGCAACCGGCTCGCGGAGCTGGGCATTGCCCTCGAGGATGGACCCGAGGGCACCCGCTGGCGGCTGAGCCGGTGAGGGAGGTCCTCTATGGGCGCCAGCCGGTCGTCGAGACGCTGCGCGCCCGCCGGCGGCAAGTCTTCAAGGTGATGCTTGCCCGCGGCGTCCGCACGACTGGGACGGTCGACGAGGCACTGGCGCTGGCGTCGAGTGCCGGCGTGCCGGTGCAGGACGTGGAGCGGAGCGCGCTGGACCGGCTGGGGAGCGAGGCACACCACCAGGGACTGGCGGCTGAGGTCTCGGGCTACCCGTACGTCGATCTGCCCGACCTCCTGGAGGGGGCTCGCCGGGCCGGCGAGGCCCCCTTCCTCCTGCTGCTTGACCACCTACTGGACCCGCAGAACCTCGGCTCGCTGCTGCGCAGTGCCGATGCGGCCGGCGCCCACGGCGCGGTCATCCCCGACCGGCGCGCTGCGGCGGTGACGCCGGCCGCGGTGCGCGCCTCAGCCGGCGCGGCGGAGCATCTGCGCGTGGCGCAGGTCACCAACTTGGTGCGCGCCATGGAGTCGCTCCAGGCGCAGGGCGTCTGGCTGGCCGGGCTGGACATGGCGCCGGAGGCACAGGACTACACGGCGGCTGACCTGGGCGGCCCGCTGGGGCTGGTCGTCGGCGGGGAGGGGCCCGGGCTGGGGCGCCTGGTGCGCGAGCGGTGCGACCTGCTGATCCGCCTGCCGATGCGCGGCCGCGTGGCTTCGCTGAACGCCGCCGTCGCGGGCGCCATCGCGCTCTACGAGGCACGGCGGCAGAGGGGGACATGAAGCTGGCAGCGCCGGGGCAGATCCGCCCGGACAAGTCCGGGGCGATGCGCACCACCAGTTATTGGCTCTCCGGTGCACTCCTGGCCCTCACAACGACGCTCATCTTGGAGGGCGCCGCCGGCCTGAACCTCCTCCTCGGCTGGCTGATCACGATCAACTTTTTCACCTTCCTGTACTATGCCATCGACAAGCTCAACGCCGTGTTCCTTGCGAACTACCCGCAGGAAAGCGCCAGGAAAGTGCGCATTCCGGAGCACTCCCTGCTTCTCCTGTCGCTGGCCGGCGGCAGCCCGGGCGGGCTCCTGGCCCTGATCATCTGCAACCACAAGACCAACGATGCCTGGTTTGTCTTCCGGCTGTTGGCCATCCTGATCGCGCAAGCCGCGCTGGTGGTGTGGCTATGGGACGAGATCACGGCGCTGCTGTAGGAAGGCGCGGCCTGCCCGTGAGAGAAGGGATGAGGACAGCCGGGCGGTCAAGGCACAGGTTCCACGGCAAGCGGGCCGGACCGGACAGGTGGGAGCAGCTCGATGTCCGCTGACCCGTCCGGTGTGCTGGTCGAGATCCTGCGACTGACGCTGGTCCTGGTCGTCGCCCTCTTTCTGCCGCTCCTCCTCCAGCTCCTTTTGCTGCTGGTGATGGGCAACGCTTTTTTCTACCTTGTCTGGCGGAGCGGAGGCAAGGTGGGGTATCTTCTCGAGCTGGTCGGCACGCCCGTGCACGAGTTCTCGCACGCCATCGCAGTCCTGATCACACTGGGTGGCGTGCTGGCGGTCAAGCCGCTGAGCGACGAGGCCAGCACTGGCTTTGTGCAGCCCCGTCGGGGAAATCCGCTGGAGGGCGTGCTGGCGGGTCTTGCGCCCCTGTTCGGGGGGTTGGCCATGCTGTGGCTGACCGGGCGGTACGTCATTCCCCAGTTCGAGGTACCCGCGGTAGCCCTGCCCCAGTTCGACATGGATGCGATGACGATTGGCAGCGTCACGGTGGAAATCCTCCGCTTCCTGGCGAGTTACTTCGAGGCGGCGTTGCGCGGGCTGCTGAGCCTGCCGTGGGGCGAGTGGCGGACCTACGCCGGGCTGTACATCGTGCTGAGCGTGTGCATGGGCCTGGCTCCGAGCGCGCAAGACCTCAAGATCTTCCGGCGGTCTCTGCCGGTCGTGCTGCTGGCCCTGGTGGCGGTGGTGGGGCTGGTCTACTGGCTGGGCGATGCGGCCACCTGGTTTGAGAGGCTGCAAGCCGGCCTCCTGCCGCACCTGGTAGGCTTCTCGGCCGCGGCCGGCATGGCCTTTACACTTACCTTCTTCGGCCTGCTGCTCTTCCTGCCCTTTCTACTGGTCCAGTCACGCTCCAGGAGGCCGCCGGTGGCAGCAGGCCAAAAGAAACGCCCGCGGTATTAGCCGCGAGCGCTCTGCGTGGTGGGCAGGGGAGGGATCGAACCTCCGAAGGCGGAGCCAGCGGTTTTACAGACCGTTCCCTTTGGCCACTTGGGTACCTGCCCAGAATGCCGAGCTATTATACCCGGGCCGGCGAGGATGTCAACTCATGGGCAGGCCTAGGTCAGGCCTGCACCCATCCGATGGTTCGGCCGCCGTCTGCGCCGGAAGGTACGCACCGGCGGGTTAAGCATGTGGCGATGACTGTGCCCGCGGAATCCCAGAGGCTGTTGCGCGCCGAGGATGCCAGCTCTGGACCAGGGCGTAGACCTACAGAAGCTCCAGAAAGCGCTCCACCTCGATTCTCGCCTGTTTCAGGATCTGCGCCAGAGTGGAGCGCTTGACCGGCCTATGCGCAGGCACTGTGATCTTGAGTACTTCGTCCCCGATGCGTTTCTGCAGACGGATGTGACTGCCCCGCTGCCGTACCACCGTCCAGCCATCTCGTTGCAGAGCCCGGACAATCTCGTGGTATGGCAGGCTAGGGGGCCTCACAAGGCAAGCTCCCGAACCACCATCTCAGGGTTGCCCACGAGATCGTCCTCCACAGGCTCCAGGTAGAGCTCAACCGCCTCGCGGATGTTGCGCATGGCCTCATCCAACGTGTCGCCCTCACTGATGCATCCGGGCAGCGAGGGGACATACGCGGTGTATCCGCCCTCGTCGCTCGGTTCGAGCACCACCCTTAGTTTCATTCCACCACCTCCTCTCGACCTCCAGCGTCAGGCCGACTTTGGTATGAGTGTATGCCCGCGCTCTCAGAATGTCAAAGCAAGTGGTCTACGCCTTCCTCTTGCCCACGAAGAAGCGCCCTAGGTCCTTGGCGTAGCTGGGAAGCCGGCGCCAGGTATCGGGGCGGGTGACCTGCTTCCAGATGCGCTTGGGGCGGAAGTAGAAGCGGCGGTAGGCCTCGTGCCACTTGCGCTCCACCAGCTCGGCCGGCAGCCCTGGCAGCTCGTAGCGCGCCTTTTCGTCATGGATGGCAAAGTCGCGCCAATCCATGGAGAAGAGGTGCCCCCTTGTTCGGGCGATCTCCCAGAGCTCGGTACCAGGATAGGGCGCGGCGATCATGAAATTGGCCAGGTCAGGGTCCAGCTCCAACGCGAAACGGGTGGTATCCTCCATCGTCTGCTCGGTGTCGGCCGGCAGCCCGTAGATGAAAAAGCCCATCGTCTGAACGCCGGCCGCTTTGGCAAGCCGAAAGGCCCGGCGGACATCGTCGAGCGTCTGGCGCTTCTTGATCGCGTCGAGGACGGCCTGGTTTCCGCTCTCGACACCAAAGCCGACGCGCTTGCAGCCGGCCTGCACCATCAGCCGGAAGAGCTCCTCGTCGACCTGGTCGGCGCGCATGCCATGCACCGTCACCCACGGGACGTCGGCGAGCCCTTCGGCGATGAGCGCACGGCAGAGCTCCTTGGCGCGGTCGAGGCGCAGGTTCCAGACGTCGTCGGTGATGCCGATTTCGGTGGCGTGCATCTCTTTCACGAGGTAGCGCCACTCGGCGACCACATCCTGCGGCGACCGGGCGCGCCAGGTGATGCCGGTGATCGGCTTGGAGCAGTAGATGCACTGGTGCGGGCAGCCCCGGCTGGTGACGATCGTGTAGGCGCGCGCATGCGGGTCGAGGCCGTCGGTGAGCGGGTTGAGGTTGGTATAGCGCTCGATCTTGAAGAGATGGTAGGCAGGCCAGGGGATGCCCTCGATGCTGTGGCGCAGCGGCCGGTCTGGGTTGTGCACGATCTTGCCCTGCGCATCGCGCCAGCTCACACCGCGCATGGCGCTCCAGTCGCAGCCGGCCAACCGCGCGCGCCCTGCACCGGGCTGCTTCTCTATCTCCCGAGCGATCTCGAGGATCGTCTCCTCGGCCTCACCACGCACGACCAGGTCGACCTCCGGGCGCTGCATCGACTCGTCGGGCATCAGCGTCAGGTGCGGGCCGCCGAGGACCGAGATCGCGCCCTGCGCCTGGGCCAGCGCAGCGGCCTCCCACGCCTGGTAGATGAGGGGCGTCGGGCTGGAGACGCCGACGATGTCGTAGCGCTCACGCTCCAGGTGCCGGGCAAGGGGCTCTTCTTCGACCTCACCGTCAAAGAGCACCACGTCGCGGTAGCCGGCGTGCAGCAGGGATCCGGCGAGGTAGCCGAGGCCCATGTGGATGTGCCGGCGCGAGTTCCAGAGGCCCGACTGCGGACTGACGAGGAGTATTCTCATTCGTGGTCACCCTCAACCCGGCCCTCTCCCTGCCAGGAAGAGGCAGCAGGGCCCGGCGAGCGAGCTGTCCGGACCAGCTGCACGGCCACCAGGACCGCCAGTGCCAGGAGGCTAATGGCGATGCCGGCCTCGAAGAAAGGCACGGCCCACAGTTTCTCCCGGCCGGGCTGCCGGAAGATGGCAATATCGACAAAGACAAAGGCCAGCGTGGTGCCGGCGAGCAGCCCCCAGCCGGCGACCTGGCGCAGCCAGCCGCGCACGCCCAGCCGGTCGACGATGAAAAAGAACACCATCACTGCGGACAACGTGGATAGGATATGCCAGTGGCCGACCAGGATCGATCGCTCCACCTCCAGCCACTCCGGAAGGCGATAGGAGTCGAGGTTCATGGCGATGTAGACGCCCGGCGCAGTGACGACGGCGTTCACGAGCAGGAGCTCGAAGAAGATGCCGAAGCGTACCGGGTCGCGCAGGAGAGCCCGCAGACGGGCGCCGATGCGCGCGCGGCCGGGGCCGGCCCCTTCTCGAGCGAGCTGTGCGAATCCCCAGCCGGCGACAAGCAGTGCGCCGGGCAGCAGAAAGGCGGAGCCGACGTTGATGACGATGTGCGCCCCCTCCCAGAGGATTACCGACCAGCAGGCCAGAGTAACAATGGTCATGCCAACGATCGTCAGGGGCACGGCGAGGCGGTGGATGCTGCCGCGGACCCGGTAGATGCGGATGATGAGAAGCAGGATCATGCAGTCGATGAGCGTCAGCATGATGTGCAAGTGGGCGATGATGGCAAGCTGGAAGAGGGTCTTGGCCTCGACCCGGACAATGTCCTCGGCAAGGAACGCCTCGAAGCCGTTGCCGAAAAAGGCACCGGCCGACGCGCCGATGGCCGCTGAGACGAGCGTGTAGACGGTCACCAGGAAGAACGCGAGCTGCTCCAGCGGAAGCGTGCCCAGGCGCGATTGCCCCGACAGGTCGCCGCGCGCCACACGCCGGGGCCACAGCTCGACGGCCAGGCGCAGGCCGGCGTAGAAGACGAGCGAGAGGCCGGCAAGATAGACACCGTGCGCGATCCAGTTTCGGCCGCCGTAGCCGAAGGTCATCCCGCCCAGGCTCGCCAGCATGTAGCCGAGGGTGACCGGCACTGCGATGGCCCGGCGGCGAGCCTGCGCGAGTTCCTCGCGGCCCGGTTGGCGGTCATCCCGCGAGCCAAGCGGGACGCGGTCCAAGACCAGGTAGACGAGCGCCGCGACGACCGGCATGGCGAGCGAGTGGTAGAGCATGATGATGCGCCCGATGCGCGTCGCGTCGTCTAGGTCAAGGCCCATAAACGCGGCAACACCCAGCGGCTGCAGGGGCCCGGAAAGGGGGGACAGCGAAGCGACGATGATCGCGTCCCAGGCGACAGCCACCAACATCAGCCCCGGCAGGGAATCGAAGAAGCGGTTGTAGAGGCGGGTGAGAGTCCTCATGTCACTCCTCGTCATCCGACGAGGCGTCCACAGCGGCGGAGGCGATTGCCCAGGATACGACCCCCCACGACCCGCCGCCGATCAGGATGCCCATCAAGACGCTCCAGACGGAGAGTGTCGCCAGGTTGCCAAACACCAGGCCCAGCACGGTCAGCACGGCGCCCAAGGCCCCAAGGACCAGCCCGATCTTGCCGGGGACGCCCAGTTTCTTCCAGCAGCGTTTCATTCGACTGCCTCCTGCCACAGCTCTCCTGTTCGCGCGCGGGCCAGCAGCCTGGCGAGGGGCTCCGGCCCGAGCTCCAGGACGCGTGCAGGGATGCCGAGGTGGTACCCCGCGCGCCTGAAGCTGCCCTCCATCCGCTCTCGCATCTGAGGCGCGCTCGCTACCGCGCCCTGCGCCGCCCGAGCGGGGTGGAACCGGGCGCCCTCGACCACCGCCGCCACGTCGTCAAAGACGAGCGCGCAGCCCGGCCGTCGGTCGACCTCGGTCACGGCGATTCCGCTCACCCGCTCCCAGGGCACGGAAAGGTCGTAGGCCCGGGTGAAGAAGGTAAGCCGGGCGCGGCTCAGCTCGAGGCGCCAGGGGGCGCGCAGCGTGCGGACGGCAGCCCAGCCACAGAAAGAAAACGCGATCAGCCCCAAGATGCCCATGATCCCGGTCATCGAGCTCAAGCCGGCGCGCCCCGGCCTGAGGCCGATGGAGAGGAGCCATCCGCTGAAAAAGAGCCCGGCGGTGATCATGGCGAGCGCCCACCAGGCCCAGAGGCGATTGTTGCGGACGACGATGGTTTCGCCGGTCATCGGGAATCGACCCCCACCCCAAGAACCCCCGCCCAGCCTCCCCCGCCATGGCAGGGGAAGGGCAGGGCTGCTAGATGCGCTGCCATAGATTGGCGGCCAACTGCCGGGCGCGGGCCATGATGGCCGGCTCATCCAGCGTCTTGATCTCACGCCGCCGCATCAGGATGCGGCCGGCGACGATCGTCGTGTCCACGCCGGTCCCATCGATGCCAAAGAGAATGTGCCAGGGCAGGTTGCCGGCGGAAAGGGGCGTGGGCGGGTCGTAGTCCACCAAGATGATGTCGGCCGGGGCCCCGAGTGCCAGCGTGCCGAAGGCGGGCCCCAGCGATGGGAAGAAGGTGCGCGCGATGCGGGCGTTGTTGGCCCAGGCCATCTCGACCACGCGGTCCGCCGGCAGCGTGCGCGGGTCGCCGGCGGCGTGCTTGTGCACAAGGTAGGCGGCCGACATCTCGGTGAACATGTTGTTGGAGAAGCCGTCATTGCCCAACCCGACCGGAATGCCGATGTGCAGCATCCAGGGGAGGTCGGCGTTGCCCACCGCGTTGTTCATATTCGAGCGCGGATTGTGCACGACCAGCGTGCCACTGTCCAACAGCATCTCGGTCTCGATGCGGTCCACGTGGACGCAGTGCGCGGCGATGGTCGTGGGCCCCAGGATGCCCCACTTCTTCAGGCGCTCCACCACGCGCAGGCCGCTCTTCTGGAGGCTGTCTCGGACATCGGACTTGTCCTCGGCCACGTGCAGGTGAAAGCCGACCTCCACTCCCTTGACCGCCGCCAAGCACTCCCTGAGCGTGTCGTCAGAGAGGGTCAGCGAGGCATGGAGGCCAAAGGCTGCGGCGATCCGCTCATCACCGCGCTGCTGCCGGGCACGGGCCACCGAGAGGAAACGGAGGTTCTCCCGGATGCCGGCGCGCGCCGCGTCGCGGCCATCCCGGTCGGTGGTCTCGTAGCAGAGGCAGGCACGCACACCGGCGAGGTCCACCGCGGCCGCGATCTCGTCCAGGCTGCCCGCAATCGAGCGCTGGCTGGCGTGGTGGTCGATGAGCGTCGTGGTCCCGTGGCGCACGGCGTCCACCAGACAGACGAGGGCGCTGCAGCCGACGTCCTCGGGCCAGAGTGCCTTGTCCAGCCGCCACCAAAGCTTGGCAAGGATTTCGGGGAAGTTGGAGGCGGGATCGCCGGACAGGGCCATGCCCCGGGAAAAGGCTCCATAGAAGTGGGTGTGAGCGCAGATGAGGCCGGGCAGGATGAGGCGCCCGCCGGCGTCAAGGCGCTCGGCGCCAGGATGGCGTGCCTCCAGCTCGACGGCCGTGCCGATCGCCGCGATACGCTCCCCCTCTACCAGGACCGCTCCTCCGGCAATGACCCGGTTGGGGTCCCCCATCGTGACCACGGTTCCGTTTGTGATTAGCATGGTACCTCCCCCACCCCACCCCTCTCCCAGAGGGAGAGGGAATCAGTGCTCGGCAGGTCGCAGGTCCTGGACGTTGAGCTGGAGGCGGCGGGTGCCGTTCCAGTCGTGCGCCTCCAGGGTATAGGCGACGTCGATGCGGCCCGGGATTTCGCCGGCCCGATCGCCCTGCCGCCAGAGGAGCGCATCCCACGACACGCGCCTGCCATCGCGCAGGGTCAGCCGCAGGTGTTTGCCCTCACCGCCGATGGCCCGCACATCGGCCACCGGCACACCGCGGCTGAGAAGCACCGGCTGTGCATTGTCCATACCGCATGGCTCCAGCTGCTGAAGCAGCGCGAGCATCGCCCAGTCGACCTCCTCGAGCGGCACCTCGGCGTCGATCTTGAGCTCGGGGCGCAGGTCGACGCCGTCGAGATGCTCGGCGGCGATCTCCACCAGGCGGTCGCGCAGCGCCTCCAGGTTCTGGTTGGCGACGGTGAAACCGGCCGCTGCAGCGTGCCCACCGTGCCGTTTCAGGAGGTCCTGGCAGCAGTCGAGCGCCTCGGTGATGTGGAACTCGGGGATCGATCGGCAGGAGCCGCGGCTCTCGCCGTCCCCCACCTCCACCACAACGGCCGGGCGGTAGTGGGCATCGGCCAGGCGGCTGGCGGCCAAGCCGACGATGCCGGGGTTGAATGCCGGCCCGGCCACAAAGAGGAGCGGAGCATCGGGATCGCCCGCCTGGACCAGCGCCTCGGCAGCGTCAAAGGTCTCTTCGGTCAGCTCCTGCCGGCGACGATTCAGCTCACCGAGCTGCACTGCCCCGGCCTTGGCCTGCTCCGGGTCACGACCGGTCAAGAGATCGTAGGCGAGCATGGCAGACTCGAGGCGGCCGGCAGCGTTAAGGCGCGGCCCAAGTCGGAAGCCGATGGCCGCAGCATCGACCTGGCCGCGGCGCACGCCGGCGTTGGCCATCAGCGCCTCGACGCCCGGGCGGACGGGAGTGTTGAGGGCCTCCAGGCCGCGGCGGACCAGCAGCCGGTTCTCGCCCAGGAGAGGCGCCAGGTCGGCCACCGTGCCCAGCGCCACCAGGTCGAGCAGCGACTCTTCGTCGAGGCCGGAGCGAGCGGCGCGCGGCGCCATTGCCCGAAGCAGGGCTTGGGCCAGCTTGAAGGCAACGCCGACACCGGCCAGTCCCTTGAAAGGGTATGGGCAGCCGGGCAGCTTGGGGTTGATGACCGCGGTCGCCGCCGGCACTTGGCGCCCGGGCTCGTGATGGTCGGTGATGATGAGGGACAGGTGCGGCTCGGCCTTGGCGACTTCGTGGACAGAGCGGATGCCGCAGTCGACGGTGACGACCACGCGCACGCCCTTCCTGTAGAGGGCGCGCAGGGCGTCGAGGTTGAGGCCATAGCCCTCGTCCACGCGGTGCGGGATGTAGGGCTCGACCTGTGCGCCCAGGCCCCGGAGAGCCTGTACGAGCAGGGCGGTGGCGGAGACGCCGTCGGCGTCAAAGTCGCCAAAGACGGCAATTTGCTCGCCGCTCTCGACGGCGCGCGAGAGGCGGTCGACCGCTTCCTGCACGCCCAAGAGGGGCTCGGGGCCGAGGGGATCGTTCCCCAGGCCGCGGCCCTCCAGGAAGTGCTGCGCCGACTCCGGGGCGATGCCCCGGTTGGCGAGGAGCTGGGCCAGGAGCGGGGGCATGCCGGGCCACGCCGCACGCTGCCGCGCGTCGAGCGGTGGTTCCAGGGCCCAACGCTTGGATAGGACAGACAATCAGGCCTCCATGCAAACGCTCCAGGTCAAGGGGTCCGGCCCCCCGGCCTGGAGCGGGACTGAGGTCAGGCAGAACCGGACGCTTGCCAGCCGCGGCTCGGCTTGCAGGGCGCCGGCCCCATCGCTGCGGAGCGGGCCTTGCGCTACAGCCAACCCTGCTTCTTCATGAACTGGCTGAGCCAAGGGATGTCGAAGTAAAGACCCTTGTAGGCCTGGAGCGCCCAGTAGATGGTGACCAGCCAGAGGATGCTGGGTACCCAGCCGAGACACCCCGCGGTAATGGCGCCGATGATGGCCCCCAGGATGGCGATGACGAGCCAGAGGGCGATGTTGGCTGCGATCGCCTGGACGGCATGGTACTTCTGGAAGGGACGGTTCTTCATGGTCTCTACCAGGAGGATGACGATGCCGACGATCGGGATCGGGTAGGACAGGGCTGCCATGAGGCGGTCGTTGTCCGTTGCGTCAGCGGCGGGAATTGGGTTCTCTGACATAGACATGCACCTCCGAACAGTGTCGCCCGGCGCACCGGGCGCAGGGGGTATTCTAGCAGGTCCGGAGGGGGATGTCAAACTGGGTGGGGAGAGGCAGGGGCGGCACAGGCACGACAGGATGACAGGATCTGCAGAAACGCGGCAGCAGAGCACAACTGGCAGGGAAGCACGAACTGTGCTAGAATCACGGGCGATGGCACGAATCGTCTTCATGGGGACACCCCAGTTCGCCGTACCCAGCCTGGTGGCGCTGTGCACAGAGCACGAGGTGGCTGGCGTCGTGACGCAGCCGGACCGGCCGGCCGGCCGGGGGCGAGCTGTGGCGCTCTCCCCGGTCAAGGAGGCGGCACTGGCGCGCGGCATCCCCGTGCACCAGCCGCGGTCCCTGCGCACGCAGGAGGGCATCGACCCGGTGGCGGCCTGGCGGCCCGACGTGATCGTGGTGGCTGCCTTCGGGCAGATCCTGCCGCCGGCGGTGCTGGACCTCCCGCCGCACGGCTGCCTGAACGTCCACGCCTCGCTGCTGCCCCGCTACCGGGGCGCGGCCCCAATCCCCGCTGCGATCCTGGCGGGAGACCCCACCACCGGCGTGACGCTGATGCGCATGGACGTCGGGATGGATACGGGACCCCTCCTGGCCCAGGCGGAGATGCCCATCGGCCCGGAGGACACAACAGGCACGCTGACCGGTGCGCTGGCGGCGATGGGGGCGCGGCTGCTGAGCGATATGCTGCCCGGTTGGCTCGTGGGCACGCTGGAGGAGCAGCCGCAGGACCCAGAGCGGGCAACCTTCTGCCGGCCTCTGAAGAAGGAGGATGGGCTGTTGGATTGGGGCGGGCCGGCGGTGGCGCTGGATCGGCAGGTGCGGGCGTGCCATCCCTGGCCCGGGGCACACACGCAGTGGCGTGGGCAGGTGCTGAAGGTGCTGCGGGCGCGGCCTCAGCCGGCGTGGGCCGGAGTTGGGGAGCCGGGGAGGGTGGTTCTGCTGCCGGGGTCGTTGGGCGTGGTGACGGGGCAGGGGCTGCTGGAGCTGGTGGAGGTGCAGCCGGCGGGCAAGCGGCCAATGGGGGGCGGGGAGTTTGCTCGGGGGCAGCGGGGGGTGGAGGACGCCTCCTTCTCGTAAGAGTGCCCGGTCCGAAGACCGGGCACTTTCCGCTGTGTGGATACGCCGTTCTCCCGCCAGAGGCTAGAAAGCCAAGGGGCGCCTACTCCACCCTCCCGAACTTTTGCACGCGGTGCGCGTTGGTATCGGTCACGTAGATGTTCCCCTCGGCGTCCACGTCAATCCCGGTGGGCAGGCTGAAGGAATCGGCGTCAAAGCCGTAGGTCCCGAATACGGCCAGGGGCTCGCCGGCCTTGGCGAAAACCACCACCCGGTAGCCCTCTGGGTCGGTTATGTAGATCCGGTCCTGGTCGTCGACCGCCAGGTAGGGCTTGTTCACGATCGACTGCCCTGCCCAGGCGTCCACCGGCCACTCCTTGGTCCAGAGGCGCAGGGTGTCGTAGACGTCTATCTGCCGGTTCCAGGTATCGACCAGGTAGATGTGCCCTTCCGAATCGACGTCGATGCCCACCGGCTCGTCGATCTGGCCCTGCGCCGCCCCGGCCGTGCCAAAGATGTCGACCAGGGTGCCCTCCTTGGTGTACACGAGAACCCGCTTGTTGCCCGTGTCGGTCACCAAGATGTTGCCCTGGGCGTCGATCGCGACGTCGCGCGGCCCGTACATCAGGTCGAGGCGCTCCGCGGTCTGCCCCAGCGTCCCCCACTTGCGCACGAAGCCGGCCTCGTCAAAGACCTGCACGCGGTGGTTCCAGGTGTCGGCTACGTAGACCAACCCCTCGGCGTCGACGGTGATGCCCCATGGCTCTTTGAACTGCCCGTCGCCCAGGGATAGTGGGCCAGAGCCGTCGGGGTCCACACAGCCGAGCTCCGTCTCGATGTCGCAGTAGCTGCCCCACTGCCGCAGGTAGGCGCCGCTCGCGTCAAAGACCTGGATGCGCGCGTTGTCCGAGTCCACCACGTAGACAAAGCCGTCCGGCCCCACTGCGATGCCGCGCGGGTGGTTGAACTGCCCGGCCTCGGTGCCCATCGTCCCCCACACCGCTGTGGAGGGGTGCTGGATGGTCGCCTCGGCATAGGGGTCGAGCGGCTCCTCCAGCACAGGCGCCGGCCCTGCCCCCTGGTCCCACATCTGCGACGCGACGTCCTTGCGCACACAGTAGTAGAAGATGTCGACGTGGTACCAATCGTCGGTGCTCTTGGGGTACTTGCGCCAGTAGAGGATGTTCCACAGCTTTTCGCGCTGCTCCGGAGTGCTCAGGATCTTCCACACCCGCTGCCAGGTCAGGTCATAGTACTGCTGGTTGGGCCACCAGCGCAGCCGGCGCTTGAAGCAGTTGTAGTCGTCGCCCAGGAAGGGCTTGACCTTGGACTCGTTGGCGCTGCCGTAGAGCACGATCGGCACGTTCAGCTTGTCCCGCGTCGGCGTGCCGCCGTAGAAGGCGCGGTTGGGGTACTCGCGCATGTACCACTCCAGGGGCCAGGACGACTCATCGTCGTAGGCGACCGCGATCTGCTTATCCCCGACCGTGCGCTCCGAGATGTCGGCTATCTCGTCCATCGTCAGCGGCAGGTCGGGCGTGCCGTGCGCGTAGACCAAGAGCTCGGTCGCCATGTCGCGGTTCTTGTAGGCTGCCATCCAGGCAAAGCGGACCGTGAAAATGCCCAGGACAATCACCAGGGTAGCCAGGGCGGCCGTCCAGGCGAGGCGCCCGCGCAGCCGCCGCCCCAGGATCAGCACCAGCGCCACCAGGAGCAGCGTGACGAGGAGCGTCAGGATCCAGCCGCCGGTCGCCTTCAGGTCCCAAAGCGACATGCCCTGGAAGGGCTGCAGGGTGATGAGGCGCGCGATGCCAAAGACCGTCACCGGCAGGAGGAGCATGAACCAGGCACCGCCCCGCTGCCACACCTCACGCCATGCCACCCGGCCAAAGATGTCCCCGAGGAACTTGGCGGTCAGCAGCACCAGCGGAATCGCCAGGTGCATCCCCATGAAGGGCATCTTCTCGCCCGCCCAGGTGTAGAGGATTAGGGTGCCCGCGCTCCAAAAGACCAGGAAGGCAACGAACACCGACTCCTCGCGCCATGGCAGCCGGGTGCTGCCCTGACCGGCCGGCTCCCCGTCGCGCGGGTCCTCCGGCTCGCCCCGGAGAAGGACCACGATGCGGCGGATGAGGTAGTAGAAGGTGGCAACCACGCCAAAAAGCAGCGGCAGGAAGTCGTACATGCCGAGCAGCAGGAAGTAGTAGTACCAGGGCTGTCCGCCGCGGTTGACGTCGTGCTGGGCCAACCAGTAGGTGATCGAAGTGACAAGCCCGGCAAAGCCGGCTGGGTTGGTGAAAAAGGTCGTGTAGAGGAGGGTGTAGATCAGGAAGAGGATGACGGCCACGATCCCCCAGCGTTTCCAGCGGAAGCTGCGCACCGGGACGGCCTCCACCTCTCCAAGGGGGCCCGTGACCTGTACATGGCTCGTCCTCCAGGAAAAGTCGCGCAGGGCTTCGGCCAGCCGGCTGCGGAGCGGGTAGCGCGATGGGATCAGGATTGTGCAAATCGTGCCCGCCGCCAGGATCATGCCGATCACGCTGCACAGGGCGCCGACGAGCTCCAGCCCCTTGCCCGCCGTCTCGGCCGAATCCGTCCCGGCTGCAGCCGCCGCCGCGCTGGCACCGGCCTGGCTCAGGAGCGCGCCGCCCACCAGCAGGGAGACCGAAATCAGGGAAGCGCCCAGGAAGAGCCAGAGGTGGCTCTTCTGCCTTGTCCTTTCCCACAGCAAGAGGGCAAGCAGGTAGAGCACGGCCAGGAAACCGAACATGAAGGAGGTTTCTTTTGTGCACACGGCAAGGGCCAGCGCCGCCATGCCGGTGTACATCCAGGCCGGCTTGTGCGTGTGGAAGAAGTGGAACATGGCCGCGATCATGACGATCGTAAAGTCGAGGAAGTAGATGTCCATCCAGACCATGCGGGAGTAGAAGAGGATGTTGGGCGAGATGAGAACCCCGAGCACGGCAAGCGCGGTCCCCCAGCGGCCGAGCCAGCGCCGCAGCAGCAGCGGGCTCATGACCGCCAGCACGCCGAAGAAGGCCGGCATTATGCGCGCGGTAAAGTCGGTGTCGCCGAAGAGGGTGTACCCCAGCGCGATGATGTGGTACAGGAAGGGCCCGTGCATCATCGGGTTGTGCTGGTAGCCGGTGCCGTTGTAGAGGTAGTAGGAGTAGAGCGCATGGGAGCACTCATCGTGGCTGAAGGCGTAGGCGCCCAGGTTCCAGAAGCGTGAGACGATCGCGATCAGCAGGATCGCGGCGTAGAGCGCCTTCTCCCAGGTCGGCTTGAGCGCCTCAACCAGCGTGATGTCCAGGAACGAGTTCTTCTCTTCTTGCATCATCAACCCTCAAACGAGGTTCTATCCATGCTGGCTCGCCGTCCTACTCCGCGACACGGGGCGCAGCGGTCGCTTTGCTCGTGTAGAACCAGGCGGCCGGCCAGAGCCCATAGCTACTCGCCCACCCTGACCCAGAGCGTGACGGCCCGGCCGCGCACTGGCTGGCTGCCGGTCCCGTACAAGAGCCAGCTCACCAGGGCCTGACCGGAGAGGTTCTCCGGCCGCCAGGAGACTTGATAGGGAAAGACTTCTCCCTGGTACGAAGCCCCCTCAAAGCCTGGACCGGGGTCCTCCTCCTGCGTCTCGATCAGGGCGACCTGCGGTGGCTCCAGCGCCGCCTGCAGCGGCACCTGCTTGTGGAACTCGCGCAGCGCCCATTCCATGGCCGGCCCGAGACCCTCGTCCACCGCGATCGCGAGTGTGTGGGGATCGCCGGCTTTGTTCAGAGAGAGCATCTCCACCTGGCCGGCCAACTTGCGCAGGTCCGGCGCGGTCGTCTGCCCGACCATCAGCTCGCGTGGGTCGCCGGCGTGGAGGTGGCTCACCCCCCAGGCCGAGCGAACTCCCCACCACCCCAACACCAGCAGAAGGGCGAGGCAGCTGCCGGCAGCCAGCACTTCAGGGCCGCGCAGGGCCGAGGCGGCAGCCCCCACCCCGACCAGCAGCACCAGGGCCAGCAGCGCCAGGAGGAGGTAGCCGGTGCTTGCCGGAAGAACCTGGCCCACCACGGACACCGTCTCGGCACCCGAGAGGGAATAGGCGCTGAGCTGCAGGTAGACAAAGACAGCGAGCACCGCCAGCGCCCCGGCGACCAAGAGGGCATCGGTCCAGCGAACATGTTCCCGCGCCCACTGCCAGGCGTTTTCCAGTGCCCGCCCGCCGAGCAGCGCCAGCGGGACCACGGCAAGCAGCACGCCTCCCGGCGTGCGGTGTCCAGCCACCGCCAGCACGACGGCCGCCAGCGCCCAGAAGATCGCGAGCGCCTCCAGCGGGAAGCCGGGCCCTGCGGCTGCCCGCCGGCGCAGGGCGTCCCCTGCCCCGGCCAGCCCCAGCAGCATCACAAGCGGCTCATAGCGCAGCAGGAGCCAGAGCGGCAAGGCGAATGCCCGCCCGGTAGCCTCAGGGGCAAATCCCTGCGCCCACTCGCCGAGCAGGTCGGCGACCAGGCCGGCATTCTCCGGCCGCAGCGCAAACGCCGTCGCCACCAGCCCAAGCACAGCCAGGAAGGCGATTCCTGCCCGGCCGGCCCAGCCCTTTTCGCGCCGCAGCAAGGCAATTGCCCCGCCCAAAGCCGGCCAGCCCACCTGGTGCCCCGCGCCGGACGATGCCGCCCCCACAGCGGCGGGCACCAACGCAAAGAGAAGAATAACCAGGAGCAGGGTCCAGAAGCCCGCGCCGGCACACAGCCCCAGTCCCAGCGCCCCGGCGGCCAGGTAGAGCCCGGCCGGCCGCTGCGACTCGACCAGGCGCACGAGCCCGACGACGACCGCCAGACCGCAGGCCGCGGCAACGGCCGCGCCGTCGAGGAGGCGCGACTGGTAGACGGCGGTGGGCGAAATCGCCAGCAGCAGAGAGGCGGCCAAAGCGCCGCCGCGCCCCAGCCGCCCGCGCAGCCCGTAGGGCAGGAGCACCAGCGCCAGGCCGGCAAGTGCCGGCAGCCAACGCGCCGCCGCATCGCTCGCGCCGGCAAGGGTGAAGCCGGCCGCATTGGCGGTGAAGAGCGCCGGCACGGTGCCCTCCGGCACTGCGTCCTCCCCGTGCAGGAAGCGGTAGGCGGCTTGTGCCTGCGCTGCCTCGCCCTGGTTCAGCGGCAGGAGCCCCATCTGCGTCCAGCGCAGCCCGACTGCCAGCAGCGCCAACAGCACGTACGCCGCCGTCTCGACGGTGAACAACCCCGTCCGGCGGCCCTGCCCATCTGGTCTTGCGCTCATGCTCCCCTGCCCCGTCGTGCTGCCCTGCATGCCCTAGCGGGCCGCGCCGGGCACACGGTAGATGGTGACGCCGCCGGAGCGATAGACCGCCTCCAGCCACGTCTCGAACTTGGCCAGGCCGCGTGCCTCGTATTTGCTCCGCTCCAGCGGCCCGACGTACACGTACTCCACGCTGTGCTTGCGCAGCAGCTCCCAAGCGGCCTCACGGCTGGCCGTGTTGTAGATCGTCTGAATGTCGGGCTCCCGCGCCGCCTGGACCGTATAGCTGCCGCGCCACTGACCCTCGTGCCCGGCCCACCCCAGGAGCGCCGGCAGGCCGGTGAGCGCTGAGACGCGCCCTTCATAGACGTAGGAGCTGCCGCCGGCACCCGGCGCCTCCAGGATCACCGGCGCGCCCTCTATGTTCTGGTTGAGCCAGGCAATCGCCGCATAGTCATCCGGCTGGCTCTCTGCCAGGTAGGCGGTACCGTCCAGGGTGGGAGCGTGCGCAAAGCCCCCCGCCCGGCTGATGTTGGCCAAGATTGGGTAGACCATCGCCGCGCAGAAGAGCACCCAGAAGCAGGCAAGGAACCCAGCCCGCATCCAACCCCGGCGGCGCCCCAACCAGTATACCCCATAGGCCGCGGCAACGCCCAGGAGCACCCATCCTTGGAAGTAGAACTTGAAGATGGTATTCATGCGCACGCCAAAGTTGTCCACCAGGTAGACGAACTCGACGCTCAGCGTAAGCAGCAGGCCGGCGGCGGCGCACAAAGCGGCAAAGATGAGGCTGACATCCGCCGGCTTCTCCCTCGCCCCAAAGGGAAGAGCGTTGGGGTGAGAGGGTGAGGCAGGCAGACCGAGGCTGTCGCCCTCCCCCGGCACCTCCCCGGAGGGAGGGGAGGCGCTGCGCAGCACCACCACGGCGCCGAGCGCGGCCATCCCCGCCACGACGACGGGCATCACCCAATAGCGCAGCTTGACCAACGCCAGCTTGCCCAGCAGCGCCGGGAGGGCCGCATCGCCCACGAAAGCCGCCACCGCCGGGTCGCTCCGCACCCGTTCCAGGAACTCCCTGCCTCCCGGCGCGACGAGCATCGCCGCCCCGACGAGGAGCATCACGACCAGCGGTCCCAGCAGGAAACCGGCAGTCCAGCGCAGCCAGCCCACCGCCAGCCGCCGCGCCGGCACGTCCCGGCGCAGCTCGCCCACGGCCAAGAGGAGCATGCCGGCGGCGGAGACCAGGAAGGGACCGAACATGACAAAGTAGTGGCGGAAGCGCGTCCCCACGTAGGCCGTCGGCAGGATGCCGCCGGCCTGGGATTGAAAGCCCAGGTAGAAAGGCAAGTAGAGGAGGATGCAGGACAGGCCGACGGCTCCGCCGGCGACTGCCAGGTCGCGGAGGCCGCGCCGGCCGCCCCACCCAGTCCGCCAGCGCCCGAGCCCGTAGGCCGCCAGCCACACCAGCAGGTAGACCGGCATGTCCCACGTGTTCAGGAAGCCGAGTGCCCCCAGGCAGAGCGGAACCAGGATGGAGATGCCAGCCAGCGGCTCCCACCACCTGCCGGCGCCGGGCCGTGGCCCGCGGCCGTCCTCCTGTCCGTTGTGCAGTGCCGCCAGGGCAACCGCCAGCGCCAGCAGCACAAAGGGCAGCGCAAGCACGTGGGGATGCATATCACCCAGCAGGAAGGAGAAGCCAGGGAACTCGTCGATCGGCTCTATGGGCACCGGCTTGCCCGTGGGGTCCAGGTCGTTGAGGACGCGCGACGCCCGCCACCACCACCAGCCGCTGCGCGACGGCATCAGGCTGGGCGCCACGGACGGGTCGAAGGCACCGTTGATCTCCTGGATGTCCAGCCAACGGAAGAAGCGCTCCGGCAGCGCCTTCAGGCTGTAGAGCGCCTCGAAGAAGCCCTCGAGGTTTCCGAGCACCGCCACCAGCACCGAGCCGAGCAGTCCGTAGGCGACGGGCTTGCCCTCACCCCGGCCCTCTCCCAAGGGGAGAGGGTGATGCGCCCGCACCAGGTTGTAGACCAGGCCAAACGCGCCGGTGCAGGTCATGGCAAAGAGCGAGGCCACGCCGACGTTGAAGGTGAGGTGCGCCGCCAGGCCGGACAGCCTGGTCAGCATGGCGACCATGACGTAGCCAAAGTAGTAGTAGCTGATGCCGTAGCCGGCGAGCCAGGCATCCTGGGGCGGGAAGGTGTCGCTGCGGCCGATGGCGTTCAGGTACATGATCTCCATGAACTTTTCGCCGCCGGAGGTCGTCAGCTCTGGGCTGTAGGCGCGGATGAGCGACCAGCCGCCCAGCGCAACGGCAAAGAGCAGCTCGACCGTCAGCACCAGACGCCCGTGGCCGCGCAGCCACTCCCACAGCCCCGGCTCGCCCTCCCTGCGCCCGCGCAGGTAAACGGCGACCGATGCCGCGGCTACCAGAAGAAGGCTCGCCAGCGCACCGCCTAGGCTGTTGCGCAGGAGGCCCAACGTGGCCCCGATCCAGAGGATGTAGCTTGCCAGCAAGAGCCCCAGTGGGCGTGCGAAAGCATACCCTCGGTCGGGCAGGCGGCGGAAGAAGCGGTAGGCCAGCGGCAGCGCCGCCAGGCCGACCACCTCCAGCCAGAGCCACCAGGCAAGGACGGTACCCATCTGGCTATCGTTCCCCTAGCACTTCATAGATCGTGACGCCCTCACTTTGGTATACCCGGGCCAGCCGGCCGTCGTTCACCATGCCGTCGAACTTGGCGAGACTGCCGGCGCCGTAGGCGGCCCGCTCCATCGGGCCGACGATAATGTACTTGACCCCGTACCGATCGAGGACGTCCTGTGCGTCGTCCGCAAAGGGCGTGTCGTAGAAAAAGTTGACGTCGGCCATACGCTCCATCACCTGCTGGTCGCCGGCCACCGCCCGCTGCTGCCGCTCGTGCCAGTTCCAGCCGATGACTGCCGGCAGCCCGGTGTTGATGGCATAGCGTGCCCCCCAGTGGTACTCGCCCGCATAGCCCTCGATGATGGCCGGCGAGCCGACGATGTTGTCGAGCATCCAGCGCATCGCCTCATAATCCCACTTCAGGTCGAAGTCCTGGTTGTAGTCGGCATAGCGCGCCGTGTGCATGTAAGCCCAGCCGTCCAGCCCGCCCGGGCCGGCCCGCCCGAAGAAGCGGTCCCTCACCTTGGCAGCACTGCCCAGGACGGGGTAGAGCGCCGCACAGAACACCAGCACACCCAGCACCACCAACCACAGCTTGCGCCCCCAGCGCCAGCGGCGCAGGTGCGGCGCGATATACCCCAGGGCGGCTGCCGCGGCAACGCCCCACAGAAGCCACACCTGGAGGTAGAACTTGAAGACGGTGTTCATGCGGCCGATGTCGCCCTGGAGGACCAGCACCTCCACCCCCAGGCTCATCGCCAGCCCAAGCAGCAGGAGGGTTGCCCAGAGGCGCTCTTCCGGATCGGCACGCCGGCGGAGAAGCAGCGACAGCCCCAGCAGGGCGAGCGGCAGTCCGAGCGCCCAGGTGCCCAGGCCGCGGTAGGCATAGCTGCCCGGCTCGGCGTCTGCCTTGGCCTGGGTGAAGGGCAGAAGCCCGGGGACCAAGAGGGCGACCTCGACGACGAGCAGCAGCGCCAGCGCGAGCCAGAGCCAGCGCCCCACGGGCACTCCGCGCGCCCGCGCAATGCCGGCCACGCGGCGCAATCGCCTGGGCCGCCGAGCGTAGCGCAGCGTCAGCCGGGCGCGGCGCACCAGCGGGTCGGGACGCGTGCCGAGGCGGCGGCCAAAGGCGCGCACCAACAGGTAGCTGACGATGGCAAAGAGGAAGAGCCCGTGCACGATCAGGTAGTCCCCCGGCGACGTACGCGTCCCCTGCCACAGGCCGAGGCTGTTGTAGTAGGCACCGTAGCTCTGCCAGAAGGGCCGGTAGAGCACCCACCAGCCCAGCATGAGCAGAAGTGCGAACTGCCAAGCGACGAAGCCGAGGGGTCCGAGCAGTCTCGCGCGGGCCGGGCCACCCGCTGGCATGTCATGCTGAGCGCAGCCAAGCGTCTCCCCTTCAGCCACAAGAGGCCCTTCGCTTCGCTCAGGGTGCCAGGCTCGGAAGGGGTGGGGCACAGTGCCCGCGGTGGCCCCCCACTCCTGCCGGTACCTCGACGCCTCGCCGATGGCCAACGCGCCGAGGGCCAGGATCAGGTGGGGCGGGACGTCCCAGGTGTTGGTGGTGCGCATGGCGCCGATGACGAGCGCCCAGAAGACCAAGAGCGCCACAAGTGCGCCGAGCACGCGGAGACGCTCGCGGCGTGCCGCGCCGGCTGCCGGCCGGCGCACGACGGAGATGGCGGCCGCGAGCGAAAGGAAGGTGAGCGGCATGGCCAACAGGTGCGCGTGCAGGTCGGCGTAGAGGAAGGTGAAGAAGGGGAACTCGGTGATGACCGACTCGTAGGTCGCCGAGGTGATGGCGCGGCTGGCATTCCAGTACCATTCGTCCAGCCCCACCGGAAGCGTACGCCCGGAAGAGATCACCTGCCACAGGCCAACGGCGGCGCGCACCAGTCCTTCCAGGCCCGGTATGGAGCTCTTGAACTCGGGCAGCAGGCCACGCCCCAGCCCGTCGACGACGAGCGCGATCTCGCCCAGGTTGCCGAGCACGGCAACCCCAAGGGCAGCAGCAAGGCCCACAAGGAGGGGAGAGAGTCGGCGAGGGCCAGGCACCACCCTCACCCCAGCCCTGTCCCTGGAAGGGAGGGGGTGAGAAACAAGGTTGTGCGCCGCACTGAAGGCGCCCATCGCGGTCATGGCGAACCAGGCCGGGAGGGCCAGGTTGTAGGCAACGGAGGGCACAATGCCGACCAGCTTGATCAGCGTGCCGGCCATCACCTGCCCAAAGTAGTAGTAGTTCAGGTAGCCGCCCGCGAACCAGGGGTCGTAGGGTGGGAACTCGGTGGACTTGATGACCGCGTTCAGGAAGGCGAAGTCCATCGGCTTCTCGCCGCCCTTGTAGGGGTGCCAGAGGTCAGGGTTGCCCCAGCGGATCAGCAGGAAGAGGAGAAAGAAGGCCAGGAAGAGCCCTTCCGTGACGAGGACCATGCGCTTCTGCCCGCGCCAGAGGTCGGCCAGCCGCCGGCGCTGCGCCGGGAGTGCCAGAGTGGCAGCCGACGCCAGGACAACCAGGCCAAAGGCCAGGCCGATAGTCCCTCGGCTGTAGGTAAGGGGCGTCAGGTTGGTCAGGACCCAGGAGAGCCACGCCAGGAGCAGGACGCCTACCGGCCGCGCCAGGATGTAGCCGCGGTCGGGCAGCCACTGGAAGAGGCCGATGGTGAGCGGCAGCGCCGCCAGTCCCAGCGCTGCCAGGAGCAGGAGCCAAGCCAGAACCGGCACGCGGTTGGCGAAGCTGTCGTGCCTAAAGATCGACGCCCAGGTGCCGCCCTCCTCCTGCACCCGGCGCTGCTCCTCGGTCAGAAGCAGGTCCTTGCGCTCCTGGCTCGCCTGCACCCCACCGAGCGCGCGCTCTAGCTTGCGCTGGTCGCGCTTCCACTTGCCCACGTCGCGCGCCAGCAGCCCGTGCGCGATGCCGTCCCAATCCAGGCCTTCGGTCAGCTGCGCACGCACCGTCTCGGTGTCGAAAGCGGATGTCTTCCTAAAGACCTGGACCTTGGGGTGGTCATAAACGGTGAACTGCTCCTCGGCCCGGTCGTCGTTGAACTCGATGCCCAGCAGGCGCGGGTAGGAGGTGAACTCGGCGACTTTCTCAAAGCCCAGCTCGCCGGCCTGGAGCAGCTCGTAGTAGCGAGTGGTGAAGGGGAAGCGCATCGGCAGCCGAGGGATGGAGGTCGAGAGCCGGCCGCTGCTCATCGCGATGTAGTCGGCCTGGTCGAGGTCGCCCAGCAACTTTTCGAGCTTTTCCGGCGTGTCCTCCCAGTAGTTGGTCAGCTCGATGCCCTCGTACATGCCCCCGTAGGCGTTGTAGCCGAACATGTTGAAGGGCAGCGGGTCGTCGTAGTGCTCGGTCGCGATGGTCGAGCCCGGGGGGATATTCTCGTACATCCACTCGGTGGCCTGAACGCGCGTGACCGGCACGCGGTAGATTTGGATGAAGGCAAGCGCCCAGAGGAAGGTCCCCAGCAGCACAACGCCGCCGAGCGCCCCGGCCGCGACGCGCAGCCGTTTCGAGCGGACCCGCGCCCAATCCCAGGTCCACACCACCAGCCAGCCGGCAAAGAGCGCCAGGCAGGGGTAGAGGGGCAGGAAGTAGCGCAGCGACTTGACGTACTGGGCGCCCTGCCAGCCGAAGATGAGGAGGACCCAGGCGAGGGGGAGGAGGAGGGTGGACGATGGACGATGGACGATGGACGATGGACCATGGACGATGGTCTGGCTTCGGCGGGCGCGGTGCCAGCGGCGGAGGATCAGGAAGAGCGCGAGGACAATGCCGCCACAGGCAGCGGCACCGAAGGGGACCCCCATGCCCCACACGACGGTGTTGTAGAGCGGCCAGAGCCAGGGCTTGCGCTCGGCCCACTGGTGGCCCCAGGGCACGTCGGCGGCGCCCGTCTGCTGACCGCCTGCCTCCAGGATGTCGGCAATCCAGCGCGGGTTGGGCATAAAGAGCGCGCGCAGCGGCTCGGGGATCTTTTCCAGGAGGCGGAGCTGGGGCCGGAAGGCCTCCGGCACCTGGTCCCAGCCGGCATAGTCCGGCCCGGCCCAGGCATAGGGCTGCGCCACGCGAAAGATGCCGAAGGCTACGACCGCCGCGAGCAAGAGGCCGCCGAGGGCCGCGAGCGACGCCCGGCCGCCCGGCCGGCCCTGCGCGACCTGCCGGCGCACCCGCAGCCAGGCTGCCAGCACGACGACGAGCACCAGAAGGAAGACCGATACTTTGCAGGCCAGGGTGAGCCCCATGGCAAGCCCGAGCCCGATGAAGGCCGGCCACCCCTTTCCCTCGGCGACGTCGAGCATCGCCCACAGGGTAAGCAGGACGAAGAAGGAGAGGTAGGTATCGACGGCGAAGTAGTGGGAGCCCTGGATGTCGAGCACGGCCAGTGCAAGGAGGAAGGAGGCGGCCAGGCCGACACGCCAATCAAAGAGGCGCCGCGCAAAGAAAAAGAGGAGCAGCACGGTGCCCAGGTCGAAGAGTGCCGACAGCACGCGGCCCACCAAGTGCACCCGGTCGTAGCCCGAGAGGGGAACCCAGGTGATGGCCCACATGGGCACCTCGGGCCGGGCCGAGACGTAGGCTTGGACGGCGGCGTCCAGTCCGGCAGCGACGGCCTTGGTCAGGAAGAGGGGCAGCGTGCCGTAGAAATAGACCATGCCGTTGTTGCGGGGGTTGAGCGGTGAGTCGCCGGTGTCAAAGTACGCGGCGACGCTCTCCGGCCAGGTGACAGCCGTGACGACCATGGTGGTAAAGCGCTCGTCGGGGTGGATGTGGTAGGTGCCCTTGTCCCAGTTGACGTTGGTGAGGCGATACGAGGCCCCCATCGCAAGGATGAGGAGCAGGGCAATCCAGGTCCATGCGGCGCGGCCGCGCCGTCGCGGCGCCGGTTCCGGTTGCGACATGGCGGCTATTCTACCATCCTTCGCGCCGGGCTGCAACGGTTGGGACGTGGATAGGCAGGGCTGCCTGCTGATGGTGAGGCTGCCCTGTACACGCATGGCACAGTACGTGGCCGGGGCAGAGGGGAGCGTGGACCGCAGCCGTCTGCGAGCAAGCTGAAAAGACCCCGCATGGGGACTAGGCCGGGCGGCGGCGCGCCGGCTCCTTCCGAAGGGGCGCCAGGACCAGGCTGTTGATAAGCCGCCAGGCGAGTCCGGCAAAAGCGAGCGCCCAGGCCGCCAGCGCAGCGTACACGAAGTAGCGCGGGATCGCACCCAGGAACGGCAGGTCAAGAGCCTTGGCGAGCTGAAAGGTGCAGGCCGTGTACATCCCCAGCGGAAAGACCATTCCCCAGTACTGCGGGTCGTAGCGGAGCGGGAAGCGCTTGACGAGGTGGCGCCAGGCACCCAGGAGCACGAGGAGTGGTATCCACCAAGTGGCCGTCGCCCAGAAGAGGATGTTGGCGCCCTTGAGGAAAGGCAGCAGATCGGCGAGGAACGCCCACTCGCCCGCGTTGAGGATCAGGGTGTCGCCGGAGAGCGTCGTAATGGCGACGGCGCCCATGAGGATCCAGAAGGTCGGAGCCAGCTGCCTCGGCTCCATGCGGAAGAAAAAGAGCCGGTAGGCGATCAGGCCGGCGATGAGCAGGTAGAGCACACCCCCGAGCAGGTACATGGTCAAGGTGTAGAAGAGCAACGTTTCCTTGGGGCCGGACATGCCCTTTGCCAGCAGCGTCCCGAGGATCGAGATCGCCTGCGTGCCGACGACCGCGATCAGCCAGGCGCCGTTGATGCCTGCGTCCAGGCTGGGCTTGGGGTCCTTCACCGTCACTGAGGTGAAGAGGGTGTAGATGAGCAGGTGCCAAAGGCCAAAGCCGAGACACCAGAGGACCAGCGCCGGGGTGCGATTGCCAGCGAGGAGAATGAACTGGTTGCCCAGGACGCAGGTGCCGACCACGAGCGTGAAGAAGCCCGGCCCGCGGGCGTGATCGGCCAGGTCCGCGAGCAGCTGCCGCGGGAAGAGGAGAAGCCGCAGCAAGAGGAGCGCCCACAGGATGCCGTACGCCACCTTGTTGACCAGGAAGAGCGCCTGCGCGATCCACTCGAAGCCGAGCAGGTGGCAGGCGATGGAGACGATGCCGGTTGCCATCACCAGGGCGAAGTAACCGGGGAAGAGGTCGCGGATGCCTTCCTTGACGGCGGCTGTCACTCGGCTCATGCTACTGCCCTTTCTCGGGTGCCGGACGGCGGTTCCAGGTGACCGCCCGGAGCTTGCGCCAGAGGTAGGCGATGGGGAAGGCAAGGAGGTGCACGAGCCGGCTGAAGGGTACCAGGGCGATGAGCAGCGTCGCGTTCAGAAAGTGCAGCTTGGGAACCAGGGGCAGGGCGGCTACCGTCTCGGTCTGCGGCCGGAAGACTGCCAGGGACTGCACCCAGGGGGTGGCGGTGTCCACGAACCAGGCCGCGCCCCAACGGTAGAAGAAGGCAGTCCAGAGCCCGAGCACGATCTGGTTGAGCAGCAGCAGGAGCACGACCCAGTCCATGGGTGTCGTGACCGCGCGAAGCTTGGTGTTGGAGAGCCTCCGCACGATCAGAACCAGCATCCCAGCAAGGGCCAACAGGGCGAGCACCTTGCCGAGGAGCTCTGCAAGGTAGAGCGTCGTGGGCGTGCTGTGCAGCATGGCCATGAGCCGGGGGACCACGAAGGCGCCCAGGTGGATGAGCAGGACCGGCACAACGCCATAGTGCCAGGGAACCGCGCCCCAGAAGAGCCACTTGCCCTCCAGCCACTGCGAGGAGAGGCTGGAGAATGTGAACTGGTGGGCGAAGAAGCGGTAGAGGCTGCCAGCGACGGCCAGGGTTACCGCCAGGTACGGGAAAACGACGAATAGGACGGTATCACGCATCGTCCACCCCCGTTCTTTCAGGTTCTCCGAGGGCCAGGCACAGCGCGCCGATGACCTCGGAGTAGGGATTGCCGGTTGAACGGCCTAGCGTCTGCCGCATCTTGGCCAGGGCCGGGACCAGCCCTTCATGCAGCAGCGCCCGGCTGAACTCGTCCTCCGTCCCCAGAGCCAGAAAACGGAGGACCACACCTACGTGGTCCGGCAGCTCGGTGCCTGGTGAGAAGCCTCTCTCGCGGTAGCCTTCGTTGAGCCGAGCCATAAAGAGCCCGCGCTTGTAGCTGTCGCCAAAGAGCTGGTAGCCGACGTAGGGAGAGCAGACGGCCTGCAGGTCGAAGGTGCGGGTGTAGAGCTCCTCCATACGCGCCTGCGATGCCCCCTGGAGATGAGAACAAAAGCTCTCCAGGGGCCCTGCCGCCGGCGAGCCGGCAGAGGAGAGGGCAGCCAGGCAGTCGTGGGCGTGCCGGCCAAGGTCCGCAGTCGGGTAGTCGAGCAGGCTGGCAAAGAACTGGTACGTTGTCTCCATCGCCGCTCCCCTGCGCTACGGCCCGCGCCGGCCCGACCTGCGCAAGCCGAAGCCGGCCTCCTGCTTGCGTGTCATCGGGCTCTCGGTCGCACCGATGGCCTGCTCGCGCGCCATGGGGGGGACGACAAAGCGCTCCTGATAGGTCGAGAGCGCCGTCAGCCGGTAGATTGCCTCGGCGGATGTCTCGTCCAGGCCGGCCGCGGCGAGCGCCTGGCCCACCTGCAGATCGAGGACATCGCCGACTGCCTGGGCGCGCTTGAAGAGGCGCACCGCCATCAGCTTCTGGTAGGCCGCCCGGACGGGCTCCTCGCTCCCGGCCGCCAGCAGCCGGGCCATGAATTGGATCGGCAGCCGCGCATACTCCAGCGAAGTGAACAGGTCCTCGGCGAGCATAAAGGCGCCACTTGGCTGGGTGGCACCCACCACAGGCAGGAGCGGCGGAACGTAAAAGAGCATCGGCAGCGTCCGGTACTCCGGGTGCAGCGGCAGTGCCATCTTCCACTCGCAAACGAAGCGATAGACGGGGGAGTGCTGAGCCGCCGAAATGACGTCCTCGGGCACGCCGCACCTGCGCGCTGCGGCGATCACCTCGGGATCGGCCGGGTTGAGGATTGCTGCACGCTGAGCATCGACCAGCTCCGCGTCCGACGCCTTGGCGGCCTGCTCGATGCGATCGGCGTCGTAGAGGAGGACGCCCAAGTAGCGGATGCGCCCCACGCAGGCGTGGAAGCAGGCCGGCGCCTGTCCCGTCTCCTGGCGCGGGTAGCAGAGGATGCACTTTTCCGACTTGCCGGCCGACCAGTTGTAGTAGACCTTCTTGTAGGGGCAGGCCGAGATGCACATCCGCCACGCGCGGCATCGGTCCTGGTTGACGAGCACGATGCCGTCCTCGGCGCGCTTGTAGATGGCGCCCGAGGGGCAGGCAGCCTGGCAGGCAGGGTTCAGGCAGTGGTTGCAGATACGCGGGACGTAGAAGTAGACGAGCCGGCCGATCTCAAAGAGCTGCTGCCGCTCCGCCTCGCTCATGCCCTCCAGCAGGGGGTCCCTGGCGGCGTAGACAGGCGAGCCGCCCAGGTCGTCGTCCCAATTGGGTCCGGCCTCGACCTCCATCGGCCGGCCGTCCACCAGAGAAATGGGCCGGGCGGTGGGCTGGTCGTCGCCCTGGGGAGCCGTGAAGAGGTCGTCGTACCGGTAGGTCCAAGGCTCGTAGTATTCGTCCATCCCGGGCAGCGCCGGGTTGTAGAAGAGGTTGCCCAGCGCCCGTGCGCGGTCCTGGAGCCGCAGCCGCAGCCTGCGCGCGCTGCCGCGGCCGGCAAGCTCCCAGCCGCCCTTGAACTTGGCCTGGTCCTCCCAGCGAGTGGGGTAGCCGGTGCCGGGCCGCGTCTCTACGTTGTTCCACCACATCGTCTCGGTGCCCCGGCGGTCTGTCCAGATGTTTTTGCAGGCGACGCTGCAGGTGTGGCAGCCGATGCACTTGTCCAGGTGAAAGACCGTTGCGACCTGAGAGCGAACGTTCATCTTTGTTTCCTTCCGATCGTGTCGCGGCACTGCCCTGCGCGGCTAGTACTGCGGGTCGCCGGGCAGCTTGCGCACCAGGACATAGCTGTCGCGGTTGATGCCTGTCGGCCCCCAGTAGTTGAAGCCGTAGGTCCACTGGCCGTAGCCGCCCATCATCAGCACCGGTTTGAGCCGGGCGCGCGTCGGGCTGTTGTGACCTCCGGCACGGCGGTTGCCCCGCTGGGGCGAGAGGGGTACGCCCACCGTGCGCTCGGGGGCATGGTACACAAAGCAGAGCCCGCGCGGGATGCGCGCACTGACGGCGGCACGGGTCACCACCACACCGTGGTCGTTGTAGGCCTCCACCCAGTCGTTGTCGTGCACGCCGATCTCGGCGGCGTCCTCGTCGTTCAGCCACATCGGCTCAATGCCGCGCGACAGGGTCAGCATGCGGTCGTTGTCAAAGTAGTTGGAATGGATGTGCCACTTGGCGTGAGGTGTGAGGTAGTTCAACCGGATGGTGCGGGCCTCGACGCGGCTCTTGTCGAGGTCGCCCACGGCCAGCGGGTCGGGCCGGGGCTTGTAGGTGGGCAGGTTCTCGCCAAAGGCCAGGTACCCTTCGTGATCGAGGTAGAAGTGCTGCCGGCCGGTGAGGGTGCGCCAGGGCACCAACCGCTCGACGTTGAGGCAGTAGGCCGAATAGGCGCGCCCTTTGCCCGTGATGCCGGTCCAGATCGGGCTGTTCAGCAGGCGGCGCGGCTGCGCCAGCAGGTCCTGGAAGGTGTAGCGCGTGCCGCGGGTCGCTTCGGCCAGGTCGACCAGGGGCCTCCCGGTCTTTTCCTCTTCCTCCGCGAAGGCACGGCAGCCGACCTCGCCGTTGGTCTCGGGCGCCAGAAGGAGGATCACGTTGGCCGCGCTCTGTGCCTCTTCGAGTGAAGGATAGTGCTTGCCCTCCCAGGCGACGGTGGGGCCCGTGTCGAGCAGCTCCTGGTAGAGGTCCTGGACGGACCAGCGGATGCCGTGAGCGCCGATGCCCTCTCGCTGGGCGGCCGGCCCCAAGGAGACAAAGCGCTGGTAGAGCCGGGGGTAATCGCGCTCGGCGACGACCAGGTTGGGCATGGTGACGCCGGGAAGCGGCTCGCACTCGCCCTTGGCCCAATCTCGGATCGAGGGCTGCGCCATCTCGGCCGGCGTGTCGTGCTGGAGAGGGACAGCCACCAGGTCGCGGACAGGCTCGGGCAGGTGGACCTGGGCCAGCTCGCTCACCTTGCGCGCCAGCGCCTTGAATATCTCCCAGTCGCTCCTCGACTCCCAGCAGGGCGGCACGGCAGCCGACATGGGATGGATGAAGGAGTGCATGTCGGTCGAGTTCAGGTCGTCTTTCTCATACCAGGTGGCGGTCGGCAGGATGATGTCGGAGTAGAGAGCCGTGGTGTCCATTCGGAAGTTGAGGTCGACCACGAGGTCGATCTTGCCCTGGGGCGCCTCGGCATGCCAGGTTGCCTCGGTCACGACGTCTCCGGAGATCTCGTCGGTGATGGCCTGGCTGTGGGTGCCCAAGTAGTGCCGGAAGAAGTACTCCTGCCCTTTGGCGCTGGCATTCAGCGCGTTGCCGCGCCAGATGAACCAGAGCCGCGGCCAATTCTCGGGCGCATCGGGGTCCTGCACGGCAAAGCGCAGGCGGCCGGCCCGCAATTCGTCCACGGTCCACTGGCGGACCTCGGAATCGGCGCGCGCGCCGGCCTGCTCCGCCTGCCGAACCAGCTCGAGCGAGGAGCGGTTGAACTGGGGGTAGAAGGGCAGCCAGCCCATGCGCACCGCCTGGACCTGGGTGTCCATTGCGTGCTGCTGCCGGAGCGCCTGCGCGCGGGCCTCGTCGGGGCGGGGCACGGGCTGCACTTCGGGCAGAGGCCGCTCGTAGCGCCACTGGTCGCTGTGCACGTAGTGGTAGGAGGGGGTGTTCTGGAGGCGGGGAGGCTTGCTCCAGTCGAGGGCAAAAGCCAGCGTCGACCAGGAGGCAAAGGGCGCGAGCTTTTCCTGGCCCACGTAGTGGTTCAGTCCGCCGCCGTTGCGCCCCACGCAGCCGGTGAGGAGGAGCGCAGATATGCAGGCGCGGTAGATCAGGTTGTTGTGGTACCAGTGGTTTACGCCGGCACCGATCAGGATGGTGCACTGCCCCTGGGTCTTGGCTGCGGTCGTGCCCCATTCGCGCGCGAACTGAAGCAGGGTGCTGCGGTCGACGCCGGTGTAGCGCTCCTGCCAGGCAGGGGTGTAGGGGGCCGCCGCGTCGCCATAGTCGACGGGGTAATCGCCCGCGAGCCCTCGGTCGACGCCGAACTGGGCCATCAGCAGATCGTAGATGGTGGCGACGAGCACCGGGCCGCCGGTGGTCTCGAGGGTGCGGACGGGCACGCTGCGGCGTACTGCCTTTCCCTCCCCAAAGTCGGCGAAGGAGACGGATGCGGTCTCGAGGGTGTCGCCCAGCAGGGTGAGCAGAGGGTCGATGTCGGCACCGTCCAGGCCGTCTTTCAGCTCCAGGTTCCACTGGCCCTTTTGTTTCTGCCAGCGAAAGCCGAGCGAGCCCTGCGGCATGCGCGGCGCGCCCGAGGCCCGATCCCAGACCAGGTATTTCCAGTCGCCGTTTTCCACGCCCTGGTAGCGGGCCAGCTGCCCGGCGCGCAGCAGGCGGCCCGGCACGGTCTGGTCGCCGGCTTTGTCCAGCACCACGAGGAAGGGCGAGTCGGTGTAGCGCTTGGCATAGTCGAGGAAGAAGGGCTCCTGCTGCTGGTGATGGAACTCTTTGAGGAGCACGTGGCTCACCGCCATCCAGAAGGCGCCGTCCTGCCCGGCGTTGAGTGGGACCCACCAGTCGGCGTACTTGGAGGTCTGGCTAAAGTCGGGCGAGAAGACGACCAGCTTGGCGCCGGCATGGCGCGCCTCGGCGGCAAAGTGGACGTCGGGTGTGCGGGTCGTGCTCACATTCGAGCCGACGGCCGCGATGTACTTGGCGTTGTACCAGTCGGCCGACTCGGCGACGTCGGTCTGCTCGCCCCAGGTCTCGGGTGAAGCGGGCGGCAGGTCGCTGTACCAGTCGTAGAAGGAGAGGCAGACGCCGCCGAGAAGCTGGAGGAAGCGCGCGCCCGACGCATAGGAGAGCATGGACATGGCAGGGATCGGAGAGAAGCCGACGATGCGATCGGGCCCATGTTTCTTGACTGTGTAGACGGTCGAGGCGCTGATGATCTCCAGCACCTCGTCCCAGGAGGCGCGGCGGAATCCGCCCTTGCCGCGTGCCACGTGGAAGAGTCTGCGCTTGGCCTCATCCTCGACGATGGAGGCCCAAGCGTCCACCGGGTCGGCGTGCCGGCGGCGTGCCTCGCGCCAGAGGTCCATGAGCGCCCCGCGCAGGTAGGGGTACTTGACGCGGATCGGGCTGTAGAGATACCAGGAGAAGGAGATGCCCCGCTGGCAGCCGCGCGGCTCGTAGGGCGGCAGGCCGGCTTCCAGGCTTGGGTAATCGAGGGCCTGCATCTCCCAGGTCACGATGCCGTCTTTGACGTACACCATCCACGAGCAGCCGCCGGTGCAGTTGACGCCGTGGGTGCTTCGCACCACGCGGTCGTGCTGCCAGCGGCTGCGGTAGAACTCTTCCCACTCGCGGGCTTTGGGATCGACAATGTCCTGGATCCAGCTCACCTTTTCCTCCTGCCGCAGCTCCCGGGGATGGGGAGGCGGGCTATGCTATGGGTTGCGGGCTCGCTCCACCATCGGCCGGCGCACGCCGCGGAGGCGGCGCCTCCAGACAAAGCCGATCACGGCCAGTGCCCCGACCAGTCCCGCCAGGCTGAGGGCCAGGACAACCCACTCCCGATCTACTGGCTGCTGGCCCGACATGCTTTGGAAGAAGGCCAGGAGGTCGGCCTGCTCCTGCGGGGTCAGGGGGTGGCGGGAGAAGATGGGCGCCATGGTGGGCCAGGGGATGCCGGCAAGGGCCGCCGGCAGCCCCGTCCCGTAGCGGTCCGCGACCTGCGTCAGGTCGGGTCCCAGGACCCCGCCGCCCAGCAAGCCGGTCGTGCCGGCGCTGTGGCAGCCGAAGCATGGGGTCCCCCGATTCGCCAAGTGCAGCGTGCCGGCGAAGAGGGCCTCACCGCGGTCGGGGTCGCCCGCCGATTGGGCAGAGGGGGCGGCCCATGCCAACAGAGGGGGCAAGAGCGCGAGGCAGATCACTAGGCAGAAGCACTTGACCCCGTTCCTCAGGCCGCGTACCTTTCGAGACATAGGCCATCCCTCCAGCAAGCGTGTGATACTGCTGGCCTGCCCGGACGGGCGTCCGGGTCCGCGCCAACAGTTCCGGCGGTGACGGAATCGTACCACAGGAGACATGTCGCGTCAAGCGGACGCGTCCGGCGCCGGCAGCGGGCGGCTGGCGGCTTTGGACCACGAAAGGGACGAAAGGGACGCGAAAGGCGCGAAAGGAGGGCGCCGGGCAGGTTGTTCGGGAGCTCTGACGCTCTGACAAAAATCTGCATGTACTATCCCGAAATGCCCGTTTTTCCGGAAACGATATCCCCCCTTCCGCGTGCCGGGGGTAGGGGGCAGGCTGGTCCGACGAGACCCTAAGGGTCTGGGAGACCCTTAGGGTCTTGGCTTCAATACCCTCACCGATGGGCAACCTCTTCCGAACGAGGCCCTAAGGGTCTGGCTGGCCCTTAGGGCCTTGCCGAGCAGGTTGTTCGGGAGCTGTGCCACTCTGCCAAAAAACTGCATGTGCTATCCCGAAATGCCCGTTTTTCCAGAAACAATCATCGCAGGGTGGGGGCGAGGCAGGTTGTTAGCCCCGCTGCGCCCTGGCCCCCAGGTACATTGCCCCGGCAAAGATGCGGGAAAAGTCGGGGGCGGCCGCCAGCTCGACGTAGCCGACACGCAGTGCCAGTGCGGCGGCCTCGGCGCGCTTGGCGCGCGAGATGAGCGCCATGCGGGCGCCCAGGCCGGCGGCGTTCCCCACCTGTGTGACGCGCTCGACGGGCATCTCGGGCAGCATGCCGACCACCATGGCATTGCGCACGTCGATGTAGGTCCCAAACGCCCCGGCCAGAATCACCCGGTCGATGCCGGACGCCGCCAGCCCGTGCACCTTCATCAGGACATTCACGCCGGTGCGCATCGCCCCTTTGGCCAGGAGCAGCTCGGAAACATCGCGCTGCGTGAAGGTGATGGCCGGGTGGCTGGCGTCGCCCTCCAGGCTGCCGGCGAGCAGAAACTCGCGCTTGGTCTTGTCGCCGGAGACGCGGGAATGCTCCCGCATCCGCCCCCGCTCATCGACGATGCCCTGGAGGAAGAGCTCGGCCAGGGCGTCGAGCGCCCCGGAGCCGCACAGCCCCACCGCCGGCTCGTCGCCGATGGTCTGGTAGTGCAGCTCGCCGTCGACGAAGCTGACCCGCTCGATGGCGCCGTTGGCCGCCCGCATGCCGTGCTTGATGTGGGCTCCCTCGAAGGCGGGGCCCGAGGCGCACGACGTGCTCAGCATCCGGCCGCCGCTGACCAGGCAGACCTCGGTGTTGGTGCCGATGTCGAGCGCGAGGACGGTGTCCTCGGCCTCGCCCAGCTGAGTCGCCAGGAGCATCGCCACGTGGTCGGCACCCACGTAGCCCGCGATGTTGGGCAGGAGGTGCACGTAGGCGCCCGGCGCCAGCGCGAGCCCCATGTCCCGGGCCTTCAGGTCGAGGGGCGCGGAGACGGCCGGCACGTAGGGTGCCAGAGCAAGCTGGCGGACCGGAAGGCGCGCAAAGAGGTGGTGGACGGCGGTGTTCGCCACCGCCACCATTTCCAGGATTTCGGACGGCTGGGAGCCGGTTTGGGCGGTGAGCCTCTCGATCGCCCCGTTGAGCGCCTCCACGAGGAGCGACTGCATCTGGGCTGCGCTTTCCGGCGACTCATCGGCGTGCGCCATGCGGGCGATCACATCCTCCCCGTAGGCGATTTGGGGGTTCATCATCCCCTCGGAGGCGAGGGTCTTGCCCGAGACCAGATCGACCAGGAAGACGGCGACCTTGGTGGTGCCGATATCGACGGCAATGCCCAGCGAGGGGGTGCCCGGCGGCAGGGCGGCGATGACCTCGCCGTCGCGAACGGCGACCTGCACGAGCCAGGGCGACTCGCGGGATCGGATCCCCTCGCGCAGCACGGGTGACAGCCCCTGGAGAAGGGAGAGGTCGATCCGCTCTACCGTCAGGCCGTGCTGCTCGCGCAGCGCATCGACGAGCCGCTTGTCGTCGGCGCGCAGGTCGTGGATCGAGGCGGGCGGCAGGGTGACGACGCAGCGCTGGACGAGGGGGTCGGGCTGCACCGCGAGCCCTTCGCCCTCGACCTGGGTGCGCTGCGGGGCGGTCAGCGACTCGGGCGGGACACGCACGCGGCAGTCGCCCAGGGGGCGGGCGACGCAAGCGAGCCGGTAGCCCTGAGCCAGCTGCTCGGGGGATAGGAACCTGGCCTCCCTCTCGGACGGTGCGGAGACCTCGCCGCGCAGCACCTGCACCACGCAGCGGCCGCAGCTGCCCTTGCCGCCGCACAGGTTGGCGAGGCCGATGCGCAGAAGGCGGGCGCCGTCCAGGATAGTGCCGCCCCCGGGGCAGTCGCCCCGGCGGCCCACGGGCTCAAAGTCGATCTTGGGCATTGTCGTCTCGCTTTCGCAGGAGGCTGGCGGCGATTGTACCACAGAACGCAGCAGGTGCAACCGGCCCGGACGAGGCGGGAAGCGGGGCCGCCTCTGAAATCCGATATTGTTCTATGCATTTCTGTCGGATTTAGGTACCTTTCGGAGCCAGAGGGCCCCTTGACAACTGCCCCTCGCTGTGATATAATTGCATACGTATACATGCATTCGTATGCACTGTTTTGTGGAAAGGGGGTGATCCCAGTTAGGCAGCGGTTGTTGGTGCCTGAAAACGTACAGCTCCCGCCGTTCCGTGTCCGGAGAGAAGGAGCTGTACCTGGAACTTGTGCGCGGCCGTGACACCGAGCACGCCCAGCATGCTACCACACAATCAGCCGAGAAGCAAGAGCTCCACTCCAAGCGCAGTATTCTCTGTTTATGTCCGACAATGTGGTGTAGCCCATACCAAGCAGATCCGAAGGAGGAAAACAGAATGTTCGCAAAGAGCTCTCTCTGGAGACTCGTGATGGGTATCATGCTGGTTCTGCCGCTGCTTGCGGCGTGCGGAACGACCGCGACGACCGTCCCCCCGACCGACGTCAAGGTGGAGCCCACGGCAGCCGAAGCGCAGGCCACTGAGGTAGTCGCCCCGACTGCAGAACCGGTCGCCGAGCTGCCCTACGGCCTCACGCCCGGCAAGCCCTACGCAGGACAGAAGATCACGGTCCTGATGACGGGCATCGTTCCGCAGTACCAGGCGATGATCAACCGCTCGGTCGAGTTCACCGAGCTGACGGGCATCGAAGTTGTCTACGAGATGGTGGACTGGGGCGGCCTTGTTGGAAAGGTCACGACCGATGGTGTGGCGAAGGCAGGCGCTTTTGACGTCTACCCGTACATGGACGCTTGGGGCCCAGGGCTCTCGTCCTTCATGCTCCCGATCGACGACCTCATGGCGGAATCCGGCATCGACTGGAGTGACTTCCCGAATGCCTACAAGTCCGGCGCCTGCTACGACGGCGTGTGCTACGGTGTCCCGCTGCGCGGCCACCCTCAGCTCCTCTTCTACCGCAAGGACGTCTTTGACCAGCTTGGCCTTCAGCCCCCGACCACCTTTGCGGAGATGGAGGAAGTCTCCAAGATTATCCAGGAAAAGACGGACCTGTACGGCTTTTCCCTCTGCTACGGCACAGGCAACGCCGGTCAGAACCTGATGACCTGGGTGCCCTTCCTGTGGGGGAACGGGTCCGACATCTTTGACGACAAGTGGAACCCCATCTTTAACAACGACGCCGGCGTCGAGGCTACGCAGCGGTTTGTCGACGAGCTGCTCGTGAACCAGATCATCCCGCCCGCTTCGACGACTTGGGGCGAGCCGCAGATGGTGGACTCGGTCCGGCAGGGCGAGTCGGCCATGGTGCAGGTCTGGTGGTGGGTCTATCCCAGCTTTGCCGATCCGACGATGAGCAAGCCCGAAGTACTGAACAACATCGCCTACGCGGCTCCGATCGGCTGGGAAGGCAAGAAGATGGTACCCTACACACTCTCCCTTCCGATCGCCATCAACAAGTTCTCCAAGTACCCGGAGGCGTCCTGGGAGTACATCAAGATGATGACCGACCCCCAGGTGGAGAAGGACCGCGTCATCGACAAGAGCGACCCGGCAACGTCCGACATCGTCGCCGTTCGCCTGTCGACGCTGGCGGATGCCGAAGTGAACGCAGTCAATGGTGGCATCCACCAGTTTGGCTATGAGAGCCTCAAGAACGCCGACATCATGCCGATGATCCCCGAGTGGACCGAGCTATCGGCCGTGATCGAGGCAGCTCTGCAGCAGTGCGCCACCGGCGCCCCGGTGAAAGAGACGCTGGACGCTGCGGCCGAAGAGGTGCGCGGCATCATGGAGCGGGCAGGCTACTACCAGTAGCCCGCTGACCCGGGCACGGGGTGGGGCTCGACGCGAGCCTCACCCCGGTGCCCACCCCACCCTCGTTTGGTATCGCGATGGCAGCCGCCCTCGGCTCGCCGTGGAGGTCGAATGCACGGAGGTCAGGATGCGAGGTAAGAGCTTTCGGTTCGCTCTCATAGCTCCGGCCCTACTGGTGATCCTGGGGACGACGATCTATCCCCTGGTCTACTCGCTGCTGGTCAGTTTCCAGAGGTGGAACCTGACCAAGTCCTCCGAGCCGGGGCCCTTCGTCGCGCTGGAGAACTATGCCCGGGCGTTCGGGGACAAGAACTTTATCAACAGCGGGGTGGTGACCATCAAGTTCACCATCATCTCTGTCTCGATGTCGATCGTGCTGGGGTTGGTCATCGCGCTGATCCTGAACCGGGAGGGGCGCCTTGCCGGTTTGATGAAGACGCTGCTGATCTTTCCTTTTGCCATGGCGCCGGCCCTGAAGGGGTTCACCTGGCGATTCCTGCTGGATGGATCGTTCGGCTTCCTGGACCGGATCATCGATACCCTGTTCCCGCCCATGGCGAACATCGCCTGGTTGGCAAGCCCCAACTGGGCTCTCTTCTGGCTCGCGGTGACGGAGGTCTGGGGCTGGGCGCCCTACATCGCGCTGGTCTTTATCGGCGCATTGGGCACCATGTCCACAGAGATGGTCGACGCGGCCAAGGTGGACGGAGCGAACTCACTCCAGCTTCTGTGGCACATCATCCTACCGACGCTCACGCCCATCCTGCTGGTCATTACCCTCTTCAAGACGATCTACTCGCTCAAGATGTTCGACCAGGTGGTCACCATGACAGGCGGTGGGCCAGGACGGGCGACGGAGACACTGAACTTTACCGTGTACCGGACCGCCTTTTCCAACTTTGACATGGGCTATGCCTCGGCCCAGGCCTACATCCTCGTCATCGTCCAGCTCGTCTTTGCCATCTTTTATGTCAGGTCGCTCCTGGGGAAAGGGGGTGCCAAGTGAGGTCCTCGCGGCTCAGAAAAGTAGTGGGAGAGGTGGTCAACAAGCTGGGGATGCTCGGCATCCTGCTTTTTGTGGGCTTTCCTATCCTCTGGGTGGTCATGACTGCCTTCAAGTATCACAAAGATGCGCGGTCCGCCTCGTTCTTCTTTACGCCGACTCTCCAGAATTTCGTCAGCATTTTCAGCCCGCCGTACGACTTTACGCCCTATTTGTGGAACAGCCTGGTCATCTCGATAGGGACGGTTGCGATCGCCGTGCCGCTGGCGGCGCTGGCGGCCTATGCCTTTTCGCGCTACCACTTCCGGTTCAAGAACGCGCTCATGATCCTGCTGATCGCGACGCAGTTCATTGCCCCCGTCGTGATTGTGATCCCGTTCTTCACGCTGTACAGCCGGATGGGGCTGATGGACTCGCGGATCGGGCTGATCATCCTCTACCTCTCCTTTTCGATGCCTTTCGCGGTGTGGATGATCAAGGGGTTCATCGACGCCCTGCCGATCGAGATCGAGGAGGCGGCGCAAGTAGACGGCTGCACGCCGTTCATGGTCCTGCGCCACGTCACCTTTCCCCTGATCATGCCCGGGATCATCACCTCGGCCATTTTCGCCTTCATCGGGGCCTGGAACGAGTTCCTCTTCGCGATGGTCACGACGACGACCAACAAGACGCTGACCGTGGGCATGATGATCCTGGCGTACCAGCTGGAAGGCGTGCAGTGGGAGACGATGTCGGCCGTTGGGGTGATTGTCATGATCCCAATCTTTATCTTGTCGCTCACCATCCGAGACCATTTCGTGAACGGCATCACGATGGGCGCCGTCAAGTAGCCGCGCGTACGCAAGAGAGAGGACAGAGCTGTGGACCCAGTGGGTTGGCAGGAAACGAAGGAGCGGTATGCCGCCTGGTGGAGGGGCGATCTGAAGGGCCCGATCCTGAAGGTTTTTGCGGAGCGGGCGTCGCACCAGACAGGCACCCCTCTTTCCTACCAGGTCGAGGCTGAGTGGCAGTCGGACGCGCTGGCACAGGCGATCCAGGCCGGCATGGGCCCGGCTCCGCACTACGTGGGACTGGGACCTGACGTCACGGAGGAGGAGAGGCGGCGTTTTTGGCTGGACATGGGCGGCAGGGTGGCACTCTTCGAGTCTGTCGTCTCGGGCGTGCGGTGTTTCCGCGACGGGTTCATTCATTTCTTTCCGGACCTCGGGTCGGCGGTCGCGGCGAGCTTTCTTGGGGTGGAGCCCCGATTCGGGAGCCGCTCGGTGCTGAACGAATCAGAGCCGTCGGACACGCTCGAGGAGCTTGAGGAGAGGATTGCGTTCGATCCAGAGAACAGATGGTGGCGGGCCAGCCTGGAGCTGCTTCGGGCAGCCCTGGCGGCCTACCAGGGGCGCTTCGTAGTCGGGTTTCCCAACCTAGGCGGAGCGCTCGATACACTCGCCTCGCTCCGCGGCACTCAGAACCTCCTGATGGACCTCGTGCTCCTCCCCGACGTGGTTCACAAGCTGGAGGCAAAGGTCACCGAGGTTTGGACCCGCTACCTGGAGGAGATCCACTCCGTCATTCGCGAGTCGGGCCAGGAGGGGACCACGAGCTGGACCGGGATTTGGGGCGATGGGACGTCGTATCCTATTCAGTGCGATCTTTCGGTGATGGTCTCGCCCGGCATGTTCCAGGCGTTTGCCGTGCCGTCGCTGCGCGCCATGGGGCAGGCGGTGGACCAGTGCATCCTGCATTACCACGGCGAGAGCCCCAAGAAGACGCTGGACCGCATCCTGGAGATCGAGGAAATCGATGCCATCCAATGGAGCCCAGGCGTGCACGACCCTGCGATGGATGACGAGTCGTGGCTGCCGATCTACCGAAAGATCACCGAGCGGGGCAAGGGGTTGGTGCTGTACGAGGTGCGGCCGGGCCAGGTTGAGTGGCTTGTGCGCCAGCTCCCGGCAGGGCGCCTGGCGATGAACGTCCTCTGCGAGTCCGAAGAAGAGGCAGAGGAGCTGGTGCGCAGACACGGCTAAGGCGTGCCGGGAGCGCGATCACGACCGGCCGGGCCAAGAGAGCCGGGCCGACATCCTAGAACATAAGAGGAGCAAAACGATGACAGCAAAGAAGTACTTGTGGTGGCAGGAGCTGCCCGGCCCGGAGGTTGTGCGCTTTGCCAAAGAGGTGAGCGACATCGCGATCCTGCCGATCGGCTCGATCGAGCAGCATGGACCCCACTCGCCGTGCGGCGTAGACACGCTCAATGCGACCGGGATGGCCGAGCTGATTGCGCAGAAGACGGACGTCATGCTACTTCCGACGCCGTGGTACGGCTCGCACCCGTACCATCACTGGTACATGCCGGGCACCATTCCCCTGGGCTACGACACGCACACGGCCCTGCTGGTCGACATTGTCAAGGGGGCAGCGGTCTCGGGCTACAACAAGTTCATCCTCATCTCTGCGCACGGCCAGGTGAGCAGCACGCTGGTCGCGGTCCACAAGCTGGGGCTGGAGGGGATCTTTACCATCTCCCTGCACTGGTACGACTTTTTGCGGGACAACCGAGAGGTGCTCGAGGACTATATGTGGCACGCCGAGGAAGCTGAGACGTCGGTGGGCCTGTATCTGTATCCCCAATATGTGGACATGACCAAGGCGGCCAAGGGGGGTGGAAAGGGCCTGATCGACAGCCGGTTCGTGATCGCGCCCGGGCAGGCGCCGCGGCCGGGGATGATGTATCACTTTGAGGGCACCTTTGCCCGGCCCGAGTACAAGGAGCTGGACAACGGCATTATCGGCGATGCCACCAAGGCGACCCGCGAGAAGGGCGAGAAGCTGGTGACCCGCGTGGTCGACCACGTGGTGGAGATCATCGAGGACATCAAGGCCCGCTGGCCGGTCGGCGTGAAGCCGCCGGTGAAGTAGGAGCCAGGGCGCACGCCGTGCGCCGCAGGCTGCCGGGCTGAGAAGGCGTACGGCAAGCGCGGCGCACGGCACGCATCGCCTGGATCAGACTATGAGACTACAAGACCAAGTCGCGATTGTCACCGGGGCCACAAAGGGGATCGGGTTGGCCTGCGCGCAGGAGTTTGCGCTGGAGGGTGCGAAGGTCGTCCTGAGCGGCCGTACCCTCGAGCTGGGAGAGGCGGCGGCGCAGGAGATCTGCTCGGCGGGGGGAAAGGCCATCTTCGTGCCGTGCGATGTGAGCCAGAAGGCGCAGGTGGATGCGCTGGTGCAAGCCACAGTGCGGGAGTTTGGGCGCATTGACATCGTCGTAAACAATGCCGGCGTCAACCACAGCGCCAAGTTTTTCGATATCACCGAGGAAGAGTGGGACTGGGTGATGGCCGTCGACCTGAAGGGTACCTTCCTGCTCAGCCAGGCGGCTGCGCGTGTGATGGTGGAGCAGGGCATCGCCGGCAAGATCATCAACCTTTCGTCGGTGATGGCGCTGCTGGCGCTGGCCGACCAGGTGCCCTACTGCGCGGCCAAGGGAGGGGTAGTCCAGCTCACCAAGGCGATGGCGCTTGCCCTCGCCGAGTATGGCATCCGCGTCAACGCCATTGGGCCCGGCCCGGTGTTGACCGAGCTGATGCAGCGCGTGGTGCACAACAAGGAAAAAGAGGCCGAGCTGATGGCCCGCCTTCCCATCGGCCGCATCGCCGAGTGCCGCGAAATCGCCCGCGTGGCGGTATTCCTGGCGTCGGATGATTCCAGCTACATCATCGGGCAGACCCTCTACCCGGACGGGGGGCGGAGCATCCAGGGGTTCCCCAGGAAGATGGAAAAGTGAGCAATCCAAGAGTCGGCCTCATCACCTTTGGCGACGCGAGGCAGCACGAGTGGGACAGGCTGTTCCGTGGGCTGACTGTGCCACGGCACGAGCAGGTCGTCGAGTACCTTCGCTCGCTGCCGATCGATCTACTTTACTCGGCGGACGTGGCGCGCACGCGGGCCGAGATCGACGAGCAGGTCGATCGCCTCAAAGCAGCGGGGGCGGAGTCCTTCGTGGCGCACATACCCTGCTGGACATCGCCGAACCTGGTGGTGCATGGCGTGCAGCGCGCGGACCTGCCGACGGTGCTTCTGTCCAACAAGCACCCGGGCACGCACGGGACGGTCGGCCTCCTGGGAGCTGGGGGCGCCCTCGACCAGGTTGGCATTCCGCACTTGCGCGTCCGGGGGGAGCCAGAGGATGGGACGATCGCAGCCAGAGCTCTGCCGCTCTTTCGTGCCGCGTCGACCGTGAGCAGGCTGCGGGGCAAGGTGTTTGGGCTGTTTGGAGGGCGTTCCCTGGGCATCGACACGGGCAGCATCGACCCGATGCAGTGGCGCCGGCTTTTTGGGATCGACGTCGAGCACATCGACCAACTGGAGATCATCCGGCGTGCGGAGCAGATGTCCGGGGAGTCGGCCGAGCCGACGGTGGCGTGGCTGGAGCGGAACGTGGCGGGCATCGCTTACGACGATCAACGCCTGACGCCGGCCAAGCTCTCGTTCCAGGTGCGCTGCTACCTGGCCACCAAGCAGATCATCGAAGAGATGGGGCTCGACTTTGTGGCGGTCAAGTGCATGCCGGACCTGACCAACCACTATGTCCCGCAGTGCCTATCGGCGGCGCTGCTGCCGGGTCCCTACGACGCTTCGGGCAGCAAGGAGCCCGTGGCCATGTCGTGCGAGGCCGACGGCGATGGCGCCCTGAGCATGGAGATCCTCAAGGCCGTCTCGGGCGGCTGCCCCACGTTCTTCGGCGACCTCAGCTACATCAACGAAGAGACGAGCACGATCTACATCCCCAACTGCGGAGGGATGTGCGGCTGGTACGCAGGGCGCTCCGGTGACCCGGCGCAGGACCTGCGGAACGTGGAGCTGCGGCCTGCCTTCCGGCCGGGAGGTGGGGCCACGACCTACTTCCGCGCAGCGTCCGGCCCTGTTACGCTAGCCCGCCTATTCCGACGGGCCGGCGAATACCATATGGTCATCCTGAGCGGGGAGGCCGTCGAGCCCACCGCCGAGGAGTACGAGACCTTTGTCAAGGCGCGCGGCCAGCACCAACTGCCCACCATGTTTGTCAGAGTGCAGGTGGACTTGGACGAGCTGATCGACGTCTACGGCGCGAATCACATCTCCGGGGTTGCCGGGAGCTATGGCGCAGAGCTCGAGCACGTCTGCCAGCTGCTCGACATCGTTCCGATCAGGCTCGGCTGAGTCACAATACGCCAAGCTCACTCTTGACAGAGGCAGGGCAACGTGGTATACTTGCATACGTATACATCTGAGCGAAAGCTCGGCCCTGCTGTGACTGAGGTGGCATGAGATGGACACGAAGGCAATCCCTCGCGAGTCAAGCGAAGTAGGTGGTCCGGCAGCCGGCGGCCTGCCCGGCGGCCACCCGGCCGTCATATCGCAGGTCGACGTGGCGAGATTGGCCGGCGTCTCGCAGGCCGCCGTGTCGCGCGCCTTTACGCCGGGTGCGAGCGTCTCGGCGGCCACGCGCAGGCGTGTGCTCCAGGCCGCGGAGGAGCTGGGCTACCGGCCGAACGTCATCGCCCGCAGCCTGATCCGGAAGTCGACCAACATGATCGGCCTGGTGGTCATGAGGTTCACAAATCCCTTCTACGCGCGCATGATCCGCGATTTCACACGGGCGCTCCAGGAGCTGGGCTACTGGACCCTGCTCTTTAACATCGCCAGCAGCGAAGAAGTGGAAGACACGCTCCCCATGGCCCTCCAGTACCAGGTGGACGGGCTTATCATCACCTCCGCTACCCTGTCATCGAGAATGGCTGAGGAGTGTGCCCGCGCCGGCACGCCGGTCGTGCTCTTCAATCGCTACACCGAAGGCAGCAACGTGAACGTCGTGCGCTGCGACGGCGAAGTGGGCGCGAGGCTGGTGGCGGATGCCCTGCTGGACGGAGGCCACGAGCGCATTGCCTACATTGCCGGAGAGGAGGGGAGCTCAACAGCCAAGGAGCGCGAAGCCGGCTTCGTCCGGCGGCTGGAAGAGCGCGGCTATCCCCTTGAGCTCCGGGAGAGCGGTGACTTTTCCTACGAGTCGGGCTACGCCGCGGCACAGCGGCTGCTGAGCAGGGACCATCCACCCGATGCGATCTTTTGTGCGAGCGACCTGATGGCAATGGGCACGCTGGACCTAGCCTGGCACGAATGCCGCTATTCGGTGCCTGAGCAGCTGTCCGTCATCGGCTACGACGACATCCCGCCGGCCAGCTGGCCGGGCTACTCGCTCACAACGGTCCACCAGCCGGTGGACGAAATGGTCCAGGCCTCGGTCGAGGTCCTGCAATCTGCCATAGAGTCGGGCAACTCCGAGGTGGTGCACCGGGTCTTTTCCCCCGTCCTGGTGGTGCGCTCCTCAGCACGCGTCCTGCCCACAGGGCAGGGATAGGCAGCGGTTTCGCATTCCCTGGGAGTGGCCGGGGAAGGCAGGGGTATGCATACGTATTCAGAAGAGGAGGATACGAGGATGAAACTAATCAGGCGCGAGGATCTCGAAAAGAAGGCACTGCCGGGCAGGGTGCTGCAGCTGGCCGTCGGCAAGGAGGGCGCCTATTCGCCCAGCCATGTCATGACAATGGGCTTTGCCCACTACTCGGCCGAGAGTGGGCCGATGGCGCCGCACCGCCACGCGGAGGAGATCGTCCACATCATCAGCGCTGAGGACGGCTGGACACGCTTCGGCGGCCAGGGCGACGAACCTGACTCGCTGGGCGAGCCGGTCCCCCTGTACCCTGGGCTGACGCTGCACTTTCCGTACAACGAGTGGCACGTTTTCGAGTTCGCGGAAGGCGGGCACGTGGAGATTATCTTCTTCTACAGCCAAGCCGACGTCTATTCCAAGTAGGCCAGGTGGAGTCGAAGCAATTGGGCACGTTTGAGCCGCGCGACGGCCGCTTTTTCCAGGTACTCGCCCCACAGGCTGAGCCGGAGCTGCTGGCTACCGGTTTCCAGTTCGTCGAGGGCCCTGCCTGGCACCCCAGGGGCCAGTTCTTGGTCTTTAGCGACATCCTGGGCGACTGCCTCTACAGGTGGAGCGCTGACCGGGGGGCTACCGTGCTGCGGAAGCCGAGCCACATGGCCAACGGCAACTGCTACGACCGACAGGGCCGGCTGCTGACATGCGAACACGCCACGAGCCGAGTCACGCGCACCGAGCCAGACGGCAGCATCCGTGTGTTGGCATCCCACTATGAGGGACGGGAGCTCAACAGCCCCAACGACGTCGTCGTGAGCCGCGGCGGAGCCATCTACTTCACCGACCCCAACTCGGGCCGAGGCCCTCGCTATGGCGTGGCGCGGCCGCAGGAGCTGCCCTTCCAGGGCGTGTTCCGGCTGGAGCCTGACGGGACGCTGACCCTGCTGGTGGACGACTTTTCCAAGCCGAATGGGCTGTGCTTCTCGCCAAACGAGGAGCGGCTGTTCGTGGACGACACCGACAGGGGGCACATCCGAGCCTTTGACGTGCAGGCGAACGGCGCTGTAACGGGCGGCGACGTGTGGGCCGACGTGCCGCACGAGGGGGTGGGCGTGGCTGACGGCATGAAGGTTGACCGAGATGGCAACCTGTACTGCACAGGCCCCGGCGGCATCCACCTGTTCGACTCCACGGGGGTCCATCTCGGCATGGTGCGCATGCCAGAGCAAACTGCCAACCTGGCGTGGGGCGACGAGGACCTGAGCAGCCTGTACGTCACTGCCAGCACATCGCTCTACCGCATACGGACACTCGTGCCGGGCATGGCGTCGTTCTGACCCCAGAGCCGGCACCGAAACCAGAGGAGACAAGAATGGACAGCAGAGCATCCAAGCTCCACCGGGAGTCGGTCGTGGTGAGCAGCCACGATCACCTCCACATCGAGCTGCGCAAGAAGCGCTACGCGGGACAGAAGGCGGTGTTCTCCACCGTCTATGCACCGCTGATCCGCCAGGGCGGCGTCAACATGCTGGCGTTTGTCGTGGGCGGCGACAGCACGACGCTCGTCGCCGGGTCTGACCTGCCGCTGTGGGGCACACTGGAAGGCCTGGACATGATGTGGCTCGAGGCGGAGGAGAGCAGCGACACGATGGCCATCTGCCTTACCGCCGCCGACATCGACCGGGCCCTCGAGGCAGGCAAGATCGCCATCATCCTCACCCTGGAGGGCGGACGCCCGCTGGAGGGCAAGCCGACGCTCGACACGCTCGGGCCGCTGCGGAACTATTACCGGTTGGGCGTGCGCCACGTCCAGCTTGCGGACATGGGGCGCAACCGTCTTGGGGACGGCTGCGGAGCCTACCGCACGAATGGCGGGCTGACCCAGTTCGGCTGCGATGTCGTCCGGGAGTGCAACCGGCTTGGCATGGTCGTGGACGTTGCCCACCTGAACGATCCGGGCTTTTGGGACGTGGCGGAGGTCGCACAGGCCCCGATCATGGATTCCCACAGCAACGCCTGGGCGATCTGCCCGTCCTCGCACAACCTGCGCGATGAGCGGATCAAGGCGATTGCCGCCAGCGGGGGCGTGATCGGGCTGAACTGCCTGTCCGACCTCACGGCGAAGGAGACGTATTGGCCGACCACCGAGGACTGGATCAGGCACCTGGACTATATCGTGAGCCTGGCCGGGATCGACCACGTGGGGATAGGTCCGGATCACTTCGAGGACAAGGGCGAGCACGCGCCGGGCTGGATGGAGGGGATCTACCTGGGCGTCAGGGATCACTATCACCTGGAGGATTGCGGTGACATCACCCAGTTCCCGAACCTGACCGAGGCGATGGTGCGGCACGGTTATTCGGACGAAGACATCAAGAAGGTCCTGGGCGAAAACCACCTGCGCGTCTACCGCCAGGTCCTGGGATGATTCCTGCCGGGCCACATGGTCCGCAGGCATAAGGGACGGGAGCAAGTGGGAGAGAGAGAAGTTCTAGTCGACTACCAAGCGCTGCGGGGCTTGGTGGCGCAGCTGTTTGCCGGTGCCGGCATGAGCGAGCCCGACGCTGCGTTTCACGCCAAGGCGCTCGTCGACGCCAACTTGTGGGGCATCGACTCGCACGGTGTGCTGCGCGTGCCGATCTATGTGAAGCGGATGCTCTCCGGCGCAATCAACCCACGGCCCAACATCCGGACCATCCGGGGATCGCTCGGGCTGGAGGTGCTGCACGGCGACGACGGCCCGGGCTACATCGTGGGCCGCGATGCCATGCTGCGCGCCATCGAGCTGGCCGGGCAGTACAACGTGGCGGCGGTGGGCGCCATCCGGAGCAACCACTTTGGGGCGACCGCAAGCTACAGCCGCCTGGCGGCCGAGCAGGGCATGATCGGCATCTCCATGACGAATGTGGTGCCCAACGTGGTGGCCCCAGGCGGCAGCAAGCCGGTGGTGGGCAACAACCCGCTGTCCATCGCCGTGCCAACCTACGCCGAGTTCCCCTTTGTCCTCGACATCTCGCTCTCGGCGGTGGCGGGTGGGAAGCTGCTTCTCGCCAGCAAGAAGGGCGAAAAGATCCCGCTCGACTGGGCGACCGACAACGAGGGCCGGCCGACCGATGACCCGGACAAGGCCTTTGCCGGGTTCCTGCTGGCCATGGGCGGGTACAAGGGTCTCGGGCTCGCGTATGCGGTGGACATCCTGTGCGGGCTGATCACCGGAGGGGTGTTCCTCCACGAGATGAAGGGCATGTACAAGTACCCCGACGAGCCGAGCCTGACCGGGCACATGATGATCGCGATCAACATCGAGGCGATCCTGGGCAGGGACGAGATGGCGGCCCGCATGGCGCAGTTTGCGCGGACGGTGAAAGAGTCCCCCATGTGGGACAAGAGCAGGGAGATGTTCCTACCGGGGGAGATCGAGCACCTGACGGCGCGGAAGCGCATGGAAGCCGGTGTTCCCCTGCCGGAGAACTTGTATGACGAGCTGGTGGCGCTTGGCAGGCAGGCGGGGCTGAGCAGCACCCTGCCGGCCGTGGGCTGAGCGAGCCGTGGCTGGCCGCACTTTTCCCGGGACCGGGCGCGAGGAGGGCACCGTGAGCGTATATGCAGGCAGATACCTGAGGATCGACCTCTCGACAGGGGAGTCCCACGTGGAGGGGATACCGGAAGAGCAAGTGCAGAAGTACCTGCTGGGGTCGGGTTTTGCCGCCTACCTGTACCACAGGGAGATGGACCCCAGCCTCGACCCGCTCGACCCGGCGAGCCCACTGCTCGTTTTCAACGGGCTGCTGACTGGGACCGTCGCCCCAACCGGCTGCCGGACCTCGTTTTGCGGGCGCTCTCCGCTGACCGGCATCTGGAACGAAGCCAACCTTGGGCACCACTGGGGCGCTGAGCTGCGCTTTGCCGGTTTCGACGGGCTGGTCATCACGGGCCGCGCCCAGGCCCCCGTCTATCTCTGGGTGTCGGACCAGGGCGTAGAGCTGCGCGATGCCTCGCACGTGTGGGGCCGGGACTACTTTGACGCCGCCGACAGGCTGCTCGAAGAGACATCGCCGAAGGCCAGGGTGGTGGGCATCGGCCCGGCAGGCGAGCAGTTGGTCCGGATCGCGGGCATCATGTGCGGCCCCTCGGGCTATGTACGGGCGGCGGCTCGGGGCGGCATGGGCGCGCTGATGGGCAGCAAGAACCTGAAAGCGATCGTGGTGCGCGGCAGCCAGAGGCCCCAGTACGCCCATGCGCAGGCGTTCCGAAACGAGGTGAAGGAACAGAACGTCTACCTGCAAGGCACTTCGCTCGGAATGACCAAGCTCGGGACGGCCGGCGGGATCGTGGCCACCGAGCAATTCGGCGACCTGCCGATCCGCAACTGGCAGCTTGGCAACTGGAGTGAGGCGCCGAAGGTGACCGGCGCGACTCTGTACGAGAAGTACCTGGTCAAGAGCACACACTGCCATGCCTGCCCGATCGGCTGCGGCAAAGAGGTGGAGGTCAGAGAAGGCAAGTACGTGACGCCCCGCGGCGAGGGAGTCGAGTACGAGACGATTGCCGGTTTTGCCGGCAGCTGCCACATCTCCGACCTGGAGAGCATTGTCCTGGCGAGCTCTCTCTGCAACCGGTACGGCCTGGACACGATCTCGACCTCTTCGGCGATTGCCTTCGCAATGGAAGCGTTCGAGAGAGGGCTGATCGGGGTGCAGGACACCGGCGGCATCGAGCTGCGCTTTGGCGATCCCGATGCCATGCTGGCGATGATCGGCAAGATCGCGCTGCGGCAGGACATTGGACGGCTCCTCGGCGAGGGTGTGCGCCAGGCGGCACGGGAGATCGAGGGCTCCGAGGAGTTTGCCATCCATGTCAAGGGCCTCGAAGTTGCCTATCACGATCCGCGCGCCTTTGTCAGCATGGCGGTCAATTATGCGACGGCCGTGCGCGGAGGGTGCCACCTCGAATCGGGCAGCTTCTGGAACGGATATGGGATCTGCCTGCCCGACCTTGGCTACCCGGAGACACTCGACCGCCTTGCCTCGTCCCCGGAGCAGGCGAAGCTGGCCTACGACTGGCAGAACTATGCAGGCGTGTTCAACCCGCTGGGCCTGTGCAAGTTCCTGATCAAGGGGCGGCTGGGAGGAGGCCAGCTCTCGCGGCTGATCAACCTGGCGACGGGCTGGCAGTGGGACACGGCGGACATCTTGGCTGCCGGCGACCGCGTCTTCCAACTCAAGCGGCTCATCAACCTGCGGCTCGGGATCACGGCAGCCGACGACACGCTGCCGAGGCGCTTCCTGGAAGAGCCACGTCCCAGCGGCAGCGCGGCCGGGAACCTGCCCGACCTGAAGGTGCTGCTGCCGGCGTACTATGCGCTGCGTGGATGGGACGAGCGCGGAGTCCCGCGCCCCGAGCGTCTGCAGACGCTGGGCCTGGACAAGCCTTGATGAGCGGCGCGGTCAAGAGCGGCCGCGGTGTGTGGGGAAGGAGTGAGCAATCCGTATGACCGTAGATAACCGTGTGAAGCGCATGCTGCGCGATGGGAAGAAGACGGCGGGCGCCTGGCTCCAGATCGCCAGCCCTTTCACCGCCGAGATCTTGGCCCGGGCGGGCTTTGACTGGCTCATCGTGGACATGGAGCATGGGCCGGGGGACATCCTGACCCTGGTGGGCCAGCTGCAGGCCATGAACGGCAGCGGGGTTGTCCCCCTGGTGCGCGCGCCATGGAATGACTTTGTGACCATCAAGCGCATCCTGGATGCCGGGGTGTTTGGACTGCTCGTTCCGTATATCAACAGCGCTGAGGAAGCCGCCGCAGCCGTCCGCGCGTGCCGCTATCCGCCCCATGGCATCCGGGGGGTGGCGGGCAGCCCGCGTGCCCAGGGATATGGCCAGAACGTGCGCGAGTACCTGGAGCGCGCCAACGATGCCATCCTGCTGATGGTCGCCGCGGAGACGCCGACTGCCGCGGCGAACTTGGACGCGATCCTGGCCGTGGAGGGCGTGGACGGTGTGTTCATCGGGCCGATGGACTTGGCCACGAGCATGGGGCATTTGGGCAACCCGGCACACCCGAGCGTGCAGGAAGCGATTGCCGGCATCGAGCAGAAGGTCCTGGCCGCGGGAAAGGTGCTGGGGACGATTTCCAGCACGTGGGAGCAGGCGCAGCGGCTGTACGCCAGGGGATATCAGATGGTCATGCTCATGGCCGACGGGGTCTCGCTGGCGAAGCAGGCGGCCGACACCGTGGCCCAATTCCGGCAGGCGTATCCGCAAGGGTAGAGACGCACGTATCGAAGCCTTGTGCAGCAAGGCACCATCTTTATCACAGGAGGTTTTCGAATGGTTATCCAGGCCCTACAGCCGAAGCTGTATGAGTACAACTCGATTGGGCGCGTCCTGTTTGGCGCGGGTGCCGTGACCCAGCTGGGCGCGGAGGCACAGGCGCTGACGGCAGGGCGCCGCTGCTTGATCATCACCGATCCGGGCATCGCCAAAGCAGGGCTGCTGGTGCCGGTCCAGGCCGCGCTCGAGGAAGCCGGTTTCTCGGTCATGGTGTGCGATCGCGCTGAGCCGGAGCCCCGGCTCGCCACCTACCAGGCGCTGCTGGAGGTTGCGCGCGAAGCCAAGCCGGACCTCATCGTGGCGGTGGGCGGGGGCAGCTCCCTCGACACGGCCAAGGCGGTGGCGCGTGCGCTCACCTGCGCGAGGCCGATGGCCGAGTATGTCGGCCAGGCCTTTGACAGCGACGGCGTTCCGCTGATCACGATCCCGACCACGTCGGGCACGGGCGCCGAGGTCACGCCCGATGCCGTCGTCGTGATCCCCGAGGAGCGGGTCAAGAGCTGCTTCTTCAACACCCGGGCAAGAGTGGCGATCGTGGATCCGACGATGACGCTGGGCCTGCCCGCAAGGATCACCGCGGCGACCGGCGTCGACGCCCTGTCTCACGCCATCGAGTCGGCGCTGTCCAAGACGGCCACGCCGCTCACGCACGCCCTGGCGCTGGAGTCGATCCGGCTGGTCTCGGAGAACCTGCGGATTGCGACGTACGAGGGGAGCAACCTCGAGGCGCGAACCAACATGGCGTGGGCGACGCTGATCGAGGGCTTTTCGGAATCGAACGCAGGCGACGTGGAAGGGCATGCCGTCGCGCATGTCGTCGGAGCCTTTTACCGGGTACACCACGGCCAGGCGTGCGGCATCGCGCTTCCGTACTGCATGAAGCACAATTTGCCTGTGAACGTCCCAATCCTCGCGCGCATCGCGCAGGCCATGGATCCGAGCATCTCCGGCACGCCGCGAGAAATGGCCGAGGAGGGGATCTACGCCGTGCACGAGCTGATCCGGGAGGTGGGCTGCCCCACCAGCCTGGCCGAAGTGGCCGGCGCCTCGGAGGAGGACATCCCGCAGCTGGCCAATCTGTACCGCACGCACCCCTACATCACGCCGGTGCTGGAGCTTTTTGCCAAGCGGGGGATCCCATCCGAAGAGGAAGCCAACCGCTTCTTTGCCGAGATGTTCGAGCCGTTCTGCCTGTACCAAGAGGAGTAACCGGCACGCAGCATTTTCTATTGAGTAGGAGGCACATCATGCCGTATGGCTATGCGGGAAGGATCCTGCACGTAGACCTCACCCACGGAAGCGTCGAGGTCGAGGAGCCTTCGGAGTCGTTCTATCGCACGTACCTGGGTGGGGAAGGGATCGGCCTGTACTACCTCCTGACGCAGATGCCGGCGGGCGCCGACCCCCTGGGGCCCGACAACATCCTGGCGGTGACCCTGAGCGTGGTGACTGGGGCGCCCATCTCGGGGCAGAGCCGGGTGATGGTGAACGCCAAGTCACCGCTCACCGGCGCCATTGGCGACGCACAAGCCGGGGGCTTCTGGCCCGCCGAGGCCAAGGCAGCCGGCTTCGATGCGCTGATCATCCGCGGCCGTTCTGACAAGCCAGTCTACCTGTGGGTGACCGAGGGCAAGGCCGAGCTGCGCGACGCCGGGCACCTATGGGGCATGGTGACGGGTGAGGCCGAGGCCGCCATCCGGGAGGAGCTGCACGACCGGAGAGTCGAGGTGCTCCAGATTGGGCCAGCCGGCGAGCGGCTGGTGCGCTACGCCTGCATCATGAGCATGTGCAACCGGGCCGCCGGGCGCACCGGCATGGGTGCGGTGATGGGCTCCAAGAACCTGAAGGCGATCGCAGTGCGCGGCAGGCAGAGGCCTGAAGCCGCCGACCCCAAGGCGCTGGCAGCGCTTGCGCGCTGGGGGGCCTCCCACTTCGAACAGTCCGACGTCTACGGCCTGGGGCTCTTTGGAACGCCCGAGGTGGTGACGCCCCAGAACAACGACGGTGGCCTCCCCACGCGCAACTGGCAGAGCGGCAGCTTCGAGGGGTTTCGAGCGCTGGACGGCAAGACCATGCACGAGACGATCTCGAAAGGCCGGGACACCTGCTTTGGCTGCGTGGTGCGCTGCAAGCGCGTCGTCGAGATCCTTGATGGCCCGTACCCGGTCGATCCCCTGTACGGAGGGCCGGAGTACGAGACGCTGGGAGCGCTGGGCTCTTACTGCGGCATTGACAACCTGGCTGCCGTGGCCCGCGCCAACCAGATCTGCAACATGTACGGGTTGGACACGATTTCGACCGGCGGCGTTATCGCCTGGGCGATGGATTGCTTCGAGCATGGCTATCTGACCCTGGAAGACACGGGCGGGGTGGAGCTGCGGTTCGGGAACGCCGAGGCGATGGTAAAGCTGACCGAGCAAATCGCCCGACGCGAGGGGTTCGGCAACCTCCTGGCCGAGGGGATGGTGGCGGCTGCCGCCGGGCTCGATCCGCGGGCCAGGGGCCTGCTCACGGACGTCAAGGGCAGCCCAATGCCCGCGCACATGCCCCAGGTCAAGCGGTCGCTCGCGCTGGTCTACGCTGCGAACCCGTACGGTGCCGACCACCAGGCACACGAGCACGACCCTGCCTACGGCGCCTATCCGGCACGCATGGCCGAGCTGGGGCTAGACGCCCCCCAGCCTGACACGGTGCTCAACGAGGAGAAGGTGCGATTCACCGTCTATACCCAACGGATGTACAGCCTGCTGAATACGGTCGGGTTGTGCCAGTTCGTCTGGGGGCCTGCATTTCACCTGTACGGGCCCAGCCAACTCGTCGACCTGGTGCGCGCGACAACCGGCTGGAACGCCAGCCTCTGGGAGCTGATGAAGGCAGGCGAGCGCTCGCTGAACATGATGCGTGCCTTTAACGCGCGGGAGGGGTTCACGAGCGCCGAGGACAAGCTGCCGGCCAAGCTCTTCGAGCCGCTGACCGGAGGGAAGTCGGATGGACTGGCGGTCACACAGGAGGAGATGGACAGGGCACTGCCGCTCTACTATGCCATGTGCGGGTGGGACGCAGAGGGCAGGCCGACGCGCGCGAAGCTGGTGGAGCTTGGGCTCGGTTGGCTCTGCGAGAGCGCATGACAGGCCGGAAGGAAGGGAACAAAATGTACTACCGTGAGCTGAAGCAGGAGACCACCGTCGCCGAGCAGGACGTCCGGGAGCTGGAGGAGCGGGTAGCCGCCATCCTGGCACGGGTGAAGGCGGAGGGTGACACCGCGCTGCGCTACTACTCGAAGCAGTTCGACCGCTACGAGCCGGCATCCTTCCGCGTGACACGCGAGGAGGCTGCCAGGGCTGCCGACGTGCTGCCGGCTGCCGTGATCGAGGAGCTTGACTTTGCCATCGGCCAGGTCGGTGCGTTTGCCCGCGCGCAGCGGGACAGCATGGTCGAGTTCGAGAGAGAGTTTCGGCCCGGGATGCGGATGGGCCAGAGGATCGTGCCGGTGGGCTCGTGCGGCTGCTACGTGCCGGCGGGCAGGTACCCATGCCTGACGGCCGCAGTCATGTCGGTGATGCCGGCGAAAGTCGCCGGCGTGAAGCGGATCGTCGCCTGCAGCCCGCCCGGCCCGCGCGGCGGCATCAACCCCGGCATCCTGTACACCATGTACCGCATGGAAGTGGACGAGATCTATTGCCTGGGCGGCGCGCAGGCCATCGGGGCGATGGCCTATGGAACCGAGACGATCGCGCCCGTTGACCTCGTGGTTGGCCCGGGCAACCGTTATGTCGCCGAGGCCAAGCGCCAGATCTTTGGCAAGGTCGGCATAGACTTTTTGGCAGGACCCAGCGAGTGCCTCATTATCGCCGACGAAGGCGCGCGCGCCGGCTACATCGCCGCCGACCTCCTGGCGCAGTGCGAGCACGACCCGAATGCGCGCGGCTGCCTGGTGACTACGTCCGAGCCGCTGGCCTTGGCCGTGCTGGCTGAGATCGACAGGCAGCTCGGCGAGAGGACCACGGCCGAGGTGGCGCGCGCCTCGTGGGAGAGCAAGGGCCGCGTCGTGGTGGTGGACAGCCTGCAGGATGCGGCACGCTATGCCAACGAGTACGCGCCCGAACACCTCGAGGTCCATGCCGAGGAGCCGCGCGAACTCGTGCCGCTCCTGGAGAACTATGGATCGCTGTTTCTCGGAGAGAACACCGCTGAGGTGTACGCCGACAAGATCGCCGGCACGAACCACATCCTGCCCACCGGCCGTGCGGCGCGCTACACAGGCGGCCTGTGGGTGGGAATGTTCCTCAAGGTGATTACCCACATGGAGACCGACGCGCGGGCCTCACGCGAGCTGGCCAAGTACGCCGAGACACAGGCGGCGTACGAGGGGATGGATGCTCATCGCTACGCGGCCACGATCCGGCTGGAGACCCTTCCGGACGATTAGCCGCGCTCTCCTCCGTTCTTCGGTGAACGCTGTCATGCTTCGCCTGCGCTACGCAGGCGAGATTCTTCGCTCCCTCCGGTCGCTCAGAATGACAAATGACCGGTGGACCGGTTTCTGGCCGAGTGAGTGGCGCGTATGCGTCATGGACAACTCAGGATGACAGAGCAGGGAGAATGCAACAGCCCTGCGAGCCGTGAATTGTCTGCTTGACGGGCTGCGAGGGATGGCCTATACTCCAGGTCATGGCCCTGAACACGCCGATCACGATCGTCAACGCCGGCTACCGCTCGACCAACTACTGGGTGGTCAGCGCGGGGACGTCCCGGCTGCTGGTCGACATTGGCTGGCCGGGAACCCTCGGGACGATGAGGGCAGGCCTCGAGCGGCTGGGTGTGCCCCTGAGCGAGATCCGCTTTGCCCTCGCCACCCACTACCACATGGACCATGCCGGGCTGGCCGAGGAGATCAAGCGCGAGGGGGTGCGCCTGCTGGTGCCGGACGTCCAGGTGGCAGCGATCCCGGCGATGAAGCGGTGGATGAAGCCGCAGGATCGCTACGTCGAGGTCACGATGAAGGGCAGCATCGTCCTCTCCTGCAAAGAGAGCCGCCGGCTGCTGGGCGGGATAGGCGTTGCGGGCGAGGTTGTGCACACCCCCGGCCACTCGGACGACAGCGTGTCGCTGCTGCTGGACGACGGATCGGCCTTTACAGGCGACCTTCCCCCCGAGGCCTACGCTTATGACAACCCTACCGCGATGGAGAGCTGGCGCCGGCTGCGAGAGCTGGGAGCCAGAGTGATCTACCCGGCGCACGGGCCGGTGCGGGCGATGTGAGCGGCCAGAAGGGCATCTCGGGTTGCCGTATTAGAAGCAGATAAGAAACCTGTACAATACCTTGACAGGGCCATGGCGCTGTGTTAGAATGGTGTCCAGGTCGTACATAGGATGGGATAGGGAGAAGGAGGAACAGCATGAGTGGCTCTCTGAACTTGGGCAAGATCCTGGGCATACCGATCCGGCTGCATGCAACGTGGTTCATCATCGCGGTGCTCGTCACCGTGTCTCTGGCGACGGGGCTGTTTCCGAGCCGGTACGAGGGCTGGAGCCAGCCGACCTACTGGCTGGTGGGCGGGGTCACGGCGATCCTGTTCTTTGCGTCGGTGTTGCTGCACGAGCTGGGGCACTCGGTCCTGGCGCTGCGCGAGAAGGTGCCGGTCAAGAACATCACGCTCTTTGTCTTTGGCGGCGTGGCGCAGATTGGCTCGGAGCCGCCGACGGCCGGCGCAGAGTTCCGCATCGCCATCGCCGGGCCGCTGGTCAGCTTTGCCCTGTCGGCGGTGTTTGCGCTGCTGGGGACCGTCACCCGCGCGGCGGAGGTCGTTTCGGCACCGCTGGCATACCTGGCCCAGATCAACCTGATACTGGGTGCCTTTAACCTGATCCCGGGCTTTCCGCTGGACGGAGGGCGTGTGCTGAGGGCTCTGCTGTGGAAAACGGGGGGCAATTTCCAGGCGGCCACGAAGTGGGCATCCCGCGCCGGGCAGCTTGTGGCGTACGGTTTTATCCTGTTCGGCATCGCCCAGTTCTTCTTTGGGGGAGGGCTGGTCGGCGGGCTGTGGTACGTCTTTATCGGCTGGTTCCTGAACAACGCCGCGCAGTCGAGCTACCAGCAGGTGATCCTGCGCGACACGCTGAGCGGGGTCAAGGCGCGCAGCGTGATGACGCAGCAGTGCCAGACTGTGCCGGCCGGCGTGCGGCTGGACCGGCTGGTGGAGGAGAACATCCTGGGGCAGGGCCAGCGCTGCTTCTTTGTGGCGGAGGGGCAGGACCTGCGGGGCCTGGTGACGCTGCACAACATCCGCCGTGTGGCGGCGGGCCAGAGAAGCGAGCTGACGGCGGACCAGGTGATGACCCCGGCCGATGCGGTGTATGCGGTCCACCCGGAGGACGACGTGATGGCCGTCCTGCAGAAGATGGATGAGTCGGACGTGAACCAGGTCCCGGTGGTGGAGGGCGGCCGGCTGCTGGGGCTGATCACGCGCGAGAGCCTGCTGCACGACATCCGCCTGCGGGCGGAGCTGGCGGTGTAGGCCGCGCTGTGGAGGGAGCATGAGCCGCCTGAGCCCGGAGAAGCTGCACGTGACGTTCGGGGCAGGTGCGGCGCCCGGGGGACCGATCGTCCCCCGGCGCTATACCCTGACCCATTCCGACACGACCGGCGAGCTGTTCCTGACGATTGCGCCGGAGTATGACCGGAAGCAGATTTCCGGCTGGTACACGCGCCTGATGCGCGACGAGGTGCTGGCCGAGTGGCGCGAAGGGGAGGCTGGGCCGGAACTCTATCTCTTGTGCCACGTGAGCGGCGGCCTGGCCCTGGGCAGCGCGCGCATGCGGGACGGCATCTTCCGGCGCGAGCTGGGGCTGGTGCTGGAGGCGTTCCGATTCGGGGACGCCGGGCTCTTTGAGGCGCACGCTGCGCTCGACCAGGCGCCCATCTGGGTGCGGTTCGAGTCGAGCGACCCGCGCTTCGACAAGACGGAGCGCTGGGGGACACCGGCAGAGTACCGCGGCGCTTGACAGGCGCGGGGGCGTCGTGTAGTCTGGGTGCGGCCGGCCTGAGCAGGGGCGGCCGGACCAGGTGCACCGTCGCTCACTCGCACCGGACATCCGAGGGAGATGCCATGTCAGAGAGTGTTCCCGCAGGAGGCAGGGCGTTCACACCGGGCCGCATCGGCGATCTGAAGCTGCGCAACCGGATCATCCGTGCCGGCTGCTTCGAGGGGATGAGCCAGGGAGGCCGCGTGACGCCGGCGCTGGTCGAGCACCACCGGCGCGTGGCGGCCGGCGGGACGGCGATGACGACGGTGGCGTACTGCTCGGTCTCGTTCGACGGGCGTGCTTTTGGCCACGAGCTTTGGATGCGGGAAGAGATCGTGCCGGGGCTGCGGGAGCTGACGGAGGCAGTGCACGGCGAGGGTGCCGCGGCCTCCATCCAGATCGGCCACTGCGGTTTTTTCGCCAGCCCGCGTGAGATCGGGCGGCGGCCTCTCGGCGCGTCGCGCAAGATGTGCCTCTTTCGCCTTTCGTATTGCAGGGAAATGAGCGAGGCGGAGATTGAGCAGAAGGTGGAGGAGTTCGCCCAGGCCGCCCGCTGGGCGAAGGAGGCCGGCTTTGACGCCGTGGAGATCCACTCGGGCCACGGTTACCTGCTGAGCCAGTTCCTCTCCCCGTGGACCAACCACCGGCGGGACAGGTATGGGGGGTCGCTGGAGAACCGCCTGCGCTTCCCGGCCGCGGTGGTGCGCGCCGTGCGGCAGGCGCTCGGGCCGGGCTTTGTCATCCTGGTGAAGATGAACCAGCGCGACGGGATGCGGGGAGGGCTGGAGCTGGAGGAGGCGGTGGAGGCCGCGCGGCGCTTTGAGGCCGAGGGGGCCAGCGCGCTGGTGCCGAGCTGCGGGTTCACGGCGAAGACGCCCCTGTACATGATGCGCGGCGGCGTCCCGGCGCGGGAGATGGCCCGCAACCAGGCTCTGCTGCTGACGCGGGTGGGCATGCGCCTCTTTGGGCGCTTCATGGTGCAGCGCTACCTCTTTGAGCCCCTCTTCCTTCTGGAGGGAGCGCAGCGCATCCGGCAGGCGGTGTCGATCCCGGTCGTCTACGTGGGCGGCGTGCTGGCGCGGGCCGACCTGGAGCGGGTGATGGAGGCCGGATTGGAGTTCGTGGAGGTAGGCCGGGCGATCGTGAAGGACCCCGATTGGGTGCGCAAGCTGGAGTCGGGCGCGCTGGGGGGTTCGGAGTGCGATCACTGCAACCGGTGTATCGCGACGATGGACGCCGGCGGGGTGTATTGCCCGTCGGAGGCGTAGGAACGGGCACGAGGCCCATCGAGAGGGTGCGAGCAGACCTATGTGCCTTGACATGCCAGGGCCGGCATGATAGGATAAGTCGTCAGAGTTGTACAAGACAGGCGAAAGGAAAGAAGATGACCGTCAGAACCATCGACAGCAACCGGGCGCGGGCTCTGTGGCGCGAGATCCTCGACGCGGCACAGGCCGGCGAGCAGGATCTGGTCGTCGAGCGCTACGGCAAGCCGGTGGCAGCGCTCATCGCCTACGAGGACTTTTTGGCGCTGCAGGACGAGCTGGACGACCTGCGCGCGGCACGCCTCGCCGGTACCGCCCTGGAAGCTTGGAAGCGCGAGCCCGGCCGCGCCGTGCCCTACGAGAGTTTCCGGGCCGGCCTGGTGGCCGATCGGCTACTGGATGAGTGAGGAGAGCAGGAAGTACACCGTCCTCCTCGACAGACAGCCCCAGAAGATCCTGCGCCGGCTGCCCCGCGACCTCCTTGCCCGTATCGACCGGGCGATCCGGACGCTTGCGGATGAGCCGCGGCCGGCGGGCTGCAAGAAGCTCGCCGGCCATGACAACCTCTACCGCGTGCGTGTGGGGGAGTGGCGCATCTGCTACGCGGTAGAGGACGAGGAACTCGTCGTCCTGGTGGTCGAAGTGGCGCCTCGGGGAGCTGCCTACAAACTCTAGCCCCCATCCGACTCCTCTCATCGGGCGCCTGACCTGCCCACAAGCGCCGCGTCCTCACGGGTGCCGGGAAAAGACCCGGCAGCGGCCCGGGGCAAGGACAGATGTCCAAGCATGGTGAAGGAAGCAGTGCAATGACGCAATCAAGAATCGGACAACCCGCCAAGACCAAGGCCCGCATCGGCGCCAAGGTGCGTGACTTTACGGCCGCACTGCGCAACACGCCGCAGGCTTTCCGGCTGGTATGGTCGGCCAGCCCGCGCGCAGCGGTGGCGGGCATTGCGCTGACACTCGTCGCGGCCGCACTGCCGGCTGCCCAGGCGTGGGCAGGCAAGCTGATCATCGACGCCGTCGTGGCTGCCACCCGCGAGGGGCTTGCGCCTGTCGACGGGCTCCGCCAGGTGGCGCCCTACATCGCCCTGGAGTTTGGCCTGCTGCTGGTGGGCTCGGTGATAAGCCAGGTCCGGAGCCTCTCCGACCGCACCCTCCAGATGCAGCTCACGAACCATGTCAACAGCCTGATCATCCGGAAGGCGATCAGCCTGGACCTGCGGTTTTTCGAGGACCCCGTCTTTTACGACACGCTGCAGAACGCGCGGCGGCAGGCGGACACCAGCGCACTGAGCATCGTCAACTCGACGCTGCAGATGGTACAGCAGACGATCACCCTGGTGTCGCTGATTGCCCTCCTGGCCCGGTTCAGCCCCTGGCTTGCAGTGATCGTCTTCGTGGCTGCCATCCCCTCCTTTCTCTCCCAGTCGCAGTTCGCCGAGCGGGCCTTTCGCGCGGTCAGCCGGCGCGCGCCGGAGGCTCGCCTGCTGAACTACCTGGAGACGCTGCTGACCGGCATCGAGAGCGTCAAGGAGATCAAGCTCTTTGGGCTGGGCGAGCCGCTTCTGAAGCGCTACCAGGAGCTGTTCACTCGCTTCTACCAGGAGGACCTGGCCATCGCCCGGCGGCGCACGGCCGCCGGGTTGGGCTGGGGCCTGCTCTCGAACCTGGCGTACTATGGCAGCTACGCGTGGATCGTCCTGCGCACGGTGGCAGGTCTGATCACGCTCGGCGACATGACCATGTTCCTGGGGATCTTCCGGCAATCGCAGGGCTCGATCCGGTCGCTGCTCGACAGCCTGAACCGCCTGTACGAGAGCAACCTCTTCCTCGACAACCTGATGACCTACCTAGAGCTGCAGGCGGTGCTGGTCAGCCCGGAGAAGGGGCTGGTGGCTCCCGAGCCGGTCCGGGAGGGCATCGAGTTCCGGCACGTTTCTTTTTGCTACCCGGGCTCGGACGTCTTTGTGCTGCGCGACATCAACCTGCAGATCCGGCCGGGGGAGCGCATCGCCCTGGTCGGGCTGAATGGGGCGGGCAAGACGACGCTGATCAAGCTGCTGACCCGGCTGTATGACCCGACGGAGGGGCAGGTACTCCTGGATGGCGTGGACCTGCGCGAATATGACCTTGCCAGCCTGCACCAGCGGTTTGGGGTGATCTTCCAGGACTATGTGCGGTACCAGTTCAGCGTGCGGGAGAACATCGGGTTCGGCCAGGTGGACGCTCTGGACGACAGCGCTCGGATCGCGGCCGCAGCAGAGCGGGGCGGCGCCAGCCCGATCATCAAGAATATGCCGCAGGGATACGAGACGGTGCTGGGGCGGCGCTGGGAGAAGGGCCAGGAGCTATCGGGTGGGCAGTGGCAAAAGATCGCCCTGGCGCGCGCCTTTATGCGCAAGGCCGAGGTGCTGGTGCTGGACGAGCCGACCTCGGCGCTGGATGCCGAGGCGGAGTACGATATCTTCCGGCGGTTCGGGGAGCTGATGGAGGGCCGCATCGCGGTGCTCATCTCGCACCGTTTCTCGACGGTGCGCATGGCGGACCGGATCGTGGTGCTGTCGGCGGGCACCATCGTGGAGCTGGGGAGCCACGCCGAGCTGATGGAGACGGACGGCGCGTATGCCCGGCTGTTTCGGCTGCAAGCCGAGGGATACCGCTAGGCGGCGGGCAGGCGGCGCGGCCTGGCTGCCCTAGCCCACGGGCTGCCCACACGACCCGCAGAAGCGTGCCTGGAGCCCGAGGCGGGCGCCGCACTGGGAGCAGAAGGCCGGCCGTTTCACGGGGGCAGGCGGCAGCTGCCCCGCGGCCTGAGGCGGGGGTGCGACGAGACCCTTCGCTTCGCTCAGGGTGACAGCTTCGTGCGGTACAGGCCCCGCGGCCTGGGGCGGGGGTGCGACCAGACCCTTCGCTTCGCTCAGGGTGACAGGTTCGCTCAGGGTGACAGGTTCGCTCAGGGTGACAGCTTCGCTCGGGGTGACAGGTTCGCTCAGGGTGACAGCTTCGCGCGGCGCCTGCGCGGCGGGCCCGGCGAACGATTCGATCGCCTGCCAGCGGCCCGATGCGCCGTCCCACACGCGGACCCCTGCCGGCAGCCTGCCCTCCGCCTGGGCACGGCGAACCTCCTCGGCCTGCCTGACCCCCAGCGACCGCCCGGCATCGACCAGAAGGCACCACTCGGCCGAGGTCGCCGGCGCGCCCGGCTGCGGCGGCGCGGGGAGGCGCAGCGCGCCGGCCTGCCTGCCCTCCGCCACCAGGAGCGCCTCGCCCGGCCCGTAGCCGGTGTCGTACCAGTCGTCGTGCAGGGGGTCGTAGACGAGCCAACGCACCATCCCGGGGTGGAGAAGGAAGCGCCTCTCGCCCAGGTCGAGTGACCAGTCCGACTCCTCGGCAAAGGCCTGGTCGGGGGTCGTCTCACCGCGGCGGATGCGGTCGATGCTGTCGAAGAACCTCTTTTCGATGTCAGATTGGCTCATTGTTCTCTCCCCATGGCCTGTCTCTTGGCAGCATCCAAGCGCGGCACCTTGCCCTCCAGATACCTGGCCTGGTCCGCGATGGGCGCCGTCTCGTCGATGTCGCCCTTCAGCCGCTCCAACCAGGTGCGTTTGTACTCAGAATAGAGCATCATCACAGGAGCGCCGCTCCGGAAGTGCTCCCAGAAGTCGATGCCGTACTCGTGGTGGTTTGGCAGGGTAAGGTGGTACAGGATGTGGTTGATTGTATAGGCCGAGTCCAGCGTGTCGACGAGGCAGTCCCAACTCGCGCTCCAGCCAGAGATGCTGCTCTTTTCCTTGACGACGGCGGTTGTCAGGCGTGCCCGGCTGCCAAAGGCGCGCCGGACGGCCTCGGTGACTTGATGATTGGTCAGGCGGATATAGTCCTCGCACCGGGTGCCGTGGTAGGACGCCGCCCAGCCCACCGTCCAATCCCAGGTGATGCCATAGACCTGGTTAATCCCATCGGCAATTGGCCCGGTCGGCCCGCCCAGGTAGGGGTTCCGAACGTAGTAGCCACCGTCCCTCAGCCGCTGGGCCATGGTTTCCAGGTCCTGCCGCAGGAGGGCGAGCCGGCAGTCTGAAAGGTCGAGGCGGGCCGAGGACTCGAGCTTTTTCGGCCCGATGGACAGCTGCGCCACCAGCTCCGGGTCGTCTTCGTCCATGGGCCGGCCTTCCTGCGGGGGCACCCAGCCGAGACGGGCCCGGATGGCCGGCGGGTACGGTTCAGTGCTCTCCACCCTCACGGTCGCATGGTTGGCGCCGCGCGCCTGGAACTGGACCTGGGACGACAGCTTCTCGTCGGGCACTGCCGGCTGCGGGGGGACCGCCTGCTCCGGGGCGAGGTCGAGAGCCACAGCAACCACCATCTTGGACCCCGTGACCGGGTCCAGCGGCCACGGCTCCTGCAGGCGGTGGGCGCCCCGCCCTGCCTGACGGTAGTTCGACACATGGCGAATCTCGACGGCATAGGGCATCTGCAGAGAGAGGGCGAGGCGGGCCGTCAGCGGGCTGCTGTTGGCCGTCACGGATGCCACCAGCGTGGGATCGCCCGCGGCGGTCAGCTTGTCGGGCTGGAGGGTCAGCCGCACTTGCTGCCAGCCGTCGGGGCTCGGCAGCTTGTCCGACGGCTTCACGGCAGCGGCGTTGTCGCCCTGGAGCACAAAGTCGATCTGGGCGGTCAACTCCTTGGCCTGGGCATCGGCCTCGGCGCCACTGACGGCCGGGACGACCCGGGCCTGAATCCGCAGCGCGCCGGGAGCCGCAGGGACCAGGTTCTGTGGATCGTGGCTCTTTACCTCGAGGGTGAAGGGGATCTCCACATCCACCTTGACGCGAGCCGCGTAGTTGGTCCGGCCGGCGCTGCCTTCCACGCTCACCCCCCCGGTGCCACCGGGGCAGTTCTGTGCGACGGATATCTTGAAGGCCAACGAGCCGGTCCCCGACTTGGGAGCGACGTCCAGCCCCGGCAAGCCGGGCGCCGGACTCACCCTCAGTGGGGCGCGAACCGCCAGGAGGGGCGGTCCTGAAGGCTTTGCCTCGTAGACCGTGGCTACCACTGCGGCGCTCTGCCCGGCTCGCAGCCGCACCTCATTGGTCGAGAGGTGCAGGATGTACTGCGCGGCCGATGGGCTCCTGGTGCGCCTGCGGGCCAACGCAGCGGCCGCCGCAGCGATCGCCGCGGCGAGCCCCGCGCCAACGGCTAGTCTCCAGCCCACCGACGACCCGCAGTTCTTGCCGGGCACAAACAACGTCTTGACATACTCCTGCCCGCCGCAGGTGTAGTAATAGTCGGCCGCCATCGAGCAGCCGTCCCACTTTTCTACGATGCCCAGCGGAAGGTCGGTTTCACCCAGCACCCAACGGCCGGAGAAGCCTTGGGCACTGCCGATGCTGGGATCGACCTCCGCGCCCAGGAAGAGGTCCGCGCCCAAAACGGGAGGGTCAGGGACATGGTTGAGCGAGACCTTTCCGCAGGCTTCCGAGCCGGCGGGCGGGGGCGCTTCCACCCACTGGTAGACACGCTGAACGGACATGGACTTGTAGCAGCCCGGACAGCACTTGACCTCCAACGCACCGCCGCCGTCCGGGAAGAGGGGGCCGGCATCGATCGTGATGGGCAGGTCAAGGCTCCTGCTGCCCCCGGGGCCGGGGATGGTCAGCATGTCGGTGCAGGTGGCGCCCTGGTAGACGCCGCTGCCCATCACACCGGCAGCGTTGAAGCAGGCGTAGGCAGTCAGCTGGTTGCCGCTCAGTGCCGGGTCAACGCCGGCGTACTCTGCCGAGAGGTGGACGACGACTACCTGGCCGGGTACAAGCGAGTCGATCCCGCCGTCTGACTCGTAGCTCCAGCTGCAGGATCCGGTGAAGACGTAGTCACCGATGGTGTGGATGCCGGAGGTGCTGCTCTCTGAGAATTGGGGCGACCACTTTTCGCTGAACTGCGGATCGACGGCCTGGTCGCTGCTGTTGTTGATGGTCTCCACATACTGCCAGTAGCCGGACGTCGACTGCGGGATGGGCGCGGCGGCGGAATGGCCAACCGCGGAGGGCAGAAAGAGAAGGGCCAGCAGCAGGGCGCCGCCGAGAAGCCGGGAGACCATGCAGAGCCGCCTTGTGCAATTCATGGGATGCCTCCTGGAAAGCATCATTGCCCATCCGACCGAGAGCGCAGGGCCGCGGAGCATTGTAGCGCCGATCGAGGGCGCGTGCAAGAACGGGCACATGGCCCTACACTGCGACGACGGCGGGACGGACGCGGGCCGGTCAGGAGACCGGCCCGCAAAGGAGATAGACCACGGACGACGGGCACACTCTGTGATCCGGCCGTGTGACGTGCCTCACTTCCCTGCCGGGCGCGGTATGGTATGATCGGGCTCCAGCCAAGCATGGAGGAGGGCTCCGATGAGCGAAGAAACCGAATACCAGAAGGCCACCCTGGCCGGGGGCTGCTTTTGGTGCCTGGAGGCGGTCTATGACCTGGTGGACGGGGTGGTGTCGGTCGAGTCGGGCTACTCGGGCGGCCGGCGCCCGAATCCTACCTACGAGCAGGTCTGCAGCGGCGCCACCGGCCACGCGGAGGTGGTGCAGATCACGTTTGACCCGGAGGTGGTCTCTTTCCGTGACCTGCTCGACATCTTTTTCGCCATCCATGACCCCACGACGCTCAACCGGCAGGGCGCCGACGCCGGCACGCAGTACCGCTCTGCGATCTTTTACCACGACGAGGAGCAGAGGCGCATCGCGGAAGAGGTCATCCGCGAGAGGGAGGCGTCCGGCACATGGAGGGACCCGATCGTGACCGAGGTGGCGCCGATTGCCGCCTTCTATCCGGCGGAGGCGTACCACCAGGAGTACTTTGCGCGCCACGGATCGCAGCCCTACTGCCAGGCGGTGATTGCGCCCAAAGTTACCAGGCTCCAGAGGGCATTCCCTTTTTCCCTCCGAGATAGGGCAGGGTGAGGGTGTCTTCTCCCAACTTGACACCCCTCGCCCCTTGTGCTATCATGCGTCTTGGCATAGGCAATGCTTCTCGCAGCGCCGGCTGCGAGCAAATCCCACCGTCCAGACAGCAACCGACCGGACAAGGAGGTCCCATGAGAGCAGATGAGGTGTTCGGTGTCATCTTGATGTTCGCTGCCCTCGCGGCATTCTACTACTTCCTGTATCGTCCCAGGCACCGGCGGTATGGTGCCGTCTTGGCCGTGTACGCCAGCGAGTCAGCCCTCTTCAACTACTGCCTTAGCGCAATGGAGGCAAGCAACGTCCGGATCGACGGCATCCATCGCGATTTGGGCCAGATCCTGGCGCTCAAGCTCTCCAAGAGTTGGTTCTTCTCCGATAAGGCGAAGAAGAGCCAGGGCGTCGACGTCGACCTCAACATCGAGCCTACGGGAGAGCCAGGCCTGTTGGCGGTTGGGATCCTCGGCGAAAGCCACCGCTCCTGGTTCTACCTGTGGAGCGCGAGCTTTGACGAGGCGTTCCACTTTGAGGCCAAGCAGATTACCCTCGAAGTCATGACCGTCCTGAAGGCCATCCTCGACCGTCAGGGCGTCCGCTACGAGCCGATGATGGAGGTCGACTTCAAGAAACTGAAGGAGCAGCAGACCACCGAAGCCGCCGCCAAGGGCACCAAGTAGTCCGGCTGCTGTCGCTGTCGAGAGGCCGGGGCACGCCTCGTGCCTGCCCCGCCGTGAGTTGACATGCCGTCGCCACTGCGCTATACTCCCTCCACACTGCGGGAGTAGCGCAGTGGTAGCGCACCTGCCTTCCAAGCAGGCTGTCGCGGGTTCGAATCCCGTCTCCCGCTCAGGGCACCGGCCCCGGTCCGATCGCGTGGCCGGGGCCGCTGTGCACCTCCGATAGGAAAGGAGCTCCCAATGCCCGTGCATGAGCTGATGGCCCGTGGCGCCGCCTGCCTGCCAGCGGAGAGGGAGTGCCGGGCCCCTGCCGGCCTGAGCATCGAGCCAAGCGAGGCGGCCGAAGTATGATCCCGATCGAGCTGCGTGTCCGCAACTTTATGTGCTACCGAGACGACGTGCCTCCCCTCAGCTTTGAGGGGATCCACCTGGCCTGTCTCACGGGCAGCAACGGCCACGGCAAGTCGGCCCTGCTGGATGCCATCACCTGGGCCGTGTGGGGCAAGTCGCGCGCGAAGCACGACGACGAGCTGATCCACCAAGGCCAGACGGACATGGAGGTGGAGTACACGTTTGACCTCGGCGGCAGCCGGTACCGCATCACGCGCAAGCGGGAAAGCAAGAGGCCGGGGCGCACCGTCCTCGAACTCCAGGTGCAGGGCGCCGACAAGATGCGCTCCATCGGCGGCAGCACGATCCGTGCCACCCAGGAGGCGATCGACAAGCTGCTGCGGATGGACTATGACACCTTTACGAACTCGGCCTTTCTGCTGCAGGGCAAGGCCGACTCTTTCACCACCCGCACCGCATCGGAGCGCAAGCAGGTCCTGGCGGATATCCTGGGCCTCGGCCGCTGGGACGAGTACGAACAGGAGGCGCGGGACCGGGGCCGCGCGGTGGAGCGGGACCACGACTTCCAGGACGCCAGGCTGAAGCAGATCGACAGTGAGCTGGCGCGGGCGCCGGAGTATGAGGCGGCGCTGGCGCGTGCCGAGGCCAGCATTGCCCAGCTCGCCGCCTCCGTCCAGGGTGCGGAGGCCAGCCTGGCGCTCCACCAATCGCAGCTCCAGGCGCTGGAGCGACAGCAGGTCGCCCTGCAGGGCGTCGAGCGCCACCTGGCACAGACCGAGCGTGAGCTGGGCGAGATCGACGCACGGGTCCGCGAGCGCCAGGCGAGGCTGCAGGGCTACGAGAAGGCCCTGTCCGAGCGGGGTGCGATCGAGCAGGGCTTTGCCGCCCTCACGGCCGCCCGGCAGGCGGAGTCGGCCTGGAACGAGCGACTGGGCACCGCCCGCCGCGTCGAATCGCAGCAGCGCGACCTGGAGCGCGCAGTGGCTGCCGCGCGCCAGGCGCTGGAGCAGGAGGCAGGCCGGCTTGCCGAGCGGCTGCGCGCCCTGGAGAAGCACGGTGGGGAAGCGCCGCGGCTGGAGATGGAGCTGGCCGAGGCCGCCTCCCGGCTGGGTCACCTGGCACGGCGCCAGGCGGAGCGGGATGCTGCCCGCGAGCGCCTGCAGGCGCTGGCCGAAGCAGCAGCCGCCCTGAAGGCCACCAACGAAAAGCTGCGCGCCGAGATGCTGGACCTGCGCGACAAGCTCGACCTCCTGGAGGCCGAGGCGGGCGAGGCGGCCTGCCCCCTGTGCGGCCAACCGCTCACGGGCCAGCACCGGAAGGAAATCGCCACCGAGTACCAGGCCAAAGGGGAGGGCCTGCGCCGCCTTTTCGACAGCCATGATGCCGAGCTGCGGGCCGGCGCCGTGGAGAGCGCGCAGCTCAAGGCGCAGCTTCAGCAGCTGGACCGCGAGCTTGCGGGGCAGGGCGCGGCCCAGGGCCGGCACGCCCAGGCCGAGCATGCGCTGCGGGAGGCGCAGCAGGCCGCTGCGGGGGTGCAGGCAGCGAGCGAAGAGCTGGCTGCCCTGCGGCAGCGCGTCGAAGCGGGCGACTATGCACACGCCGAGCATCGTGCCCTTGTTCAGCTGGCGGCCGAGCTGGAGTCGACCGGCTATGATGCCGAGGCCCACCGCAAGGCGCGCGATGAGGCCGCCAACCTGGCCCCCTTCGAGGCACGCCAGCAGCAGCTGCTCCTTGCCGAGCAGCAGGCTGAGACGGAGAGGGCTGCGCTGGAAGAGCTGCGCGGCCGCCGTGAGCGCTGGACCGAGGGGCTGGCTGGGGAGCGGGAGCGGCGGGATGCCCTGGCTGCCGAGGTCGCCGGGCTGCCCGGGGTCCGCGAGCAGGTGCGCGCCCGCTCCGCAGAGCTGGAGGAGTGGCAGCGCCGGGCCCACCAGGCACGCCTGGCGCTGGGGGCTGCCACGCAGCTGGTGGAGCACGTCCGGCAGATGGGGGCAGAGCGCGTCCGTGTGGCTGCGCAGCGGGAGCGGCTCGCCGCGGAGAAGGCGCTTCTCGACGAGCTGCGGCTGGCCTTTGGCAAGAAGGGGGTGCAGGCCATGATCATCGAGGCGGCCATCCCCGAGATCGAGTACGAGGCCAACGAGCTGCTGGCGCGCATGACCCAGAACCGCATGCACGTCCGGATGAATACGCAGCGCCTGACCCAGAAGGGGGACCCCCAGGAGACGCTGGAGATTACCATCTCCGACGAGCTGGGCACGCGGCCGTACGAGCTTTTCTCGGGCGGCGAGACGTTTCGTGTCAACTTTTCCATCCGGATCGCGCTGAGCAAGCTGCTGGCGCGCCGTGCCGGCGCCCAGCTGCAGATGCTGGTGATCGACGAGGGGTTTGGCACCCAGGATGCCGAGGGCCGGGAGCGGCTCGTCGAGGCGATCACGGCCATCCAGGAGGATTTCGAGCGGATCCTGGTCATTACCCACATCGAGGAGCTGAAGGAGGCCTTCCCGGTGCGGATCGAGGTGACCAAGACGGAGCAGGGGTCGCAGTTCCGGTTGAGCTAGGCGCAGCGCGGCTTCCTCCCGAGGGGGTGTGGCAGGGCTTGGACTCTACTGGCCGGCTCTCCTGGAGTGATGGCCGCGACCCTGCGTGCCTTGGGCGGCGGCAGCCTCGATTCGGGCTATGTGCCGTTCGGCACCTGGACACGAAATCGATGAGAGGATCCACAGGCAACATGAGACAGAGCGTGGCATACATCAGCCTGGTCGCCATCCTTCTCCTGACGGCCGCCATGCCACGGGGCCCGGCTGCAGCACAGCAGGCCGGCACCGTGATCGTGAGCCTGGCAGACGCCGACCTGGCCCATCCGGGCAAGCACGAACCGGATCATGCTCCCCGGTCCGCCTCCGCCGATAGGGACGTGAGCGCGGGGGGGCTTGACACCTTCCGTTTTAGCTCCTTCTTGGGCTCGAACAAGGGTGAGGGTGCGTTCGGCCTGGCAGTCGACTCCAGCGGCGCAGTCTACCTTACAGGCGAGACACAATCGACAGCTTTCCCAACCACGCCGGGGGCCTTCCAGACCAGCTTCCAGGGTGGCGGGAGTGATGCCTGGGTGGCAAAGCTGAGCCCGGATGGGAGCAGTCTGATCTATGCGACTTTTCTCGGCGGAAGCGAGAGCGAGCGTGCGTGCGGAATCGCCGTAGACTCCAGCGGGGCTGCCTATGTCTTGGGCTGGACGGAGTCCGCCGACCTGCCGGCTACGCCGGGCGCGTACGATACGACGCACAACGGCGGCAGCGACCTGTTCATTGCCAAGCTGAACGCATCGGGCAGTGAGCTGGAGTTCGCTACCTACCTGGGTGGCCATGCCCGGGACAGCGCGTGCGGCCTCGCGGTAGACAGCCAGGGCTCCCTCTTCGTCGCGGGCGAGACGGACTCGACCGACTTTCCCACCACCACCGGCGCGTTCGACACGAGTCACAGCGGTGGTCCGAGCGACGCCTTTGCCCTACGTTTGGGTGCTGCCGGCGACCACCTGGTCTACTCGACTTTCCTCGGCAGCACACAGAACGACAACGCGTATGGTATCGCAGTGGACGGCGCGGGGGCAGCCTACGTCTTGGGCGATACCTACTCGCCAGATTTCCCGGTGACAGGGGGCGCATTCGACACCACCCATAATGGTGGCCGCGACTGGTTTGTGGTCAAGCTGAACACGAACGGAAGCGCACTCGCCTATTCTACCCTTCTCGGCGGCAGCCTCTGGGACTCGAGCTATGCCTTGGCGGTGGACAGCAGCGGGGCGGCGTGGGCGACCGGAGTGACTCGCTCGGCCAACTGGCCTACCACGCCCAATGCGTTTGACACGAGCTACAACGGGACCTATGACGCGGTGGTCGTGGGGCTGGACCCCGCGGGCAGCACACTGGCCTACTCCACCTACGCCGGGGGCAGCGACATTGATGGCGGCGTGGGCATAGACCTGGATGCACAAGGGAGGGTCTATGTCACTGGAGACACCCGGTCGGCCAACTTCCCTACGACGCCTGACGCGTATGACACGACGTTCAACGGTGGCGGGCGCGATGCGTACGTCATCGAGCTTGATCCGGGGGCCGCGTCGAGGTCGTACAGCACCTTCCTAGATGGCGGCGGAAACGGATGGGGGTTTGGGGTAACAGTGGACAGTTCGGGGGAAGAAGGCGTTGTGGCGGGATTGACTTGGTCTCCCGATTATCCGACCACGCCGGGCGCGTACGATCCCAGCTACAACGGCTCCAGCGACGCTTTCGTCACCAGGATGCGCTTCAATCTGCCGGCTCCGCTGGCGCTCATCCCCGATGCGCCCAACGGACAGGTCGGGGAGTGGCACAGTTTTGACACCGAGCTGCGGGACCCCAGCGGCTGGGATGATATCGTCACGGCGCACATGGCCATCGGCCGGCGCACGGTGGATCCCAGGGGCCTGACTGTGAGGTGCGACCCGGGGGCCGCGGCCCTCTATCTACGGAGTGCTACGGGCGGCGGTTGGCTGGGTCCCTGCTCACCCGGAGAGCCCGTGATCCTATCCAATGGCATCGTCGAGCTGGATTGCGGACAGAGCCTCATCTCGCAGGACGGAGGCTCGCGCTTGGGGGTGACGTGGCGAGCCCGATGGGTCCGGAACATGAGCACTCCCCTGCTCTTCACCGGGTACCTGCGCGCCCAAGATCGCTTGGGGAATGATTCGGGCTTTGTGCCGCTCAGCACCTGGACACTCAACCCATGAAAGGATCCGGAGGCAACATGAAAAGGAGCCTGACGTACATCAATCTCATCGCCATCCTTGTCCTGACGGCCGCCATGCCGCAGGGCCCGGCCGCAGCACAGCAAACCGGCACCGTGATCGTGAGCCTGGCAGACGCCGACCTCACCCTGGTCGGCGAGAGCGCCGGCGACTGGGCCGGCTACTCCGTGGCGCCGGCCGGGGACGTGAACAACGACGGCTACGACGACCTGGTCATCGGCGCGCCCTACTTCGGGCCGGATGCGGACAAGGGCGACGGCAAAGGCTACCTCGTCCTGGGCCGGCCGCGCGACCAGTGGGCGGGGGACCATGTCGGGCTGGCGCAGGCCGACGCCTCGTTCACGGGCCCGGACTCGGTCCCGTACCGCTCTGACATGCTCGCCCGCCAGGTGTACACGGCCGGCGATGTGAACGGCGACGGCTACGACGACTTTCTCGTCAGCCACTGGATGTATTCCATGCCCGAAGCGCGGGGCAGGGCCTACCTCTTCCTTGGCAGGGCGCAGGTGGATTGGGGGCAGGCGTTCCCCGTGGAGGAGGCCGATGCCTCCTTCGTGGGCGAGGGCCAGTACGACTTTGCCTCCTGGTACGTGTCCACCGTGGGCGACGTGAATGGGGACGGCTTGGACGACTTTGTCATCACCGCCACCGGCAACGAAGAAGGGGGGGGCTTCCAGGCGGGCCAGGTCTACCTCTTCCTGGGACGGGTCGCGGCGGATTGGGGCCACGAGTTTGACCTTGGGCAGGCCGACGCCACGTTCCTGGGCGAGGCGGAAGGCGACCGGGCCGGCCGCTCGGCCACGGGCGTCGGCGACGTCAACGCGGACGGCTACGCGGATTTCATGATCGGCGCCATCGGCAGCGACTATGGCGCCGAGGACGCCGGGCAGGCGTACCTGCTCCTCGGCCGCCCGGCGGCCGATTGGGGGCGGGACATGCCGCTCTCGATGGCGGACGCCTCGTTTGTGGGGGAAGCGGCGGGCGACCAGCTCGGCCGGCGGGTTGCCTGGGCGGGCGATGCGAACGGCGACGGCTACGACGATTTCCTGCTGGGGGCCTCCTACAACGACCAGGTAGCCCTGGAGGCCGGCAAGGCGTACCTCTTCTTGGGGCGGCCGGCGGCCGATTGGGGGCTCCATTACCCGGCCGTCCAAGCAGACGCCTCGTTCCTGGGCGAGGTGGAGTGGGACGAGGCCGGGAGGCGGGTGAGCGGCGCCGGCGATGTCAACGACGACGGCTACGACGACTTCCTCATCTGCGCGCCCCACAGCGACCGCTCCGCCGACCTGGCGGGAGCAGCCTACTTCTTCTACGGCCGGCCGGATGCCGACTGGGGACATGATGTGCCGCTGGCCGAGGCCGACATCATCTACGAGGGTGAGGCGGCCAACGACCGCGCCGGCTATGACCTTGCCCGCGCCGGGGATTTCGACGGCGACGGCGTGGAGGACATGATCCTCGGTGCCTACCGGTCTGACGAGCCGGGAGGGTCTGGGGGGGTTGCCTACGTCCTCTTTGGCGCCACCAGCGGCCTGCCGCAGCCGGTGGCTTTTGCGCCCGACGCCCCACAGGGCAAGGTAGGCGAGTGGCACACCTTCACGGGCACGTACAGCGACCAGAACGGCTGGAGCGACATCGCCTCCGCGCGCCTCCTGCTCGGCGCCTCCGCCGCCGACCTGAAGGCCTTTAACGTGCTCTATGAGCCGGGCGCGAACGCCCTGTACCTTCGCAATAGCACCGATACCGCCTGGCTGGGGCCATGCACGCCGGGGGCGCGAGCCAAGCTGACCAACAACATCGTCCAGCTCGATTGCAGCCAAAGCAGCGCCGCGGGGGATGGAGACACCCTCCAGGTCGCGTGGCTCGGCCGCTGGATCCAAAAGATTGGCCGGCCGCGGCCCTTGACCGCGCACCTGCGCGCGGCCGACCAGGCAGGCCACGACTCGGGCTTTCTGCCGATGGGCAGTTGGACCTTGAACCCCTGAGCCGGCAGCCTGCGAAGGGAGGCTACCTGTGAGCAAGCTGACACGAAGGGAGTTCCTCCGGGCTTCCGTGGCGGCCCTTGCGGGCAGCGCCCTGGCGCCCCTGCTGCGCGAGCTGCCGGCGGCGGCCGAGGCGGAGAGCGTGCGGCCGAACCTTGTGTACATCATGGCCGACCAGCTTCGGGCGTGCTCGGTTGGCTGCTACGGCAACGGAGAGATCGACACCCCGAACATCGACGCCTTGGCAGCCGAGGGTGCGCTGTTCACCAACGCCGTGAGTACCTCCCCCCTCTGCTCTCCGCACCGGGCGTGCCTGATCACCGGCCGCTACCCCAACATCACCGGCGTCGTCCGCAACGACGAGGTCCTCCCCAGGTCCGAGATGAGCATCGCGGAGGTCCTGGCCGGCGCCCGGTACCGTACTCTCCAGATCGGCAAATGGCACCTGAACGGCCCGACACCCGACCCGACCTCCGATCCGGGCTGGGTCGCCCCTGAAGACCGCCAGGGATTCGACCGTTGGGTGGCGTTCAACTGCGCCCACATCTACTACGACGGCAAGTACTACGCGGACGGAGACCCGGTCGTCCGGCAGATCCCGGCCGGGGTGTACGAGCCCGACTTCCAGACCGATCAGGCCATCCAGTTTATCACGGCCAACCGCTTGAGCAGGTTCTGTGTCTTTCTCTCCTATGGCCCCCCGCACCCACATCAGGCCGGGCAGTACCTGCCGCCCGGAGGCGACTACCATTTCCCCTACGATCCAGACACGCTCACCCTGCGCCCCAACGTCGATTACCCCGATGTCCAGACGGCACGCCAGAAGTATGCAGATTACTACGGAGTCACGAGCAACATCGACTGGAACGTGGGGCGCGTGATGGCGGCACTTAACGCACTCCGCCTGGCCCGAAACACCATCGTCGTCCTCTCTTCGGATCATGGGGACCTGCTGGGCTCGCAGTACGGCAGGACGGGCCGTTTCAATGCCAAGGGGTACCTCTACGCCGAGAGCCTGAACGTCCCATTCGTGCTGCGCTATCCCGCGCGTGTGACGCCGGTCGTCGTGCCCGATCTGTTCACTTCGGTCGATATCATGCCCACCCTGCTGGGCCTGTGCGGCGTGCCCGTGCCGGGAGGTGTGATGGGACGCGATTTTTCCCGGCGCCTTGTCTGGGGCTTGCCGCCAACCGAGCCGCCCTGGGGGGCGGTTCCATCCACCAGCTCTGTGCTGGTCGGCATGTTCCAGGGAAGCTGGGTGGGAATCCGCACCGCCGAGTACAGCTTTAGCTGCATTGGGCCAAACCTCACGCCCAAGCTGCTGTTCCATGACGCCATCGACCCACTCCAGCTCACCAACCGGGTGGGCGATCCGGAGTACCAGCCGGTGCGGGAGGCTCTGCAGGTCGAGCTGCAAGCCTGGCTGGATTATGTTGAGTACAGTTAGCCGAACAGGGCAAGCGCAGGCGCGTCCCTAGATCCATCCGGCGCCCTTTCCGCTGCCTCCGCTCCGGCCGGCCCCGGACCGTGTCGCCTTCGAGGGCATTTGCACGCCCCGGTGGGCAGCGGTATAATGGCGCCGAGGCGCCGCCTCGCATCATGGCCAAAACGACAAGAAGCCGCAGAAAATCCAAGAAATCCAGTGGGGGCTTTGACCTCCGCACGCTTGTGCGCCCGGAGGCGATCGGCATTTTCCTGCTGGTGCTGGCGCTGCTGACCCTGCTCAGCCTGATCCCGGGACAGCGCGGTGACATATTGGAGTGGTGGGTGCGGCAGCTCAAGCTCGCCGCCGGCTGGGGCCATTGGCTCATGCCGCTCTGGTTTGCCATCGTGGGCCTGTGGCTGGTCTTTGTGGGGTTTGGGCGCCGGCCCGAGATCGATCCCGAGCAGCCCGTGGGCGGCGCCGCACTGTACGCCCTTGTCCTGGCGCTCCTTCACATGCTGGCGGGCCGGCCCGACCCCGCCGCCGCCGAGACGGCCGGCCGGGGAGGCGGCTACCTGGGCAAGGCCGTCAGCGACGCGCTCATTTGGGGGTTTGCCGAGGTGGGCGCGGCGATCATCCTGGTGGCGCTGTCGATCCTGAGCCTGCTGCTGCTGCTTGGCACCTCGCCGCGCGAGATGTGGGCCGCCTGTGCCGGCGTGGCGCGCCAGCTGTGGGCCCGGCGGGGGCAGCTTCCGCACCTGCCCACGCTCCGCCAGCGGCCCTCGGCTGGGGGGACCGCCAAGGCGGCAAGGGACTCGGTGCCGAGCCAGCAGGCGCCGACCATCCCGCACCCACACGCCGGCCTCCTGCCGCGCATCATCGGAGGGGAGCAGACGTGGGAGCTGCCGCCGATCGACCAGATCCTGGCGCCTGCCATCGAGATCGAGCTGAGCGCAGGCGAGATCCGCGAGCGGGTACGCATCATCGAGGAAACCTTGGGCTCGTTTGGCGTCCCGGCCAAGGTGGTGGAGGTCAACCAGGGGCCGACCATTACCCAGTTCGGAGTCGAGCCGGGCTATGTGGAGAAACGGAACGGGGATGGGCGGACGGTCCGCTCCAAGATCAAGGTGAGCAAGATCGAAGGCCTGTCCAACGACCTGGCCCTGGCATTGGCCGCCTCACCCATCCGCATCGAGGCACCTGTCCCGGGGCGGTCGATCGTCGGCATCGAAGTGCCGAACTCGGATATCGCGCTGGTGTCGCTGCGCAGCGTCCTGGAGAGCGAGTCGTTCAAGAAGATCAAGGGCCCGCTGCCCATCTGCCTGGGCCAGGATGTGGCGGGCAACGCGGTGGCCACCGACCTGGCCACCATGCCCCACCTGCTCATCGCCGGTGCGACGGGATCGGGCAAGTCGGTGTGCATCAACGCCATCATCGCCTCGCTGCTGTGCACGCGCACGCCCGACGAGGTCAAGTTCCTGATGGTCGACCCCAAGATGGTGGAGCTGGTGCCGTACAACGGCATCCCCCACCTGCAGGCGCCGGTCGTGATCGAGATCGAGCGCGTCGTCGGCGTCCTCAACTGGGCTCTGCGCGAGATGGAGACGCGCTACAAGCTGTTCAACAAGGCGCGCGCGCGGAACCTGGAAGCGTTCAACCAGCAGCTTGCCGAAAAGGGCCAGAAGCGGCTGCCCACGATCGTGCTGGTGATCGACGAGCTGGCCGACCTGATGATGGCCGCGGGAGAGGAAGTCGAGCGTGCCATCTGCCGCCTGGCACAGATGGCCCGCGCGACCGGCATCCACCTTGTCATTGCCACGCAGAGCCCGCGCGTGGACGTGGTGACCGGCCTCATCAAGGCGAACTTCCCGGCGCGCATCAGCTTTGCGGTTACGAGCCAGGTTGATTCGAGGGTCATCATCGATACGGGCGGGGCGGACAAGCTGCTCGGCCGGGGTGACATGCTCTTCATGGCGCCCGACTCGAGCAAGCTGCAGCGCCTTCAGGGATGCTACGTCTCGGACAAGGAGCTGTCTGCCCTGGTGCGGCACTGGCGCGGGCTGCACGGCACGCAGGAGCCTCTCCGGCCGGAGGACGTGCGCCAGCCTTCGCTGTGGGAGGAGATCGACGCGGCCGAGGCCGAGGCGGTGCAGCAGGATACGCTGCTGCCGCAGGCGATCGCGCTGGTCCAGAAGCAGCGGAAGGCATCCGTCTCGATGCTGCAGCGCCGCCTGAGGATCGGCTACTCGCGGGCGGCCAAGTTGATCGACCTGATGGAACAACAGGGCATCATTGGCCCCGAGGCGGGCGGGAGCAGGCCGCGCGATGTGCTGCTGCCGGAGGACGAGGGGCAGGCAGCCGCCGAGTGGGAAGAAGACGATGAGCTTCCGCCGCTCTAGGGGTCTCGCTCTTTCGCCTCCCTTGAGGGAGCGGCGGCGGGCGGGCGCGAGACGCGGCCTGGTGGCATGCTGGCTCCTGGTCCTGGCGCTGCTCGTGTCGGGCTGCGCTCCCTCGCTGAGCGCATGCTCGCCGGGCGACCTCCGCGCCGGGCTGATCACCGATGTGTCGGGGATCGATGGCGTCGAGAACTCGCTCGCCTGGCAGGGGCTCGAGCGCGCCGACGAGGAGCTGGCCGTCTGCGCGCAGTTCATCGAGAGCCGCACGGAACAGGACTACGGGAGGAACGTGACGGCGCTGGCCGAAGAGGGGTTTGGCCTGGTGGTTGCCGGCCCGGCGCTGGCCCCGGTGATCCAGGAGATGGCAGAGAAGTATCCCGGCACGCACTTTTTGCTGGTCGACGGCGCCATCGAACCGCCCCCCGAGAATGTGCACAGCCTTGGCTTTCGGGTTGACCAGGCGGCCTTTCCGGCGGGCTACCTGGCTGCCGCCTGGGCCACGCTGGAGGACCCGGCGGAGCCGTGGGTGGGCTACGTGGCGAGCCGGCTGAACCCCTCCGCCGAGCAATACGTGGCGGCCTTCAAGGCAGGCGTGGCATACTACAACGCGCAGAGAAGCGGAGATGCCGGCTTTCGGGGGGTTTACCTGGATGCCGACGAGACCCAAGATGCCGACCTCCAGGCCAATGCGTTGATTGACCTGGGAATCGAGGTGATCCTGGAGGTGAGTGACGGCGAGATGATCGGCGCGCTGACTATGGCCAAGGGCCGCGGCCGGTGGGGCATTGGCACGGACCGGGACCGCTACCAAGATTCGGGTGAGGCGCGCGACATCCTGCTGACATCGGCCGTCAAGCGCGTGGACAATGCCGTGTACTCGTTCCTGCAGGCGTGGGTGGAGGGGGCGGAGGGCGACCCTGCCGTTGTGCAGGGTACGCTGGAGAATGGGGGGGTCGGCCTGGCACCCTACCACGACACGGAGAAGCAGATCCCGTCGTCGATCCAGGCCGAGCTGGCGGGCGTGCTGGAAGCCATCGTCGAGGGCAGCCTGGACACCGGCTGGGAGGCGCCCTAGCCGGCGGCGCGAGAGCGCAGGTCGGCCAACGGGGCTGCATCTTTGCCCTGCCGGACTTGCCTTGCCCGGCGCCATGGAGTATAATTGCACAATAGGCTAAAGCGTGCAGCTCATGGGCTCCCGTCAAGAAAACCATCCGAGTTGCAGGGGAGCGAAAGGGGGTGGTGCGCAGGACAACCGCACGTTTTCCGGCTTTTCGTTTGATTCTATTCAAGAAACCATTCAAATCCTGAGGAGGGGAGAAAATGCGCAAGTGGTTTGTCGTACTGTCGGTTTTTGTGGTGCTGTCGATGCTCGTCGCGGGCTGTGGGCAGCCGGGCAAGGGCATGAAGGTTGGCATGGTGTCGGACGTGGGTGGAATCGACGACGCCTCCTTCAACCAGAACACCTGGGAAGGCCTCCAGAAGGCAGCCAAGGATTTCGGCGTCGAGGCGCAGTTCATTGAGAGCCAGGCCCAGGCCGACTATGAAAAGAACATCACCGAGTTCGCCGAGCAGGAGTATGACCTGATCTTTACGGTCGGCTTCCTGC
>MTKX01026946.1_pt1 | contig 83061 bp, 58 predicted proteins | sample 1042771 | NCBI WGS metagenome assembly MTKX01 (sample SAMN06212183, study PRJNA360534) | anaerobic digester metagenome | biome: Wastewater treatment plant; material: sludge; isolation source: anaerobic digester fed with sludge from wastewater treatment plant | place: Denmark: WWTP Randers ...
CCTATCTCGACGGCAAACTACAGACCGCCCTCTTATGTTATCCAGATAAGTGAAACGCACCCAGACCAGCTACCTCCTCTACAAGGACGAGTTCCCGCGCATCCAGGCCATTTACCGCTACCTGGACCAAATCGACGAAAAGCAGAGCGAAAGGCGCCGGCGCGAGCACGACAGGACCTTTCACCCCAGCCTCTGGCGGCGGCTCGAGCGACACAGCCGCAACTTTGCCAACACAGTCTCCGGCTCGGTCAGCCAGGCGATCGGGATCCTGGCGGGCTATGCGCAGACAACGCCGAAGCGGCGCATCCCGGCGGGAAGCGACGCCTACTTGAGCAAGGTCGGCGAGTCCATCATCGGCTACGTGGGCACCAAGTACGATCCGCTGTTGGAGCGCTATGTAGGCACCAAGGTGGTGGTCGAGGTCACTGAAGGCGGGGCGGTGCACGAGCACATCGGCATCCTGCGCGACTACACAGCCGACTACCTGGAGATGCTGGACGTGCAGTATCCGAAGCATGCTGTCCTTTCCGTCGAGCAGGAAGAAGAGTGCCGCGAAGAGGAAAATGTGCGGGTAGCGCGGCACGGGGACAGCCTGCATGTGACCAACATCGGCGACAGCTCACTCCTGATCGAGCGTCTGCGCGTGGGCGACGAGGCCACGACCCTGAATGCCGTGCTGGACAAGGATGATACCCTGCAGCTCCATGTGCCGGCAGGGACACAGCAGGCAGCCGTTTCCATCGATGCCAAGGTGGTGCGCCGGCTGGACTGGGTCCTGCCGCGGGCGCACGCGCTGATCCGCCACAAGGCGGAGCGCTACGATCCCGACTATGTCTTTGACATCGGCCGCATGCTTGACAGGGACCGCCTCACCGCAGAGGAGGAGCGGTACCTGGGAGTGCTCCGCGAGAATCCGGACGACGCGTCAAGCGCGCTGGAGCTGGGGCAGCTCTTGTTCCAGCGAGGCCGGTTGGTGGAGGCGGAGCGCTGGCTCCACCAGGCGATGAAGAACAGCGACCGGCTGCCGGACGGCGGCAAGCTGGCCGCGCGCCAGCTGCGCTACATCGTGCAGAAGCGCACAGGCCAGGGGCAGGCTCCCTAGGGCGACCTGCCCGACCCTGAACAGCGCTGCCCGCCGAAGTAGGTCAGAACACCTGCTCGCAGCCGGTCAACGGCCCGCGCCTGCTCAGGCCTAGAACCCCTCCAGCCGGGTGAGGTCGACGATTCCCCTGCTCAGGCGCCACAGGCCTTGGAGAAGGCCCAGCCGGCTCTCGCGCAGCGCCTGGTCGGGGTCCATGACCAGGACCTCGTCGAAAAAGCGGTTGATCACAGGCATGGCCGGCCAGAGGGCCGTCAGCAGCCGGTCGGCATCGCTCTCGGGCGTGACCTGCGCGCGAGCCTGGCGGTAGGCTTCCCACAGCGCGGCCGCCGCCGGGTGAGGATCGATGCCCGGCGTCAAGCCCAGCTCCTGCGGCTGGTCGCGCACGATACGGATGCAGCGCCCATAGGCGTTGAGCAGGTCGAGCCAGTCGGCGCGCTCGACCCAGGCCGAAAGCTGGGCGGCGGCGCGGTAGGCGCTGTAGGGATCGCCCGCCCGCTCGGCGAGGACCGCATCGACCACGTCGTATCGGAAGCCCTTTTCGCGCAGCCATCCGCGCAGCCGCTCGCCGGCAAATGCCATGACGTCGTCAATCACCTGGCCGGCCACGGGCACGGGCATGCGCGATGCCGCCTGCTCGAGGATCGGGCGCAGCGGGAGGCAGACCTCGTGGGCGACGAGGCCTTGGACGACGCCAAGGGCGTCGCGCCGCAGGTGGTAGGGGTCGGCCGAGCCCGTGGGTGCCAGGCCGGCGGCGAAGAGGCCCACCAGGCTGTCGATACGGTCGGCGATGGCCAACGCCAGGCCGGGCATGGAAGCGGGCAGCCGGTCGCGGGCGGAGCGGGGCATATAGTGCTCGGCAATGGCCAGGGCGACGGGCTCGGGCTCCCCCGAACGGAGCGCGTAGTGGCGGCCCATCGTGCCCTGCAAGTTGGTGAACTCGATGACGAGCTGCGTGGCGAGATCAGCCTTGCACAGATGGGCCGCGCGCGCGGCGACTTCCTGCTCAGCCCCGTCCAAACCCAACGCACGGCCCACATGCGGCACCAGCTGCTCCAGCCGGCGGCTCTTGTCCAGCATCGAGCCGAGCTGCTCTTGGAAGGTGAGGGTGCCCAGGCGCGGCAGGAACTCCTCCAGGCGTTTCTGGATGTCGTGCTCATAGAAGAAGCGGGCGTCGGAGAAGCGGGCGCGCAGCACGTCCTCGTTCCCCTCGCGGACCGTGTCCAGGTAGAGGTCATCGCCGTTGCGCACGGTGACGAAATTCGGAAGCAGCTTGCCGTCCGGGCCGGTGACGGGGAAGTAGAGCTGGTGCTTGCGCATGGCCGTGACGAGCACGTCCTGAGGCAGCGACAAGAAGCCCGGTTCAAAGGAGCCGAGGAGGGCCGTGGGGCGCTCCACAAGGTTGGTCACCTCGTCGAGCAGGTCGGGATCGTCGGGGATGACGCCGCCCGCAGACGCGGCGAGCGCCGCAGCCTGGCTGAGGATCTGCCTGCGGCGCTCCGCTTCGTCGACGACGACAGAGTGCGCAGAAAGCGCGTCGAGATAGTCGTCCGCCCTCGCAAGCTCGAAGGAGGGCGATCCATGGGGCCGCAGGCCGCAGCTGGAGCGCCCGCTCGACACGCCGGCAAAGCTGAAAGGCACCACCTGCTCCCCCAGCAATGCCACCAGCCAGCGCAGGGGGCGGGAGAAGAGGACCCCTGACGGGTTCCAGCGCATCGCCTTGGGGAAGCGCAGCCCGCCAAGCAGGGCAGGGAGCTGCTCGGAAAGGATCTCGGCGGCAGGGCGCCCGGCCTCGACGCGGGTGGCAGCGACATACGCCCTCTCGCCCTCGGTGACCACGCGCAGCGCCTCGACGGGGACCCGCTGCTTCTGCGCAAAGCCCTCCGCGGCACGCGTCGGCTTGCCGGCGGCGTCAAAGGCCACCTTGGCGGGCGGGCCCTGCACCTCCAGGGTGCGGTCGGGCTGGCCGGCAGCCAACCCGGCAACGAGGACAGCCTGCCGGCGCGGCGTGCCGACGACGCGGATCGACTCGTACGACAGCCGCGCCTCATCCAGCATCTTGGGCACGGCACTGCTCAGATAGTCCAGCGCCACCCGCAGGTCACCGGCGGGCAGCTCTTCGGTGCCGATCTCGAGCAGGAAGGTGCAGGGCTTTGCCTGCAGGCCGGCAGCCGCAGCCGGGGCGGCCTCCGGCTCGGCCGGGAGGCTCGTCGCGGCGGCAGCCGCGTGCTGAAGGAACGGAAAGCCCATCTCCTTGCGCTGTTCGACGTACAGCCGGGCGACCTGCCGGCTGAGGTCGCGCATGCGGCCGAAATAGGCCGCGCGCTCGGTGATGCCGACCGCGCCGCGGGCGTCGAGGAGGTTAAAGGTCTGCGAGCAGCGCAGGATGTAATCATACGCGGGGACAACCAGGCCGCGGGCGATGCAGGCGCGCGCCTCCGCCAGGTAAAGGGCATAGATCTGCGTCAGCCGCTCGACGTCGGCGAGCTCAAAGTTGTAGATGCAGTGCTCGATCTCGGGGCGCTTGTAGACGTCGCCGTAGGTGTGCACCCCATCCCAGTCAATCTCCCACACCGAGCGCACCTTCTGGAGGTAGAGGACGATCCGCTCCAGCCCATAGGTCAGCTCGACGGGCACCGGGTCGCAGGGCAGGCCGCCGGCCTGCTGGAAGTAGGTGTACTGGCTGATTTCCTGGCCGTCCAGCCACACCTGCCAGCCCAGGCCCCACGAGCCGACGGCGGGGCTTTCCCAGTTGTCTTCGACGAAGCGGACGTCGTGCTCGCGCATCCGGATGCCGATCGCCTCGAGGCTGCCCAGGTACAGCTCCTGCGGATTGCCCGGCTCCGGCTTGAGTATGACCTGGTACTGGGTGTGCATCTGCATCCGGTTCGGGTTTTCGGCATAGCGGCCGTCGTCGGCGCGGTAGGAGGGCTCGATGTAGGCGACGTTCCAGGGCTCGGGGCCGAGCACACGCAGCGTCGTGGCCGGGTTCAGCGTGCCGGCGCCCACCTTTTCGCTGTAGGGCTGCCACATCAGGCAGCCATAGTCGGCCCAATAGCGGTCGAGCCGCATGATGACTTCCTGGAAGGACAAGGGCTGGGTGCGGTTTGGTCCGGCCGGATGCGTCATGGTTCTTCCCTTTCGCCCGCCGCCATCTGGCAGCGCAAGTGATGAAGAAACTCGACAGACTTGAGCTTGCGCTCAAGGTGGTAGGTGATGTAGCGGCTCATAGCCTGCTCCACCTCCGCGTGGGTCGCGCCTGCGAGCCGGAGTGCCCGGCAGGTTTCCCACTCGCGCGTCTGAAGGAAGCGAAGCACCTTCAGCGCGTTGACGGAAAGTTCCGTGGCGCCCGGCCGGCCCTGCCCACACTCCCTGCACAGCACAGAGCCGTCGGCCGCGCTGAGGTAGCTGACCTCGGGCTCCAGGACCCGCTGGCAACCGCCGCAGACAAAGAGCTGAGGCTGGAAACCCACCAGGCCCAGCAGGCGCACCTCATAGTAGCGCGTGACCAGCTGGAGGTCCTGGGCGGTGCAAAGCCAACCAAAGGCCGCCTTCAGCAGGTAAAAGACCGGGCGGTTCTCGTCGCGCTCGGCGGTATAGCCGTCGGCCAATTCGGCCACATAGTAGGCATAGGTCGTGCGCAGCAGGTCCTCCCTCAGGGGCCGGTAGGGCTCCAGCGTCTCGGCCTGGGTGATGATGTCGAGGCTGTGACCGGTAGCCACCACGAAGAGGTCATGGCTAAAAAGCTCGACGTGGCCCGATTTGCGGCTGGACGACTTGCGCGCGCCCTTGGCGATCAGCTTGATCTTGCCGCGCTCGGGCGTGAAGACAGTGAGCAGGCGGTCCGCCTCACCGAAATCGGTGCGGCGGAGCACGATCGCCTCCGTGCGATAGACCCGCTCACGACTGCTCATCCCATATACCTCAGGTGGGCAGGCACCAGGCCGGCCCTTGTGGCAGGGCGGAAAGACCTGGCCCCGGCATCTCCGGTCAAAAAAGCGTCCGCCACCCCGGCCAAGCGGCGGCGGACGCGGCACCCCTGAGCCGGCTGTGGCCTAATAGTAGCCTGTGAAACCGGCGCCCGTCGGGACATTGGTGAGCACCGTGCCGACCAGCCGGGCGTTGATCTGCTGGAGGCGCTGCACCGCGGAGCGGGCGTACTCACGGCGTGTCTTTCCGGCGCTGATGACAAGCAGGACCCCATCGACCTTGGTCGCCAGGACGGCGGCGTCGGTGACGGCGACGACGGGCGGCGTGTCAAAGAATATGGTCGATGCCCGCTGCGCGAGTGCCGCGATGACCTCCTCCATGCGGCGCGAGCCCATCAGCTCGGCCGGGTTGGGTGGCAGTGGGCCGCTGCTCAGCAGCGACAGCCCTTCGATGCCCGTTTCCCGGAGAGGCGGGGCAGCCAGGGCCCCTTCATCCATCATCATGGTTGTCAGCCCTGCATCGTTTTCGAGCCCAAAGAGGCTGTGCAGGCTGGGACGCCGCAGGTCGGCATCCACGAGGATCACCTTCTGGCCGGCCTGCGCCGTAACCACCGCAAGGTTCGCGAGCGTGGTCGACTTTCCCTCGCCGACGCCGGCAGAAGTGACCGCGAGCGTCTGGAGCTTGCGGTCGAGGCCGGCAAAATCGAGGCTGGTGCGCAGCGTGCGGTAGGCCTCGCTGATCGGCGAGCGCGGCTCGGTTACCGTAATGAGTTGGCTCAATCTGTCATTCATCTTCGCAGGACCTCACAAAGTGCTGCAGGGAGGCGGCCAATCTAGAGCAGGGCCACGACCAGCGCGCCAAGGGCAGCGCCGATGACAAGCCCCACAAAGAAAAAGAGCAGGACTCCCGAGTCGATCCACGACGGAAGGTGGAAGCGGGAGCGCCCGGCCTTGGCCTGGCCTCCGGTGGGGATGGCGCCCAGGACGGTGCTCCCGGTCGCCTTTTCGACGTCAGAGGCGGTGCGCAGGGTGTCGGACTCGAGCCACTCGAGGAAAAAGACAATGATGCCGCCGGCAATCGCGCCAAACACGAGGCCCGCCAGGGTGTTGAACTTTTTGTTTGGACGTGCCAGTGGCACATACCGGATGTCATCCACCTTGCTGACATCGATCCGGTCCGACTTGTCCTGCTCCTGGTTCCACGCATCACGCTCTTGGACAAAGAGGTCGGCGAGCGTCTGGGCCATGAGCCGTGCCTCTTCCTGGCTGCGGCTCTCGGTGACAATGGTGATGCTGAGGTTGGAGGAATCGTCGCTGACGTCCAGGTTGGCGAGGAACTGGTCGGTGGTCATGTCGAGCTGGGCCAGATCGATCGCCTGCTGCGTCATCCGGTGGCTCTTGATGTTGAGCACAAAGTTGCGCAGCAGCTCCTTGGTGGCCTGGCTGAGACCCCAATCGGCCCTCGCAGGGTTGACGCTGAGTTGGATGGTGGCCTCGTAGGTCTTGGGGATCACCAAGCTGACGCCGAGCGCGGCGATTGCGCCGACCACGGCGACCAGGAGTAGGATCCAGCCGCGCTTGCGCGCAATGGTCCAGTAGTCACGAAACTCCACGATTTCCTCCGAAAGAGCCCATGTCCCAACATTCTATCACGGGCGGGACGAATGCCCAATCTCGAAAGCAGCCACGATCAGCTCTGCGGCTGCCCGTTCCTGCGGCCCGCTCACGGGCAATCACGGCACCCCACAAGTCATCACCGTGCACGCCACCGGCCGAGGCGCGAGCGGGCTCGTGGGATCTCGCCAAGCACCGGCACTCCCATGGCCTCGACCTCGGCGCGGTCACGCACCGACGTGTCGAGATACTCCCAGAGGAAGGCAAGGCCGACGCCCGCTATCAGCCCAATCAGGAGGCGCAGGGGCAAGTCGAGCTTTTGCGTCAGGCTCTGGCCGACCGGCGCGATGCCGGGCCCGTCGATGAGCAGCGCTTTGGCCTGGGTTCCCTCCAGTTGGGGAAAGTACGCCCGCCCAGCGTCCTGCACGGCGGCGCCTACCGCCTCGGCGATGGCCTGCGCCTGCGCCTCATCAGGCCAATCGACCGTGACCGTGATGATGCGGTGCTCGCGGCTGGCAAAAATGGCACCCGCCCCGACCGGGAAGCCCACCTGCGCGCTGATCTTGCCGGCAAAGTCGCCCCCCTGGAGAACCTCGCACAGATCATCCGCGAGATACTCAGAGGCCAGCCACGCATCGGAGCGGCCCTCGCCGTTGGCCGCGGTCACCGGCTCGCTTCCCTCGATGCCCACCGCAAAGCGCATCGAGGCGCGGTAGACGGTCGCAGGCTCCTGGCGGAGGACCAGGCCCAGCACCAGGACGAGCCCGACGACAAGGGCGATGACGTGCCAGCGGCGGCCGAGAATGCGGCCGTACTCTCTCAGCTCCATACTCCCCCCAGCTCGTTCTCAATGGCCGCGCGCATGCCGGCCTTGAACACAGAGACATCAAATCTCCGGGCATGCGCCCGGATGGCGGCCGGATCGTAAGCCGAAGCTTCGAAGCGGCGGACTGCGTCGACCAGCGATTCCGGGGTCTGCCGGTCGAAGAAGGCGCCGGTCACTCCCTCGACTACCGTCTCCAGCGCCCCCCCGCCGGCGTAGGCGATCACGGGACGGCCGGCAGCCATGGCCTCGACAGGAGCGATGCCGAAATCCTCCATGCCGGGGAACAGGAACGCCCGGCAGCGGGCCAGAAGCCCAGGTAAGTCCTCGTCCGGCACGCGGCCCAGAAAGCGGATAGTAGGGCCCGCCAGCGACCGGAGCCGTTCCAGGTCCCGCCCGGTGCCCGCGATCCTGAGTGGCAGGTTGAGTTCAGTGAAGGCCTGTATGGCGATGTCGATCCGCTTGTACGGGACGAGGCGGGAGACGATGAGGAAGTAGTCGTCGTGCCCTTCCGCCAGGGCAAAGCGGCCGGTATCGACGGGCGGGTGCAGGATGGCCGATTCACGGACGTAGATGCGGCGGACGCGTGCCTGCACCTCGCGCGAGATCGAGACGAAAGTATCCACGCGGCCGGCGGCCGCGCGCTCCCAGCGTTGCAGGGCACCGAGGAAGGGGCGCACCACCGTGCGGGCCAGCGGGCCGGCCTCTTCCTGGCCCACGTAAGCATCATAGTCCCAGACAAATCGGGTGGGCGTCAGGCAGTAGCATAGATGGCGGGTGCCGGGTGAGGTTCGGACCCCAAGGCAGAAGGCCGACTTGTTGGAGAGCACCAGGTCGTAGCCCTCCAGGTGGAGGCCGCCGAAGGCCAGCGGGTAGAGCAGGAGGTAGGGCTGGTGGCGGCGGTGGATGGCCGGCAATCGGTCCATCCAGGTGGTCTGGATGGGCCACCGGCGGTAGGCAGCCGGCATCGTCTCCGGCGAGTAGATAGATGTGTAGATGGGTGCGCCGGGCAGCAAGTCGACCAGGGCGCTGAGTACGGCCTCGGCGCCCCCTTGCTGGTTCAGCCAGTCGTGAACGATGGCGACTCTCATGGCGAAAGTATAGCACAAAGGGAGGGGGAGGCAAGCGGCGGCGTGGGTCGTAGGGCGTCGACGCAGGCCGGACCGCTGCCAGAAACAGGTGCTTGACAAGCGGACCAGGAATCAGCAGCGCCAGGCCAAGACTTCCAAGGAGACTACTTCGCTCCGCCGGCCACTCGCCGCACCGCGAGGTAGAGCAAACCACCTAGGACAACGGACCCAAGTGCAACCGCCATAGCAGTGGCAGGCTCCGCCCCGCCGATGGCCTGCACAAAGGTAAGCGCCAGAGTTGGTGCACCAAGCGCTGTAGCGATGGCGGCCAGCAACCTCTCCAGACGTCTGGCTCGCTCCTGGGCGTCCTTTTCTCGCTCTGCTTCGAGTTTCTCCAGCTCCGAGGTGCGTGTCTGTTCCTCACGTTCGAGCGCCAATCTCTCCTCGGCCTGCTGCATGATGAGAAAGTCGTGCATGTCCTGGACCTCGCTCCGCACGTCCCGATACAGATCGGATACCTGGAACACATCGAGCCACTTGCGATAGCATCGGTGATGGTGCTCTCGCTGCATCACCTGCAAGAAGTGAGCCCGGGCAGTAAAAGAGAGGAGCGAGTCTCGAATCTTGCGGAACGCCCGCTCGCGCCCTACGTCGCGTGAGGAGCCTCCCCAGTTCAACCAGTGTTGAGCCACATGTTCGGAGAGCATCATCAATACAAAGCGCTGGTGCAGGGCCAGAAGAAAAAGCAAGAAGTACGACGTCCGAAGATGATCTGGAAGCGTCCCATTGTAGAATGGTGTGTCCGGCGCGTCGCAGGCGAGGAACGACCCCCCATCAAGCGAGAAGATGAACCACTGCCCCTCTGCGTAGGGCAGAAGAGAAGGATGATCTTCCGAAAGATCCTCTTTGGAGGGGTGGATCTCTTGAGATGAACGGAAGAAGCTGCGGAGTCGGTACCGAACTTCGGCGGCGTCCGCGCTGGCGTCCTCTACGAACAGCCCGACCCATGGGATGGCGTGTCCGGGCAAAAAGACCTCGCTCCACCACGGCTCGCTCTCACCGGTAAGGCTGCCCGTCATCAGGAGGGCATCCACCACGTCGCCCAATCGCCCGCAGCCGTCGGGGTGTGCGGCGGTCCCGCCGGCCACCGGTGGGAAGAAGGGTTCTAGGCGCGCTGCCCCGGTGCCAGGCTCCCTGGCGCGCCGCCGCAGCTCGACATGAACGCCGCGCTGGCCCCCAAGAAATCGCGAGTAGTGAACATAGTCCAGCCAATCACTCACTTCTGTGCTGGTGGGATCCGTGCGTAGCGTGAGGAAACCGACTCCGTCTTGAAAGAGCGCCAACTGAGCAGCGAATCCCGAGCCCTGCGGCGGCCCAACCCGAAAATCGATGCGCTTTCCTTTCAGCTTCAGGCACCAATCTACCGTACCGCGGAGCCCAAGAAGATGTTGCTGCTTCGGGTCGAGTCTCCAAAGGCGTGCAGTTGGCACTCGATCATCGGCAGGGTTCAGATAGCCGGCTACCTGAGTCAGAAGATCGTCCTCTGGGAATCTGTCTGCACACCAGATTGGTAGGCTGCCCCCACCCAAGCCGGCGCCTTGTGCATCGGCAAGAGCAGAGACTCTGTCCATGAACTGGTCCGAATCGTAGACAAACGGATAGACCAGGTTGACGAAGGATGCTTCTACATTGACTTTCATGTCCGCCTCCCTAAGGTCTACCTGCCGGGACTGCGCTCCCACTCACCTTGCGGAGGAGTCAGGGCAGTCAGAGTGGCCAGAAAGCGATCGCAGCATCTCCAGGTTGCGCTGCTTGCCGGCATCGCGCAGCGAGCGTGCCGCTGCCGTCCAGTAGTGGTGGCTTTCCAGGAGCTGCAACTGGCTGGCGAGCCAGCCCTCGTCACTGATCTGCGTGCCGGAGGCTGCCAGCTCGTCGCGCAGGGCTTGGTTTCTAGTGGCCAAGTCCTCCCGGCCGAGCACGTCCAGGTCGGCATCGGCCACAATCTGCTCCAGGAGCGTGCGCGGAGACTGGGGCAGCTGTGTGGCCATGATCATCTCCTGGACGGCCACAACGTGAGCCGGCGAAAAGCCGAAGGCTGGCAGGGCTTCACCGGCAATCTGCGCAGAAAAGCGCTCGTGCTCCTGCCGCTGAACGGTATAGCCGGTGTCGTGGAAGGCAGCAGCCGTTTCGACAAGCCGCATCTCGACCTCGCCCAGCCCGCACAGTGCCGCCAGGCGTTGGGCGGCCGGCAGGACGTCGTCGCGCGTGTGCCATAGGTTGTGGTAGGTCAGGTCGGCCGGCAGATCCCTCTCCAGCCGCGCCAGCGCGTGTCGGCGGGCACCCTCCCAGTCGACGGAAGCAGGCTCGTAGAAACCCTCACCCAGGATAGCCGCCCGGGACTCGAGCTCCAGGCTCTCCTGGAGCAAGCGTTCTGCCTCCCCATAGTCACCGGCCTGCTGTGCCTGCCGGCTGGCCTTTTCCAGGTAGTCAATGGCGCGCCCGGGCTCTTCGGCCCGGCGCCAGTGTCCTGCCAGGGCGGCAAAATGGAGGGACAGATCGCTGCGAAAGGTGCTCTCGTACCACTCGGCAGCCTGCCGGTGCAGCTGCCGGCGCTGAGAAAAGAGCATCCCGTCGTAGGCAACCTCGTGAATGGCTGCGCTGCTGAAGGAGAGAGTCGGCTCCAGGTCGCCCGTGCCGGGCGCCGGGTCGCGGACGAGCAGCCCTGCTCGCTCCAGGGCACTCACGAGTGCATCCAGCTGAGATGCGGCTGCCTGCTCAGGGAAGAGGGCGCGCAGAAGGGGCAGCGGGAAGGTGGGCCCGGCCACGCTGGCCACCTTGAGGACGAGCTGCTGGGCCGGGACCAGGCGGTCGATCAGGACGCGGATGGCTGCCTCCGGCGGCTCTGAGAGGCCTCCTTCTCCGGTCGGCCGGTAGACAGCGATTGGCTCCGCTCTCCCCTTGACCGCGATGGGCGGCAGCGACTCGAATGCTACCTGCTCGTGGGCCGCCAGGAAGACCTTCTCGTCGCACAAAATGCCGCCGGTAGCCGCCTGCATGAGCCGTGCTGCCAGGTTGGTCCGGTCGCCCAGGACGCCGTAGGTGCGCTGCGTCGTGCTGCCATAGGCACCGGTGCGCATCCTGCCCCGAGCCAAGCCGATCTGAATGCCGGTGATGAACCCCAATTCGGGAGGCGGGGATTGCAGGGCCAGCGCCGACTGCACGGCGCGAACCTCATCGTCGCTGTGCGCGGCAGGTGCGCCGAAGGCGGCATACAAGTAGCTGCCTTTGTCGCCGATGGTCAGCTGAAGCAGCGACCCACCATTCCGATCGACGACCCCTTGCGCCCAGCGCACAAAGGCATCCAGCCTGCCGCCCGCTTCCGCATCCCGGTCGTAGTCGATGCCGCCAAAGCGGAGGAACAGGGCGACGGCGGGCCGCAGCTCGGACAGAAACTGCCGGCTGCCGCCAATCATCCGGCGGTAGACGGATGGCAGCAGCCAGGGGCGGCACCGCTCGTCCGGCAGGGCGTTGGGGGGCAACTCGGGCCACGGCAGAGGCGGCACTGGCTCGGCCAGCGCTGCCACCACGGCGAAGCGCTGGCCCGTTGAGGGGTCGATCCGCCACTCGGAAACCAAGAGCCTGTCGCCTAAGCGTTCGACAAGGCCGGCGTGGACGACCACTTCTCCACGGCCTGCCTGGTGCTCGGCCTGGGCCAGCAGGTCAAGCGAGCGCCCGGCGATGACCTCGATGTTCTGAATCGCCGGATCACCCACCAGGAAGCGGCGCACCGGTCCCGCGACGGCCGCCACCTTGATGGCCAGCGCGACAGGGCTGCCGGCAGGCGTCTGGAGCGCCGAAAACGGTGCAAGGGCCTGCTGCATGGCCAGCGCGCAGGCGCAGGCCCGCAGCCCATCGTCGCCGTCCAGCCAGCAGGTGATGGCGTCGCCGGAAAAGCCAATGACACTGCCCCCGTATCGGTGCACCTCGGCGATCAGCGCGCCGTAGACCTGGTTCAACAGGCGAGTCAGCTCCTCCGCGCCGCGCTGCAGACCCATCTCCTGCGCCAGCGCTGAGGTGAGCGGAGTAAAGCCCGAGATGTCCGCAAAGAGCGCAGCGCCGGCGGTCCTGTCGGGAAGTGTCTCTCCCCGGAACATCGCCTGGCGCCGGTCCATGGGCAGGTAGACGCTGAGCGGCTCGGTCAGTGCCTTGCGCATCTCCTCCACGTCTGCGTGGAGCTGCTGCAGTTGCTGCCGCAGGCGCTGCTCGCGCAGGTGCACTTCGCGGGCCATGCGCTGAAACACGCGCGCAAGCTGTCCGAGGGCGTCTCCCCGTGCCGCAACGCGGTCGAGGCTGTCCGGGTCGAACGAGGCTTGCTCGACCGCCGCGGCCGCATCCGCCACGTACCCCACCTGCTCCAGGTACTCCCTTTCCAGGTCGCGCAGGCGCTTTTCGGCCAGCGAGCTGTTGATGCGGGCATGCAGCACGGCCGGCTTGAAGGGCTTGGGCAGGTAGTCGGTGGCGCCCATCTCGATGCAGCGCACGACGCTATCCATCTCTTCTACCGCCGAAATCATGATCACCGGGATATGGCGCAGGGCATCATCGCCCTTGATGGCAGCCAGGGTTTCATAGCCGTCCATCTCGGGCATGAGGATGTCGAGCAGGACAATGTCGAACGGCTCCGCGGCGAGGCGGTCCAGGGCTTGGCGCCCATCCTCGGCGGTGCCGACGGCATAGCCCTGCTGAGCCAGCGCCCGTTCCAGCATCATCCGGTTGAGCCGGTTGTCGTCGACGACGAGGATGCGGCCACGGCTATCTGGCATTGTCTCCCCAGGGGCGCCCTCTCCCACAAGAAGAAAGGAGAGCTAAGCGGCGGCTTCGAGGGCGGCCTTGACGCGGAGGTACTCTGCCTCGGCAGCGGCCACTCCCTTTTCGGCATCCTCCAGGGTGCCGGCCTTGCCGATCTCTTCGAGGGCCTTGCACATCCTGGAGAGTGCCACGGCACCAAAACTGGCGCTGTTGGACTTGAGGCTGTGGGCGGCGCGGCGGAACTCCTCGGCGCCACCCGCGGCCAGGGCAGCCCGCATCGTCCCGAAGAGCCTGGGTGCATCGGCGAAGAAGGTCTGGAGCAGCTCTCCGAAAAACTCCCTGTCGCCGCAAGAGTCCAGCAGGCTCTCCAGAACGCCGCGATCGATCACGTCTTGGTCAGCCATGTGCACTTCTCCTCGCTTGCTCCTGTCCTTTGCACCCTGCTCAAGCCGGCGGCAGCAGATCAGGGTTGGTTGCTCACGGGTCGGCTGCGGGAGAGGGCTGCGATCAGCTCCTCCACACGAATCGGCTTGGAGAGATAGCCGTCCATACCCGCCGCAAGGCACGCCTCCCGGTCCTCTGCCAGCGCGTTGGCCGTCATGGCAACGATGCGCGGCCGCCCGCCGGCGGGCCAGCGCGCGCAGATGGCACGCGTCGCTTCGAGCCCGTCCATCTCGGGCATCTGTACGTCCATAAAGATCAAGTCGTACGGTTGGCGCTCGATGGCGCGGATCGCTTCCACGCCGTTGGCTGCCACGTCGGCGCGGTACCCCAGGCGATCGAGCAGGCGGAGCGCGAGCTTCTGATTGACGGCGTTGTCCTCCGCCAGCAGGATCCGCAGCGGATGACGTCTTCCCATTTCCGCATCGAACTGGGAGGCAGCCGCGGCGGGCTTGGCTGCCTCAGCCGCAGTCCCGCTCGCCAGGATCCCCACCAGGGCGTTGTAGAGCTGCGAGGGCTTGATCGGCTTGAGCAAAAACGCCGCAAAGCCGGCACCTTCGCCCCCAGCCTCGCGCTGCCCGAGCGAGCTGACCATGACCAAAGGCAGTTTGTGTCCCAGTTTGCGGATTTCCGAAGCCAGGGTCACGCCGTCCGTCTCCGGCATCTGCCGGTCGATCAGTGCCACGTCAAAGGCCTCCCCCTGGCGCAGCCAGTCCAGCGCCTCGCCGGGAGAGCCGGTATCGCGTGCCAGCATGCCCCAGCCCTGCGCCTGTAGAGTGAACACATGCCGGTTGGTCGCGTTGTCGTCCACGATGAGCACGCGCTTCCCGCGCAGGTCCGCCGACAGGGCCTGTAGCTCTGTCCGGGTCGGGAGCGAGGCCGGCTGCGCCTCGATGGTGAAGTGGAAGGTGCTCCCCTGCCCCCGGATGCCCTCGCTCTCCGCCCAGATCGTGCCGCCCATCATCTCGCTCAGCCGCTGGCTGATCGCCAGCCCAAGTCCGGTCCCTCCGTACCTGCGGGTCGTCGAGCTGTCGACCTGGCTGAAGGACTGGAACAGGCGGTCCATCCGGTCTGGGGGAATGCCCACACCCGTGTCCCGCACGGCAAAGTGCAGGGTCGACGGCGGCCGGTGGACGATAGACGACGGTTCTGCGGCCGCTTGTCGTCCGTCGTCCATGGTCCGCGGCCCGCCGCCGGCCGTGACGGTCACCACGACCTCCCCCTGTTCCGTGAACTTGACCGCGTTGCCGACCAGGTTGACGAGGATCTGGCGAAGCCGTGTCACATCACCCACGATGGCCGCCGGAACGTCAGCCTCCACCAGGCAGGCCAGGTCCAGGCCCTTCTCGCGCGCCTTGGGGGCGAGTAGGTCCAACGCACCCTCGACGCACTCGCGCAGGTCGAACGGCGTGCTCTCCAGGTCGAGCCGGCCCGCCTCGATCTTGGAAAAGTCGAGGATGTCGTTGATGATGGTCAGCAGCGCATCGCCCGAACTCCTGATCGTCTCGGCAAAGTCGCGCTGCTCGGAGGTGAGGGAGGTGTCGAGAAGGAGGCTGGTCATGCCGATGACCGCGTTCATGGGAGTACGGATCTCGTGGCTCATCGTCGCCAGGAAGGCGCTCTTGGCCTGGGTGGCCGACTCGGCGGCTGCCTTGGCCTGGCGCAGTTCTTCCTCGGCCTGCCGTCGATCGCTGATGTCGCGGATGGTTTCGATCGCGCCGACTACCTCGCCCTTGCCATTCCGCAGCGCCGAGGCAGTCGCGTATAGGTAGGCCGTCTGGCCCCGCAGGCGCGGCACCAACGCCTCGCCCGTCAGGGCAGACCCGCGCCGCTGGAGGTAAGCGTACCGGGTCTCGATCTCTTCGTCCGGCAGCAGCACTAGGTCGATCAGGATCGGCCGGCGCTCGCCGTAGAAGGGGAGGGCGTATTCGTGGTCGCCCCTGCCCAGCACATCGGCCGCCCTCACGCCGGTCATTTCCTCGATGGCGCGGTTCCAGGCGATGACCCTGCCCTCGCGGTCGATGACCAGGCTCGCATCGGGCAGAAAGTCGATGATGTCGGCCAGGCGCCGTTGCGACTCCTGGGCCGCCTCAAAGAGCCGAGCATTCTCTATCGCCACCGCTGCCTGCTGGGCCAGGCCAGTCGCGAAGGACAGCTCGGCCTCCTTGAAAGTCGGATCCTTCGGGTCTCGCCAGACCGCCAGGGCGCCGATGGCGCGCTCCTGGACAAGCAGGGGCGCAACCATGAGCTTCTCGCCGGCCTCGCTCTTCTCGGTTCCGGGGATGTGCAGGCCGCGCGGGTCCTGGTCTGTGTCATCGATGCGCTCGGCTATGCCACTCTGCACGATGCTGCCGATGATACCCCGGCCGAGCAGCGATTCGTCGGCAAAGACCGCCTCAACCGCCTCGCCCGACGCGGCAATGGCCTTCAAGGTGCAGCCATCTCGCTGCAGGAGGTACACGGCACACAAGGCTCCCGACATCAGCTCACGTGCCTGCCCCGCAATACGCTCCAGGACGACGGGGAGGTCGAGCGTGGCCGAAATCTGGCGACCGACCTCGGCCAGTGCGGCCATCTCCGCCGCACGGCGCTGCGTCTCCTGGTAGAGCCGGGCATTCTGCAGGGCTGCTCCCACGGCGCCGGCGATGGTGGTCAGCAAGTGCAAGTCGTCCTCGTCGAAGCGGCCCTCCTCCGATGTGTTCTGCACGCTGAGGACGCCAATGGCCTCTTGGCCTACCATGATCGGCACGCCCAGGTAGGATTTCGACTCCAGTCCAACCCGCTGGATACCCATTTCCTCCCTGCGGCCGGCGACGTCCTCGTTGAGGAGGAGGGGCTGCCCGCTCTGGAGGATCCGCGAAGTGAGCCCCTGGCCGAGGGACAGCGAGTCGCGGCTCTCACCGAACTGGTATGGGAAGTGGATCATGCCGGCCTGCCGGTCGACGAGGGCCACGTAGCCCACATCGGCATGGAAGGCGTCCCGGATCTGCTCACCGACGAGGTCGATCAAGGCGTCCAGGTCGAGCTGCGAGGCCAGCGCCTGGCCGATGCGGTTGACCGTGGACAGCTCGGCCGCGCGCTGGCGCGACTCCTCGAGAAGCCGATTGGTCTCGTCGAAGAGGCGCGCGTTCTCCAGGGCCACCCCCATGCTGGCGGCAAGAGTGGCCAACAGGCGGGCATCGGTCTCGGTGTAACGATTGCGGGGCAGGTCCTGCACGCCCAACACGCCCACTGCCTCGTCGCCGACGAGAACCGGCACCCCGATCCAGGACTGCGGCTCGCGCTCATCCTCAGCATAGACCCGGACGACGCTGTAAGGCGCGGCGTCGTCGAGCGTCCCCAGAACGAGGGTCTGCCGGGTGCGAAGGACATGCGAGGTCAGTCCCGGCCCCAGGGGAGCCGGCACGATGTGCATCTGCTGCCCCTGCAGGTCGGTGAAATAGGGCCAGCGCACCAGGCCGGTGGCCCTGTCGTACAGTGCGATGGAGCACATCTGCCCTGCAAAGACCTCGCCCATGCGATCGCCGACGAGCGCAACGATCGTGTCGGCATCGAGTTGCCGTGCAAGGGCCATGCCGACGCGGTTGATGATCTCCAGCTCGGCGGTGCGCTCCCCCAGTTGGGCGTTGGCGGCCTGCAGCTCGGCGGTGCGCTCCGCCACCCGCTGCTCCAGGCTTTCCGCCCAGGCGGCGTTCTCCAGGGCGACGGCTGCCTGGTTGGCCAGCACCGAGAGCAGGTCACGGTCCCGGTCCGTGAAACGGCCGAAGTGGCCGGACATCTCGGCGTAGACCAGCCCCACCAGCTTGCCGGCGGCCATGAGCGGCACGCACAGCAGCGAGCGCTGCTCCAGCTCGGGAGCGTCGGAGGGCAAGTGGCGCAGGATCGCCAGGCGGTTAAGCGAAACCTCGTCGAGGAGGGGGAGAGCCTTGTCGGAGTGGCCTTCAACCACACCCTCACCCCCTCCCCCCACCAGGGGGAGGGAGGCAGATTCCAGGGAGAACTTGGCTGCAACCCGCTGGTTCCCGGCGCCGTCCAGCCGGTAGAGAGCCGCCCGCTCTGCGCCGGTGAGCTCCACAACCTGGTTGACGACAAAGCGCGCCAGGTCCGCCGTCTCGTGGCGGGCGTTGAGGCGCAGGCCAATGTCGAGCATGCGATGAAACTGCTCCTGCCCGCCGCTGGGTCCGGAAAGCGCGCCGGTCAACGGCGCCAGCGGGAGCCCGCGGCGGGATGACTGGCGCAGCCACTCTTCCACGATCTGGCGGTTGATCGCCACCTTGCTGAGGTAATTGCGGCGAAGACCGTCGTCCGTCAGCGTGGCAATGGGGCCCAGCACCTCCTCACGCGCCCGGTCGAGAGCTTGCCATGCATCCTCCTCCCCCTGGGTTCCCCCCGCAGCGGCGGGGGAGAGGGGAGCCGACAGCGCGCGGTACCGCCACCACCAGACCTCCTGGGGAGGATACTCGGTTCCTCCACTGCCAAAGCTCCCTATCAGGGAGGCGGCCCGTGCCGTGTGCATCTGCGCGGCCTCGATATCCCCCATCTCCAGGCAGGCCGCTCCCAGCCAGGCGAGGAAGGTCGCCTGCTCAGCAGGGGCTCCCAGCCTCTCAAAGAGACAGGCCGCCGCTCGGTAAAGGTCGCAGGCCTCCGATAGACGGCCGGCCGCGTGGGCGGCTCGCCCCAGGCCGAAGAGGTAGGCTCCCTCGACGCCCTGGTCTCCCACCTCTCGCGACACAGCCAACCCTTCCTGGCCAAGTGCTTCCGACTCGGCAGTTTCGCCTCGGGCCATGCACACCCGGGCCAGCGTGTCCAGGTAGTAGGCCAGGTCCGTTCGAGCCCCCGTCCGGCGGGCTGCTGATACTGCCTCGGCAGCATCGTCGCGGGCCAGGGCGTACAGCCCCATCTGCATGTTAGCCAGTGCCAAGTTGTTGTGCATCTGGGCCTGGCGGAGCCGGTTGCCGGTAGCGCTGAAGGCAGCGAGGGCCTGTTCATAGAGCATGCGCCGCTGCGCCACATCGGGATTGGCGATGCCGAGCGCGTTCAGAACCCGGGCCTCCCCATCCCGGTCCCCCACGCGGCGGAACAACTCCAGGGCAGTCTCCAGCTGGCGGACGGCCTCCTCTGTGCGCTCCTGGCGCGAGTTGGCCAGCGATAGCCACCAGAGAGCCTGCGCTTCGCCGAGCGGGTCGTCCAGGGAATGAAACAGCCTCACGGCCTGTTCGCCTCGCTCGCGCGCAGCGTCATAGCTGCCCTCGAGTCCATCCAGGCTGCAGAGAGCGGTCAGGCCCGCGGCCTCCAGCGGCTGGTCGCCCCTCTGCCGGGCCGCGTCCAACGCAGACAGGGCCAGCCGCCGCGCCTCTGGTGCTTTGCCCTTGCGCCCAAGCAGGTCTGCCTGGCGCATGACGACCTGGCCCTCGCGCCGTGCGTCGCGCAGGTCCGCCGCGAGCCGGGCCATGGCTTCCAGGTCCGCTTCCTGGGAGGCCAGGTCGCCGAGCATCTGGTGGGCCTCCGCCTGCGTGTCGAGCAGGGTGTAGGCCTCTTCGGGCGAGATCCCTGGCTTTGCCAGGCCCCTGCTGCACGCCGGGAGAGCTGCCTCCCAATCGTAAGCCGCTCGGGCCCGTGCGGCAGCGATGCCCCAGTCCTCCTGGGGAACAGCAGTGGTGGTTTCTTCTGTCACTGGCTTCTCCAACGGTTGCTCTCCCCGTCACCTGGCCTGGATCGCGATCAGGGCGACGTCATCGAACTGGGCACTGGCACCGCGGTACCGGTCGAGCGCGGCCCAGACCTGGTCACACATTGCCTGGGCACTCTCGGCGCGGTTGGTGCGCGCCACGTCCCGCAGCCGGCCAAGGCCAAAGCGTGTCCCCTGCGGGTCGGTCAGGTCGGTCGCGCCATCGGTGTACATCAGAAGGGCGCTGCCGGGCGGCAGGCCCATGCTCCGCTCTTCTAGGTCAGGGGTATCAAAGAGGCCCAACGGCTGGCCCTGGCCGCGCTCTGCAGCGGCGAACCCCCCTGACGCGTCCAGGTGCAGAGGCACCTCGTGGCCGGCCCGTGCGTACGCGAAGGAGCCATGGCGATAGTCCAAAATGCCATACAGGACCGTCACGAACATGCCCGCCTCGTTCATGCCCAACAGGTGGCGGTTGGTCGCCTGCAGGACATGGACCGGTGAGGACCAGCGGACCGCCTCGGCGCGCAGCAGGCTGTAGGTCAGGGCCATAAAGATCGCGGCCGGTACCCCCTTGTCCGAGACATCGCCAATCACCACCCCAAGGCGGTGGTCCGGCAGTGGGATAAAGTCGTACAGATCGCCTCCCACGGCCCGTGCCGGCATCAGGAAGGCCCCCAGATCGTATCCCGGAATGCAGGGCGGGGCGCTCGGCAGGATGCTCCGCTGGATCCACCGTGCCGTCTCCAGCTCCTTTTCCAGCCGCTCCTTCTCAATGACCTGCGCCTGGGCAGCCTTCAGCTCCTCGTACGCCTGCGCCAACTGGCGGTTCTTCTCGCGCAGGTCGGCGATCGTCGTGTTGTGGGAGTGGTTCAGGCGCAGGCTCAGCGCGCGGATCATCTGGTACGCTACGGCAGGGTGATGGTGGAGGATCTGCTCAAAGTCGGCCCGCTGCATCTCGAGCAGGTGAAGCGGCGTCGCGGCACGCACGGCGGCCGTTCGCCGGCCATCGGGCTCGAAGAGGCTCATCTCCCCAAAGAACTCGCCCGCCTGGCGGACGGCAAGCGTGCGCTCATCTGGGGTGCCCAGGGCCTTGATGACCTCAGCTTCGCCGGAGACGATGATGAACAGCCTGTCCCCTGGTTCGCCCTCCGCAAAGAGCAGGTCTTCAGGAGCAGCCGTGACCTCGCGAACGATCGCTGCGACAACGCCGATCTCGGCACTGTGAAGGTCGGCAAAAAGCGGGATCTGCCGGATGAGGGCCGCCCTGCCTTCGTCCATGCCCACGACTCCTCCTTCGCGCGGGGCTCACGTGCGACGCCATGATCATAGCACATCGCCGGACGCCTGTCAAAGGCGGCTCCGCAGAGCCCACCGGCCGCGGCACCGGGCCTTCTGCCCGTCCCGTCGTCGTAGTGCAGGGCCTTGTGCCCGTCCCGCCGCCGTAGTGTAGGGCCTTGTGCCCGTCCCGCCGCCGTAGTGTAGGGCCTTGTGCCCGTTCCTCTGGCCCCATGGCCGCTGTCAAACCCGGCCGGCTTGTGCCGGATCGCATCTGCAGCTAAGATCCTCAGTGGAGGTGTGGCCCATGACCGAAAACCATCCGCCCCTAAGGTTCCTGCAGGAGCAGGATCTGGTCCGAATTGAGGAGACGGCCTATCGGTTGCTCGACGAGGTGGGGATCTCGCTGCGGCATGCCGAGGCGACCGAGATGGTGGTCGGGCACGGCTGCCGTGTGGACAAAGGCCGCGTGCACATCCCGCGGGATGCGATCGAGTGGGCGCTCGCGAACCTGCTGCCGCACCGTCAGATGCCGTCCGTGCGCGGGGCGGGCGGCTTCACGCTGGGCGATGGGCAGATCCGCTTCCACAACGGCGGGGGCCCCCCCTTCGTCTACGACTTGGAGGACGGCCGCCGCCGTCCGGCGCTCCTCCGCGACGTGGCCCAGATGACGCGGCTGCTCGATGCGCTGCCAAGCGTCGACGTGGTAATCCCCCTCTTTGGTGCGCAGGATGTGCCACCCGAGCTGATGGAGATCGCCGGCACGGCCACGATGCTGAAAAACACCCGCAAGCCGGTCAGCTCCGGCGGCGTGGACAAGGCGGAGCAGGTGCCCTACGTCGTCGAGATGGCGGCCGCCTGCTGCGGGGGCATGGAGGCATTCCGCGCCCGGCCGACGATGGCCATCAGCGTCTCACCCGTCAGCCCCATGACCTTCACGGAGAGTGTCGCCGGGGCGATCGTGGCCGTGGCCCGCTCGGGAGCCCCCTTCCACTCGCTGCCTTGCCCATCGCTGGGAGCAACCGGGCCGATCACGATGGCCGGCTGCCTGGCGCAGCAGCACGCCGAGGTGCTGGCAAGTTTCATGATTGCCGCCTCTGCCCGGCAGGGCATGCAAGTCCTCTACTGCTCACGCATCAGCCCAGTCGATCTGAGGACGGCGGTCTCCTCCTGGGGAGGGCCCGAGGTGGGGTTGGCGGGGGCATGCGCCGCGCAGCTCGCCCACCGGCTGGGGTTGGCGTGCAACTCGTATGGGCTGGCCGGGGGTGTGGGGCTCCTCGACGCGCAGTTCGCCTACCAGCGGCTGGCGAACGCCCTGGTGCCCGCGCTTGCCGGTGTTGACCTGCTATCCGGGGTGGGGAACACCGAGAGCGGCCTCGCGGGAGGCTACGAAGTGGCCGTAATCGACGACGAGATCATCGGCCTGATGAAGCGCATCGCGCGCGGCTGCGAAGTGACAGACGAGACCCTGGCCTACGACGTGATGCGCGAGGCGATCGAGCGGGACGGCGTATTCCTGGCAGAGCATCACACCGTGCGCCAGATGCGGCGTGGGGCCCTGTGGGTCCCGGGCATCAGCGAGGCGCCCTCCTCCGGCGAGGAGCGTCAGGGAGTGGTGGCACGCGCCAGGGCGCGTGCCCGGGACATCCTGCGCACGCACCAGGTCGAGCCTCTGCCGGATGACGTGGAGAGGCATCTGGATGAGACCCTGGAGAGGGCCAGGCGCGAGCTGCTGAAGGGGTAGCGCCTGCTTCGGACCCAGATACGATCGACTGCCGGCCGGCCTACGCCTTCCGGCCGACCACCGTGAAAACAGGATCCCCGGCCTTGACCGGCTCGAATGTGAACTCGCTGAAGAGCTGCACCGAGTGCAGGCCGGCGCACTCAAAGAGAGCGCGTGCCTGCGCTTGGCTGTAGGCGCGGGTAGCCGGCGACCGGCGATGCGTCTCTTCCGCCATGACCTGCCCTCCGACGATCATCTGGTAGACGTCCTCGGTGTGCTCGCATTCGCTCTCGGGCTCGTAGCGCGAGCGCGACACCCGCCGGAAGACCGCTCCATCCTCGCTGCGGACGGCGCTCTTTTCCCATTCCGTCGTGAGCGGGTCGCCTGGGTTCCAAAGGGTCATGATGGAGGCCACCAGGGCGCCATCGGGCTTCAGGTGGGCCACCAGGCGCCGCACGGCCTCGGCGGCCAAGTCCGGCTCGATGATCAGCTGCAGCGAGCTGGAAGGGACGAGGATGGTGCTGTAGCGGCGCGGCAGCGCCAGTTCCTCCACGTACTGCTCATAGAGGTCCGGGTCGAGGCCAAGTCGCTCAGCTTTCTGCCGGCAGAGGGCCAGCATCTCGGGCGAGTTGTCCACCCCGTCGATGTCGATCCCCTGCGCGCAGTAGTCCAGCAGCAGGCGTCCCGTTCCGCAGCCGACGTCGAGGACAGGCTCTCCGAAGCGGCGAAGGGCGTCCAGGAAGAAGGCGCGGTCAGGCCAGGTGGATGTGTCGCCCCGCAGGACGTCCCAGGCCTGCGCCATCAACCCCCTGTACTCGTACTCGGGCAGGCTCACTGGAGCAGCTCCGCCAGCCGGCGCCCGCCCTCGGCGTATTCCGGCTCGGACAGGCGGGGGCAGGCCTGCAGGCGGACCTCGCCAAAGAGCAGCCGGTAGGCAAAGGCCCAGCACGTCGGCTCGCCGCACGCCCCGCAGCGGAGGAGTTTGGGCAGCAGCATGTAGGCGTCCAGGGGGCCGAGCGTCTGCCGCCGCTCGTAGCAGGGCGTAATCTCGCCCCTCCGCCGCCAGGTGTCGTTGCACAGCTCCTGGAACCACCTCAATTGGGCGGCGGCGTCCTCCTCGCCGTCGATCTTGGCCATGACCGCCAGGTGGGGGTAGAAGGTGAGGATGCGGCCGCCCCGCTTGGCGGTGAGGGTATTCGCACCGGGGTTGAACATCAGGTTGGTGACGGCGGCATTCAGGTAGGGAAAAGCCTCCGAGACGTCGTCCCACAGCTCGGCGATGACCCGGTTCTTGTTTGCATCGGCCACGCAGGAGCCCACCTGCACGATGGTGAACCCGGTCAGCAGGTTGGGCTCTCTCTCCGTATCGTCGGGAACCATTCAGCGACCTCCAAGGGTGTTGTCCGTCCGCACGAGGCCAAGTGCCTTCTATGCAGCCCGGGCGAGATCGGGCGGCGCCTACCCGGCTGCCTGCTTCGGCTCCTTCAGCCGGGTGATCAGGAAGACGGCAACCGCCATCAGCGCGACGGCCAGCAGAAGGGCGGGGGTGAAGGCGCCGTCCGCCCCCTTCATCGCCTCCATGACGTACACAAAGACGACCGACACCTGGCCGCAGAGCTGCACAACCCCGTTGGAGGCCCCTTCGGGCGTGGGCTGCGTGATCTCGGCGGCATACTGCGTGCCGACCGGGCTGGCGCTGACCAGGAAAAAGCCCAGTGCAAAGGCCGACAGGAAGAGAAGCCAGGCCGAAGTGGCAAAGGTGAGGCCAATCAGGCCGGGAATCGCCAGGGAGAAGCCGAGCAGCAGGTAGGGCCTCCGCCGGCGCTGCCGGTCGGAGAAGGGCGGGATGAGGACGGCACCGAGGATGCCCCCCACGAGCATCAGGGCGCCGATCGTGCCGGCGTCGGTCGGGGAGAAGCCGCGCGGCCGGACGATATTCTCCACCCAGGTGGTGCACCCGTTAAAGATGCTCATGCCGATGAAGGAGATGCCCAGGTAAAGCCAGAACGACTTGATCCTGAAGGCGTGCTTGAGGCCGTCCAGCATCAGCGAGCGGACCTCCATGCCGGGCGGGCAGGGCGGGGTGGCGGGCTTGTCGCGGGCAAAGAGCAGGAAGAGCAGGGCCGAGAAGGCAGCCACCGCTCCGTAGATGAGCTGAATGGTGGGGATGGGCATCTGCACAAAGAGGAGTGGCGTGAGCACCATGCCAAGCGCAGTGCCGACCAGGTTGGCGAGCGTGATCAGGCCGACTGCCGTGGCGCGCTCGTTGACGGCGAACCAGTTGGCCGGCAGCTTGGTCCATGCGTTCAGGAAAAACGGCTGGGCAACGGCGATGCCGATGGTGCTCCAAAGCACGAGCGAGTAGCTGTCGCCGGCGAGGCCGCGCGCCACACCCAGGACGCCCATCAGGATGGCGCCGATGGAGACGGCCTTCCGGAGCCCGTACGTATCGATGACCCACGAGACAGGGATGGAAAGGGGCACAAAGGCGATCATGAAGGCCATGGCCAGGAAGCCGATCTTGAGGTCGCTGACGCCGTAGAACTGCGCGGCGGGGCCGGTAATCGGGGCGTAGGCGATCCACAAGAGCTGCATGGTCAGGTTGACGAACATGAAGAGGGCGAGGACCACCCAGCGGTAGCCGTAAACACGATATTGGTTTTCCATGGCGCCTCCTTGCAGAGAGCAGTATACCCGGAAGGCTCGGCGATGACAACCGGCCGGAGGATGGGCGCGAGGCAGCCGGGCGATTAGCCCTTCTGCACCTCCACCTGCACCGAATGGGTGCGCGGGCCATGGCTGGGCAGCGTCGGCTCCGTGCTGGTCAGGACGTTGGCGCATCCGGCGGTCTCGGTGCCCTCGGCGTCCAGAACCGGCCAAGTCCCCTGCAGCAGGCACACCACGCCCGGCATGATCTCGGCCGTCACGTGCGCCGCGATACGCATCCGCCCCTGGCGGCTCTGGACCAGCACCCGCTCGCCGTCCGAGATGCCCCGCGCGGCCGCATCGGCCGGACTCATCCAGAGCGTCTGGGGCGTCCTCCGCTTGAACCAGGGGATGGTCTCGTACTGCGAGTGGGTCCGGAAACGGGCATGCGGCGTCACCATCCAGAGGGGGTAGCCCCGATCGGCCGCCAGGCTGCGGCAGGTGGGCACCGCGGGCGAGCCGGTGGCAGCGTAGGCAGCCGGTGCGATCTCCACCTTGCCGGACGGGGTCTTGAGAGGGTTGGCCTGTGGGTCGCGGGCAAACTCGCTCAGCCCGACCCGCTCCTGCTCGGCGCCCCAGAAGATGCCCGTCGCGCGGAAGGCGGCCACATCGGTCACGTCCGACTCGCCCAGGAAGTGCTCCAGCCACTGCGCCGCGCTGCGGCCTTCCGAGAAGGAGCTTCCGAGCCCCATGCGCTCGGCCAGCTCGCAAAAGATCTCATAGTCGTTGCGCGCCTCTCCCTGGGGCGGCACAACCTGGTTGGAATAGAGCAGGTAATTGCCGCCGGCAGGGAAGACGATGTCTTCCCGCTCCAGGAACGTCGTCGCCGGGAGAACGACGTCGCACTGGAGCGCGGTCGGCGTCAGCGCGTACTCGTGGCACACCGAAAAATCCACCTGGCGGTAGGCGCGCAGGCTCTTGTGGAGGTCGCTTCCCTGCACGACATAATTGCTGCCCACGCTGTAGATGGCATGGACCTCCGCCGGGAAGCCGCCGGCGCGCCCTTCCAGCACCGCATCGGGCCACTGCACCACCGGGACCGAGGCGCGCGCCGAGTTGGGCGGCAGCGGCATGCTGCCCATGCGCGGGGTGGGCAGCTTGCCCCACGTCAGGCCGCCGGTGGTGCCGCCGGGCTGGCCCAGGTTGCCGGTAGCCAGCTGCAACGCAATGGCCAGGCGGATCGCCTCTTCTCCGCCCACCGTGCGTTGGATGGAGAGGCCCGGGATCAGGGCGGTTGGGTGGGTCCGTCCGTACAGCAGCGCCAGCTCGCGGATGACCGGCTCAGGCGTCCCGCAGATCGCCTTGGCCCAGCCGGGTGTCTTTGCTACGCCGTCGTCCGCGCCCAGGATGTGCCGCTCCAGCGCCTCAAAGCGGCTGCTGTGCGCCTCTACGAAGGGCCGGTCCATCAGGCCCTCCTGCAGCAGGACGTACAGGACGGCCATCATCAAGGCGGCGTCCGTGCCGGGGCGGAGTGGGATCCAGCGCGTGCCGAGCTTGGCGACCGTCGCCGAGCGCCGCGGATCGAGGACGATCACCTCGACCCCCCGGCGGCGGGCCTGGCCGATGTGGTACTCGGTGTCGCAGCCGAGCCGGGTGTCGGCCGGATTGGCGCCCCACAGGAGGATGAGCCGCGAGTGCCGCAGGGTGGCCGAATCGATGCCGGCCTGCGCGGTGCCGAGCACCATGGGTGTGACAAAGTCGGCCGCCGCCGAGCTGTAGCCGCCGGTGATCTCGGTGTAGCCTCCCAGCAGCGCCAGGAAGCGCTTGGTGAGGCGCTGCGTGGTGTGCAGTGCGCCGCGCCCGGAGGCAAAGCCGGCCAGTGCGAGGGTGGACGCCGCGCCGTGCCGCTCCCGCACTTCGGCGAGTCGGTTCGCCACCAGGTCGAGTGCCTCGGGCCAGGTCGCCTCGCGGAACTGGCCCGAGCCGCGCGGGCCAGAGCGCAGCAGCGGCTTGAGGATCCGGTCGGGCGCGTAGACGGCGCGCGGCATCTCGTAGCCGCGTGGGCAGCCCTTCATCGTGCGGCCGGCCAGCGGGTTGTCCCGCAGGCGCACCACGCGCCCATCGCGCATCTCCGCCACCAGGGGACAGCCCCCGCCGCAGTCCTTGTTGCAGGTCACCGCCGGCGCTCTCTCGCTCATCCTTGCTTCACTCCATTGTGCCCTGCGGTGGGCATCTCTGAATTTGTGCAGCCTGTCTTGTGGCCCCGCTCGGCCTACTCGGTAATCTCCACCCGGTTGCCGTCGGGATCCAAGATGCAGCTCTCGTAGTACCCGTCGCCGGTTTCGCGCGGTGCGCTGACCACTCGGCAGCCATCCTCTGCGAGCCTCCCGGTCAGCTCGTCCACCCGCCCGCGGCTGCCCACCGAAAAGGCCAGGTGCGCATACCCCAGCCGCTCCTCACCAGGATCGAGGTGGGGGCCGATGTGAGGCCTCTGCATCAACTCAAGCCGCGCGCCGGCCCCAAAGGTGACAAAGCACGACTCGAGCCCGGTGCGTGGGTTTCGGTACCTGCCGCCGGCCGACCCACTCAGCTGCCGGGTATAGAACGCGACCATCTCCTCCAGCCGGTCCGTCCAGATCGCGATGTGCTCGATGGTCATTGACTGCCGTGCCCCCCGGCTCAGCATCATAGGGCAGGCGCGTGCCCGTGTCAAGGCGTGGCAGCCCGCCTGCCAGGGCCAAGGGCACCGCCGCTGGCATGTTCCGCCGAAGTGTGCTACGATGCGGGCGGCTCGAACAACTCAACCTGTCCAGGGGTCTGACCAAAGCGCATGATCTCGTACATTCTCATAGGGGCGGCCGTCCTGCTGCTGGTGAGCGTCCTTGCCTCCAAGATATCGGATCGCTTCGGCGTCCCTGCGCTGCTGCTCTTCCTCATCCTGGGGATGCTGGCGGGGTCCGACGGGCCGGGCGGCATCTACTTCGACGACCCCGCCATCGCACAATCGATCGGCATCGTCGCCCTGATCCTGATCCTCTTCTCCGGGGGCCTCGACACCCAGTGGAGCAGCGTCCGGCCGGTCACAAAGGAGGCGGCCCTGCTTGCCACCTTTGGCGTCCTGGGCACCGCGCTGATCACCGGCATTGTGGCCCAGGCGGTCCTGGGCCTCCCGCTCAAAGAGGGGCTGCTGCTGGGCGCCATCGTCTCCTCCACCGACGCAGCCGCCGTCTTCTCCGTCCTGCGTTCCAAGGGCATCAGCCTCAAGGGCCGGCTCAAGCCCCTGCTGGAGCTGGAGTCGGGCAGCAACGATCCGATGGCCGTCCTCTTGACCGTAGGCCTCATCGAGCTCATCCTGCAGCCCAGCTTGTCGCCCGGCTACCTGGTCGGCTTTTTCCTGCGCCAGATGCTCATCGGTGCCGTCATGGGGTACGCCACGGGCAGGGTGATGCTCTTCGTCGTCAATCGACTGCGGCTGGGCAATGAGGGCCTCTACCCGGTCCTGACTCTCTCACTGGCGCTGCTCGCCTTCGGTCTGACGGACCGGATGGGCGGCAGTGGCTTCCTGGCCGTCTATGTGGCCGGGATCGTCCTGGGGAACAACGATTTCATCCACAAGAGGAGCTTGCTGCGCTTCCACGACGGCATGGCGTGGATCATGCAGATCGTCATGTTCCTGGCGTTGGGCCTGCTGGTCTTCCCCTCGCGGATCGTCCCTGTCGCCGGCGCCGGCCTCGCCATCGCGGCCTGCCTGGTGTTTCTCGCCCGGCCCATCAGCGTCTTTGTCACCCTGCTGCCGAGCCGGCTGAGCTGGAGGGAGAAGGCATTCATCTCCTGGGTTGGCCTTCGCGGCGCCGTTCCCGTCATACTGGCGACCTATCCACTGCTCGCCGGGATTCCCCAAGCCGAGCTGCTCTTCAACGCCGTCTTCTTCGTTGTGCTGACATCGGTGCTGCTGCAGGGGACGTCCCTTCCCCTGGTTGCCCGCTGGCTCAAGGTAGAGGCGCCGGCACTGCCCAAGCGGGTCTATCCCATCGAGTACACGCGCATGAGCGGGCTGCGCAGCGAGCTCGAGGAACTGCCCGTGCCGCCCCACTCGCAGGTGGCCGGCAAAGCGATTGTCGATCTAGGCCTGCCGGACGCCTTCCTGATCATCCTCGTCGCCCGCGACAACGATTTCCTCGTCCCGAGTGGGGGGACCGTGCTGCAGGCCGGCGACGTCCTGCTGGCGCTCGCCGACAAGGAATCGCTGGCTCACGTGCAGGCCAAGCTCTCAGCCCGGAAGTGATCCTCTCGTCCCTCTTCACCGCGCGGCCACCCCGCCCCGACCATTCCGTCTTGTCCACCCATCAGCATCCATGAGATGCGGGGGATACAGCGTGGCGTTCAGCCAACCTATGCGGGGTGCCTGCGATGTATCTGACCGCACCGCTGTCAATGCAGGCTTGACGGCACGCCCCCTCCACGATACAATGCTTCCCGCATCACAAGGAGGTGCCCAATGAGACAGCCCGTGCTATCTCGAACCCTCGGTCTGGTCCTTCTCCTAACGCTTCTGGTCACCCCGGCCCTCGGGCCGGGGTCGCAGGCCGGCGCTGCTGCCGGGGAACAGGCCCCTTTTCTCGGGCATGGTAAGTCAGGCGGCGAAGCCGCAGAGCCGGGCTGGGTGCAGCGCACCCCGGCTACCGCACCCACTGCGCGCTCCGAGCACGCCATGGCCTATGACGCCGCGCGCGGGGTGACCGTTCTCTTTGGGGGATGGAGCAGCAGTGGCTACCTGAACGAGACCTGGGAGTGGGATGGTGATGCCTGGGTGCAGCGCACGCCGGCGACCGCGCCCTCTGCGCGTATGGGTCCTGCGATGGCGTACGACGCCGCGCGCGGGGTGACCGTCCTCTTTGGCGGCTATAACGACAGCGGGTCCATGAGTGACACCTGGGAGTGGGACGGCGAGGACTGGGTGCAGCGCACCCCGGCGACCGTCCCCCATGAGCGAGGGCTGGCGGCGGTGGCGTACGACAGCGCCCGTGGGGTGACCGTTCTCTTTGGGGGATGGTACTACAACTACGGGCACTACTACCTCAACGACACCTGGGAGTGGAACGGTGATGACTGGGAGCAGCGCACCCCGGCAGCCGCCCCCTCGGGGCGGTCGATGACGGCACTTGCCTACGACGCCGGCCGCGGGGTGACCGTCCTCTTTGGGGGTTTTGACGGCGGCTTCTGGGGCGACACCTGGGAGTGGGACGGCATGGATTGGCTGCAGCGCACACCGGCAGAGGCACCTTCTGCAAGGTACAGTGGCAGGATGGTCTACGATGCTGCGCGTGGTGTCTCGCTCCTCTTTGGGGGCTACGATCTCACATACAACTATCAGAACGACACATGGGATTGGGACGGTGCGGCCTGGGTGCAGCGCTCCCCGGCAAACACGCCCCCAGCGCGGGAGCTCCACGGGCTGGCCTATGACAGCGTCCGCGGCCTGACCGTCCTGTTTGGGGGCATGGGCCCCGTAGGTTGGCTGGGCGATACCTGGGAGTACCCCGTGACGACCGGGTGGACGGTGTTCCTCCCGGTGATCCTGCGCGCCTATTCGGCGGGCCCCTAAGCCGGGCGACCCTTACGCTGCACGCGCTTCCGGCGCCGTCGGGGCGGGATCGACGACAGCCTCATGCGCTCCGAGGGGGCTACCGGCGATCTGGCGCTGTGCGGTCCTCCCTCCGTACCCGCTATCCTCGAGCCAAAGACGCGACACACCCGAACCCAGCACCGCCTGGCGGGAGCAGCCGTGCGGCTAGATGCCGAGCGAGGACGCCGGTCCCACGACCCGCCGCCCTACTCGGCCCGCGCTGGCACCACCAGCCCGCCGCCGGGACTGCGTCGGCTCGCCGACGGCTGCCTCAATGGCCCTGCTCCTGAATCCCTGCCTAGTAGGAAGCATAGGACCAAAGTGCACGGCAGCCAAGAAGCAACCTACCGGCAATGCGTTGGCGTAGTCTACAACGAACGTTCCAGTTCACCCATGGATCAGCGTCCACGGGATACGGGGGACACTGGGTGACGTTCAGATGGCCGGCGCACCGGAAGTCAGGTCACACGCAGCCAGGCCTTGCCCGGGCCATGTGAGCCTCACCGAAGGAGACGCAGCAGCGTCTCCTTCATCAGAAGCGATGAGTCGGCGCTTGACTCCAAGAAGGGGCGAACGTCGGCCATGACATCGGCCCATGCAACGCCGTCTAGCCGTCGGCGGACGGCGTCGCGCCAGGCTTCTTCCGTGATCTCGGGGCCGTCCCAGCCGCTCTGCGCCAGGGCGCTGTTCAGGAGCACCAAGTTGGGCGGCGGCCACTCCGGGTCGCTCAGGTACCAAATCAAGTCCCACAGGTCGCGGCCCTTGAGATAAGGGCGCCGCAGCAGTGCGTGCAGCTTGCCTGCCAGCAGCGAGGCCCGGTCGTGGTGCTGCAGCTGGAGCGTCACGTAGCGGCGAATGACCGTGGTGGCCAGCCCAGCGCCTGCGGGCGGGCGAGTGTCCACCTCCAGCTTGACCGCCAGTACCTCGTCGTGGTGCGGAGACAGGCCCAGCTCGAAGGGCAGACCGGGGAAGCGCACAAAGGCGCTGTGCACGATCTTCTGGTCACTCACCTTGAGGGTGACGATGTAGCCTTCCGCGACAAGTTCTGCCTGGATCGCGCGCAAGTAGCTGCGGAAGCCGTACAGCGGCGATGGCCTCTCCAGGCAAAAGTCCAGGTCCTCCGAGTAGCGGGCGCTTCTGTACAGGAAGCGCAGAGCTGTCCCTCCGTGGAACGCGAGGGGCACCATGGCCCCCGCGCGCTGCAGGCTGCCCAGGATGCGCGCTTGCAGGTACTCGCGGGCACGCTGGCTGCCCTGGAGAGGTGTGGGCGCGCCGCGGACCAGGTCGGTCAGGTAGTCCTTCATAGACTCTCATACTCCGATGCTTCGGCGCGGGCCAGCTCGGCCACAGCGGCGGCAGCGCGCAGCAGTTTGGGGCTCGACGCGCGCCCGGCGAGATTCACCAACCCGTCCAAGTCCAGGCGGTCAAGGTTCTGCAGGCGCAGCTCCCGCAGGAAAGCCGGGGAGTCACCCCCGGGCCGCAGATACACCAGGTCCAGCAGTGCCTTTTCGGGGGTGGCGACGAAAGCGCCCTGCCCGCTGCCCACTTCAACGCGCCGGTAGCCCCACAGGAGGCCGGCACGGATATGCCGGAACTCGTAACGTCCGAGGGGTGTGTTCCACCGGCCCGGCCGGCCGGTGGCGACGCTTGTGACGGCGGGCACTGCCTCGGGAATGAGGCCATGGTGCGCCAGGGCCGACTGGCAGCTCACATAGGAGCCACGCACCATCTGGTTGGCTACCGCGAAGGGGTGCGGCGGAGCCTTCTGGTAGGGGGGCGCCAGGGCGTACAGCCCGCGGCGCAGCTGGTAGAGGCGCCCACCCCTCGTCCAGCGCGCGAGCTGCTTGTGCACATCCGCCGCGTCGACCGCGCCGGCCAGGAGCAGCCCGGTCTCAAAGACCGGCTCATCGCCTACGATCCGAAGCATGTGGTCGAAGTCCATGCGCATAACTTACCACAAGTGGTAAGTTACTGCAACAGTTCCGGCTCGAGGTGCTCAGCTAGTACAACGAGCGTTCCAGCTCACCCGTGTATCAGGATTCATGAGATACGCTAGATACACTGTGACCTTCCGCTGGCCGATGCGGCCTGTGACCTCCGGGCTTGCGTTCTCAACGGACGCCGGCTGCGTGGAGCCGTGTGTGGACATGCATACATGAACCCTAGCGGGAACGTTGCACCTCACAACACTGGGTCCTGGTTTCGAACCGCATGGGCAAGTCCGCCGTCTACGATGACTGTGATATCTCCAATGCATTTGACTTGATCGTCTACCACGACAATCCCATCGCCGTCTCGACAAGCATAGACTGGCACTTGACAACGCCGCGAGTACGCCTGAACCGCCACCAGAGCAGAAGGGGTTTCCTTGAAGTGTGGGACGAAGGCGAAATCTACCAGGTGCAATGCGGCAAGGTCAGTTTCACCCTCAAGCGGTTCATCGCCTCCGAACGCCGCAGTAGCGATGTCCGGTGTCATCAAGACAGCCCCGGCGCTGACGCCAATCAGCACCCCGCCCCGCGCGACATACTCACGCAGAGGAGCGAGCATGTCGCGCTGGCGCAGCCAGTGAAGGAAATAGTAGGTGTTGCCTCCGCTGAGATGAATGGCATCACAGGCCAGAAGCGCCTCCAGTCGACTTGGGTCATAGTTCTGATCAAGTCCGAAATCGACGGCCAGAGTCATGCCCAGCCGGGCATAGTAGACCCGTCGTGCCTCATAGTAGTGCTCCCGATACGCCCCTACGCTGGACGGGATGTAACCCACTGTAGGGTTGGATCTGCCGAGCAGGGCCACCAACTCCTGATCGACCTTATCGGTTTCTGGCTCAATCTGGTCGCTGTATAGAACGAGCCTTCTCATATCACAATCTCCCTTGCGTGTTATGAGTGCTGGGAGAAAAGCGCTCCCTGTTGACGACCTTTTCTTGGGCCTGCGCGTCGCTGCTGACCCACTCGGTGCCTGCGATGCAGAGTCCATGTTGGGATCATGCAACGTTCTCGAGCCTGGCACAAGCCGGGCCCGCCGGTGGTGAGTGAGCCCAATGAACGTTCGAGGTCATCCATGTATCAGCATCCATGGGATACGGGGGATGCAGGGTGACGTTCAAGTGGCTGGTACGGGATGACGTCCAGGCGCCGGCTTGTGACCCTCTGTCGACGCGTGCGGCCCTCCTCAATTGGCGCGTCCAGGTCGACTCATAAACCTGGTCACAACCCAGAATACGGGCCCGCGCTTGCCACCCGCCTCGTAGCCCTGAGGAAGACGCGGCTCAAGTGTAGCTGGCTGGGGCAGGAGGGATGGAGAGGCTCCCGGAGGGGGGACAGGCGCGGCGCCTGAGCGCCGGTGCCCCGCCCCTCCGGGGGTCTTTGGGCGCCGGCGGAGGCCAAGCCGACCCTCCGGCTCTACCAGCCCACCCTACAATCTGCCTCCCATCCCTCTCTGCCTTGTCGCTGCCGGACCCGTGTGGTACAATCTCATCCGCGTGAGACCTGCCCTCAGGTCTCCGGTCTGCCGGCGGGCACACAAACGGCGCTCATCGAGGAGGAGACGAGGTGAAACCGCGGACTGGTTTCTGGCTGATCATCACGAGTTGGGCTCTTCGCGTCATGCTGGCCAGGTTCTATCTGCTCAATCGGCTCTTTCGACTGCCCCTGGCCAGCTATCTGGCCGCGGCGGTCGCGCTGGCAGCCGGCATCTTTCTACTGTACGGCGCGTTTGCGCGTTCTACCGAGCGCTACCGCATAGCCCTGGCCTTGGCCGGCCTGTGCAGCCTGATCGCCGCTGTCGCCGGGGCTCTGGTTCCGACACTAGTGGGTGCAGGGGGGCCGACCCTGGAGCTGACTGCGGTTGGATGGGCGGCGACCGGAGCGGGGGCTGTGCTCGCCCTGACATGCCTGATCTTGGGCTGGGCCGGCGTGGAAGGCGGAGGGCGGCGGCTGCTGGTGGTGCTGGCCGCCCTGATCATGGCCGCCGTCATTGTCCTCTCCAACATGGCGGCCGCGGGCAGGAACCTCGCTCTGACAAAGGAGACCTTGGCGCTGTCGCTCATCGGAGCGCTGGTCATGCTGGCCGCGGCAATCGCGGCCTACCGCGACCTCGCGCGGCGGATCGCCCATATCTGGGTGGCCGCGGCTCTCATTGCAGGCGTGGTGGCGTTCATTGCCGTTGCCGCCGGCATCGGCTGGCAGGTGGTCTGGTCGGCGACTGGCTCCTACGTGTGGTCGCTCCTGGGAGCCCTGGCGGGCCCCTTCGTCCTGGGGATCCTAGCTGCCTTTGGCTTGAGCCTACTCTCCGCCGACTCCGGTCCGGATTGGTTGGTCATCATCCTCAAGAAGTAGCACGAAACCGTTCCACGGAGGCTGCCGACGGGGGCATGGCCGGGTTTCCACGGCCCTCCGAGGCGACGCCGGCGTGGGCGCTCCGTACCCCTCCTGCCGTAGCGGCGGGCGTCCGTGCCCGCCCGAGGGATGGTGTGAGAGTCGCAGCGCCGCCGACTCTCTTCTCCATCACTCCATCCCTCCACGGGGGCGGGAGTGGCAACTGGCGCATCCTGAGACACCAGATTGGTGCAACGAACGTTCTAGTTCATCCATGTATGAGCGCCGGCAGGCAGTGCGTGCACACCCACAGGCTGTGGCCGCCCGCCCGCACCGGGATGAGGACGGCTTGCTGCTCGCTCGTGCCGCACTTCATGCAGGTCTGCACGATGTAGCGCGTCCCGCGCTCCTGCTCCTTCTGGTGAGCCGCCTCGGCGCTGAAAGGCGCGGCCTCGCGCGTCTCAACCGTCAGCGCCCCGGTCGGGCACACGGCCAGGCAAAAGCCGGCCCCGTCACACAGCTCCTCGCCGATCACGCGCGCCTTCCCATTCACAATCTCGATCGCGCCCTCAGCGCACGGCGTCACGCACAGGCCGCAGCCGTTGCACAGCTCCTCGTCGATGCGCACGATCGTCCGGGTGATCTTCTCCATGGTTCGTCTCCTCCGCTGTTGGTAGACCTGACAGGTCTCCCAGACCTGTCAGGTCTGCGAGGCCCGTCGTTCCTGTGCAGTCTACCCGCCAACCGCCCGCCCGTCTATGACATTCGTCACCTGTGAACAACAACCTGCCAATCCCGCCCATCCTGTTCCCCCGTTTCTTCTGGGGGCAGCCTGCCCCGACTTGACACGCCCGGCCTGCACGGGCATAATCACTCTCGAGCCATGCCGGGCGCCGGCCCACGGCTCAGATCGGAGGGTCCAACCCAGATGGAGTTCCACGTCTCCCGCAAGGCGCGGGATCGCTACCGCTTTGACGACAGCCTCTTCTCGCTGACGGGCAACGTCGTTTTCGCCAACCTCCACGCCGCGCGCCTCTTTGCGCAGCGCATGAACGACCAGCGTGACCTCGCCCGCTACCCCGAGGCGGCCGTGCGCGCCGGCCAGATCAACGCCATGGGCCTCATCGACGAGATCCTCCACGGCGCCGTCGCCCTCTACCGCCAGCAGGTCAACCCGGCCGCGATGCGCCAGGCGCTGTCGGCCCTGGAGGGCGAGCTGGGCACGGCCGCCGTCGATGCCGCGCTCCTGCGCTTCACCGGCGAGTTCCCGCCGCTGACCGTCTACCGGCAGCAGCTGTCGCCGGCCGACTACCTGCGCGGCACGACCGAGGGCCTGCCCAACCGCGAGGTCCAGCTCGAGGAGATGCTCCTCCTGCGGCTGGCCAACGAGAACCCCGCCTTTGGCCCCTTCCGCGAGCTGTTCGACGACACCCGTCTCGCCGCCGAGACAGGCTACCGCCAAATCGTCGCCGGGTTGGAGGCGTTCTTCAGGGGCCAGCCGGGGCTGGGCACCGGGCCTGGCAGCCTGATCGACCTCCTGCGCGCGCCGGCGCTCGCCTCGCCCCATTCGCTGGCCGGCCAGCTCGCCTTCCTGCGTGAGCAGTGGGGCGTCATGCTCGGCGCCAGCTTCCTGCGGCTGCTCAGCGGCCAGGACCTCATCCAGGAGGAGGAGAAGCCCGTCTTTGGCGGCCCCGGCCCCATCCCCGTCGCCGAGTTCGGGGCGCTGGCCTCCGAGCCGGTCCGCTTTAGCCCCGACCTCGACTGGATGCCCAGCCTGGTGCTCCTGGCCAAGAACACCTACGTCTGGCTGCACCAGCTGTCGCAGCGCTACGGCCGGCCGGTCACCCGCCTGGACCAGGTGCCCGACCAGGAGCTGGACACGATGGCGCGCTGGGGCTTCAAGGGCCTCTGGCTGATCGGCCTTTGGGAGCGCAGCCCCGCCTCTGCCCGGATCAAGCAGCTCTGCGGCAACCCCGAGGCGGTCGCCTCCGCCTACTCCCTCTACGACTACCGCGTGGCGCACGACCTCGGCGGCGACGAAGCCTTCCGCGACCTCCAGGCGCGTGCCTGGCAGCGCGGCATCCGCATGGCCAGCGACATGGTGCCCAACCACGTCGGCATCTTCTCGCGCTGGGTGATCGAGCACCCCGACTGGTTCGTCTCCCTCGACGAGTGCCCCTTCCCCTCCTACCGCTTTGACGGGCCCGACCTCTCCGGCGACGGCCGGGTCGGGATCTTTGTCGAGGACCACTACTACGACCGGACCGACGCCGCCGTGGTCTTCAAGCGGCTCGACCGTTGGACCGGCGAGGCGCGCTACATCTACCACGGCAACGACGGGACGTCGATGCCGTGGAACGACACGGCCCAGCTCAACTACCTCAATCCCGAGGTGCGCGAGGCCGTCATCCAGACCATCCTGCACGTGGCGCGCCAGACGCCCGTCATCCGCTTTGACGCGGCCATGACCCTCACCAAGAAGCACTACCAGCGCCTTTGGTACCCCGAGCCGGGCACGGGCGGCGCCATCCCGACGCGCTCCGAGCACGGCCTGACCAAGGCCGGCTTCGACGCCGCCATGCCCGCCGAGTTCTGGCGCGAGGTGGTGGAGCGCGTAGCCGCCGAGGCGCCCGACACGCTGCTGCTCGCCGAGGCCTTCTGGCTGCTCGAAGGCTACTTTGTCCGCACCCTGGGCATGCACCGCGTCTACAACAGCGCCTTCATGCACATGCTGCGCGACGAGGACAACGCCAAGTACCGCCTCGCCATCAAGAACACGCTCGAGTTCGATCCCGAGATCCTAAAGCGCTACGTGAATTTCATGAACAACCCCGACGAAGAGACGTCGGTGGCCCAGTTCGGCAAGGGCGACAAGTACTTTGGCATCTGCACCGTCCTCGCCACCCTGCCCGGGCTGCCGATGTTCGGCCACGGCCAGGTCGAGGGCCTGGCCGAGCGGTACGGCATGGAGTACCGGCGCGCCTATCGCGATGAGGCGCCCGACCCGGACCTGGTCCACCGCCACGAGCGGCAGGTCTTTCCGCTGCTGCATCGCCGGCCGCTCTTTGCCGAGGTGGAGAGCTTTTTGCTCTACGACTTTTTCTCGGCCGACGGCGCGGTCTGCGAGGACGTCTTTGCCTACTCCAACCGCCGCGGCTCGGAGCGGGCGCTGGTGCTTTACCACAACCGCTTCGCCACCGCCCGCGGCTGGATCCGCACCTCGGCGCCGGTGGCCGTCCCGACCGGGCAGGGCGACGTCCGTGCCCTGGCGCAAAAGACGCTCGGCGAGGCCCTCGGCCTGCGTCCCGACCCCGGTGCCTACTGCATTTTCCGCGATTCCGTCTCCGGCCTGGAGTACATCCGCTCCGGCCGTGAGCTGTGCGAGCAGGGGCTCTACGCCGAGCTGGACGCCTACCGCTGCCACGTCTTCCTCGACTGGCGCGAAGTCCAGGACGATGCGCAGGGCCGCTACGCCCGGCTGGCCTCCGCGCTCGGCGGGCGCGGCGTCCCCAGCATCGAGACTGCGCTCCGCGAGATCGAGCTGCAGCCGGTCCACGTGCCTTTCCGCGAGCTGGTGAACGCCGGCACCTTCCGCGACCTGGTCGCCGCGGCGTCACCCCTGCCCCAGCCGGCGGGCGAGGCGGCGGGCGACCTCTCCTCTCTGCTCGACCAGGTGGAAGGCCGGGTGCGCGGCCTGGCCGCCGAAGCCAGGCGCTTCTCCGGAGGCGGCGGCGACGAGGCGGCCATCGCAGCCGCGGTCCGGCGCGACCTGGAGGCCGCGCTGTGGCTTCTGGCCCGGCCGGCCGATCCGGCACGTGCCCCGTCGCCGGCCTGCGCGTCCGTCGCGCGCGCGCTGCGCGGCGAGGCCCTCCCGCGCCTGGAGCGCGACCCCGAGGCCTGGGGGGTTCTGCTCGGCTGGACCTTTGTCCGCGCGCTGGGCGGCGCCTTCTCCGCCGCCGAGGTCCCGCTGCGGAGCCGCGCCTGGCTCGACGAGTGGATGCTGGGCAAGCTGCTGGCGGCGGCGCTGCGCGACCTGGGCCTGGAAGAGGGGCCGGCGCAGCAGGCCGTCGAGCTGGTCAAGGTCCTGGTCGCGCACCAGGCCTGGGCCGGCGCGCCGCCCCTGCCGCCCGCGCACCGCGTGATCGAGTCCTGGCTGCAGGATGGCGAGGTGCTCGCCTGCCTGCGCGCCAACCGCTTCGAGGGGGTCCTCTGGTTCCACAAAGAGTCGCTCGACCGGCTGCTGGAGTGGATGCTGGCGGTCGCCGCCGTCCAGGCCTGCGCCTCGCCGGCAGGGAGCGCGCGCGCCGCCCGCCAGCAGGCGTCCGCCTCGGCCGCCGTCATCCGCGCGCTGCGAGAAGCCGAAGCGCGCTCAGGCTACCGCCTCGAGGCGCTCCTCTCCCCCTCTTAGCGGTCGTAGGGCGGGTTTCCATACCCGCCCACTCCACGCCGGTGCGGCGCACCTTCGGGGTGCGCTGCACCTCGCCGAGGGCCAACGCGTAGGGCGGGTTTCCATACCCGCCCACAACCCCCTCTCCCTCTGGGAGAGGGCGGGCAATTCCCCCTCTCCCTCTCAGGGAGAGGGCGGGGGTGAGGGTACGATCCGTCATACCCCCCCCGGTCCCGGCGCCCTGCCCTTCGCACGCAATCCGACCCAAACCGTACCCGGAGCGCCCTAGACGGCGCCCTCCAGATCGGCTAGAATAGCCTCAATCTTCTGTGGCAGGCCGCGCGATCCAGGGCTCGGGGGAACCCTGGATCGCGCTGCTTTGTCCGGCGGGCCGCGCCGGCCCCCCGTGGCTCACCAGGTGATCTGCAGCCAGCCGGTCAGATAGGCGGCAGCCACCGCCCCGCCGATCAACAGCACCAGCGCCAGCAGCGTCCACAGGCACCCCCTGCCGCGCCGGCGGCGCCTGGGCCTGGGCACCTCCACGGCGGCTTCCTCCTGCGGCGCCCAGGCAGCGGGGGCGGGCTCCGCCTGCCACGCCGGTGCCGCCGCCTGCGGGCGGAACGGCTCCGCGGCCGCCGGGGCCGGCGCCGGCGCCGGCGCATCCACCGGGCTGCCGCACGACTCGCAAAAGCGCAGCCCCGGCGCCAGCTTGGCTCCGCACTGCTCGCAGAACCTGGCCTGTGCGACGGGCTGCCCGCACTCGGGGCAGAACCGGAGCCCGGGTGCCAACGCGGTGCCGCACTGCTCGCAGCGGCTCATGCTTTCCGTCATCCTCCTGCCTCCTTACCGAACCAGCTCCCCCAGCACCGACTTGAGTGCCCTTCTCGCACTCTCCGCAGCGCCGCCCTGCAGCCCAAAGCGCATCTTGGACCCCATGCTCCGGATCTCCAGCCACTCCGTCGTGTTGTCATCCGCGTCCGAGTCCGACCCCGTCCGAATCTCGCGCACCTGCTCCAGCGGCAGCGCAAAGCTCTCCGGGTCCTGCGCCAGGATCGACTCGACCTCCATCTGCCGGTAGCGATCGCAGATGTACTGCCTCGCCCCGGTCGAGGCGGCCCACTGCTGCATGAACCCCTTCCCCTCCTCGCGCGCCGCCTGCTTGGCCTCCATCGCCGCGTCACTGATCATCTTCGTCGTCACCCGCGCCAGCACCAGGCGCCGTGGCGTGACGATCAGGTTGTACTCCAGGAACTTTAGGATCCCCTTGCGCAGGCCCATCTGCGAAAGCACCAGCAGCACAGGCTCGGCAGGCGGAGCGGCAGGCTGCGGAGGCTGCATCACCCCCTGCCTCGGAGGGGGCGGGGCCGCGCGCGGGGCTTGGGCGACGACGGCGGGCGCCGCCGGAGGGCTGGCGGCAGCCGAGGTGGGGGTCCCACAGCTGCCGCAAAAACGGGTGCCCGGGGTGAGCTGGCTGCCGCACTGCGTACAAAAGGCCGGCGCCTGCCGCACCGGCGCCCCGCAGCTTTCGCAGAACTTGACGCCCGGCCTCAAGGGCTCGCCGCAGGCCGGGCAGGCGCCCGGCAGGCCTCGATTGCTCATCGTCTCACCTTCCTTTGTCCTGGCTCAATGCCTGGCCGCACGTCCCGCAGAAGCGCGCGCCCGGCGTGGCCGGCTGCCCGCAGCCCGGACACGCCGCCGGCGCCTGCGGCACTGCCGCCCCGCAGCTGCCGCAGAACTTGATGCCCGGCTTCAGCGGTGCGCCGCAGCCCTGGCAGGCCGCGCCGCCTGCCGGCGCAGCCGCCGCCGGGCGGACCACCGCCGCAGGCAGGCGCGCCGGCTCGCGGGGTGGCTGCGCCACGGCCCGCGCGGCCCTCCGCCTCCTCCGGCGCGCCAGCAGCACCCCACCCGCGGCCAGCAACAGCGCGCCTCCCGCCCCCGCCGCGATCGGCACGCCGGGCAGCCCCCTCCCGGCGGCCGTCGTGGCTGCCGGCTCGAGCGGGCTGCCGTTCAGCAGCGCCGGGCCCTCCCGCCCCGGCAGCACGATCTGGTCCCCCGGCTGCACGCTCAGCTCATAGGCCTCCGCCTTCCGCGTGGCCGGGTCATACGTAGCCACCTGCGCCGGCCCCGTGCCGGTTGCAGTCAGCAGCATCGACTCGACCTCGAACAGCGGCTGGGCGGCCAGGCCAACCGTGCCGTCCTCCTCGGGGAAAAAGTCAAACACCACCAGCGGCGTGTTGCCGTCGAACTGCCGGGTCACCTGGTCAAAGCTGAACCACTCGCCCCCCGTCCCCTCGATGCGCAGCGACAGCGGCGACTTGAAGGCCGCGTTCCTGCCGTGGCCGATCGGAGAGACCCTGTCCGTCCCCTCCCGCCACTGGCCGCGCGGCGTCCACTCCTCCGGCGGCGGCGACACCAGCTTCGGGTCCTTGACCAGCCGGCGCAGCTCGCGGCCCGCCTTCAGCGCCCAGTAATTGATACAGTTCTTGTCAATGTCGGGCGGCTTTCCCGCCTGCGAGCGGATGCCCTCCTCCAGCGCCAGCGACCAGTCGCCCAACACGCCGCCCAGCCCGCTCACGGGGTACCCCTTCTGTTTGATCTTGTCCAGCGCGCCCTTCTTGCTCTTGTCCCCCACCGCCCACATCCATGCCTGGGCCCCATGGTAGCTGGCCGCGCCATAGCCGTCGGTGAACTCCAGCGCCGTCACCCCATATAGGTGGTACCAGGGCCCCTGCTCGTCCTCTCCGATAGCCCGCGGGTTGGCCGTCCTCGCCTTGCCATACGGAGTGTTGTAGCTCCACGTTCCATCGGCGTAGGCGTCCGCGTTCCGCAGCGGGGCCAGGACGCCTTCCTTCTCGATGAACTTTTTGTTGGCGCCCTTCGCGTCCCGGAAGAGCGCGGCGTGGCAGGTCAGCAGGGCGTTCCGGACGTTCCCTCCATTGAGCTTCAGGCTCAGCTCCAACAGCTCGCCCGGCGACACGCGGTAGGCGGGGTCGGACACCTGCTTCTGGCGCGCCAGCTCCCGCGCCGCCCGCTGCAGGGCCGGCGCCACCGCCTCGCCCTCCGGGAGCGCCAGGTCCTGCGTAAAGGTCTGCGCGATGTCGGCCACGTCCCACGCCTTCGTGCCTTCGGTCACCGGCGCCCCCATCGCCGCGTAGCGCTGCAGCCCCCGCAGCAGGTCATTCACCAGCTCGTCCTGGCTATAGCGCAGCGAAGGCGCCCCCGTGTAAAACTCGCGGAAATCCTGGTCCGGGTAAAAGTAGAGAGGGATGTCGCACGGCGGCTTGTAGCCCGGCGGAAAGAGCGGGCCCGCCCCGGCCGGTGCCTTGGGCGGAGCCTGCGGCTCGGTGCTCGGTTGGGGGGCCACCGGCTCGGCCGTCGGCGCGGGCAGGACGACGTCAAACGTCACCACGTAGAACGAGCATTGCTGGCCGCAATAGTCCACCCGGATGCGGGCCGGGATCGACGTCGCTTCGTAGCCGGCCGGCACCTGGTAGGAGAGGTTGAACGACTTGGACTCTGTCCGGCCCTCCACCTCGATCATCCCGCCTTCCGCCGGCCACAGCAGTTTCTGGTCGCCGGCGCTCGCTTCCAGCGAGACCCAGGACGTGGACCCCGTGGGCCGCACCATGGTCACCGTGCCCGAGAGGGTGATGGGCCCGCCGCCCCAGGTGCCCAGGTAGCTGTTCTGGTAGCCATCCTTGAGCTTCATCTCGGCGCCCGCCAGCGTCCACTCCAAGAACAGGTCATTCGGCCAGCCCCACGAACCGCTGATGCTTCCCCCCTGCGCAGCCGGTGCCGCCCGCGCCGGCGCCCCGCTGCCCAGCAGCAGCGCGGCCAGAGTGACGATCAGCAGCGCCCGCCCGACCCTGCTCCTCTTCACCGGTTGGCTCATCATTCTCCTCTCAAGCCGGCCTCAACGCACCCCGGGCACCGTGCCCGCCTGGAGCACCTGGTGGCTGCTGAAGGGCGCGCTCACGTTGATGTCCCCCGCCATCCGTCTCAGCCACGTGCCGACCGTCGTCCCCCACGCCTCGACGATTGGCGGCCGGACGCTCGGATAGCGCATGTGCTCCCAGAAGTCGATGCTGTACTCCGCGCGGTTGGGCGCGGTCAGCTTGAACAGGATGTGGTTGATGTCGTACAGCCCGTCCAGCGTGTCCACCGTCGAGTCCCACCAGCCGCTTCTCGGCTGGACGGTGCTCTGCTCGATGACGACCATCGTCTCCAGCCGCGCCCTGTCGCCATAGACGCGCCGCACGGCCCTCAGCACGTCGGCCTGCGTCTCGGCGACAAACTCCTCGCAGCGCCGGCCCCTGCCCCGCTGCGCCACCCAGCCGGCCGTCCAATCCCACACCACGCTCCACGCCTGGTACCCCTTGTCCAGCACCGGCCCCGTCGCCCCGCCCAGGAGGGGGTTGCGCACGTACCACCCCTGCTCCGCCAGCCGCGCCGCCACCCCCGCCATGTCCTTCTTCAGGACCGCCAGCCGGCACTCGTCCAGGCTGACGCGCGCGCTGCCCTCCACCGACCTTGACCCCACCTTGAGCTGGGCGACCAGCTCCGGGTCGCCCTCCTCCATCGCCTCGCCCTCTCCCGGCCACACGAACCTCAGCTCGGCCGTCTGGGCGCCCCCGGCAAAGGTCTCGGCGCCGACCGTCACCAGCTTCTGGTTGGCGCCGCGCATCGCGATCCCGATCTGCCGGCTCATCAGATCGTCCGGCGCGGCCGGCTCCTCCGACAGGTCCAGCGCCACCGCGTGGGCCGTCACGCCCCCCTCCGGCGGCAGGCCCAGCTGCGCCCGCGCGTGTGTCCCTCGCTTGGCGACGTCCTCCGGGCGGCGCATCTCGACCCCATACTCCATCGCGATCTCCACCGCGTAGCTCGCCGTCACCGGCTCCAGGCCGGCCGCCTCGCCGCGCACCGCCAGGTAGATCGTCTCCTCCTCCTCCGGCAGCTTGGGCAGCAGCAGCCGCACCTTCAGCGGGCCCGGCCCTTCGAGCGGCGCGATCGCCAGGCCGCAGTCCTGCCCCGGCGGCTGCACGCTGATCCGCGCGCCCGCAACCGGCTCCGCCGGCGCCGGGCTCCGCACCTCGAGCAGCGCAATCACCAGCTCGGCCGGCCGGCCCGCCTTGAGCGTCAGCTCCGCCGGCGTGAACGCCAGCTCCGCCTGGCGCTTCAGCACCAGCTCCACCTGCCCCCGCAGCGGGCTGCCGGCCGCCATGCCCTGCGCGGCCAGCGCCGGGCTGCCCGCCCCGCTCACCCTCGCCGGCGCCTGGAACAGCCGCACCGCCTTCCAACCCCCGCTCAGCTGCTCGTCGCGCATCTCCACCGCGCCCGCGTTCGGCCCCACCACCGAAAAGCGCAGCGCGCCCGTCAGCTTGTCCAGCTCGGCCTGCGGCACCGGCGCCGTCGCCGTCACCCGCGCGTAAGCCCACACCTCGCCCGGCGCCGGCGGCACGACGCGCTGCGGGTCCTGCAGCGCCACCTCCACCGAATAGCGGCCCCCCACCTCCACCGTCACCGTCGACCGGTAGTAGGTGCCGCCCGCCCGGCCCTGCACCTGCACCGAGCCCGTGCCGCCTGGGCAGCTCGCATCGGCCGCCACCTGGAACGTCAGCGTCCCCATCCCCGACGCCGGCAGCGCCCGCAGCCCGGCCGGCGTCGGCGACACCGCCAGGCGGAGCGACGCCTGGGGCGCCGGCACGTAGCCGCCCTGCGGCGTCACCTGCCACACCGTCGCCGTCACCGGCGCGCTCTGCCCCGCCGCGATCCTCACCTCGTCCACGCTCAGCTGAAGGATATACTCCTCCGGCCCCTTCGACTTTCGGCCTTTGCGCGCGCGCCGCAGCCCAACGGCCGCCGCGGCCGCCGCAGCCGCCAGCCCGGCCGCGCCCACGACGCCCCGCCAGCCCACCCCTTCCAGGCAGTCGCCGCCCGGCAGGATCATCGTCTCAAAGCGCTCCGCCCCGTCGCAGAAAAAGACGTACTTGACCGCCTCCGCGCAGCCGCTCCACTCCTCGATCACGCTCCCCGACAGTGGGCTGCCGTCCACCTCCCAGCGGTCGTAAAAGTCCGGCGCGTTGCTCACCGTGGCGCTGACCCCCGCGTTCAGGTAGACGTCGTCGCCGGCCCGCGGCGGGTCGGGGGAGTACGAGAGCAGCACCGAGCTGCACCCCGGCGAGACCGTCGGCGTGGCGGCCGGCGGGTACATCCACGCGCCGACGCCAAACCCGTCCGACGCCCCATTCACCTTGCCCACCCACACCGACAGCGCGACGTACGCATCCCCCGGCTGCACATCGTAGGCAAAGTCAAAGCTCTCCTCGTGCTCGAACGGCCCGCCCACGTAGCCCTCCGCGTCCCGCAGGTCGTCGGGCGGCCACGCCACCGCGTTCTCCTCCGGCGTGCCGCTGCTCCCGCCCAGCTTCGCCTCGGCGCTCGGCCGGGTATAGAGCCCCTCGCCCAGGCTGACGTACAGCGTGCCGCTCGCCGTCACCCTGTCCGACGTCAGCGTGCAGGTGACGCTCCCGTCCCCCTGCCGCTCGCCGCAGTCGGCGCCCTCGATCGTGTACTCGAAAAAGAGCCCCGACTCCCGCGAGCCCATGCTCACCTCGTTGCCGGGGCCAAAGCGAGGGGAAAGGTCAGAGGAGCGCGCTCGCGCGCCGGGCGGCGCGGCGAAGGTGGAAGCCAACGCCACCACCGCAATTACCAGGACCAGTGCTCTGGCCCAGCGCAACCCGCCGTGTCGATGGTGCAGCATCGCGCCTGTCCTTTCCGGCTAGAGCCATTTGCCTCGGATGGGGGCGATTGTACTCCAAACCCATCGCATGTCAAGCGGGGCGTGCCAGGCCTGGCTCCCCATCACGGCGGGGGCTCATGGATCCCAGAGTTGCGAGCTTGCTCAGGGCACTGCGCGACTCGCCGATCGGCGCTAACGGATTGCCTTCCCGCAGACCCCGCAAAAGCGCGCGCCGGGGTTGACCGGCCGCCCGCACTGTGGGCAGACCGGAGGCGCCTCGGGCACCGCGGCCCCGCAGGTGCCACAGAACCTGATGCCCGGCTTCAGCGGGTTCCTGCAGGTCTGGCAGGCACGGTACCCTGGAGCCGCGGCCATAGGGACGTGGGCCTCCTGCGTCGGTGCCGGCCGTGCCACCCCCGCGACCCGATCGGCGCGCCTGGCCCGCTGCGATCCGTGGCGCAGCACCACCGCGCCGATGGCGGCGAGCAGGAGCGCGCCGCCGGTGCCGGCCACCACCGGCACGATGGGAAAGGGCTTGCCGGCACGTGTGGTGGCTGCGGGCTCGAGTGGGCTTCCATTCAACAGGGCGGGCTCATCCTGCCCCGAGATGGTGATCTGATCCCCCGGCTGCACCGTCAGCTCATAGGCCTCGGTCTTACCCGTGGCGGGGTCATAGGTAGCAATCTGGGCAGGACCCGACCCCGTGGCCGTCAATCGCATCGAGCTGACCTCGAACAGCGGCTGAGCGACCATGCCCAAGGTGCCATCCTCCTCGGGGAAAAAGTCAAATACCACCAGCGGCGTGTTGCCGTCGAACTGCTTGGTTGTCTGATCGAAGCTGAACCACTCGCCGTTGGCCCCGTCGATTCGCAGCGAGAGCGGAGACCTGAAGGTAGCGTGTTTCCCGTGGCCCAACGGGTACACCCTGTCGCCATCCTGCCGCCACCGGCCGCCCGGCGTCCATTCGTCCGGGGGTGGAGACACAAGCTGTGGGTTGTTCACGAGCCGGCGCAGCTCGTGGCCTGCCTTCAGCGCCCAGTAGTTGATGCAGTTCTTGTCAATGTCGGGTGGCTTGCCGGCCAGCGAGCGGATGCCCTCCTCCAGGGCAAGAGACCAGTCACCCAACACGCCCCCCAGGCCGGTGATGGGGAACCCTTTCGCTTTGATCTTGTCAAGAGCCGCCTGTTTGGTTTTGTCTCCGACAATCCACATCCACGCCTGGGCACCATAGTAGCTGGCTGCGCCATAGCCGTCGGTGTACTCCAGCGCTGCCACGCCATACAGGTGGTACCAGGGCCCCTGCTCGTCCTGTCCAATTGTGCGTGGATTGGCGGTCCTTGTCTTGCCTTGGGGCGTGGTGTAGGTCCACTCGGTATCGGCATAGGCATCCGCGTTCCGGAGCGGGGCCAGGATGCCTTCCTTCTCGACGAACCCCTTGTTGACACCCTTCTTGTCCCGGTAGAGGGCGGCGTGACAGGTAATCAGGGCGTTTCGGACGTTGCCTCCATTGAGCTTCAGGCTAAGTTCAAGCAGATCACCCGGTGACACGCGATAGGTCGGGTCGGACTCTTGCCGGCTGCGCGCCAGGTCTCGGGCAGCTTGCTGTAGAGCCGGGGCGACCTTCTTGCCGTCAGGGAGTGCGGCGTCCTGCGTGAATGTCTGGGCGATATCGGCGACATCCCACGGCAGGGCGCCGTCGGTCACCGTGGCTCCCTTCCCAGCGGCGTAGCGTTGCAGCCCTGCCTGGAGGTCCGTCACCAGCTCGTCTTGGGTGTACCGCAAAGAAGGCAGCCCCGTGTAGAACCGGCTCAAGTCCTGGTCTGGATAGAAGAAAAGGGGAATGTCACACGGGGGCTTGTAGCCCGATGGGAGACGCGGTCCTGTAACGGTGGGCACAGGCGTGGCGACCTCCGGAGTCTCCGTCGCGGCGAGAGGGTATATCCACATCGCGACCCCAATCGCCAAGTTTTCAGAAGCACTGCTCACCCTGCTTACGCCGACGCTGAAATCGATTGTGCCCCCATACTCCGGATCCACGTCGTAGGTGAAGGCAAAGCTCTCCTCGTGTTCAAAAGGGCCCTCGACTGTGTTTGAAACCCAGCCTTCATTCCACGGCCAAATGACGTCGCCCTTGCTCCCGCTGAACGGGCTAAGCCTGGCATACATCTGGACACCAAAGCTGCCCTCATCCCCGCTAAGGTACATCGTCCCGCTCACGGCCACCTTGTCCGAGGTCAAGATGCAGGTGACGCCACCATCACTCCGCGGCTCCCCACACTCTGCGCCCGTGAGCGTGTAGTCGAAGTAGAGCCCCGACGCGCGCGAGCCCATGCTCACCTTGTTGCCGGGGCCCGGGCGGGGGGCCGCGGCGCAGGCGTGCGCCCACACGCCGTGCGGCATGCCCAGGCTCAAGACCAGCGCCGCCGCGATGGCCATCAGGGCCGTGGACCCGGCCCGGCGCGCGACAACCCGTTTTCTATGTGGCACCCGTGCCCTCCTCCGTGCGGAGTTGTGTCCCTTTGCTTGGCAAGATTCTACACACAACCCGCCCCATGTCAAGCGCCGGCCACCACCCTCCGTAGTGTAGCCCTTTGTGGGCGTCGCCCTCGTAGGGCGGGTTTCCATACCCGCCAACCGTAGGGCGGGTTTCCCTACCCGCCTCCCCCTCTCCAAAATCCAAAATCCGCAATCCAAAATCGGCCCTCCCCTCGTGGGCCTCCCAACGGGCACAAGGCCCCACACCACGGCGCTCCTTGCCCGCCGCCCCCATCCGCAGTACAATGCCCCCATCCTTACAGCGCGGCGAAAAGGAGCGCCCATGCCCGAACAACGTTCCGTGCGCCGGCCCAGGCGGTGGGTCCCCTGGCTGCTGCTCGCCCTGGCGGCCGTCCTCCTGGCGGCCGCGGCCTGGTTCTGCACCACCACCCACCCCCAGGTCACCGGCCTGCGCAACGTCCTTGCCTACAAAGCCGCCCACCGCCGCGGCGTCCCCCAGGTGCGCGCCGCCGAGCTGCCCGGCGCCCTCTCCGGCGCCGTCCGCGACGCCGGCGGCCGGCCCGTGCCCGGCGCCGTCGTCCTCGTCGCCTCCCGCCTCGGCCACACCTACACCGCCGAGACCGCGCCCGACGGCACCTACACCCTCGCCGGCCTGCCGCCCGGCCGCTACCTGCCCGTCGCCGCCAAGCGCGGCTATGCCGACGCCCTGCCCCAGACCTGCCTCGCCGGCCTGTGCGCCAAGCACGTCCGCGCCGTCCGCCCCGGCCGCGAGACACGCGGCGCCGACCTCCTGCTCGCCGAGGCGCAGCCGCCATCGCCCACGATCGACGGCTCCCTCATCGTGAGCCCCACCGTCACCGTCGAGACCAGGGCGCCCCTGCCCGGCCGCGCCGACCGCACCCGCTTCTCCTTCGTGCGCGGCGGCGCCCTCGACGCCGAGTGCTTCCTCTACGAGCCCGAGGGCGGCCTGGGGCCCTACCCGGCCCTCCTCCTGGTGCTCCCCGGCCCCGTCCTCAACTGGGAGATCGTCGCCGTGCCCTTTGCCGCCCAGCACTACAGCGTGCTCGCCTGCTACCCCTACCGCGGCACCGACATCGAAGGCGACGTGGCCGACCTGCTCACCGCCCTCGAGTACTACCGCCGCGGCCGGCTGCCCTCGCACGCCGACCTCTCCCGCCTGGGGCTCATCGGCGCCTCCTGGACCTCCATCCACGCCTATCGCCTGCTGGAGACCACCGGCGAGTTTGACGCCGCCCTCATCCTGGGCGGCCTCGCCGACGCCTTTGCCTTCCGGCTCGCCTCCGAAGAGGGCACCGCCCAGGCCCGCCCGCCCTTCGACCAGGTGCTCATGGCGCTCGGCTTTCCCAACACCTCGCCCGAGCAATACTTCCGCTACTCCGTCCGCTACCACCTGGAGGGCCTGCCGCCCCTCTGCCTCCTGCATGGGACGACCGACGAGCTGCTGCCCTATGAGCAGAGCGTACTGCTCGACCAGGTGCTCACCGAGCGCGGGCTGGAGCACCGCTTCTTCTCCTACGAGGGGCTCACCCACTACTTCTCGGTTTCGGCCGAGGATGCGACCACCCAGAAAATGTTCCGCGATTCGCTCGACTGCCTGGGGGAGCGGCTGGGGACCGGCGCTCCCCGGGCCCCCTGAGGAGGCGCCATGATCCGGATCATCTATCGAACCCCCGGCGGCCGCGTGCGCGCCGACGTCCCGCCGCAGGAGCTCCCCGGCCTGGTCGCCGACCCCGGCGGCCTCCTCTGGGTCGACCTCCAGGGCGAGCCGAACGCCGTCTGCGAGCCACTCCTGCAGGGCACCTTCGGCTTTCACCCGCTGGCCGTCGACGATGCCCTCCGCGAGTCCCACGTGCCCAAGGTGGACGACTGGGGCAGCTACCTCTACGTCGTGGTGCACGGCATCATCTACCACCAGGGGGAAGGCGACCACGTCGAGACGCTCGAGCTGGACGTCTTTCTCGGCAGGGGGTACCTCGTCCTGCACCACGACCACCCCATCGCCGCCGTGGACAAGGTGTGGGAGCGCTGCGTGCGCGACGGCCGTCAGCTGGACAAGGGGGCCGACCACCTCCTCTACCGGCTCGTCGACGAGCTGGTGGCCGGCTACATGCCCGAGATCGAGGAGATGGACGCGACGATCGACTCCATCGAGGACCAGGTCTTTGGCAAAGCCTCGCCCGAGACGCTCGAGCGCCTCTTCGCGCTCAAGCGGGCGCTGCTGCACCAGCGGCGCATCCTGCTCCCGCAGCGCGAGGTGCTCAACAAGCTCGCCCGCGACGAATACACCGTCGTCGACCTCGACGAGAGGCCCTTCTTCCGCGACGTCTACGATCACCTGGTGCGCCTGCACGACATCAACGAGTCGATGCGCGACCTGGTGGGTGGGGCGCTCGACACCTACCTGTCGGTGGTGAACAACCGGCTCAGCTCCGTGATGAAGACGCTGACCGTCATCACCACGATCTTTATGCCGCTTTCCTTCGTGGTCGGCTTCTTTGGGATGAACTTTTTCTACGGGGTCGGCGCCAAGCTCGCCGTCGCCGGGGCGCCGGGCCTGGTCGCCGTCCTGCTGCTGCTGGTGGTGCTGCCGGCCGGCATGTACCTCTGGATGCGCAAGCGCGCCTGGATGTAGGCGGCCTAGCCGGCCTTGGTCCCGCGGCCGCGCCCCTTGGCCGGCGCGCCGGCCGCCCCATTCTCCGGTGCGGCGGGTGGAGCTTCGGGGCTGCCGGGCGGCGCAAAGAGCTCGGCCAGCCGCGCCGCCCCGTCGTGGTCGGTCACAGCCAGCACCTCGTCGCCTGCCTCCAGCGTCAGCGGCCCGCGCGGCATCACCATCTTGCCCTGGCGGATCACGGCGGCGATGACACACTCGGCGGGCAGCGCCAGGTCCTTGATCGCCACCCCGACGGCCCGCGCGTCGGGCGTGAGCTTTTCCTCCACCACCGAGTATTGGCCGCGGCGCAGCTTCAAGAGCGTCATCATGTCGCCCAGCGACATCTCCTCTTCGATCAGCCGCGCCAGGATCTCCGACTGGTTCAGCGCCACGTCGACGCAGAAGGTGCGGTCAAAGAGCCACGCGTTGCGCGGGTTGTTGATCTGGGCGATGATGCGCTGCACCCCGTAGCGCGTGCGCGCCAGGTAGCAGAGCACCAGGTTGTCGGCGTCCTCCGCCGTGCAGGCGGCAAAGACCTGCGCCCGCGCCAGCCCCGCCTCCTCCAGCGCGTCGCCCGACAGCGCATCCCCCTCGTAGATGACCTCGGTGGGCAGCTCCTTGTGCAAAAAGGCCAGGACGTCGCGCCGCTGCTCGATCACGCGCACCTCGTGCTTCTGGTTGAGCAGCCAATTGGTCAGCTGGGCGGCGGTGCGCCCGCCCCCCGCGATTACGACAAACATCTAGGCCTCCTCAGGGTGCGCCAGCCTGCTGCGCAGCGCCTCGATCCCATCCAGCGTCCCGCTCACGTTCAGGACGTCACACGCCTCCAGGGCCGTCTCGCCGCCGGGCAGGATCGCCGTCCCGGCGCGGGTCAGCGCCACCGCCACGCACCCCTTCTCGGGGATCAGGCCGCGCAGCGGCCGCCCCTGCCAGGTCTTGGGGATGGCCAGCTCATACACCTCCACCTCGCCGTTGCCCGCTGAAAAGACGGTGTGGATCTCCCGCTGGTAGAGCAGCTCTTCCATCCGCTGCGCCCCCCAGCTCGTCGAGCTGATCACCTGGTGGCCGAACGCCTCGTGGAGCGTCCGGCGGCGCGGGTCATAGTTGCGCACGATGATGTTGGTCATGCCGAAGAGGGTGCGCGCCACGTGGGCGACCACGGCGTTGAGCGAATCGTTGTTGGTGACCGCCGCCAGCCCGTCCGCCTGCTTGATGCCGGCGCGGCGGAGGACATCCTGGTTGAGCACCTCGCCCTCCACGGTGCGCCCGCGAAAGTCCTTCGGCAGGCTGCGGAAGGCAGCGCTGGTGGTATCGACCACAGAGACCTGGTGGCCCCTCTGGAAAAGGCGGTAGGCCAGCTCACTGCCGACCCGGCCGCAGCCGACGACGATAATGTTCATGCTCCCCCCTCAACGGCTCGCCCCCGGGCCCGCGCATCGCACGGCCCGCCGCTGCGCCCACTGCGCAGCCAATAGAAGATTGTAGCCCCAGACCCGCCGGCTGTCAAGCGCCCCGAAAGCGTTAACAGACGATCGCCGTTCGGTGGGGTCTTGGACCACGAAAGACACGAAAGCGAAACGCGAAAGGCGCGAAATGGGCGCCCACAAGGGGCGCCCCTACGGGGTCGAGGGCGGGGGTGAGGGCTAGCTCTGCCACTCTGCCAAAAAACTGCATGTACTATCCCGAAATGCCCGTTTTAGCAGAAACAATCATCGACCATCGGTTGTCGGGATCGCGCAGACCGGCGCCCAGATCCTCGACCAGGCCGGCAACTGGCTATCGCGGCGAGTCACAAGTCGACCACATCGTGTCGAAGCACAGGAAGAGGGGTGGGGCAGCGGCCCCACCCCTTCTGTATGCCCTGGGCTTGTCCTGCGCGGTTCAGCTCGGCCGCTACCGCCCCGCCGGCCCCATCCCCGCCACGCAGGCCTCGATGCCCGCCTGCGCGGCCGCCATCGCATCTTCGGGTGTCGCGCGCCCTTCCCAGATTGCCAGGATCGCGTCGCCCACCGGCCCCCACTGGCAGTCCGTATAGACGTGGTTGCCCATGGGCACACCCACGCTCACCGCTTCGCCGAACTGGGCGATTTCGTACACCGCCTGGACCTCGGGATCGTGCAGGGCGGCCGTGTTGGCCGGGATCGTGCCGTTCGCCAGCGCCAGGCGCACCTGCACCTCCGCGCTGCCGAAGAACTCGATCACATCGACGGCGTCGCCGGCCGTGCCCCGGTTGACGGCGTTGGTCGTCAGCATCAGATCCCGGACGCCCACGAACGGGCTGCCCATGGGTGCGATGCCATACGATATGCCGCCTTCCTGCAGGTCCCCGATCGCCCAGGGTCCCGTCCACCAGATCGCGGCCCCTCCGCTCAGCATCAGGGCCCGGCAGATCTGGTAGTCGGTGTGCGCCGGTCCATACGCGCTCATTTCAAGGATCCACTCGGCTCCGTCCAGCGCCTCCGCCGTATCGAGGTACGCGCTGCCATGCTCGTCCACGTAGCCCCCATACTGGCTCATGCCGTGCCCGAAGAAGATCGGCGCTGGGTGATAGGCATCCACATTGCCGAGGCCCTGGTTGCACAGGTACCACAAGCCCGGGTTCGCCTGCTGGAACTGGTCCGCCTGCGCAAGAAGGCCGGCCCAATCGCCCGGCAGCGGGACCTGCGCCTCGCCGACCAGGGCGGTGTTGTAGACCAGTGCGATCCCCTCCTGCCAGTCCGGGATGCCCCAGATCTGCCCGTCCCACAGCACAGCCTGGACGGCGGCCGGCTCAAAGTTGGCCTCAAGATAGGGCAGGCCGATCCAGTCGTCGAGGGGAGCGAGATAGCCCTGCGACGCCCAGCGTCCGATGGATTGGTTCCAAGAGGCGACGATATCGGGCCCCGTTCCGGCCGGGATGGCGTCTGCCAGCGCGCCGTCCATGTCCTCCACGTAGACCAGCTCCACCGGTCTATCGGGGTGAGCCTGGTTGAGCTCGGCGACGATCGCTTCGTACTCCTGGAGGCGATCGCCCGAGACTTGGTGCCATACGGTGATCTTGCCCGGCCGGTAGCTACGAGCCACAAAGGGCAGGGAGATGCGGTACTTGAGCATCTGCCACACCTCGCCGCCGGTGGCCAAGTTGTTGGTGGCGACGTACAGGCTCCCGGCGAAGGGCGTCGTGCCGTTGTCCCAGAACGACCACCGGTTGTTGGCATCGCCAAAGCCGCCGAAGCCGGCCTGCTCCCACTGCGTGCCGTTGGCGGTCCGCCACACCTCCAGGCCGGTGGCGTCGTTCTGTACGACCAGGTAGAGCACGCCGTCCAGCACTTCGAGGGCATTGGCCCTGCCGGCGTCGGGGTTGCCAAAGCCTCCGCTGGCCACCTGCTCCCACACGCAGTTCTCGCTCCAGCGCCAGACCTGGACCCCGCTCTCATTGTAGAGGCCCGCGTAGAGCCAGCCGTGGAACTCGGCGAGCGACGAGACTGCGCCGTTCGCCGCGTCGCCAAAGCCGTCGGTGACGAGGGCCTCCCACTCGACGCCGTCGGTCCGCCAGAGCTGCGCGCCGGTGGCCCAGTTGCCGATGCCGAGGTAGAGCCGGCCGCCATAGACCTCGCTGGCGATCGCTCCGTTGTTGTTGGGGTCGCCCAGGCCGTCCTCGCCGAATTGGGTCCAGACCTCCCCATCGGCCGTGCGCCATACCTCGGTGCCGGTGCTGTTCCAGGTGGTGGCGTAGAGCATGCCGTCGTAGACGACAAAGCGGGCGATGCCGTTGTTGGGATCGCCAAAGCCGCCGGTCGCCACCGGCTGCCAGGCCAGCCCGTCCGGACTGCGCCAGACGGCCCCGTTCCACGTGCCGGCATACAGGAAACTGTCGAAGACGGCCAGGTCGGCCGCGCCGTTGTCGAGGCCTGCGGCAACCTGTTCCCAAGCCTGGCCGTTCGCGGTGCGCCAGACCTGGAAGCCAAGCTCCTCCGCGTCGCTATCCCACGTGCCGGCATACAGGTGGTCGCCAAACACTTCGAGCGCAGGCACCTGCCCGTTGGCCGGGTCCCCAAAGCCGTCGTCGTTCGACTGGCGCCAGCTCGGCAGGCTGCGGGCCGTGCAGGGCTGCCGCGGGTCGATGCTGCCGTCCAGGATGCCCTGCCGCGCGGCCTGCACCGCGTCCTTGAGCGCCTGGGGGATGGACGCCTCGGCCTCGTGATAGGGCGCCAGGCCGACGCCGTCGTTCGCCAGATCGTACGTCGCCGTGCCGGGGGTGAAGGTGCCCCCGACCTCGTCGGCGATGGTATGGTACACCACGGTGTCAAAGCGCCTCATGACGCTGGTCAGCAGCCTTTCCGAGAAGGGCACGGCCCCGCTCTCAAAGAGGCTGTACCACTGGTCGGTATCCACGCCGACGGCCCAGCCGCCGTGCTGGGCGGCGGCCAGGGTTGCGCCGTTGCCGGTGTCTCCGCCGCAGCCAAAGACCACCTCGGCGCCCTCCGCCAGCTGCTGGAGCGCCACCTGGGCACCGAGATCCCAGTTCACAAAGGTCCCGGTATAGTCGATCAACACCTCCAGCCCGGGATCGGCGCACTGCGCGCCAACCAGGTAGCCGTCGAGAAAGGCCACGACCTCGGGGAGGGCCAGCCCGCCGACGCCGCCCACGACGCCGCTGTGGGTCATCCCCTCCGCGAGAATACCCGCCAGGTAGGCAGCCTGCTCGACCTGGAAGGCCGTGCCGCGCAGGTTGTCCGGGTAGCTCTCCCACTTCCCGTCGATGGCCAGAAAGTGGACAGCGGGGTTGTCCTGGGCCGCCTGCCAGGTGGCGCCGGCCATCAACAACCCCACGGTCACGCACAGCGCGTTCCCGTCGTCCGCGCAGTGCTGGATCTGGGCGGCATAGTCGCCGGGGCCGGAGGGAAGATACACACTGCCCACGACGCCGAGATCGGTCTCGGCGCGCAGCAGCCCTTGGTAGGCCAGCCAGTTGTACGCCAGGTCGCCCACGCCGGACTCGGTGGGGATCAGCCCGACACCCACCGGAGTGGCGCGCGCCACGAGGCCGGCCGGCGAGGCCAGCAGCAGAAGAGCGACAACGGCTGTGCAGACGCAGGCAAATACGCCGGCGCCCAGCAGGCTGCGATACCGATCACCGGTAGAGATGTTCATTGTGATCTCCTTTCTCCCTGATGGCCGGCCACGCCAGGGGTCATCGCCCCTGGCCGGCAAGCCCAGCCCAAAGCAAAAGAACCCACCGCCGCTTGGCGCCGCTTGCCTTGCACGGAAACCGCACAAGGGTCCAGGGACAGCCACAACGGCAGGTAGGTTCCGGTAGAGGGTTGCATGGTGCGCTGCGATGAAGGCTACCCGGGCACACCTGCTCCCGCGCCCAACGCCCGCCCCTGGGCCCCGGAGAGGACCCATCATCCATAGTGTAGCAGAGATCTGACGACTTGTCAACCGAAGGGCGGGTTTCCAGACCCGCCGACACCCCTCTCTCCCTCTGGGAGAGGGCGGGGGTGAGGGCAGCACCCCGACGGTTGCGCATCGGAGGACAAGACCCTAGGGGTCTGGCGAGGCAGGGATTAGGCGAGCTCTGCCACTCTGCCAGAAAACTGCATGTACTATCCCGAAATGCCCGTTTTTCCAGAAACGATATCACCCCATCGCTTGTCGGGATCGCGCGGGCCGCTGCCGACGTCGACGACGTCACCCTCGAGAGCGCGTCGCGCGCGGTAGAGCGTGCGAGGGCTAAAGCCTGCCTGGCGCGCGGCCTGGATCACGTCGCGCGGCCTGACCGGTTCGCCGGCGGCGGCGAGGTAGGCCAGCAGCCAGTCGGCGCACTCGCGGGAGCGGGTGGGGAGAGGGCCACCTGGCGGCGGGGCGCCCTCGGGGAAGGAGTCGAAGCGCAGGGTGGGGACGGAGGCAGGCCCTGGCTCGAGGGTGAGGCGGAGGGGCGGCGGGTAGAGGCAGAGGTTGGTCTTGACGACCTCCAGGCGGCGCGGTCCGTTGGGGTCAAGGGCGCCGGAGGGGCCGGGGCAGAGGCTGAGGGTGAGGATGGAGCGGGCGGCGGCGCTGAGGTGAGAGGAGCCGCGCAGCTCGTCGGGGCCGGGCGGGGAGGCCGCCGGTTTGACGACGCTGCTGCGCTTGCGGAGGTGGTGGATGACGAGGAGGCCCATCTCGAACTGGTGGGCGAGGGAGGAGAGGAAGGCGAGGAGGGTGCGGGCGCCTTCGAGGCTGGTCTCGCCGCGGCTGGTGGCGGCGGCGAGGGAGTCGACGACGACCAGCTCGGGCTGGAGGTTGTAGCAGCGGCGGCGGAGGGCCTCCTGGCAATCGGGGGCGGAGAGGTCGATGGCGTTGTCGGGGGTCTCGGTGAGCATGAGGAAGAGGCGGTGGCGGTCAAAGGCCCAGGCGCGGGCGCGCTCGCGGAGGAGGGAGGGCACGCCCTCGGCATCGACGATGAGGACGCGGCCGCGGCGGGCGGGGGGAGCGCCGTCGGGGAAGGGGAGGCCCTCGATGACGCGGCGGGCGAGGTCGAGGGCGAGGAGGGACTTGCCGGCGCCGGGGGCGGCGCCGAGGATGGTCAGCATGCCGCGGGGGACCCAGGAGGGCCAGAGCCAGGAGACGGGCGGGAAGCGGGCGTCCATCTCCAGGAGGGAGGGGAAGGCGGCAAAGATATCGGCGGAGGGGATGCGGTCGAGGACCTCCTCGGCGAGGGAGGTGCCGCCGGGCAGGTCGCGGGCGGCGTGGAAGAGCTGGCGCTCGGCGGAGGTGATGTCGCCGGCCTTCTGGACGCGGAGGTAGATAGAGCGCCAGGGCTCGTCGAGCGCGGCGATGGGCGGGAGGCGGACGCCGGGGCGGCCGGCGAGGCGGTCGATGATGGCCTGGATCTGGGATTGTTCATCCATGGCAGCCTCACGGAACGTTGGGATAGGGGGGCACCCTCCGGCACTCAGCGTAGCACGGATGTTCTAGTGCGTCAAGCAGGGGCGACCGGCCGGTCGCCCCTACGGGGTGCGCTGCACCTCGGCGGCGGTAAAGCGGGTTTCCCTGCCCGCCTATGCGCAGGCCTGGCGATGGTGCGCCTTGGCTGCAGGTCGTTGCGCCGTGGCCAACGCTTGTCGGCCGAGCCCATGGCACCGATGAGGAGTGCAAGCGCCAGCGCAAGGAGCACGGAAACGAGAGGGTCAGATAGTGGGGCCCGGTATTTCGATGAGGAGGATCGACTCGCGCAGGAGGTCGCCCAGCCTGCGGTGCGCCTCGCCATCGGTTGCAAGGCAGTGCAGGTCGGTTGCGCGGCCCAGGGTCACTTTGGCGTCGCGGTCGGGGTGGTGCTCGTCAAAGCGTGGACCGTTGTCCAGGCTGTTGAGCTTCCTGGCCATCGCTGCCAGGTCGCCTTCCGTTACGAGGCCGGCCAGCTGGCCGAGAGAGTAGAGCTCGTCGCTCCAGGTGGGGAATGCCACGCTTGCCCTACCTTTCTGCCGGGTCAATCACCACAGCGGCTGTCGTGTTACTCATCGTCATCCTCTTCTACGCGGCAAGGATAGATCACTCCCGGGCCGAGGTCAATGCCCAGGACGCAGAGGGAGCACTCGACGCCTCCCTCTTCGACGGGCAGCCAGCCGGGGTCGCTGGGACCGACCCAGCGGCCGCAGCGGGAGCAGGGGACGTAGGAGCCGGTGCGGATGGCGTCGGCTCCTGGAGTCGTGGCGTGCGTCAACTACCGAAGGAGCAGCGCGTAGACGCAGCCTATCACGAGGCCCAATACAGTCAAGACCAGCCAGAGCTGGGCAGCCCCTGCGATCCTGTTGAGCTGCGCGAGCTGCCTCCCCTGCAGGGAGGTCATCTCCTGGCCCTGCTGATACAGCTCATAGAGCAACGCTTTCTCGGTCTGCCCGTCCAGCCAGGCGCTGAGTTCAGCCTTTGCGGCCGCCACTCGGTCCTCTGCCTCTCTGGCCAGCACAGCAGCGCGTGCCCTGCGCCTTGGTCCGAAGATCTTGATGTCGAGCACCACAACGATCGCGACCAGGACGAGGAAGCCAGCACCTAGTCCGATCGCGGGCAACAGCGAATTCCAGTCGATATCGTGCATGTTATCCTCCTAGGGACCGCCTGCTTCAGGGGCCGACCCAGCGGCCGCAGCGGAAGCAGCGGACGTAGTGGCCGACCAAGGCGGCTATCGAGTCTGATCTCATTCCACGCGCACGACGAGAGTGGCGTCGTCATGACCCAGCGCGAGGAGCAGCCGGCACGCCACGCGGAGGGCCGATGGCCCGCTCTGGTTGGCCTCGAGCCAGAGGCCGGTGCCTGGGATGGGCGCCGGGTCGATCATGCCCTCGGGGTCGGGAGCGACGTACTGGCGCACCTTGCCTCTTACCGAGAAGGCGGCGGGGGCGAAGTCGGCGCCGTGGCGCTCGGCAAGGACCTGGCAGACGGTGAGCAGCAGGCCGCGCCAGGTGGTGGCAGGGTACTCGTGGTTGAACAGGGTGAACCCGGCGAGCGAGTGCCGGGGGGAAGCTGGCGCCTCCTCATCCGGTTCTGGCTCGGGCGGAGGCTCGTCAGCGGGGGCCGGGGGCGCGGTCTGGCGGAGCAGCTCGCCCCAATACTCCTGGTCGAGGTCGATGACGCGGAGGGTCCGTTCGACGACGCCGACGCGGTGGCGGATGAGCAGGTCGAGGAGCTCGTCGCCGTTGATGAGCCCGATGCGGGTGCGGTTGGGCGCGGCGGCATCGTCGCGCGCGGCGCGGGCAAAGTCGCTCGTGGTGATGATGATGCCCTGCTGGTTGACCTGGAGGGAGCCGCGCAGCTCGCGGACGACTTTGGCGCCGACGTTGGCCTTCCAGCGCTTGACCTGCACGGCGGCGCTGACCTGGGTGAGGCCGGCGGCGCGGTAGGTGCCGGTGACGTCGATGCCTCCGTCGGCCCGGTAGGGTGTGACCTCGACGGTGCTCTCGTCAAAGCCCATTTGGATGAGGAGCTCGCGGATGAGGGCCTCGAAGCGCTCCGGGTCCATGGCCTCGAGGAGCTGGGCGAGCTGGGAGCGGGTGCCGGCGTTGATCTCCTCGACGTGGGCGTCGATGCCCTTGGGCTGCCACTGGACGAGGCCGAAGCGGCCGTGGCCGGCGCGGAGGAAGAGGGAGCCTTCTTGCTGGGTGTCGGTGTAGAGGCGGGAGCCCATGGTGGCGTCGGGGGTGAGGCCGAGGGGAGTGATGAGGCTTTGAGCGAGGGCACGCTCGGCGATCTCCTTGTAGTGGAGGGGCTGGCCGGCGGCCTGGAGGATGATACGGGCGGCGTCAAGGTAGGTCATCGGGCGTGCCTCTCTGCACATCAGTGCGGTCGGATGGCGAGGGTGGGATCAGCCAGGCTGGGAGCAGCCGCCAGGCGCCACGCAGCTCGGTATCAAGGTCCCAGTAGTTGGGTTCAAGGGTGGCGAGAAGGTTCCAGAATTGCCGGGAGTGGTCGAGGTGGCGGGAATGGGCGAGTTCGTGGAGAAAGACATAGCGGATGAGATGGCCGGGCAGGAAAACGAGGCTGCGGTTGATGCTGATGGCTCTGTGGCGCGAGCAGCTCGCCCATCGCGTGCGTTGGGACTTGACGAGTATCCTCCTCAAGTCAAAGCCACCCTCGTCCGCAAGTCGGCGAAGCCAGGGGACGAGGTGCTCGTGGGCTTTTCGACTGACCCAGCGGGCGAGGGCCTGCCGGGTTCTGGTGGTCTGGTCTATCGCACCATACACAAGGAGACGTTGGCCAGGGCGTTCGAGGGCAGCGACGTAGGGCGCGCCCGTGGATCGGTATTGGATGGACCACTCCTGACCGATGGCGCGGAGGGCGATGCGGTCGGGCGGGGTGCCGGGCATTTCGGGGGTGAGAAAGGCCCGCTGCTCGTCGAAGCGGGCCCCGGTCTTCTCGAGCCAAGCCCTCTTGCGGGCAAGCAGGCCGGGGATGCGGGAGTGGTCGAAGCCGCTGGGCACGACCACAACAAGGCCGGCCCGAGCCGAGTACCTCAGGCGCACGCTCGTGGCTCGGGGGCTCTCGTGCACGGTGTACTCGGGCAGGGCGAGCACGGGCTAACCTGGCGGGTCCGCGCTGAAGCGCGCTTTCTTCAGGAGGCGGATGCAGCGGTCGACAAAGTCCTGGTCCTGGCCATGAAGGCCGAGGTCGGTGTAGTCGGTGGCGAGGAGGATGGTGAACTCGCGGAAGAGCTCCTTGTCCATCTCGGCCTGATTGAGCCAGCCGGCGAAGCAAAGTTCGCCGGCCCTGGCAACGATTCCATCGACCACTTGAGCGATCGTCTCGGCAGCCAAGTCGGGGCAGCGCTTGCGGACCTCGGCGGCGATCGAATCGGCAACCGGGCGGCGGCTCTCTTCGGAGATCTCGACCACCTGCTTGGTGAGCTCCTCAAGCTCGCGGAGGAGGGCAATTCCGGCGAGGGTTCCGGCGCGCTTCTGCTCGATGATGCGGTTCAGGCGCTCGCTCAACGGGCGGGCATCCTCGTCCTCGGAAAGGCGAATGCGTAGCTCGGCGTCGAGCTGGCCCTCGATGTCGATGGCCTTCTCGTCGGGGTTCATCGACTCGATCTTGGTGAGATAGTCCGCGTCGAGGGTGTAGGAGGGGAAATCGGTCTGCAACGCCTGGACGTCTACGTGCTCGCGGATGAGCTGGCGCGTCTTGGCGCCGTCCTCTTCGGTGATCTCAAAGTGCTCGAGCGGATAGAACTTTTTCCGGTACAGCATGAAGAGCTTGCAGAGCCATTCGTACTCGTCGAGGTGGGACTGGAGGAACTCGTCGGGCTGGAGTGACTCGAAGAGGATGCGGACGTCGCGAAAGAGCTTCTCGAAGTGCTGCTGCTGCGCCGTGTCGTCGCTGAGGAGGCCCATGGCCCGTATGAGGCTCGGGTGGCTGCCACCGCGGTCGATACCAGCGAAGATTGCACTGAGCCGGGCAATCTGCTCCCCGAACATCTCGCGAAGCCGGCGGAAGGGGAAAGCGACGTCGCCGAGCTCCGCCCTGTCGTAGTTGAGCGCCGCGTTTAGGTCCTCGAAGATGCCAAAGTAGTCGAAGATGAGACCGTGCTCCTTGAGCTCGGTGTGCGGGCGGTTGACGCGGGCGATGGCCTGGAGAAGGGTATGGTCGCGCATGCCCTTGTCGAGGTACATGACCTGGAGAATGGGGGCATCGAACCCGGTGAGGAGCATATCGCAGACGATGAGGATCTCGACGCGCCGGAAGCGATTGCCAGGGTCGTCACGCTCGTCCTGGTCCTGCGGCGCGGGCTTCTTGAAGTCGTCGAGAGCCTGGCGCCGGTCGGCGTCGCTCAGGTAGTGTGCCTGAAGCGCGGGAGGATCCCGGACCGGGTCCTGGGAGACGACCACCAGTGAGACCTCGGGGGCCAGGAGGCTGTCGAGGGCCGACTTGTAGAGGGCGCAAGCCTCCTTGTCGCGGCAGACTACCATCGCCTTGAACGCGTTGGGTCGGACGTGCTGCACAAAGTGGTCGGCGACGTCCTGGCTGACCTGGGCGATGCGGCGGGGGTGCTTGAGGATGGCGTCGAGCCTGGCCTCATGCTGGAGATGGGCGCGCTCCTCAGGAGAGCGGTCGGCGAAGATCTCCTCGAACTTGACGTCGAGGTCGGCAGAGGCGACGGTCCAGTCGGTCATGCGGACTTCGTAGCGGATGGGCACGGTCTGGCGGTCGCGGATTGAGTCGGTGATGGAGTAGCGGTCCATGTAGCGCTCGAAGCGGTCGGGTGCCACCTCCCGGCCGAAGGCTCGTGGCGTGTTGTGATCGTCCAGCTCGATGGGCGTGCCGGTGAAGCCAAAGAGGGAGGCGTTGGGCAGGGCGCTGCGCATGAAGATGCCCAGGTCGCCCTCCTGGCTGCGGTGCGCTTCATCGGCGAGCAGGATGATGTTCTGGCGGGAAGAGAGGCGTGCTTGCATGCCCTCGAATCGATTCACGGTCGTAAGGATGATACCCCGATGCTCGGCCCGGATAAGCCGTGCCAGGTCGGCGATGGTGTGGGCTTCTGTGACGTTTTCGGTGTTGGTGCCGAAGAGGTTACCGAGCATCTGGTCAAGTAGCTGGAGGCGGTCGACGACGATAACGATGGTGGGCTGGGTGAGGGCGGGATGGTTCCAGAGCTTGCGGGCGGCGAAGATCATGGTGAGGCTCTTGCCCGAGCCCTGCGTGTGCCAGACGATGCCGCGGCGCCACTTGGCCGGCTGTTTGAGTTCAAGAGCACGCGCTACGATCTCGTTGGCGGCGCGGAACTGCTGGTAGCGGGCGACCTTCTTTACGGTGCGGCCCTCTTCGGTGTCGAAGAGGAGGTAATTCTGGATGAGGTCGAGGAGGTTGCCACGGTCGAAGAGGCCGTAGAGGGTGCAGTTCATCTCATCGGCAGCCGGGATCTGGGTGTGGGGAGCCGGGTCGCGCCACTGCTGCCAGAATTGGAGCCGGGCGCCGGGGACGCCGTAGAGCATGCGCAGCTCGTTCACGCCGACGCAGAAGCAGTTGGAGTAATAGAGGTTGGGGATCTCGGCGTCGTAGCGCCCGGTCTGCTTTGCGCCTTGGGCCCAGTCGATGCGGCCGCGGGCAGCGGTCTTGGCTTCGATGTCTACAATGGGGACGCCGTTCAGGAAAAGGAGGATGTCGGGCCGGCGGCGCTCCACACCCTGGATCCAGAGCTGGTTGGTGGCGAGAAAGTCGTTGGCGTCCGGGTCGTCGTAGGCGACGAGGCGGATGGTCTGGCTCTTTTCGTCGGGGGCGAACTGGTGGGTTTTCTCGTTGCGGAGCCAGCGGAGCCACTCCTGGTTGTCACGCAGGCCGCGGAGGGTCGTGAGAATGCGGTCGGCGCGCTCGTCGGAGGTGATGACGGTCGGATTGAGCTCCCGTAGCTTGCGGCGCAGAATGGGGAGGAGGAGCATCTCCTGCTCGTCGCCGTTGCGGTAGTGGGCGGTGACCTGGTCGCCTGGCTCGTAGGTCCAGCCAAGGGCAGGCGAAGTCAGCGCCTGGATGATAGGCTTCTCGACTGAGGTGAACTCACAGATGGTCATGATAGGGCCTCCGGGCGTACTCGGACTTTGCCAGTGAGGAGATTCTGGAGGAGGGAGGTCTTGATGCTAGCCAACGCCAGATCGAGCTGTTGGAGAGACCGGATTGCTGTCTCGCTCGATTCGAGCACCTGGAGCATCTCAGCCTGCTCGTCGGGATCGGGGACGGCGACGGGGAATCTGTGCAGCTCTCGTGAGTTTATCGTGCAGAGGTTGCTGGTCTGCTTGGCGTGTGCGAAGAAGTAGCGTTTGGTGCCTTGGGCCTGGAGCAGAAAGTGGAAGAGCCTCGCGCTGTATGTCTCGTCGCGGAAGCGGATCCGGAAGATGTGGTTCTGGTAGGCGCAGGGCTCGATCTGGCCCTCCCAGATCCCGCCACGTCCGAGCTTGTCGCGATCGCCTCCTTCGGTGACCAGAACGTCACCGGGGCGAAGAGTGACTGCTTCGAGCTCAGACGACTTGACCTCTGCGGTGGAGATCTCAGCGAGATCGAAGTAGCCTTCTTGGACGTTGACCACTGTCAAGTAGGGCAGGGTCACGCGTTCGTACCCAGCGAGGTCTCGTCCCATAGTGAAGCCCGATCTTATGCCGGCAAGTTGCTCCAGACGCACGACCTGCCACGTGGCGGGTGCGGTGAGCCGCTTGGTGGTCGAGAGACACGTGTGCCGCCCGGGCAAACCTCTGGTAAAAAGATGCTGCATAAGGGCGGTCTTTAGGCGGCGGGCGGCCTGGAGCTCGTCGCGGGTGCGAGCGATGGCTTCGTCGACGGCGGCGAAGAGATGAGACACGTCGCGCATCTCGCGCTCGGGTGGTAGGACAACCCATGCCTTCTTGATATCTGAGGGCCGAATGAAGGGCTGAGCGGTCTGAGCTCTGGGCCAGAAGGATTCGGCATTAAGCAGGTTCCAGAGGTAGTAGGCTTTGGCCTCACCGGCATCGGGGAAAATGACTTGCACGTTCGCAAGTGTGGCGAACGCGCCTGGCGCGTAGAAGCATTTGCCGCACTGTGCACCAATGGACGAGACGATCACAGCCGGTCCTTCGAACTCGGGCATCGGGAGAAGACCAACTTGGCCTTCAGCCGAGAAGGCCGGATAGCCAGTCTCCGTGAAGTCGGCCATCGTGAGGCCGAGGCGGCCACCCGCGCGAAAGGAGGCTAGGTCGCGGAGGCGGCACGCGGTCCAGCCATCTGGGATGTCCCCAGGCTTCGGCCGCCGGTAGCCGACCCAGGGTCTAGTCGGCACTGCTGTCCTCCAGTGCAATCCCTGCAGCTCGGAGCACATCGGCGAGATCCTCTAGCGAATCGCGGGTCGCGCGCGAGGCTGCGTTGAGGGCGACGAGGGCATCAGGTATGTTTTTGCTTTCCTCCGGCTCGAAGGTGTCGACGTAGCGGGGCAGGTTGAGGTTGAACTCGTTCTCCTCGATCTCGGGTCGCGCTGCGACGGCGAAGCAGCGTTGCGCCTCCTCGGGATCGGAGCAGATGCGAAGCAGGTTGGCAGCCGCCTCCCTGAGGTGGGAGATCTCGCGGTCGGCCTTGGCGTGGACCTCCTGTTCGGCAGCATCCCGCTCGGCCAGGCGCTTGTCCAGGCTCTTGACCTCGCGCCGGAGATGCTTGAGCCTGTCGACGTAGGCCCTCTTGGCGCCGGCCGTGGCAGCGCGGAGCTCTGCGGTGACAGCCTCGCGGGCGCGTGGTGCGGGGTCGGCCTGCGGACCGTCGAGCAGGGGAGCTGCGGCGCGCCCGAGCTCCTGCCGCAAGGCAAGCAAGTGACCGAATACAGGATGGCCCGCGTCGGGGGCGGTGTCCCAGGCCTTGAAATCACCGGATTCTAGCAGCGCCAGCTCCTCCCGACAGCCGGCGAGCGGCTCCAGGAGAGGCGCATAGGCCTCCTCGATGTCCTGGAGGCGACGAGCGCGGTCGGCCTCCTCGCGGTCGATGAGGCGCTGCTCGTGCTGAGGGACAAGTTCTCGGGCGAGGGCCAGGTCACCAAAAGCGCGCCAGGGGACTAGAATCCGCATCAGGTCGGAAGGGCGCAGCAGGTTTTGCGGGTTGGCGTCCTGGTAGTGGCGCGAGGCCCAGATCATGAGGATCTTGTCCTTGCGGGCTGGCGGCTTGCGCTTGTTGAGGACAATGAGGCAGGCGGGGACATTGTTGCCGTAGAAGAGCTTGGCGGGCAGCACGATGACGCACTCGATGAGGTCGGCCTTGACAAAGCCCTCGCGTATCACGTACTCGGCGTCTGCCTTGCGCTTCTGGCCGTCTTCCTCTTCGGTGAGCTCGGGCTGACCGCGAAAGAGGACACCCTGGGACATGACAACGATGGCGCGGCCGTCGTCGTCCAGGGACTTGACTACGTGCTGGAGCCAGGCATAGTCGCCGCTGTCGCGGGGCGGAATGCCATAGGTGAAGCGATCGAACGGGTCGCGAGCCAGGAAATCGTCGTAGCCCCAGTCCTCCAGCGAGAAGGGCGGATTCATGAGGATGCGGTCGAAGCGCTTGAGCTGACGGCCGTCGTCGAGGTGGCAGGGTGCGCGGAGGCTGTCCTCTCGGGCGGGGTACCAGGTGCGGACGCCGTGCAGGATCATGTTGATGCGGGAGATGTTGTACGTCGAGACGTTGCTTTCCTGGGCGTAGAGGAAGAGCTGGTTGGGGTCGCCGCCCCGGTCGCGGACGTAGCGGCGGCACTGGAGAAGGAGGCCGGCGGAACCACTGGCCCAGTCGCAGATGGAGTCGCCGGGGGCGGGTTCGACGATCTCGGACATCAGGTAGGCGACCATTTGGGGAGTATAGATCTCGCCGGCTCTCTTGCCGGCCTTGCTGGCGAAGCTGTAGATGAGGTACTCGTAGGCGTTGCCGAAGAGGTCGTCGGAGACGTGGGCGTGGTCGAAGGGCTGGCTGCTGAAGTGGTTGATGAGGTTGACGAGTTTTTCGCGGGGCAGCTCGTCCTGCTTGTTGAAATCGATCTTGTTGGTGAGGATGCCGTCGAACCTGGGCTGATTGGCGCGTTCTATGGCGATCATTGCCTCGTTGAGGCGGGTGCCAAGCTGGCCCGGAGCGGTGCGGGCGATCTCTTCCCAGAGGAAGGTGTCCGGGACGATGAAGTTGTGCATGCGCGGGTCGCGGGCTAGCTTTTCGTCGCGGATCCGGGCTATGAGCTTGCGGACCTCCTCCTGGTAGACATCGCTGATGCGCTTGAAGAAGAGCAGCGCGAAGACATAGCCGCGGAATTCGGAGTGGTCGACGTTTCCGCGAAGGATGTTGGCCGCGCCTTCCAGGAAGCGGTCGAGCTCGGCCTGGGTGAGGCGCCGAAGGGGTTGGATAGCGCTGTTCGGCGGGGCCAATCTAGTCACCATAGGAACTTCCTCGAGCCACGAAGGAGATCAAGACTACCTCGTCCTTTGCGTCGTGCGGCCGCTGGAGCGGCCTGAAGTCGCCGATCCGGAAGCGCCATAGGCCTTCCTTGTCGGCGACAAGTCCGGCATCCCTGACCTTGGGGTCCAGGGGCTCTGTCGTTTGGCGTGGGCAGTATACCACGGAGCGGTCCACGGGGCAAACGAGGGGAGTTGGGCGCAACAGGGCAGGAGGGTGGAGAACGGACGATGAGAGCAGGGAGCGTGGCGAGGCTCGCTAGTATACAGGCCGCCCCACCGGGTCGCCGGTCGCGATGACCTCGGAGCGGGCCGAGCCGAGGAGGAGCTTGCCCTCGCGGATGAGGCGGTCGACTTCGGCGACGAGGGCGGCGCTGATGAGGCGGTCGTCGTGGGTGGGCTGGGGGCCGACGGGTGTTTGGGTGCGGTGGCTGGCGGGGACGCCCCAGCGGAGGTTGGCGTCGAGGGTGCCTTCGGGCGGGACTTCGTAGCTGCAGGCGGCGGCTTGTTGGTAGAACCACCACTCGTCTGAGAGGGGGTAGCCGTCGGTGGGGACCGTACCCTCACCCCAGCCCTCTCCCTGAGCGGGAGACCAGTACTTGAAGCGGTTGGTTTCGATGAGGGCGAGGAAGGCGGAGCCGAGCTGGGCCTTGGCCTTGGGCTTGGAAAAGTCGTAGGGGGTGACGCGGTGCTCGCCGAGGTGGGCGCGGAGGTGGCTGACGACGCCCTGACCAACGCCGGTGGAGTCGGCGACGAGATGGGCGACCTGCCAGTGGGCGAGGTAGCTGGTGAGACGGTCGACGAGGGACGATGGACCATGGGCGATGGACGATTCAGGCGCATCGCACCTGGAGCCAAAGTGCCGGCTGCCGTGGTCGAGGAAGATGTCCACGGCGCGGTAGGTGGGGCCCGGCGCGGTCGCGCCGGCAGGCGGGAAGACCACCTCGAACATGGTGCAGGCGGTGTAGTCGCGGGCGGGGTTCTTCAGCTTGGCGATCGGGTCGGTGGCGCCCTCATCCTCGCCGGCGAGGTCGAGCGTCGCGACGTAGAGGCGGCCCGGAGTGGGAGATTGCTGGCGGGGGTGGCTGCCGTGCAGGAGCGTGCGGCGGCGGGCGTCAAAGAGGCCGCCCGTGCCGTCGATCGGCTCGAGGAAGTACTCGCTGGCGATGATCGGGTGGTGGCGGCCGTACCGGGCAACCTGGTGGGCCAGGAAACGGGCATAGTCGGGGTTCTCCGCCGACACCTGCTCGGGCGTCACCAGGAAGACGCGGCGGGCTCCGTCCTCCCGCTCGAGCTGCTCCAGCTGCCGCTTCTTCTGCCAGAGAAAGTCGCTCGTGCTCTTGACCGTGCCGATGTAGACGGCGGTGGCGTTGTTGGCGGCGCGCATGGGGGTGAAGACGGACTCGATACGCGCGGGGTCCTGATCCTGGGCCTCGTCGATCACGAGGAGGTGGTGCGCCGTCTGGCCGCGCGCCACGGCCGTGGAGTGCGTGCTGAGGAAGACGACGGAGCACTTGCCCAGCAGGCGCCGGTCGGGGTCGGCGTGCTTGACCCAGTGGCCCGCGTTCCAGACGTTCTCCAGGCGAGAGTCGAGCCGGGCGAGGCCCATCTCGCGCGTGTCGCCGAGGGCGGCGTACACGATGGTGCGGTCGTAGTGCCGGTAGACGTTGAGGAGATAGACAAGGAGCTGGGCGACAGCCTCGTTTTTGCCTGACTGGCGGGGAAAGACCAGCAGGAATTCGCGGCCGTGGCGGCAGAAGATGGATTCGAGGATGGCGTTCAACGGCCCGATCTGGTAGGGCCGCAGGGGCAGCCGGATGACGGCCCGGCTGAAAATCGTGATGTCCGAGATCAGCCTGCGCGCGGCTTCCTTCGCCGACGGGAAAGCAGGGGCCCTCATTTCAGGATCGAGACCACGACGTTGGTGAGTGCGGCGGCGACGATGAAGAGGAAGAGCCAGTTGAGCTGGGCGCGCATGCGGTCGATCTCTTCCTCCAGGTCTTTGAGGCGCTGGGCGATCGCGACCTCGAAGGCGCTGGTAGGCTCGGGGCGGAGGGGGGGGCGGTCGGGAGACCGGCCCCCATCCTGGGTGTTTGTGGGGGGCGAGCCCCCCACCCCCCCGGCGAAGCGGAGGCGGCGGACGGTGGCCTTGAGCCGGTCGGCTCCTGTGCTCATGGGTTGAGACCTGCCTCGGTGACGAACTCCTGGATGGCCTGGTCGATGGCCGAGCAAAGGGCGTCGGCGGCCTCCCCGGAGATGGCCTTGCGGTCGCGCAGGAGCCTGGCGACGGTGCGCGTGCCGTCAAAGAGACAAGCCGCCAGGGCCGGCTCGACGGACGCCTCCATGGTGGTCAGCACGCGACGCACGACCACCCGGACGGCGCCAATCTCCTCGGTGAGAGTGGCGTCGTCGCCCAGGACGGCCAGGTCGGCGAGCTCCTCGTCGGTCAGCGCCCCGGAGTAGAAGCCGGCCTTGAGCGCGTTCTGGTTTTCCGCCTGGGTGGCGGCGTTGCGCCCGGCGTGCGCGGCGCAGAGGGGCGGGTCGGCGCCCCGGACGGCCCAGGCGCGGCAGGGGCCGCGGCCGGTGGTGGCGGTGCAGCGAGCTGGCATGGCTCCTCACAATAGCTAGGTGCGGCAGGCGCGCCCACGTCGGCGACGTGGCGCAGGATCGCAAAGCCGAGCCGGTAGAGTGTCGGGTGCACGGCCCTCACCCTACCCTCTCCCGGAGGGCGAGGCCGCTGCCGGGCTCCGCCAGGTGTCGATCAGGTCGTGGATGTAGTTGCTGCCGCGGCCGGCGAGGATGCCGGTGAGCACGTAGGCGATCCAAGGGTTGACGGCGGCGAGGCCGACGGCGGCGAAGAGGTCGGCCTTGAAGGCGAGGGCAAGGCCAACGCCGACGAGGCAGGCGATGTAGCGGAGCCAGAGCGGCTTTTCGTAGGGCTCGGCCGGGTCGGCAGGCTCGGCGTTGCTCAGGCCCTGGATGATCGGCCTGGCGAGGTACTCGGTGAGGCCTTCGGCGAGGAAGGCGAGGAACAGCACGGCAAGAAAGGGCTCTAGGGGCTGCATGGGATTCTCCTTTCGGTTGTTTGGTCCTGTGATAGGGATGTTTGGTCCATGGTCCGTGGCCCGCCGCTAGTAGATGACATCGACACCGGACATCTCCCAGCGGGCGAGGTTGGAGACGGCGAGTTCAGCCTTGGCGAGGGCGAGGGCCTCGTCGTAGGTCTGGCGGGCGAGCTGGGCGGCTTCGTGCCAGCGGGCGGCGCGGTCGGTGGCGAAGGTGTAGGCGTCGCGCGTGACGCCGGGGAACTCCGGGTCGATGACCTCGTCGTAGTGGATGGTGAGGCTCTCCAGCAGGGCGTGGGTCCAGCGCTCGTGGTAGGCGCGCCAGGCGGCGTACTTGATGAGGAGCGGGTAGTGCGGCTCGCGCATGCGGAGGACGTAGGAGGTGCCGGAGGGGCTCCACCAGTAGCCGGTGTAGAGGACGTCGATGTAGTCGCCGGCGGCGGGGGTGCGGGAGATCCAGACCTTGGCGGTGCCGGCTCCCTGAGTGCCGTCGATGGACCAGTCGAAGCGGTCGTCGGTGTCGGTGAAGTCGGTCTTGTTGCGGTTGTAGCGCGTGAGGTAGGCGGGGGGCACGCGGCCGGTGGGGTGCTCGACGCGCTGCACCCAGGAGGCGTCGGTGGGCAGGGCGTACTCGCGGGTGCCGGTGGTGCAGGTGATCGTCGTGGACGCGACGCGCTGGAAGTGGGCGCCGTAGTCCCTGGCAGCCTCGAGGACCCACTCCTTGAGCTGGTCGAGGGTCCAGGTGGCGTAGGACGGGTCGCCGAGCGCGGAGGCGGTGAGGGCGGCGAGGGAGCCGTAGTCGACGGAGGCGATGGAGGCTTCGATCTCGGAGTAGGTGTCAGGCATGGTTAGGGCTCGGTTGTTGTGTCGCTGGGCCGTTCATGGCTCTTGCCCCCGCTCAGACTGCCCGGAAGAGCAGGGCGAGGGTCAGGAGGTGGCCCGCGACGGCCTCTAGCTCGTCGCTGATGGTGGTGTCGCCGGGCGGATCGTCGCCGGCGAGGGCCTGGCGGAATGTGACGTTGATGTGAAGGTGGTTGGTGCCCCAGACCCAGCCGAGGCCGTGAATCCGGTCGGAGTTGGGGCCGGTCCAGATCTCGGAGACGGGGAGCTGGTCGAGGGGCCAGTAGGGGTCGTAGCCGTCGCCGGAGCCCATGCCGAAGCCGATTGTGCCCTCGGCGTTGGTGAAGCCGTGGACGCCGCGCGGCTGCCAGTAGGCGAGGTCCGGCGGGAGGGCCGGCAGGTCGGGGTCGGCCCACCAGCGGGCGACGTCGATGCCGCAGACGGGGGCGCCCTCCTGGTCGAGGACCTGCACGACGAGGACGCAGGGGCCTTCGGTGGCGCGGAGCTCGATGATTTCCCAGCCAGTGTCAGCGAGGTTGGGCCGGGTGTCGACGCGGATGCTCTCTCCGAAGGTGTCGCGGAGCCAGGCCCAGTCGCGTTGGACGCCGGCGGGGTCGTAGATATTCATGCGAGTGCCTCCTTCACTGCCGGCCAGAGGTGAGCGCCGGGGCAGGCGGTGCGGACGAGGTCCCTGTGCGGGCGGACGGGAAGGCCGAGGGAGCGCACCAGGGCGGCGGTGGCTTGCACCTGGGTGCGGGTGGGCGGCTTGTCGCGGAGGAGGCAGCAGATGCCGGCGGTGGTCGCGTTGTGCTGGCTGCCGGCGTGGCAGGAGATGGTCTCCAGGGCGTTGACTCGGTAGACGGTGCCGGAGGGGCCGACGATGTAGTGGTAGCCGATGCCGGGCCAGCCGGCGCGGATGTGGCCGCGGGCGATGGAGCGGATCTGGGCGATCTCGTGGGCGTCGTCGGGCAGGGGTGGCGTCACCCAGGAGTAGTGGAGCACGGCGAGGGTGACGCGCTCGCGCGGCCGCGAGGGGTAGCGGTGGGCGACGTGGAGGGGGAGCCGGCCGACGAGGTCGACCAGGCGGAAGCCGGTGCCCGGGTCGCCGGGCCCGGCCGGCTCGGGGTAGCGCTGGAAGTGGAGGGCGGAGGCCTCGCGGGCCATGCGCAGCCAGAGGGGCGACGGCGTGGGGATGCGGGGGTCCTGGGAGTCGCGCAGCGAGTCCTTGGTCCAGGCGCCGGAGTGGCCCCAGCCGGCCTCGAACCAGTGGTGAACGCCGGCGAGCTGGGGGTGGGCGGCGCCGGGGTGGGCGGGGTCCATGCGGCGGAACTCGTCCCAGGCGTACTCGGCCCACAGGTCGAGCGGGAGCCGCGGGAAGCCGGAGGGCGGGTCGTCGAAGGGGGCGGGGCCGAACTCGGTGCTCCACAGGTAGGGGCGCATGCCGGCGGCGGCGAAGGTTTCGACGATCCAGCGGTGCTCGTCCCACGAGATGGTCATGGTCGGGTTGTCGGCCAGGCGGAAGGCGGGCGGGACGTTGTGGCTGCGGATGTGCACGGCGATGTGCCGGCACTCGGACTGCAGGCCGCGGCGGGCGATTTCCTTGACGATCTCGCGGTAGCAGGCGCGGTGGTCGACGTTGCCGCCGGGGGTCATGGAGGAGAGCAGGACGGCGGAGCCGGGCAGGCGGGATTGGGGGACGAGGGCGGCGGCCCAGGCGCCGACGGCCTCGCGGGCGATGGCGGCGGGGTCGGTTGGGATGCGGCCGTCGGCCCACTCGGAGGCGATGTTGGTCTCGTTGCCGGCGGTCTCGAAAAGTCTCACCCCTACGTCGTAGTAGGGCTTCATCTGGTCGTAGGGGGTGACCCAGGCGAAGTGGCCGCGGCCCCAGGGCTGGTGCTCGTAGAAGCGGACGACGGGCACGATCCCGGCCTCGACGTAGGCGCGGGCGCGTTGGAGCTTGCTGCTGCCGGCGGCGAGTAGCTTGTAGGTGGTGACGCCGTGCTCGAGGAGGAGCTTGGCGTGGGCCTGGGCTTCGGGGTAGTCCCAGGCGGCGGCGGTGTCGCCGGGGGTGTCGTGCAGGCCGATGCCGTTGTAGCCGGCGGGGATGGGGATGCCGTTCAGGTTCATGGGGCTCCTTTCAGGTGCGCTTCACCAGGGAGAGGTGCAGCGCACCGGGGAGAGGTGCGCCGCACCAGGGGATACTAGTCCGCATCGGTCCAGGTCCCGGTGCGTTGGGTGGCGATCCAGTAGGTGTCGTTGATCGCCAGCAGGCAGATGGAGTCGCCGGCGGTGGTGTTGGACAGCCGGTCGCCGCCGGCGTTGGTGAGGACGTGCACCTGGTTGTGGGAATCGAAGTCGATGTAGGTGTCGTCGCCGGCGTAGTTGTAGATGCAGTAAGAAATGCCCGTGACCGACCTTGGCAGGGTGATGGTGGTGTTGGCGCCTGAGGCGTAGTACCAGGTTCCCTTGCTCGCGACGGCCACGGCGGTGTTGGTGGTGACCTGGGTTACTGCGATGTAGGCATGGGCGCTCCCGCCCACCTCGAGGGTGCCCTCGATGTAGGCGTCCTCGCCGTCGAGGGTGAGGTCGGGGGTGCCGTTGCCCACTTTGAGGTTGCCGGTCAGGACCTGGAGATAGTTGTTCGCTCCGGTGGTGATGTAGGAGCCGCCGGATGAGCGGATGTTGAGGGTGTCGGTGGCGACGGACGTGAAGCCGGCTCCGGAGGAACCGTCGGCCCACACGAAGGATCCGGGGTGGGAGGCGGTGGCGTTTCGACCGCCGGCCAGGGCGTAGTTGGCGGTGGCCCGCGACGTGTCGCCGAAGGCGAGGGAGTAGTTGCCGGAGGCGAGGCCTCCGTAGCCGAGGGCAAGGGAGTTGGCGCCCGAGGCCGTGCCGTTGGAACCGAGTGCGACCGCGGCATCGCCGGAGGCGATGTTGCCAAAGCCGAGGGCAACGGACGTGGCGCCCGAGGCCGTGCTGGTGTTGCCGGCGGCGAGCGAGTTGGAGCCGGAGGCGGTGTTGCTGGTTCCGCCGATGGTTGCGGCTGCGGCCGCGGTTGCCTTGTTCCCGCCGCCGCCGGCCGAGATGGCCGCAGCTCCGGAGGCGGTGTTGCCGTTTCCGAGGGCGACGGCGTCTGCTCCGGTGGCGGCGTTGTAGGACCCTGCGCCGGCGAGCGAGTTTGCGGCGGTGGCGTTGTTGAACCCTCCGCCGAGGACTACGGAGGCGGTACCTGACGCAACGTTGGTGGACCCGCCTACGATCGTGGACCCGGAACCGGAGGCGGTGTTGAAGTTGCCGCCGACGATGGAGGCGTAGGTGCCGGTGATGGGGATGGTGTGGTTGACACCGCCGGCGATGGTGGCGTAGTCGGCTTTGCAGTGATTCCCGACGCCGCCGCCGATGAAGCACCATTTGCCACCGGTGATGGTGTTTTGCTGGCCGCCGGTGATGCTGGCGTAGTCGGCGGAGGTGATGGTGTTGGTGATCCCGCCACCGATGGATACGCCGGCCGAGGTGGTGACGGTGTGGCCCTGGCCGGCGATTACGTTGGCGTCGCTGCCGGGCAGTGCCTCCCAGATCTTGGTGGCGCCGTTGTAGACGGCCATGCCGCCGGTGGCGGTGATCTTGAGCTGGGTTCCGGATTCCTCCAGCTTGGGGGCGCCGCCGCCGGCGGGGCCGATGGTGACGAAGCCGTCGGTCTGGAGGGCGCCGGCTGCAGAGATGGAGAGGCCGGTGGAGCCGTAGCCGCCGCCGATGGCGGCCGTGGCGCCGGTGAGGGAGGCGGCGGTGGTGAGGTCGGCGTCGCAGGAGAGGGCGCCGGCGGTAGTGATGGTGCAGCCGGTGGAGCCGTAGCCGCCGCCGATGGCGGTCTCGCCGGTGATGGCTGTGGCGTCGTCGATGGTGAAGGTGCCGGCGGAATCGGCGAGGTTGCCGAGCAGGTCGAGCGTGCCGGTGACCTGGGCGTTGTCGGAGAGGGTGAGGGTGCCGGCGGAGTCGGCGATGCCCCCGTCGAGGTAGGCGACGCCGGAGGCCGTGAGGGCGCCGGTGACGGCGGCCGCGTCGTCGATCGTGAAGGTGCCGGCGGAGTCGGCGAGGTTGCCAAGGACGTCGAGGGTGCCGGTGACCTGGGCGTTGTCGGACAGGGTGAGGGTGCCGCCTGAGTTGAAGGCGGTGCCGCCGACGTCGAGGTTGTCGACGGCGAGGTCGCCGTCGATGTTGGAGTCGCCGCCGACGGTGAGGTCGTCGGTGACGGTGACATCGTCGCCGGCGGTGATATCGGCGGTGGTGGTGAGGCCGGTGAAGTGGGTCACGTCGTCCATGGTCTGGGCGGCGGCCAGGGTGGTCACCAGGACCAGGAGGAGGGCGACTGCTAGAAGCGAGATTCGTTTCATGGGTTGGTGTCCTTTCGTTGTGGACGATCAGGCATAGTAGAGTGCCATGGCGCCGGCGATGATGGCGGGCGCGTTGGGGTCGTGAAAGTCGGCCAGGTTGACGGAGTGGAAGGCGTAGGTGGGGTCGAGGTCGACGAGGGCCTGGACGAAGGCGTGCACCTGCTCGGAGGTGAGGAGCCAGCCGTTCCAGGTGGTGACCTGGACGATGAGCTGGACAGATGGGTTGCCGGAGAGGGCGAGGTCGAGCCGGGCGGAGATCTCGGTCTTGTACTGGCCGAGGGGTGGGTAGACCTGCTGGCGCTGGCCCTGGAGGAGCCAGTAGTCGGCGGAGGCCGCGCAGGCGGGGACCTCGGCTGCGCGCTCGTCGGCGAGGGCGCCTCCGAGGCCGACGAGGAGGGGCTTGCCGTGAGCGGTGGCGATGGCATTGGCGGCGGCGCAGGAGGCGGCGATGTCTTCCAGCTCGCCGGGATCCCCGCTGGACTCGAGGTTGTAGCCGAGGCAGTCGTAGGGCACGGCTTCGGCTGCGGCCAAGGCGGCGATGTTGCTGAGGCTGGTGAGGGTGAGGCCGATGAGGGTGCGGAGCTTGGCTCCCCAGCCGGGGTAGTAGAGCTTGGGGTTGCCGATGGTGTTTGAGTAGGCGAAGGTGGTGGGGTAGGTGTTGTGGAGGTCGACGTAGAGGCTGCCGGCCGAGAGGCCCAGGCCGAAGGGCTTGGCGCCCGGCGGGTCGGGCGGAATGGCGACGGAGCCGGTCCCCACTCCGGAGAGGCAGAGGAGGTTGCGGCCGGCGGATTCGGCGAAGGGGTCAGGCATAGAACACGTTGACGACCAGGTCGTTGGCCGACGGTGCGCCGGTGTCGTTGTCGGCTACGGCGGTGGTGGCACGCAGGGCAATGCCGCTGTGGAAGGCGATGCCGAGCGCGGTGAAGGCGTTGGCGGCCGCGGACGCCGGCAGCTCGAGGGTGAGGACCGGTGTGTCGGCTTGGGTGGGGGCCGTGGCCTTGTCGTAGACCTTGACAAAGCGGGCGGCGCCGGCGTTGTTGGCGATGTACCAGCCGTAGAGCTGGCCTTGGGCGGCCTTGACGACCTGGCCGGTAACGCCGAGGTCGAGGGTGCGGTAGGCCTCCAGGCCGATGGGGTGATGGGTCGGGATCAGGATGGGCATTTGGTTGCCTTTCCTTTCTTCCCTCGCGCCGGCGCCGGTTGAGCAAGGCCGACGCCGGCGGAGGGTCCAGGCTGACACGGCCCGTCCGCCGGAGAAACGGGCGGGCGCGTGCTGCGAATGATGCGGCCGCCGTAGAGGAAGAGGACGAGGGTGTCGTCGTCTGCCTCGACGTGATAGACGGGCACGTCGACGGCGAGCTCGCGGAGAATGGCGCTGAGACCATCGACGATGGGTGCTGTTGCGGGTGCGTCGTTCTGTTCGGGCATGGTTCTGGTCTTCTCTCGTCTCCAGGTGCAGCGCACCTGCGAGGTGCACCGCACCGTCTGCAGCTACCCGACCAGCAGGGTCAGGGTGATGGTGACGTTGGCGGAGGCGGAGCCGGAGCCGCCGCCGTTGTAGTCATAGTCGAGCGCCAGGCAGAGGGCGGAGCCGGCGGTGATGCGCGGGTAGGCGCCGGAGCTGCCGTTGACAAAGTTGGCGAGGGTGAGGGCGACCGGGATGCCGCTGGTGCCGATGCTGCGCTTGACCAGGTAGGCCTCGGCGTCGCTGGCGGTGCCGATCTGCAGGCCGGCCGCGTAGGCGTTGGAGCCGACGGCCGAGACGTGGATGAGCTGGGCGTCGAATTGCATCTTTTGCCGGATGGCGAGGTCCGCGGCGAGGGTGCCGGGGATGTGCCAGGTGAGGGTTGTGATTTGGCCGCTGGGCATTGGGAGTATCTCCTTTCGTGTCAGACCCTAAGGGTCTTGGAGACCCTTAGGGTCGGTCGGTCGTTATCCTGTTACCGTGTGGCGGTAGAGGCCGCGGTAGTCGATCGGGCCGGTGGCGTAGAAGAAGCGGACCTTGACCGGCAGGGTGTCGTTGGAGAACATGAGGCCGGCGGTGGGGCTGGCGACGGAGAAGATCTCGGGCGTGCGGCCGTAGCGGAAGCCGAGGCCGATGGTCGGGTATAGGCTGGGGTGCGCCGCCGCGTACCAGTCGGTGGCGTCGGTCCAGATGGGGCAGACGACGACGCGGCTGCGGGCGAAGGAGAGGAGCGCGTCGTGGGTGTCGCCCTCGGCGAGGGGGTTGATGTCGTTGTCGCCGGTGCCGGGCCGGCCCTCGCTCGCCAGCAGCGTAAGGGCGGTCATCTCCAGGTCGATGGGGACGATCAGGTAGTAGGGTCGGGTGAGGGCCGAGAGGCGCTCACCGGAGTTGAGCTCGGTCTGTTTCATCATCGCGGCGCGGGTGGCGACGTAGGCGGTCCAGGTGAGGGCGGACGAGCCCAGGTTGCCGTGCTGCGCGGCGTGGAAGAGGGCGTAGCCGTCGGAGAGGGCGGCGTTGTTGGTGAAGATGCCGGCGATGGCCTTGGAGAGGGTGAGCCAGGCTGCCTGCGCCAGGGCGCGGGGCGCGGAGCGGACCTTGCCGGTGTCGTCCTTGTCGATGGTCTCCAGGGTGATGCCGAGGTAGCCGCCTTTCTTCACAAAGTCGGCGGTCTCGGTCTTGTCGTCCCAGGTGAGCTCGGTGTAGGCGCCGCCCTCGGGGACGGTGGGCAGCTCGCCGACGCCGCCGAGGGTGATCCACCGGATCTGCTGGAGCGAGGCAAAGTCCATCTGCGTGACGAGGGGCGCCCACCACTGGGGGTACTGCTGGAAGGTGATCATGACCACCTTGTTGAGCGCGTTGGCGACGAGGGCGGCCATGGTGCTGGTGGTGACGTTGGCGAAGCGCACTCGCTCGGGCTGGAAGACGCCGGTAAGCTCGTAGTCGCCGGAGAGGAGGTGGTAAAGCTCGCGTATGCCGGAGAGGGGCGCGACGCCGGCGGGCGGGTTGCGGCCGGCAAGGAGCGCCTCGAAGGCGGAGCCGATCTGCTCGACCGAGGTGGGCCCGAGCGATACGTGGCTGCCACGGGGCGGGGTGCCGCCGACCTGGACGACCTGGTCGGCGTGGAGCTGGGCGACGAGGTCGCGCTGGGCGTCGATCGCGGCGCGGAGGTCGGCGGGGGTCCCGAAGCGGCCGGCGCGGAGGAAGGCCTGCGCGGCGGCGGGGAGGCCGGAGGCGGCGATGAGGGCCTCGCAGGCGGCCTCCTGGAGAGCCTGAGTCCAGTCCTGGGATTTTGGATTCTGGATTTCGGATTTTGGATTGGGGAGGTCCGAGTCAGGGCTCGGGATTGCGGGCGGCGGGATCGCGAGGTCGGGCGTTTCTTCTGACATGGGGTCTGTCCTTTCGTTTGAATCTGGGGTGGCGGCTGCCGCGCGGCCGCCCTCCTGGATGGCGCGCAGCGCCTGAATAACTCGGCCGTCGGCGGCCGGCTGAAAGACAAAGTCAACGGACTCGATGTGCCGGAACTCGGCCAGCTCCAGGGGCTCAGCGTCGTTGTCCCTTGGCCGCCAGCGGGGCCAGAAGACAAGGGATAGCCCGATGTCCGGCATATGCCGGCCGGCGTCGCGGTCGGCCAGCAGCTGGTCAAAGAGCGTGGTCACGGTCTGGCCGGGCTCGTTTTCGAGGAGCCGGATCGTCCCCTCGGCCGTCTGGTCGGCGTCGTTCCAGGAGGCCTCGGTGACGTAACCGGCGAGGTTGCGCAGCGAGGGGTTCTCGAAGAGGCCCGTGTGGTCGATGAAGGTGGGGATCGCGTTGAACTGCCCGCGCGCGACGGCGGCCATGATTGCCTCAGCCGGAATTGTGAAGGGCCCGGGCGTGTTGTCGGCGTAGCGGATGCGGCCGGCGCGGATGAGGCGGGCGCGGTACTCGCGGGGACGGGTGGTGTCCCGCGAGAGGGTCAGCGGGGTGTTTAGCGAGAGCCGCGAGTCGTCGGCGGGCGAATTCAGATTGCTCTGCGCAGAATGCTCAGTTGGTGGAAGCGGCTTCCTCATTGCCTTGTCCTTGTGCGGTCGGCGTTGTGCGTTGTGCATTGGGTTGGTAGTCCGCGGTCAGCTCGTCGAGGAGGTCGGGCGGGGCTTCTTCGCCGGCGAAGCGGAGGACCAGCTCGGCAGCCTTGCGGCGCATGGCGTCGTTGGGTTGGCCAGTGATTGCGACGAGGCCCGCAATGGCGCCGGAGAGGAGCTGGGCGGAGCGGGCGAGGGTCTCGTTGTCCTGGCGCGAGAGGTCGGTGGTGTCGCAGCGGATCGCCTCGCGGCGCGGCTTGGCGTGCGTGCGGCGGATCTCCCAGGCGCGCAGGTGGGCCTGGTAGACGAGGTCGATGACGAGGTAGCGCAGGTAGAGCTGCCGGCGGCGGAGGTGGCGGCTGGCGGCGCGCTCCATGGCGGTGGCGGTGGCGAGGTTGACGTCGGTCGCCTCGCCGCGCCAGTGGGGCGGGAAGCCGGAGCCGGCGTCGATGATGCCGCGCACGGCCTGCAGGTCATACTGGGCGTCGAAGGCGTGGAGGTTGGGGGTGACTGCCTCCCATGTCTCGGAGGGCTCTTTGACGATGATCGAGCCGCCCTCGGGCGGGGTGCGGTACTGCTCGCGCTTGGCGGTGACGGCGTTGTTGGGAACGGTGACGAGCCAGAGGAAGGCCTTGAGGGCCCAGTTGAGGCGGACGCGGTCCTCGAGCATGCGGCTGTAGCGCTGGAGCCAGGGGACGAGGGTCGCCAGGTCGGACTCGCCTAGCATGGCGCCGACCACGCCGTTGACGCGGTAGTGGAGCATGACGGCGGGGGCGGTTTCGGCGCCGGGGTGGCTGGGCGATGGCCAGGGGATCTCTTCGTTGTCGCGGCTCTCGACGTAGCAGATCTCGGTCTCCCAATCGTTGGGGAGGGTCTCGATACGGATGATGCGGTCCTTGGGGATGGGGCGGACGTAGGACATGCCGTCGTCGGGGTTGCGGTGGAGGGTGAGGAAGAGGTCGCCTGCCCTGGCGAGCTCGTCGGAGAGCTCGTGCATGCGGACGGGCATATTGTTCTTGGGATGGGTCCAGAAGTCGTGCATCCAGGTGCCGGCCTGGCCGCGCGCGGTGGGGGTCAGGCCGTCGCCGAGGCAGTAGTCCGTGGTGACGTCAATGATGCGCTTGGCGATGGGGTTCTTGCGCCAGGCGGTGAGGGCGTCCTGGTAGAGGTCCTGGATCTCGGCGGCGTCGCGCTCGTTGGAGGCGGCGGCGGAGAAGCGGGACCAGCCGGGTGAGTCGTCCACCTGGGCCCGAAGCGAGGAGAGCTGCGCTCGCCTGGGCCAGAGGCTGCGGAGGCGAGACAGGAGACTGGCACCGGTTTGAGCGGGAGCGCCGGCTTGGAAAGGCGGTGCATTCATGAGACCAGTTTAGCACGGATGTTCTGCCTTTCAAGATAGGACGTTACCTGCCCCAGGAGAGGCCGACTGTTGCACTGTTGCAGCGTTTTCGGAGGGAGAGAGAGGGGGGGGGAGGAGGGGGCCAGCCAGGCTTTCGGGGTCGGGCAGGACGCGCACCTCCTGCGGGAGGGGATCGCCGGGCACGAGGAGTGCGGGCTGGGAGGGGCGCGTCTCGAGGTTGAGGATCCAGCCGGCCCGGCGCGCGGCCTTGACGCGGCGCGAGACCGAGGACACATCCATCTCGAGGCTGGCAGCGAGCGCGCGAAGGCCGACGGGCGTGCCGTGGTAGAGCGAGACGAGGGCCTCGACGGTGCGGCGGATGGCAGGGCTGACGGCGACCAGCACGCCCTCGCGGACCAGGTCCGCCACCAGGCCGTGCACGGCGCGGTAGTCATCCACGGTGGCGACGATGGCATCGCCCAAGGTCTCGCGCCGGCGCTGGTGGAGGAGCGCGTGCGCCTCCACCAGGCAGAGGACGAGGCCGAAATCGCGCCGCAGCCGCACCGCGTTCGGGTGGCTCTCCTCGGCGAGGAGCGCCGCATAGGGCACCACCACGCGCTGCGGCGCGGCCAGCTGCAGCCACTTTTGCAGCGCCAACCAGGGCGCCAGGTCCGCCTCTTTCGCCGCGTGCCCATTTGCCCGCTGGGCCAGCGCGCGAAAGACGGCGCGGGTCTGCTCGGGGTCGTCGCGCACGGTCAGGCTGACCAGGCGGGTCTCCAGCTCGGGATCGAGGCTGACGGATGTGGTGGTGAGGATGATGCCGGTGGGTCCCTCCCGCTCGATGAGCCGGGGCACGAGGCCCTTGGGCGTGTGCTCGACCGTTTCGTACCTGATGTGGCCCTCGGTGACGAGGCTGCGCAGCAGGTAGACGCCCATGCCGCCGGACAGGCCGGCGGCCTCGTAGAGGACGAGGGTGCGGTGGGCGAGGGGCTCCCGGCTGTAGGCCAGCGATCGCTCGCTCATGGCCGAGAGGGCGTAGTAGGCCTCGGCGGGAAAGGCCTTGAGGACCGTCTCCACCAGGAACGACTTGCCGCCGCCCGAGGGCCCTTTCACGACGGCGCAGGCGGGCCGTTCGAGGAGGCGCGAGGTGAGCACCAGGAGGAGGATTTGGGCGTTGCGCTCTTCCCCGACCAGGCCCATCTGGCGGCAGAGGGCGGCGAACTCGGCCAGGAGGTCGGGGGAGTCGATGAGCGCGCCGGCCTCGGCCTCGGCGCGGGCGGCCTGGGCAAGGCGCTCGGCCGCGTGGAACTCGGCCCAGGGCTGCGCTTCCCGGCGGAGCTGCGCGACGAGCGCCGGCAGATCGTCGCCGGCGACGTGGCACTGGCTGGCGTCCTTCCGGCCGGCGGGCGGCGCGATGACGCGCAGCTCGGGCAGGCATTGGCCGATGGAGCGGACGAAACGGCTGCCGCCCTCGTCGGGCTCTTTCCAGGCGTAGAGGGTGAGGCCCTGGAGGAGCTCGGCCCAGTCGGGCGTCCAAGAGTCGGCCCCCGGCAAGCCGAGGGCCGGGATGCCGCAGGACCAAAGGGTGTGGCAGTCGCTCTCGCCTTCGACGAGGAGCAGGTAGCCGTCGGAGCGCGCCTGGTCGAGCCGCCAGAGGCCGTAGGGGATCGGCTTGCTGCCCCTGCGCCAGGCAAAGCG